>Ga0209755_10001059_pt1 | contig 45820 bp, 40 predicted proteins | sample TergutCo191P1_FD_187301 | JGI IMG/M metagenome (GOLD analysis project Ga0209755, IMG submission 187301) | Cornitermes sp. P1 segment gut microbial communities from Petit-Saut dam, French Guiana - Co191P1 (SPAdes) (version 2) | ecosystem: Host-associated > Arthropoda: Insects > Digestive system... | reverse complement strand
CATACTTTAAGGACGAGGCCGCACGGAACGCCTTCCGCACCTACACCGGGGACTACGTAACCACCGAGGACGGCACGGGCATTGTCCACACCGCCCCCGGCTTCGGCGAGGACGACGCACGGGTGCTAAAGGGAACTGGCATCCCGGTGATCTGCCCCGTTGATGCGGAGTGCAAATTCACCGGCGAGGTGAGCGACTTCGTAGGGCTTTTCGTCAAGGATGCGGACAAGGGCATAATCGAACGCCTCAAGGCGGATGGCAAGCTCTTCAAACGGGATCAGATTCTCCATCCCTACCCCCACTGCTGGCGTTGCAGCAGCCCGCTTATCTACCGTGCCGTGGTTTCGTGGTTTGTAAGCGTGGAAAAAATCAAGAAGGACATGCTCAAGGCGAACGGCGAGATCTACTGGGTGCCAGAGCACATCAAGGAAGGCAGGTTCGGCAAGTGGCTGGAGGGCGCACGGGACTGGGCCATCAGCCGCAACCGCTTCTGGGGCAACCCCCTGCCAATCTGGCGCTGCGACGACTGCGGCAAGACGGTCTGCGTGGGCAGCCGTGCCGAACTAAAGGAACTTTCCGGCACGTATCCAGATGACCTGCACAAACATTTTGTTGACGACATTGTCTTTCCATGCAAGTCCTGCAAGGGAAAAATGCGGCGCATACCGGAAGTGCTGGACTGCTGGTTCGAATCCGGGGCGATGCCTTACGGACAGAGCCACTACCCGTTCGAGAACAGGGAATTCTTCGACGCGCACTTCCCGGCGGACTTCATCAACGAGGGGCTGGATCAGACAAGGGGATGGTTCTACACGCTCATCGTGCTTGCGGCGGCGTTGTTCAAAAAGCCGGCGTTCAAGAACTGCGTGGTGTCCGGGCTTGTGCTTGCCGGCGACGGCAAAAAAATGAGCAAGAGCCTTCGCAACTACACCGACCCGATGGAAGTCATCAACGTCTTTGGCGCGGATGCGTTGCGGCTTTTCCTCGTCAATTCCGCCGTGGTAAAGGCCGACGACCTGCGCTACAGCGACGAGGGTGTACGGGACGTGATGAAGAGCATTATCCTTCCGCTGTGGAACGCCTACAGTTTTTTTGTCACTTATGCCAACATCGACGGCATACGTCCCGAAGGGGTGCCTAGCAACCCGGGCAATCCGCTGGATCAGTGGATACTCTCCGAGACGGAGAACCTTGTCGAAAAAGTCGGTGCCGCACTGGACGCTTACGACCTGTCCCGTGCCGTAGATCCGATTCCAAAATTTATCGACATGCTTAACAACTGGTACATACGCCGTTCACGCCGCCGTTTCTGGCGAGCCGTCGAAACTGGAAACGACACAGACAAAGCCGAGGCCTACGGAACCTTGCATAATGTACTTAAAACGCTCGTTACCGTCGCCGCACCCTTCATGCCCTTCACCGCCGACGCTATATGGCAAAACCTCCGTGGCGAGGGCGGCCCGGAATCGGTGCACCTTGCGGACTTTCCCACACCAAGGGAATCACGACGGGATCGCTCGCTGGAATTCAGGATGGCGGCTGTGCAGAGGGCGGTCTCTATGGGCCGGGCCCTGCGCTCGCAGTACAACGTCAAGGTGCGCCAGCCGCTGCGCATGGCGGAGCTTGTCACCCGCAACGCCGACGAGAAAAAGGCCCTGCTGGAAATGGCGGAAATCATCCGTGAGGAGCTAAACGTAAAGGACGTGGCTTTCAGGGACAACGAGGAAGATCTTGTCGAATACGAGGTCAAGGCGAATTTCCGCATAATGGGAAAGGAGCTGGGAAAGGACATGAAGGCCGCCGCCGCAAGGATCGAGGGCTTGAGCCAGGCGGAGGTTCAGGGGCTTTTGGAGGGTGCCTCGCTGTCGCTGGATATAACGACCGACGAAGGCGGCCTGCGCACGGTCGAGGTCACCGCTGACAAGCTGGACATAAGGCGCAAGGAAAAAGCCAACCTTCGCATTCTTAACGAGGGAACCCTTACCGTAGGCCTGGACACGGAGATTACCCGGGAACTTTCCATGGAAGGCGACATCCGTGACCTCATTCGTGGGGTGCAGAACAGCCGCAAGGAAATGGGCTTTTCTGTTACCGATCGCATAAAGCTTACGGTTTTTGGTTCCGATAAATTAAGGGAGGCCTGGAATAGTCTCGGTTCAAGCGTCGCGGCTGAAACACTTGCCGTCGAAACGGCCTGGGCGCAGGTGGAGGGGCAGATTGGCCTGGAAGCCGGCGAGGATACCTGGCTTGTAAGGATTGAAAAGGCCGAAAAAGCGTAGCACTTAAATTTTGGGAGGGAAATTTGGACATCGCGCAAGCAGGGCAGGATAAAACCACTGGGGGGGTAAAGCGTTATTTTCCCCCCCTAGCCCGCATCCCACCCGTATTTTTCCTAGCTTTGATGTTGTTATTGTCATGCCGCACCGCACCGCCCATTATGCCGGGCATGGAGGACGAGGCCGTTTTCATACCATTGGAACCGGGCGGTTTTGCCTACATTTTCATTGACGTGGAAAATTCAAGACCCCTTATCGACAACATAAGCTTTAGGGGCATGGACACAAGCGACAGGCACTTCCAGCGGATACTCAACAGCACCCACTCCGCAATGGCGGCGATTTACATTCAAGAGGGGGAACCTTCGGGTACCCGTTTCCGGCTTGCGGCCCATGGCAACTACCCTTCCGGAAGGGCAAGAACGGCGATGAGGTGTAGCCGTCATTGGAGGGGGCGGCGGTCGCGGACGGGGGATCGGTACTGGCATTCATCGACGGGAATGATTTCCGTAAGCATGAATCGGAACGAGGCGCTGGTTGCGACTTCCCTTTGCGACACCCCGGTCGATCCGTTCCACTCCGGAACCGGAACATTGATTCCCGAGGGCTTCAACGAATTCCGAAGGGGGGCGATTATCTCGTGTTGGCTGGAAGACCCCAGAACGTTTATCAACCAATTGCTTAGTGAAATGGGTCTTAACATCGTGCTGCCGGCGGAACAGTTGTTCGTAAGCCTTAACCCCGTTCCTTATGTACCAAACCCGGCGGGGGGTGCTGGCGAGCTTCGTTATGTGGGGCATATCCAGATTCGGGTTGCCAACCCACTTTTGGCAAGAAATTTATCGATAGCCCTTTTCGTCGCAAGGAATTTGATTGCCGCGGCCGCAGGTACCGGCGACAGTGCCGCAGCCGTAATGGCCTCGATCCTGCTTGCCAACCCGGCGACGGCAACCGGCAGCCACCTTCACATAAGAACCAATGCCATGAGCGTTGAGGAGATATCGCTTCTTGTCGCCCAGTTTTCGCCTTGACGGGCATACATAAAGGTACCGCCGTCGATTTTCCTCCTATCCAAACGATGCCAACAGTTCTTCCGTTTGGGCTGCGGCTTGTTCATACTTGGCGACAAATGCATTCTGCAATATGCCAGTCAAGGTTTCGCCTACATCGGCAAAGTTCGTGAAATCCTGTAGTTCCGACGAGGCCTCGTCAATTGCGATCATGTCGAAATTTTCAAGTGCCGCCTTGAGTTTTGCAAGCAGGCTTTTCAGAGCCTCGCCGTCAAAAGTTTCGCTACCAGGCTTTTCGGTATTGGCCTTAACAACATCGCCAATATTTGCAAGCAATTTTTCCAGGCCGCCCATAAAGCCATCGTTGTTTTTAACGATGAAATCCAGATCCTGCTTTATTCCTGCGGCCTCCAGGATCTTTGCCTCCTCGGAAAGCTTTGTCGCACCGATATTCGCGCAGGCGGATTTAAGGGCGTGGACGTAGGTGGTATACAGGGACAGGTCTCTGCTTTCAAGGCACAGCAAAAGCTCGTCCCTTTTCTTTAACCCGTCCTTGCGAAATATCGCAAGCGTCTCCAGATAATTCCTGGCGCTGCCGCCGGAAAACAATATTCCCTTTGCCGTGTCAACATCCTCGATATCTATGTTTATGGGCGCTTCCTCGGCAGCGCCGCCAAGCTCAATGCTGGCCTGCCGCTGCTTTTCCTTTGGTATCCACTTCGCCAGTATACTGTTTAGCTTGTCGGTTTCGATGGGCTTGGAAAGGAAGTCGTCAAAGCCGTTTTGCAAAAACATCTCCCTTGCGCCCACGATGGTATTTGCGGTTAAGGCCACAATCGGAAGCTTGGCATACTTCTCGCCCATCTCTGCGGCAAGACCTCGTATGATCTTAACGGCCTCCACGCCGTCCATTTCCGGCATCATATGATCCATAAACACCAAATCATAATCCCCGGCGACAAGCGCTTCTATGGCATCCCTACCACTGGTACACATATCCAAACCCACGCCGTATTGTTTAAGCAACCCCTGACCCACTTTTAGATTGGTGATTATGTCGTCAACAAGCAGGATATTCGCGTCGGGAGCAACAAAATGCCCCATCTGTTTGTTGTTTGTCGAATAGGTCGTATCCCTGCCACTAAGCGCATTCACAACCGAAAGAAAATATGCCGGCATTATTAGAATGCCAATGTCCGAGTCGCCCTTTGTCTCATATGAATCGGACATCATCACAACCTTGGTATTCAACGCACGGGTCTTGACTATGTGCCTAGCGGTATTAGCCAAACCCTCCTCCGCAAAAACATAGCCCCATCTGTTTTCCAAAAGCTTGTCATGCAGTTCGCTGTCATCGGATACGAGGTAATAATCCACCTTCAAATCCTTTAGCGCACGCACGGTATATTCCGTATATATCGGTGTACTCCCATACAGAAGCACGCTCTTGTCCCCAAAGCTTGGAGACCATGCACCGCTATCGGGCCCCCGATTCTGCCCCTGAAGTTTTTGCGGTATGCGTATCACAAACTCGCTGCCTTTTCCATATTCGGAAAAAACCTTAATTTCCCCACCCATGAGTTTTATAAGGTTATTGGCGATGGCAAGGCCCAGCCCGGTGCCTTCCACCCTGCGGTTTTTCTCCAAATCAAATTGGACAAACTCGGAAAAAAGCATTTTCATGTTCTCCGGCTTTATTCCTATGCCGGTGTCCCTTATCGTCATTGTCAGCATTACGGTTTCGCCGTCGTCCGCTTTCTCGCCCGTCACATCCAAGGAAAAGTAACCCTTTCTCGTATACTTGAGCGCATTGCTCAAAATGTTTAACAGTATTTGCCGCAAACGAAGCTCGTCCCCAAAAAGCTCGTTTGGGATGTCGTGCTGCATGTAAACAGCGAAACGCAGTTCCAGGTTGGCCATGCGCATTTTTATTATGCTGACAACATCGTTTATCGTGGAATGGAAAGTGTACACCGTATTTACAAGTTCCAGCTTCCCACTTTCCACTTTCGACAAATCCAGTATGTCGTTTATGATGGAAAGGAGATGATCGCCCGATTGCCTGATTGTCATGGCCTGCTCGCGGAGCGCATCGGGAAGGTCTTCCCGCAGCATGAGCTCCGCCATGCCCAGGATGGCGTTCATCGGGGTGCGTATCTCGTGGCTCATTTTGGACAAGAAATCGCTCTTGGTTTTCGACGCGCTTTCCGCCTCGAATTTCAGCCGCTGCATCTCATCGTAGACACCCCCCAACCTGAAATCCTCGGTCAGCATACTTCCCGATTTCTTGAAGTTATCCTGCAATTTGTTCAGGGCCGTTACGATCTCCATGAAAGCCCGGGATACCTGGCCAATCTCGTCGTTTTTGCTGACATCAAAGTTCACCGACAGATTACCTTTGGCAACCTTCTTGGCGTTAACGGCCAAAGCCTCCAAAGGTTCCAAGGACTTGTGAACGACAAAAACCATAAACGCCGCCGCCAAAATCATGCCGGAAACAATGGGGAGCAGCGAAAGGAAAGTAATCCAGGCGATGTCATCGACGGCATCGGCATCGAAGAAACTGACAATCGTCCAGCCCAACTGATCCTCGATAGTTATATAAGCAATTTTGTTAATGCCCGTTATCGCCGAAAGGTGCCCAAACATGGTGTTCAATGGCACGTACCCGAATGCCTCATAAACGCCCAAATCGCCAACATGTCGCCCCACATATGCGGGTCTGTTGGAGAAAAAAATCGTGCCGGTATTGTCGGCAATGTTTATGAAGCTGTCATAGTCGTGGGTGGGATCCCGCAAAAAGAAAGCGAGGACTTCGGTGTTGCTAAGAATGGCGGCCATGCCCACAAAATTGCCGTCAATCATCACGGGCTGGGTAAACAGAAACTGCATCAAGCCGGTTTCCGGGCTTCTGACAACGGGGGAAATATATGGGTCCCCCTCCCACGCCGCAAGAACGTTTCCGGAAAACGCCCCGTAGGATAAATCGACCCTTTCCCCCGCAGGGTACGCGGTTACGACAAGGTTAAAATCGGCATCAAACACGAATATATTGGCATAGGCATAAACGCCGTCTTCCACTTGATTCATGCTTATAAAAAGCGATTCCAGGTTCCTCTGCAAGTTGCCATATACGGCATGGGCATCCAGCGTCAGGGCTTCCTGCACATACGGCATTGTGGCCACGGCACCCAGCATCCCCATGGTATAAGTCATTACCGTTTCGAAAATCCCGACGGCCAAATTGGCATTACCCTGTAGGCGATCCCCGATTAGGGCCTGCACCTGGTTCCGCACCTGAACCGCCCTTATCGCAACCACCGCCACAGTGGTACCCATAATGACAGTCATCAATATGAGCACGAATTTTGTCTTGACGCTCATGTTGTTGATAAGTTTACCCGCAGCGCGCATCATCACACGCCTTTCTTATGTCTTGTCAAAAAAGGCATTTACGCGTATTAGCAGCTTAATCGGTACAATGGGCTTTACAAGATAGTCTATGGCCCCCAACGAAATCCCTTCCACCACCGCATTTTTGTCGTTGTTGGACGTCAAAAAAATGACGGGGATGTGGGCGGTTTTTTCGTTGCCCTTAATGCATTTTATTGCCTCATACCCGTTCATTTCGGGCATGTTTATGTCCAGCAAAATCAAATCGGGCAATATTTTTTCCAGCAGTGCCAGCAGGGCCTGGCCGGAGCCAATCGTATACACATTGTAGAAATTAGACAGTGCCCTTTTGCCCACCGCGAGGTTCGTCATGTCGTCATCGACCAAAAATACGATTTTTTGAGTTGTGCCCATAATGTTCTCACAATAATAGCCTGATTACAGCAAAATTGCAAGGGAGCGGGAAAAATTTGGATGCCGGATACCCCTGTAGGCACTGCATTGTGCTTTGCCCGTTTTTATGGCACACTTTCCTTTATTATGGGGAAGATGGGAAATGAACATGGCATCGGACAGCGAAAAAGACGACGGCATGGCGCCAGAGGCGCATGACGACGAATTCGGCGACCCAGAAATAGCTTTCTCCAGCGCGGAACTTTCCGAGGATGAACGGAAGGAAATCCTCGCAAAAATAAACGGCATTGTCGAAAAAAGACGCAGCTCCCTTTCCCAGGACATAAACGCAGCCCCAGGGAAGCGTTTCAAGGCGAAAAAACATGGGGGCCTTTTCCCAATCCTGGTCAATGTTTTGGCGGTCCTGATACTGGCAGGCGGTTTTTTGGCGCTTTACTCGTTCCAGGCGGATGTCGGCGTACAGGCCCGTGAGGGCACAAGGGTGTTCACCGACGTGGAACGCACGCTCATCGAGGAGATACGCAGGGAGACCAACGCCCTTCTCGCGGCGAAGGATATGGAAATCGCCATGATCCTAGCCTCGCTGGCCGACATCGAAATGCAGATTCAGGAACTTATGGCAGGCGGCGGCGAGCTTAGCCAGGAACAGTTGGATCTGCAGGCGCATCTTAGGGCCATGTACGAGGAGCGCCAGAGCGCGCTGACGGAGGCACGGGAGGATCGTGTCCGCATACTGTACGAGGCCCGCTTACGGGAGGTGGCGATCCAAGCCCAGGTGGACGCACGCCTCCGCGAATTTGACAACGGCGCCGCCGCGGGGATTCGGGAGAGCTACGCCGCCGATCTGGAGGCCGCCCGCGAGGAACTGGCCCGGCTTGCCAGGGAACAGGATCTGGCCATGAGAATGGAAAGCCAGGTTGCCGGCCTGTTCGCGAACGTCCAAAGGCAGGTTGCCGAAGGCAACTTCGACGGCGCCGCGGGGACGGTAGAAGGGCTGCAATTGGCTCTGGGCGGGTCCGATTTCCAGGGGCTTCGGGGAATGCAGACCAGGAGGGAACTTTACGCGCTTACAACCCAAACCCTGGAAATTCTTATTGCCAGCGCGTCCATAGTAATGAACGGAACGGCGGGAAGCATCGTCACACAGGCCGCAGAGTCGGCACGGCTCATTGCCCAACTTGAAGATTCCATTGCCGACCTGCGATTGGCAAATGAGGCACTTGGCCAGGAGATGGACGAACGTGACGATATAATAAGGGAACTGCAGGAGCAAAACGACCTGCAGGAGCAGTCCATTACAGTCCTAAACACCCAGCTTGCCCAAGTCCGGCTTGTGTTGCAGGCTTTGACCCAGTAGTGCCGGGGGCGGTTCTACTCCCACATGGCGTACAGGCTAAGGTTCCCAGCCGGCACAAAGTCTTGGCCAGCCGCAAAGCTTTCCCCGCTACCGTCGGCTGCGGTGTTCCATCCAGCGAAGTCATACCCAGGCCTTGAAAACCCGGCATCGCAGGGAAGCCTTATGGGGAAACCAGCCCCACCCGCCTTCGTGTAAGGCGCCGCCCCGATCCCGCCGTTGAGATCGAAGTGAACGACGAAGAAGGCCAGGGCAGGACTCCACAGGGCGTACAGGGTGACGTTCCCAAGGGCTGGGTCGGGCACAAAATTCTGGCCCGGCACGAAAGCCTCGCCGGCACCGTTGGCCATGGTGTTCCAGCCGGCGAAATAATACCCTGGCCTTGAGAAGCCCAGGGCGTAGGGAAGCGTTACGCCCACATCCGTCGCCCCCGTCTCTGGGGGGATATTCCCCGTCCCGCCGTTTGCGTTGAAGGTAACAGTGAAACGTAGGGCCCACACGGCGAACAGGCTTATGTTTTCGTTCAGGACGAAACTGCTGCCGGCCATAAGGATGCCCGCCGAACCGTCGGGCGTGGTGCTCCAGCCGGAGAAAACATGGCCGACTCTTGAAAACCCCTCGTCATTGGGAAGCCTTACGGCCACACCGGGGTTCCTGGTAATCGAGGGGCTCCCCCCAATGCCACCGTTCACATTGAATGTTATGGTGACCGGTTCGCCGAAGGCGGGTTCCCACTGCGCGAATAGGGTAATATCCCCGGTTACTTCAAACTCCAGGAAACCCTCGGGACCGTCGGGCGTGGTGTTCCAGCCGATGAAGACATACCCAGCTTTGAATAGCCCGGTACCGGGGGGAAGCGCCAAATCCCCACTTCCCAGCATAGGTCGGGGGATGTTCCCAAACCCGCCGTTTGCGTCGAAGGTAATGATGAAGCCGTCCCACATTGCGTAAAGGTTTATGGTCTGTCCGGCACTTGTGGCCAGTCTTCGGACTGGATCCCCTTCATCGAACACCCTGCCACCCCTGGGCGATCCTGCCCAGCCCAGGAATAGCCCGTAGTGGCCAAACATGTTTTCCTGGATGTTGTGGGGCGTGCCATACCTATGGGTGGAGGTTTCCGTCCTGCCGCTTCCGTCGTTGGCATGGTAAACGATGCTGTAGCTGACCCACTCCACGGAACCGCCAAAATTGTCGCAGGCCGCAAACCACGCCACACACAAGGCAAGGAAAAAACCGGCGGCATAGCGCAGGCCATAAGGCCGCCCAGGCCGCAAAGCCTTGTTTTTCATGGCCGCCTCCCACTGCCGGACACAGGCACGGAATGCCCGAAGGTTGTTCTCATTAGGAGCCTGCTGTTAATTGCCATTCGACACAGATGTGTAGACATTGGTGGAGGGCAGGTTGCCCATCCAGGTAAACGTGCCATCAGCGGCGAATGTGCCACGCTCGGCCGTACCATTGTTGGACAATGAGGCGTTTGCAAAAGCATTGTTTCTTTCAGCCACCATCGGGGCACCTTGACCAGGAATCCTCCCATTTTCCACGCGGAAAGTACCCGTACTGCCCACACGTACGCCGCCGCCGGCAGCGGAGGTGGATGTATTTCCAAGGATCTGTCCGTTGTGCATGTTAAACCAGCCACCTGTGCCAACATGTACGCCGCCGCCGTAGGAGGAAGATGTATTCCCTGAGATTGTTCCACTGTGCATGTTAAACACGCCATTATCGCCAACATACACACCGCCGCCGCCGTAGGAGAACTCATTCCAAGGGGCTGCGGTGGATGTATTCCCAGAGATTGTTCCGTTGTACATGTTAAACACGCCGCCAGCGCCAACATACACGCCACCGCCGCTGTAGGAGTTATTCCCAGAGATTGTTCCGTTGTGCATGTTAAACACGCCGCCGGCGCCAACATACACGCCAGCGCCGTAATCAGCGATATTGGTTGGGCCAATTATCCCGCCGTGCATATTGAAGATGCCCCAATTAGCCACACCGCCGCCAGTAGACCTATTATCGGGGGATGACCTGACCTTGCTGGTGTCGAAAATTGTCCCACCATACATATCAAACCTAGCTCCAGCCTCTACATGCACAGCACCGCCACCGCCATAAAGACAACCAAAGTTTCCGCTATTGATCCCTATAGTAGTACCCGCATTCATAACCAGGGTACCACCAGAGTTTACCCGTACAAGTACATTCGTATTTCCATGTCGCCCTGTCAGCGTGACACCATCCAACACAAGGCTAACACCGTTGGATATCGTAAAGATGGCCCCGTTTGCTGATTGAGCAAGATTGACAGATGGCATGACATTTTGGTCACAGGGAACCCCTCGCAATATAATTGTAAGGTCGCCTGCTACGGTAGGCAACTGCGCTTGAGCAGGAGTAATAATTTCGGTGGCGTCAATTACGTAAATAAGGTACGAGTTACCAGCCTGTGCATTATTCCGTAGCCATGCGAGCTGTTTGGCAAGTCTACCAGGATCTTGACCAGGCTGCAAATCAGGCACAGGATAATCAGGATCATCAGGCACATTTGTAGGCGGTGGTAGAGGATGTGGGTAGTCAAAGGTAATCGGTACCTCATACACGCCCACTTGCACTGTTACCGTGTAGTCGTTATCCCAACCAAACTCAAGGAGACTACTATTCCTGACAAGCCCGGTAATCGCATCCCTCGCAAGGGCCCTGTTGCCATGATTAACAGCGGCAATGGTACCTCTGCCTATGCCGATTAGGGCGGCATCTACCAATGCCCTCAACTCTGCCGCATTAGTTGGGGGGTAAAAGTCACGGCTTAGATCATTGAACCAATTGACCATAAGCCCAAAGTCGGGGGCACCAGCACCGTGTACGCCATCTATACCCAAATGGTCAAAATGCCCCGCAATGATTCCCCTGGCGGCAAAGTTCCATTCGTCATTATCATCGTTCCATGATCCCAAAACCCAATCCAGCAGGGAAACGGGAAAATCACCTGGCGTAAAATCCCACTCAACGCGACTTTCCATGTTGCGAAAGATATGCAGGGCTTCGTTTACCCCTACCCTTTCCCCGTCATCGTCCAACATTTCAAAAACCACGAAGTACTGCCCAGCCGGCATACTGCGGCTACCATACAACGACGTGCCATCAACAACAAAGTTGATAATGCCATCACCAATAACACCGCCGCTCAATGTGCCATACCGAATTTCCATTCTGGCACTGGTCACGGTGATTTCGGGGAAGAAACTGGGGGAGAAACTTATGTACCAACTGAAGGTTCCCTCGCCACCCTCAATCGGGGAAAGCGCAATGTCGTCCACAACGATATCATCTGGGAGCACCTGGATACCTTCAAGGCTGCCTTCCGCCGCCACGCCACTGGGCAGGAACGCGGTTACGTACAGATCCCATGTCCCCACACCTAGCTCGATCGAGCCCCTGTCCCAGTTTTCCACGTAAAAGTCATAGTTGCCGACGGATCTGGCAACGAACTCAAGATCGACCCTGACAAAATCGTCATCATCGATGTCAGGTCTAATCGTCCGTCCCAGGCCCTGCCCGTTAATCGTAAGCAAGAGGGTTCCCAGGCCATAGGCCGCCCCCGTCTTGCTTCCATCCGTATTTGGGGGCTGAAACATGTTTCGGCATCCGGGCAAAAGCAGCAGGGCGCAGGCGGCAAGCAGCAGGGCAAAGACGTTTGCTAAAACGCCCATTTGCCCCCCATAAGGCGACGAATGCGACAATACCTTGACATTCGGCGGCTGCATGCTTCCCACTTCCGGCTTCTCCCCCTACGCTCTACCGTTTACGGACTTACCGTAATATCAATAACCTTGCTGAACGGCACGCCTTCTTTGCGTACTACCACGGTTACCCTGTGCGTCCTTATAAAGTTGTTGTGCAGGTTCGAATCCACAGTAAGGATTTCCCCATATCCTCCAGAAATCACCCCTGGGTGTGGGTGGGTTGTTTCGGTAATTTCGACACCTTCCAGGAACCACCTGATACTGTAGGGATCGTACTGCCCAGGGTCGTCTACGGTAATGTTCACCGAGGTTGGCCTGTCTGGGCCGTTTACAAGGTGAACGGTTAGGCTGCTAGGCCCCGCCTCTATGTCGAAGAAGTCCGCAAAGCTAATGTCGAAATCCCCCTCGCCCGTCGGCCAGGGAGGGAACGTAATTTGTATGCTATAGGCACCTATAGTCACGGTTACCGTAAGGGTATCGGCACTCCACGCAAACCCTGGGATACTACCATTCATGACAAGCCCAGTAATCGCGGTTTGCGCAGCACTCTGGTTATTAGCGGTAATACCGCCTATGCCGATTAGCGCGATATCAACCAATGCTACCAATCCTGGCATATCAGTCGGAGGGCTAAACTCGTAACTTAGTTCATTGAACCACCAGATAATGCCAGTGTTGTCAGTGTCATTAAAATTGCCAACAGATACGCCATTTATGCCCAAGAAGGAAAAATGCCTTTCATTGATTCCCCTGCCGACAAAGTTCCACTGGTTGTCGATCCATGATCCCAAAATGAAGTTCAGCAGAGTGACGGGGAAATCACCTGGCGTAAAATCCCATTCAACGTGACTTTCCATGTTATGAAAAACATGCAGGGCTTCGTTTACCCCAGCCCTTTCCCCCTGGTCGTTGATCAATTCAAAAACCACAAAGTACTGGCCAGCCGGCATACTGCTGCGGCTACCGGACAGCGGCTCGTCACTCACTCCTCCAGAAATAAAAACAATAGTCTCACGCAGGGTTCCGCCTATTGCACCATCCCAGATTTCCATTCGGGCACTGTAAATGTCGGCCATAACTCCATAGAGGAAACTTATTTGCCAACTGAACGTTCCATAACCTACCCCAATCGGGGAAAGCTCGATGTCCCCATCAACAGTCGCCCCCTCGATCACCTCGATATATTCAAGGCCGCCCCTCGCAGCTTCAAGGTAGTTCGTTCCGTCATACAGGAACGCAGTCACGTACAGATCCCATGTCCCCACATATATTTGGACCTCTCCCAAATCCCAGTCTTCTACGTAAAAATAGTAGCTGGCGTTATATGCGTCAACGAACCTAAGATCGAACCTGTCAAAAGAGGCAAGCGTGATATCCGGCCTAATCGTCCGCCCCACACCTTGCCCATGGATAGTCAGCAAGAGGATCCCCGACCCAGGCTCCGTTCCGCCCCCGTCCGAATCCGAAGGCCTAAGCAGGTTTCGGCATCCGGGCAAAAGCAGCAAAGCACCGGCGGCAAGCAAAACGGCAAGGACCTTCGTCAAAACGCCCCTGTGCCACCCACAAAGCAACGAATGCGACAATGCCTTTTCGGCACTTGGCGACTGCATGTTTCCCATTTCTCGTTCTCCTCTTAATTATCCCTGTTTACGGCACTACCGTAAAAACAATGACTTTGCTAAACGGCACGCCTTCCTTGCGTACCACCACGGTTACCTGATGCGTTCGTATATGATTGTTGTGCAGGCGCGAATCCAGGGTAAGGGTTTCCCCCATCCCCCCGGAAACCACCCCCAGGGCGGCGTTGATTTCGACGCCCCCAAGGAACCACCTGATACTGCCGGGATCGTACTGGCCGGGATTCGTCAGGGTAATCCTCCCCGTGGTTTCATCCGGGCTGCCCACTATGCGAAGGGTTGGGCCAATAATTTCGGCCCCTATGTCAAAGAAGTCCTCTAGGCTAATGTTGAAGTCCCCAGTGCCCGAGCCCGGGTCGTCCCTCCCCCACAGGGCGTACAGGGTAATGTCACCGGTCGGCACAAACATGTCGCCCTCTTCGTAATCCGCCTCGCTGGCCCCGCGGGCGAGGCTCCAGCCGACGAAAACATACCCAGGCAAAGGCAGGCCGGCGGGAAGCGATATGCCTATACCACAGACCGACTCCATCGGCAGGGGAACCGTCCCGGGGCCATCGTCGGCATCGAAGGTAACGATGAAGTAATCGACAATCGCGTCGGCTTCCCTCCACTCGGCATACAGGGTAAGGTTCTCGGCCGGGGTAAACCTTGCGCCCGCGACGTAATCCACCTCATCGGGCCTAAGGCCCCAGCCCACGAAAACATAACCAGGCAAGGGCTCGCCGGCGGGAAGCATTATACCGATACCGGATATCGCCACCCTCGGGGAAGGGACCGCCCCGGGGCCATTGTTGGCATCGAAAGTGACGATAAAGAAATCCACGCCGGCGGCTGGACGCCAAACTGCATACAGGGTGATATTCCCCGTCAAGTAAAAAATCTGGCCGGACAGGAAACCGCCCAGCGATTCGCCCGGCCTGGTACTCCAGCCCGCGAAAATATGCCCGGGTCTGGAAAGCCCATTCCTGTAGGGAAGCCTTATGGACGAACCCACCCTCCCCGTGATTGGCCCGGGGCCCAGCCCCCATTCACCGCCTGCCTCGAACCTAAGGGTAACGGTTGGGGCCCACACGGCGTACAGGGTGACATTCCCGCTAGGCGTAAATATGGCACCGGCAACGAAATAATCCATTGCGTCGGGCCTAAGACCCCAGCCCACGAAAGCATGCCCGTCCCTGTAAAACCCGTAGCTCAGGGGGAGCAGTGTGTCGTAGCCTATGCTCACCACACTCCGCGGCGGGCCTTCCCCGCGCCCGCCGTTTGCATCAAAGTCAACGACGTACACCAGGGCTTCCAAAACCCACACGGCGTACAGGGTAATGTTCCATGTCAGTTCAAAATCCTGGCCAGGCAGGAAAAGGTCCTCCGATTCGTCCTGCGTGATACTCCAGCCCACGAAAACATGGTCGTCCTTTTCGAGCCCGTTATGGCCGGGAAGTTCCACGCTCCCGATTCCTATCCTAGGCCAGGGGACATTCCCCGATCCGCCGTTGGGATGGAAGGCGACTATATAGCCGTCCCATATCGCGTAAAGGCTTATTGTCTGCCCCGCATTTGTGGCCAGTTTGCGGACGGAATACCCGGCGTCAAAGATCCTCGCCTTGTATGGCGACTCCCAACCCTGAAAAAAGGAGGCATCGTGCCCAAATGTGTATTCCCTAATGGCGTGGGGCGTACCGTAGTTTACGGTAAAACGCTCGGTCCTGCCGCTCCCGTCGTTTGCATGGTAGATTATGGTATAGCTGGCCCAGTCCACGGGGCCGCCAAAATTGTCGCAGGATGCAAGGGGAACCGCAAAGGCGGCAAGCAAAAGGCCGTACAGGGCGCGGCACGCGACACCGGATCGCAGCCACGACGGGCCCTGTTTTGCGTTTTTGCCTGGCGTTTCCAGTCTCCCCATGCTCCCCCTACCTCACCTTATGAAAAACCGATGGGTAAACCCAACGGATATCTTGCTGTTGAACGACGAGAAATTCGTTCGCAGGCTGTAGGAAACGTCGAACATGTTCCCTATGTTTAGGCCGACGACGAAATCCGCCATAGGCGTTCTTACATTCTCGTAAAGGTCATAGAAGCTGTACCGCGCCATCAGAAAGCCGCCGCCCGCGCCTATGTACCAGCCGCCGCCCCTCAAGGGAAGGGGCGTTACGCAAAAGGGCAAAAAAAAGGCGAGCTGGGCGAAGGGGTACAGCGAAAAATAACCCGCGCCCTCCATGCCGCTTATAAAGCCGGCATCGACACCGAGCCTAAGGAACGAAAACGGAAGCGGCGCGGCGGTCCCATGCAGGCTGCCTATTAGCCAAGGGTCGGCAAGGGAAGTGCCGACTGAAGCCCCCAGGCTCCAAAACCTTGCCGTGTCGCCGAACATGCCGGCCTGCCAGCGCTCGCGGCCCAGCGCGGCAATTTGCCTTTGCGCATCCTCGGGGTCGGGGGATGTCAGGAGGGAGGCAATCTCCGCCATCATGTTTACGCCCCGGCAAACATCCCTATAGACCCTGCTTGCCCCGTAAATTGGCGTGGCACCCTCCGTGCGCAGAATGCTGGCCACGAAAGTGCCCAGATCCCCCAGGTCGCGCTTTTCCACCGAGAGCACGAAATCGGTTTCGGCCGCCCGCCCCATAGCGGTAATTGGCCCTATCCTTTCGGCCTCCTCGATTACCACCTCATGCGGTACTTCGATTATCCCCCAGAGCATTTCAATCGCCCAGCCTATCGCCGCCGCCCTCTCGTCGGCCTCGCGGATTTCCCACTCGCTAAGGGCCGCCTGCATGACGGAGGCCCTGGGCATTACGGCGTATTCGCCCGATCTGGCGATATCTATGGCAAGTATCTGGGTAAGCGTTTGCAGGTCGCGTGGATCCACCCCGTTTGGTTCAGCGGCAAGGCCACGCAACTGGTACGGCGCGACGGCAAGGCTTGGGCGCGGCCCACGGCCAGCCCTTCCCAGGATCGCCCCTGCCAGGTTTTCCGACATGGAAGGCACAAAGCCGCCAATCTCCCAGGTACTTCGATGTACACGATAATAACCACCCACCAGCTCAAGGGTTTCAACACAAACCACGGTAACAACCACAAGATTCCTGCCTCCCATGAAACGGCGCATAAAGCCGGTGTTCAAGCGGCGCATGTGCCCGGAGACAAGGTAATCGACGCCGAGCATCTTGCCTATCGCGGCTACGGCATCGGAATCCGTGAAGGCAGAGTCCACCCTTTGGAAAAGGTGTTCGGAGACGGCCACGGCGGCCTCCCCGGTGATCGGAACCAGGGTGAAAGCGTCCCGTATCTCCGGCCGCGACGAAAGGAGGGAAGCCAAGGCCTCGCCGACCCCGCCGACACCCCCGGCAAAGGGCAATATGCCAAGCCTGGGTTGCGGTTGACTATCCGTCTGCGCAAAAGCAAACGTACCGTAGCCCATAAGCAGCACAGCAACAAAAAGCCTTTTCTTCACGTATATCCCTGGTATATGCGTGTATCTTATCAGCCACCGGCGTAAACGTCAAGCTGGCGAAGGTTAGCATACAGCTACAGGCCCCCCCAGCAGCCGGTCAGTCAGCTTGGGGCGGGGTTTCCCGGCTGGAAAAGGCTGGGCGCATTTCCCCCATTCAACTCAAGCGGCGGGAATCACCCAGGCCAAGAAAAGCTGCACCAGCCCGGTAATAACAACTACCAGCAAGCCCAAGGAAAGAAAGCCAAAGGCCTTCTTCTGCTTTTCCCTGTGCCGCTCCAGGTAATAACGCTCGGCAAAGGTCGTGTGATCCGTCAACTTGTCGAGCTTAAAACCGGCGGGCAAAATCATCGTCACAAGCGCGAGGCATATAATGGCAGCCCCGACCACAAAATTGGCGGTAAAGACATAGGCCAAAGTAAAAGCCCTTCTCGTGACAAGGCCGTAAACGATCGCCAAGAGGGAAACCGCAAGTATGAACTGCAAGGAAACGACGGCAGTTTTAACAAGCCCCTTCATTTCCCGCTACGGCTTGTTCACAAGATGGCAGGCACAGAACCTGCCATCGCCAGCCTGTTTAAGATGCGGCGTAAGGTCCCTGCATATATCCATGCGGGCAAAACAGCGTTTGAAAAAACGGCAGCCCGGCGGCGGATCTATGGGGCTGGGCACGTCGCCCTCAAGAATGATGCGCTCGCGGTGCCCGTCCACGTCCGGCACGGGTATCGCCGACAAGAGCGCCTTGGTATAGGGATGCAGCGGATCGGCAAAGAGTGATTTATAGTCCGACAGCTCCACCATCTTTCCAAGATACATCACGGCGATGTTGTTGCTTACATGCCTGACGACGCTTAAGTCGTGGGAAATGAAAAGGTAGGTTAAGCCAAATTCCTTCTGTAGGCTGTTCATCAGGTTCAATATCTGAGCCTGAATGGAAACGTCCAAGGCCGACACCGGCTCGTCCTGAACGATAAACTTTGGCTTCAAGGCCAAGGCGCGCGCAATCCCGATACGCTGCCGCCTGCCCCCGTCCAGCTCGTGGGGGTAGGCGTTTTCAAGGCGTTCGGCAAGCCCGACAGTCTCCATAAGGGACTGCACCATTTTGTAAAGCTCGGTTTTGTTAGCGGCTTTCTTGTTAATCTTTAGCGGCTCGGCAATGGTCTCAAAAACGCTCATTCGGGGGTTAAGGGACGCAAAGGGATCCTGAAAAACAATCTGCATGTCCTCGCGCATTTTCCCCATCCTGGCCCTGTTGAACCCCAGGATGTTCTCGCCCTTGAACAGGACCTCGCCGGCGGTGGCATCGAGCAGGCGCAGGATAACCCGGCCGATGGTGGATTTCCCGCAACCCGACTCGCCAACCAGCCCCAAGGTCTCGCCTTCGTTGATAGCAAAACTAACATCGTCAACGGCGTGGAGCAAGCCGCCTTTGGTCTTGAAATATTTTTTAAGGTTTCTAAGCTCAAGCAGCTTCTCGGCCATCATGCCTCCTTCCGCTTGCCATACAGCAGGCACTTTACGACATGGGTTTCGTTGATCGCGATATTCCGCGGGACCCTGACCGAGCACTCGGGCTTGGCCATGTCGCAGCGCGGGTGGAAAGGGCAACCGGGGGGCAAATCCCTCGGATCCGGCATAAGGCCCTTGATTGGTTTCAGGCTGGCCTCGTCCTTTTTGATGTCCGGCAGGGAATTGAACAGGCCGATGGTGTAGGGGTGCTTGGGGTCCTTGTACAGGTCGCGCTTGTCGGCGTATTCCACGATGTTGCCCGCGTACATTATGGCGACCTTGTCGCAGATATCCGCCACTATGCCCAAGTCGTGGGTTATCATGATCATGGCGGTGTTGTATTCGAGTTTAAGGTTCCGCATCAACTGCAAGACCTGCGCCTGAACGGTTACGTCCAGGGCGGTCGTCGGCTCGTCGGCGATCAGCAGCCGCGGGTTGCAGGCCAGCGCTATGGCGATGACGACCCGCTGGCGCATCCCGCCCGAAAACTGGTGGGGGTACTCCCTGGCCCGCTCGGAACCGATGCCGACCTTCCCAAGTACTTCCTCGGCCTTCTGCAAAGCCCCCGCCGCCGTCAGCTTTTCGTGCAGCAAAATGACCTCGGCAATCTGATCCCGGACGGGCATGACGGGGTTCAGGCTGGTCATGGGGTCCTGAAAAATCATCGAAACCTTGCTGCCGCGAATCCCCCGCATTTCCTTTTCGGACAAGGTAAGAATGTTCCTGCCGTCCAGCCAGATCTCGCCGCCGATGATCTTGCCGGGGGGGTCGGGAACCAGCCGCAGCAAGCCGAGCGCCGTGGTCGTTTTGCCCGCCCCCGTCTCGCCCACAAGCCCAAGCGTCTCGCCCCTGTCCAGCTTAAGGTTCAGGTCGTTGACGGCGCGGACAACGCCATCCTCCGTCAGATAGTGTATCGCGAGGTTTTTGATCTCAAGCAGCGCAGCGTTTTCCATTCAAACCGAGTCCTTATTTTTTCAGCTTTGGGTCGAGGGCATCGCGGAGCCCGTCGCCCACCATGTTAATCGCCAGCACTACGGTCACGATGGCAAGCCCCGGGAACGTAACCATGTGCCAGTGATCCCGCACGAAACGCCGCCCGTCGGCAAGCATAAAGCCCCATTCAGGGATGGGCGGCTGTATGCCAAGCCCGATAAAGCTAAGCCCCGCCGCGCTGAGTATGGCGCCGGACAGGCCGAGCGTTGCCTGCACGATGATTGGCGCAAGGCAGTTCGGCAGGATGTGCCGGGTGATTATCCGAAAATCGTTGCCGCCAATGGCGCGGGCGGCCTCCACGAATTCCCGTTCGCGGATGGTCAGCACCGCGGCCCTGGTAATCCTGGTGTAGCCGGGGATGGAAGCCAGGCCGACCGCAATCATAACGTTGACAAGCCCCGGCCCCAAGGCCGCAACTATGGCAATGGCCAGCAGTATGCCGGGTATGGAAATAAGGATGTCGATGAAACGCATTAGTGCGTCGTCCGGCAAGCCGCCGTAAAAACCGGAAAGGGAACCCAGGAGAAGGCCCACGGCAAGGCCCACCCCCACGGCGGTAAAACCTATCTGCAGTGATGTCCTGGTGCCGAAGATTACCCTGGAAAATATGTCCCGGCCAAAGTTGTCCGTGCCCATGATGTTCTGCGGGTTGGGCGGCAAAAACCTTCTGTTCAAATCCTGCGCTATGGGATCGGCGGGGGCTATTAGGTCCGCAAAAACAGCCGCAAAGACCATTAAGGCCAGAATTACCAGGCCAATCATGGCGGTTTTGTTCCTGCGGAAACGCCGCCAGACATCCTTCCACTGGCTCTGTTTTCTTGCCGGTTTTTCCCTGCCCCCTGCTTCCATGCCCATTTGCCTGCCCTGCCTCATTTGTACTGCGACCTTATTCTGGGATCGACAAAACTGTACAGAATATCGACCAGAAGGTTGACGAAACTAAACGTGACGGCGATCATCAGCACGCCGCCCTGTATGATTGGAAAATCCCTTGAGGCAATCGACTGAACCATGAAGCCGCCGACCCCCGGAATGGCAAATATCGTTTCGGTCAGAACCGCCCCGGCCATCAGGCCGCCGAACGAGAGGCCGACCACCGTGATCAGCGGAATAAGGGCGTTCTTAAGGGCGTGCCTTAGGATTATGGTAGATTCCCTTTGCCCCTTGGCCCATGCCGTCCTGATGTAGTCCTGCCTTACGACCTCCAGCATGGACGACCTGGTAAAGCGCATGAATTCGCCGGCAAGGGAAAGCCCGATTGTAAGGGACGGCAAAACCCAGTGCATCGGGGTGGCGAAGCCCGAGACCGGCAGCCAGCCAAGGTTCACGGAAAAGAGCAGGACCAGCATTAGTCCCAGCCAGAAATTCGGCACGGACAGGGCTACAAGACCCAGAACCGTGGCAACGCTGTCGAAGATCGAGTTGTGCCTAATCGAGCAGATTATGCCGAGCGGGATGCCGATAAGAACCGCGACCAAAAGGCTCAGGCCCGCAAGCAGCGCGGTCGAAGGGATGCGGAAGGAAAGCTCGTCGAACACCGGCCGCCTTGTGGAGAAAGAGGTGCCAAGGTCGAGCTGCACGACCCTGGTAACGTAGCCGACGAACTGAACCAGGAAGGGCCTGTCCAAGCCCATCTCCTCCCGCAAGGCGGAGATCGCCTCCTCGGGCGCCCTTTCGCCAAGCAGGATTCTGGCGGGATCGCCCGGGGTGATATACACCAGCGTAAATATGACGAGCATCGCGCCCAAAAGGACGGGCAACATCATCAAAATCCTGCGTAAAATGTACTTGTGCATTGGGCTTCCCCCTTTCGCCGCGGAAACGCCCAAGCCCGCGCGGGCTTGGGCGGCCGCGCGGTTTTAATCATCAAACCAAACAGTCCAGAAGGGATGGTGCCCCGCCGGGTTTATCTCGAAGCCGCGAAGGTTCCTGCGGGCGGCGATTAGGGTTTCGCCCTCCAGCGTGTATATCCAAGGCGCGGCGGCGTGAACAAGCTGCTGGACCTCTATGTACATCTGGTAGCGAATGGCGGGATCGGTTTCCTGCCTGGCCGCATCGAGCAGGCGATCCACTTCGGGATCGCTGAAACGCGCGTGGTTGCCCCCGGGGCCGAAACTGCGCGAGTGGAAAATCTCCAAACCGTAGTCCGGATCGCCGGTTACGGTTACCCAGCCGAGGATGTACATCTCGTGATCCCCCCGGTCCAGCATGTCAAGGTAGGCGGCCCACTCGATGATACCGATTTCCACGACGATGCCCACCTGGGCAAGCATGTTCTGCACGATCACCGCCGTGTCGATGCGCTGGGCGTTGTCGTTCGTAACGATGGTCGTGGAAAAACCGCCGGGGAAGCCGGCTTCCACCAAAAGCTCCCTTGCCCTTCCCGGGTCGAACTCCAGTTGGGGCAGGATATCCACGGCCGAGGCCCAGACCGTGGAACTTATGGGCCCCCTGCCCGGGGCGCCAACGCCCATAAACACGGTACTGACCAGGGCATCCATGTCTATCGCGTGGGTAATTGCCTGGCGCACCCTAAGGTCGTCGAAAGGCGGCCTCTGCATGTTAAAACCTATAAAGTTCAAGGAAAGGTTCGGGCGCCGGAGCATCTGCAGATCCGGGTGGGCCTCTATACGGGGGATATCCTGCGGCGGGATGCCAAGAATCATGTCCACCCCGCCGGTTTCCAGCTCAAGAAGCCTGGTAGCGTCATCCGCTATATACCGTATCGTTATGTCCCTAATGCGGGGGCTCGGCCCCCAGTAGTCGTCCCAGCGGGTAAGCTCGATGCGGTTGCCGACCACCCAGTTCACGAACCTCATCGGCCCCGTGCCTACGGGGTTCTGCGCGAAGCCATCGCCCATCTCCCTAACCGCCCTTTCGCTGACGATCGACAAGGCGGTGTGTGCCAGGTTGTGGAGGATGGGCACGAAAGGGGCCCGCATGGCGATAAGCACCTCGTGTCCGCCAAGCGCCTCGGTCCCCTGGATCATGCCGGCAATATGGCTGATGTACGGCGAGACCATGGCCCTGTCCAGGCTGAATTTGACGTCGCTTGCCCTAAGCTCGTCGCCGTTGTGGAAGAGGACACCCCTCCTAAGGAAAATCCTGAGCAAAGTGGGGTTGCCGTCCCCGTCGTTTTCGAACGCAAAGCTTTCGGCAAGGCTGGGATAAGGTTCCATCGTGTCAAAATCCAGCAGGAACAGCGTGTTGAAGACCTGCTTCATGATCTCGGACGAGGCCGAGTCGTTGGTCAGGGTCGGATCAAGCGATCTTGGGCCGCCGACCGCCGCGATAATAAACGTTTCCCCGTCCCTTACGAGGCCAGCCCTTGGGCATCCCGTTAACATAAGCATACCGGCAATCAGGCAGAGGGCCTGTGCCATGTACATTTTTTTCATAAACCTCCTCCTCACATGTTCTTAAGATTGCCGCCTGAAACCAACCGTGTTTCACATGAAAACATAAGGAATCATGGTGGTCAAGATACGCACAAAGCGCCTTTGGCAAGCATAGGACATACTAGCAGTTCTTGTGCATAAGAGCAAGTTTTTCCAGAGGGTAGTCGGGTAATTGACACAAACCGGGGCAACTCACTACAATCTTTGTCAGAACAGATAAGTAATGGAAGGAAACACCCATGCCAACATATGAATATGAATGCAGGCAATGCAGCCATCATTTCGAGGCTTTCCAGGCCATGAGCGATGAACCGATCAAAATTTGCCCCGAATGCGGGAAGGAAGTCCGGCGTCTAATCCTGGGCGGTACCGGCGTTATTTTTAGGGGCTCCGGCTTTTACGTTACCGACAAAAACAAGGGGAATGGATCATCCAAGCCCAAACCCAAGGCGGACGCTGCCCCGCCTGGCGAGGGGGCGGGCGCTTCAGGCGACAAAACGGGTTCCTGCGCACAATGCCCCAACAAGGCAGCAGGTTCCGAGGCTCCGCCGGGGACGGGCTGCCCTGCCGCCAAGTCCACTTTCGGCAAGGAAAGCGGGCTTGCCGACAAAAGAAGCAAACCCCCATCCGCCGCCTCGGCCTAGGAACAATGTCGGTTCCCGTCGATTCCACAATGGTGGGGGTCCTGGGACGGTGGGGGAAACGGCATGGGTAAAAAAACACGTTTTTTCTGCGACAACTGCGCCACCGAGGTCGGGCACAACGTAAAGGCCTGCCCCCGCTGCGGCAGGTATTTTGAGTCCGTGCGCTGCCCGTCCTGCAATTTTGTCGGGAACGACGATATCTTTACGAATGGATGCCCAGTCTGCGGTTATTCCGCTTCCCCGAAGGAGGCGGGGTTTTCCCAGGAAAAGGAAAAACCACGCCCCCTCCCCTTTTGGGCGTTCTTTCTTTCCCTGGGCATCGCCGTTTTTATCCTTGCGATCCTGTTTCTGGTGCTGTTGTAGGTTGGGGTTTCCGCCGTGCCTTGTAGTTTGCAAGCAGCCTGTCGTATTTTCTGCCCTCCAGTTTATGCTTGAGCCGCAGAAGGGCAAAGCTTAGGGCGAAACAGGAAATGGTGGCCGGCACGAAACCAAGCCACGACCTAATATTGTCCGCCGGGAACCATCCGAAGATTAGCACGAAGACCGAACAGGTAAGCAGGGTTGCAAGGCATAGAAAAAGGGTTCGCCAGAAATACCGCATTTTCGGAAAAAAACGTTCCGAGAACAACAGCACGACGAAAAAAGCCATGACAAGGGAAAACCCAGCTATTTGTAGAATGCTGGCAAATGGGATTCCGGCACCGTCGAAATCAAAAAAGGCAGGCACGTATCTTGTTGCGGGGGAATAACGGACGTTCAGCATCCCCACGACGCACATGGCAAGAATCGCCCATGAAAAAGTCGTCGCAAACGCTCGTAACAACATAGTCAAAAACGACGTCTCGTTTTTTTCCTCATCCATGATAAGCCTCCAGTTTCTGTTTTACCGCAGCCGAGTACTGCCGCGACACCACCAGTTTTATGCCTTTTTCCATTGTAAGGATAAGCCTGCGATCGAAGTCCGGCTCGATTGACTGTATGTGATTGATATTGACAAGGCAGTTTTTGCTCGCTCTCAAAAAATCCATATCGGCAAGCTTGGCCTCCAGCTCGTAGAGCCTGAACGGGGTTTCGTACACGCCGGTCAAAGTGCAAAGGAAGGTGCGCTTGTCGGTGCTTTCGATGTACGTGACATCCGCCGTTTCAAGAAGATGCTGCCGTCCGTTCCTGTGCCCCGTCAGCTTAGTGTCCAGCATTCGGATTGCGGCGATGAGCTTTTCGATATCGTCACCTAGGCGGCCGCACCTTATCGTGATCTCGGTTTCGGCGCAGCGCTCGTCGGTGTCGATGATTATCCTCATGTCTTGAGTATACGCCTGCGGAGGTACCCGTACAACCGGATGCGTGCCAAGTTGCCGGAATTCGCCGCCAAGTTGCCGCTTATGTGGCCCAAGTTTCATTGGCAGGATGGGAACGGGAATGTATCATTTATCGTATAACAATCCAAGGAGGATTCGAATGATGGGAAAAGAAGTGAAACACACTGTGAACGTGGTTTTGGCGGCGGTTGGTCTGGCTATGGGCGTGGCGGCCATTGTAATCCCTATTGTGAATGCCGAGGTTACGATGGACGGCATAGTGCGGATGTTGGCAATCGCGACCGTGTCGCTTGGCCTTCTGGCGTTGAACAGCATTTCCAAGGCCGAATGAGCCTATATTAAAGAGGGTAAATCTTATGGAACGGAAACAGGGTCTGGGGAAATATTTCTGGCAGGTCACCTATGCGCACACCATAGCCTATGCCGTCGCCGGGATTTTCGCCGTGTTGGTCATGGACTACAGCGGTCTGTGGGAAGACGAAGTAGTAGTCACGCTCATGCGCCCTTTGGATTCGCCCATAATCCCCTTGGGGATGGGGCTTCAGGTATTCCGCGGGCTGCTGCTCGCTCTGATATTCCTGCCGTTGCGCCGAACGTTTTTCGAGGAAAAACACGGGCTGGCAAAACTGGCGGTAATGATTCTAGGGCTGTCGTACCTGTCAACCTTCGGGCCTGGGTTCGGATCGTTTGAAGGGTTCATTTACACGAATCTGTCCCTGCGCCACCATTTCTGGGGGATACCGGAACTTGCGTTTTACCTGTCGTCGTTTATCGGCTTGCTGTACGTCGCAAAAAAATATGCCCACAGGAAAATCTTTACCGTGCTATCGATATTAACCGTGGCGATGATAATTTTTATGAGCATTATGGGTTTTGCGGCCGCCTTGGCGGATGTTTGACAGACGTGGAAAATTCGGCTATACTTCCGCAGGAGGAAACATGAGCCCAACCTTTCGCAGCATGAATCCAGGCGAAGGCCCAGAGCTTAAAAAACTTGCGCAAAAATCATTTGGACTAATCGAGGGATTGTTCTTATTCGCAATGAGGCCCAAAAAGGCGATCGTCGCCGTCGTGGGTGAAAAAATGGTGGGTGGGTTTGTATATCAGATTGAAACGGCTGGTGACAAAAAGATTGGCTTTGCCAGCTTCCTATTTACCGATCCCGCATTTCAGGGGCAGGGAATTGGAAAGCGGTTGATCGAGGAAGGGATACGGCGTTTGTGGGAGGAAGGTTGCGATGTTCTTGTAACGTTTGTCAGGGATGACAACGTCGCTTCCTGGGGGGCGTTCGAAAGAAACGGTTTTGTCCTTGCCAGCCTGTCCAAGCTGGCAAGGCTCGTCGGGTGGCCTGGCGTGGCAAAATTATGCGTAAAAACAACATACTGGCTTTCCATTGGGCATGATTTTTACGTCACCCTACGGGACGAGAAATCGACGGAATTTTACAGATACAAAAAAGAGGGAAGCGCCGGACAGATTGCCGCATATGTCCTTATCAACATACTGCTTTCGCTCCCCATCGTGTTGGCGGCTGGGAACATGTTTTACGCCATGGTGTCCACGGCGTTTTTCTTTTTAGGCATGGTTCTGATGGGGTACCTTGGGACGTTGTTTTCCAAGCGCAAATGGAATTTTCGTTTTATCGGCGGTGGGATGCCCGTTTATTTTATAATCAGCCTTGCCACCAGGGGCTTCTTTCCCCTGATAGGAAACTGGTATCCCTCCCGCTACGAGAACACGCCAGAGTTCAAACGCGACATGGCGATAAACGCCATAGTGGTATGGCTGTTTCTTCTAGGCCTGGCGGCGGTGGGAAAAATCGCCGGCGACTCCTTGCAGGTTGTCTCGGAGATTGTCTCTCTTCTTTTGTTTTTCAGGTGTTTACCCGTACCCACTTTCGAGTCATTGGGCTTCGGGCGCGTGTTTAGGTGGAACAAGATTGTGTTAGGGCTGCTGGTAGCCGCTTCAATCACCCTTGTTTTTGTGTTGTAAAAATATATTCCGTCGATGCCTTCGTAGGTAATACCCAAGCAGGCTTCTGAATACCTGCATATCCTCTTCGATCCTTATTTATCGGGAATTGGCTTTGCCTGTTAAAACGTGAGGGCAAGCTCTTTAATGGCTTGTGCCAAATGTTTTTCGATGCTTTTGCTCACCGTCTCAACAATAGTGTCACTATTAAACATTCTCCCTTCGTTGTCGAGCATTTTCTTCTCAGTCACAAAAAAATAGAAAACAGGAATTTCAACGGAACCGGCAAGTTTTTCCAACAAATCGGCAGAAACAAAGGCCAAACCCCTCTCGAGCGAACTCAAATGTTTGACTGATATGTCTACCCTTTTAGACAGTTGTCCTTGGGACAGTTTTTTTGCCCTTCGGTAAAGCCTTAGATTTTCCCCGAAGATCGATTTCACGTCCATTGTGATAGGGTTGTCCATGCGTATACAATCAATATTGGTTCAAGATTTTGAAGGTCACATCATATAACCTGGAAATAATGTCCTGACGTTGCAAGGGCGTAAGAGTCTGTACGTCTTCTACATTGTTCTGAAACAGGTGATACGATTCGATACCCAGTGCGGATGCTATCCGTTCAATCATATTTGGAGACGGGAATTTCTTGCCGACTTCTATTTCGGCAATATATGCCTGGGAGGATCCGCATAATCTGGCAAGTTTTGCTTGTGATATGCCACGATTTTTTCGGAAAATTTTCAAATTTGTAATGAAAATTTTTTGAAAAGTCATCGCCTGTGTTCCGTACACTCTTTACTAGCCCATTTGCATACTTATAGTTTGTTTTGATAAAGAAAACAGTATCTCTGCTAACTGTCCAATCCGCTTTTCCTTGGGAAAATATTCATCGTAATACCGTTTTCCCTTGCCACCCATAAACGCAAGCTCGCCATTTGGCATGTTGTATAATCGTTCAATCGCAATTCGCAAGGCTTGGTCGTCGTTGGCAGCTACGGCAACACCGCATCCCGCCTCGTTAATTAACTCGGCTCCATCGCCGTTCAACATCGCAAGAACTGGTTTGCCCTGCGCCATGTAAAATTGAAGCTTCGACGGCACGGTCAGGTTAAAAATCGACACGTCCTTGAGCGATACAAACAGAACATCTGCCAAGCGCATAAAAACGGGCATGCTGTTAAGGGGGAAACGACCAGGGAAAAAAACCGTCTGGGAAAGCCCGTATTCCTCCACTTTCCTAATTAGATGCTCCCTACGCCTGCCATCGCCCAGAAAAACAAATTTTATAGCCTTGTTTTCCTTCAGGGCAAAGGCTGTATTAATAACACAGCCAAGGTTTTGAGCCTCTCCAATATTGCCAGCGAACAAAACAACAAAGTCGTCCCTGTCAAAACTTGCAAAAGGCTCCGCACGTTGGTACACCGAAGCATCTTCTGGCGGCACGACATCCTCGGCCCAATTGGGAAAATAGACAAGTTTGTCAGCATAGTCGCCTTTTTCGCATATTGATTTTCTAAACCCCTGCGAACCTATCAATATTTTGTCGCAATTGTCATACACATACCGAACCAGCCTTATCTGCGAATTCAAAACATACTTGTTGTTAATGCCACCCGCCGCCGACAAGGATTCGGGCCATAGATCAAGTACCCAAAAAACAAGCGGAATATTCTGCCTACGTTTTAAAAGAGCGGCAGGAAGGCCAATAAAGAACGGCGACGTAAGATGGACAAAAACGGCATCGTATTTTTGTTTGTACAAAAAAAAGACGGTAAAGAACAGTGCCGACACAAAATACGACACGTAATTAAGTGTCAGCCTTGCCTTACCCTTTCCACGGGGAATTATGGGCAGATAGTGTGCCAAAACACCGTTCACGATTTCCCTCCTACGTTTGAACCAGGAGTAGCCATCGTAAAATTTGCCATGCGGGTAATCGGGAATAGCCGTAACAAGCGTCACCTCGTAACCCCTCTTTGAAAGTTCAAACGCTATATCATTGACCTTGAAATCCTCGGGGTAAAAATGATTCGTAAAAATGCAGAGCCTCATGGCTATTCCCCCCATACCGTTCGTTTTACGTAGTCTGTGTAAGAGAGGATAATACGCACAACCTTGTCGGATACGTTGGGCATTGTGTAGTCCGCCACCGTTCTATACCTCGTACACTGACTGTCCTCGTGTTCAAGCTGATGTAATCCCTGCATAACCCGCTCGGGGTTAAGGGCAACCATCATGGCGGAGGCCTCCTCCATTGCCTCTGGGCGTTCGTGAGCTTCCCGTATATTGAGCGCAGGGAACTTCAAAATCGATGATTCTTCGGAAATGGTTCCACTGTCGGAAAGCACGGCCTTTGCGCTTATTTGCAGGGCTAGATAATCACTTAGAGCAAAAGGTTTTTCGAGGCGTATGTCTTCGTCAAACAGCACGGCCTTTGCTTCTATCATCTTGCGAGTTCTTGGATGGGTCGTTACAATGACTGGTAGATTATACCGCTCAGTAATATTGTTAAGGATTGCACATAGATTATCAAAATTTTTATCGGACGCAATGTTTTCCTCTCGATGTGTAGACACGACGAAATACTTTTTTGGTAAGAGGTTTAACCTGGCCAAAACATCCGATTTTTGTACTTTTGGCATATAATGGTGCAGCACTTCGAAGATCGGACTTCCAGTTTTTATTATCCTATCGGGCTGAATGCCCTCACGCAGTAAGGCCTCCCTGCCTATGTCGCTGTACGGCATGTTAATATCGCTTATGTGATCTATTATTCTGCGGTTTGTTTCCTCTGGAACCCTCTGATCGAAACTTCTGTTTCCCGCCTCCATGTGGAAGATCGGAATGTGTCGCTTCTTGGCAGGAATGGCGCACAGAGCACTGTTCGTATCGCCAAGAACCAGGAAAGCATCGGGTCTTACTTTTTCAAGCAGCTCGTCAATATTTATAATGACCTGCCCTATAGTGGCGGAAGCATTTTTTCCCGCCGCATTTAGAAAAAAATCAGGTTTTCGTACCTCAAGATCTTTAAAAAATATTTCGTTCAGTTCGTAATCGTAATTCTGACCAGTATGTACCAAAACATGTTCCACCACTGGGGATGCATCCAGTTTTTTAATGACAAGGGACAGGCGTATGATTTCGGGGCGTGTCCCCACCACAGTCAATACTTTTAATTGCCGCATGATCGCCCCAAGTAAAATGAATACACATTTTTTTTGATCTGCATATATTGTTCAAGTTCTTTTATCATGGAGGTGTACGAAGGTACAGTATACTCAAAATCCTTTCTCGCAGAAGGAACTATGGATTTATCGCTAACTATCCCCTCCACCTTTTCCACGGAAATATCAAGGTTAAAGTGTTCGACAATCAACTTTACCAAGGCGCATTTTGATATTTTTTCACCGTTGCCAAGTTGGTACAGACCTGTGACACCGCATTCAATGCACCGTACCATTGCCTTTGCCAACTCCAGCGTAGTTACCCCACCCCATATGGATTTTTCGTACCCATTGATCGATTTCCTGCCCCTTTGGGAAAAAACCCAGTGAAACAGCCCCTCACCATTTTCCTTTAGTTCTGGCCCAATGATCGAAGTACGTATGGTAAGGTTTTTATCATCGATTATTTCCCCAAGATTTTTGGTCATGCCGTACAGATCCAGAGCGTCTTTCCTGTCGGCATCGGAGTATAACCCCCTGGAACCCGAAAAAACACAGTCGGTACTGATATGGATTATTCGGCCTGAAGGCTCGTTTTCGTTGACAAGCCGCGCCAACAAGTGGGGGAAATACGCATTCACGTAAATGGTATTTCCGATTGATTTTCTTGCGCCGTCTACCAATACCCCAATACAGTTTATGATATAGTCAGGCTTAGTTTGCCGTAAACTGGCTATGATTTTATCTTCTTCATGTGCATCAAAAATAATGCTATCATCAGCTATCTTGTTCCTGAAACAGGCAGTAAAAACCCTATACCTTTTCAGCGACAGCAGATAATGATAGATCACGTGCCCCGCCATGCCAGAGGCACCCAAGATCAGTATTGTTTTCATTTTTTTGCTCCAAATCGGCACAAATAGTGTCAAGTTTCAGCAATAATTTTTTCATTTCAGCAATGTTCAAAAGGTAGGTATTGTGGGAATGATAATCAATTACATCCGATATATCTGTTCTTCCCTCCACGAAGTACTTATCATAGTTTAAGTCACGTTCATCACAAGGAATCCTGAAATATTTCCCCATATCCATGGCCTTTGCCATTTCCTCTCGGGTTACCAAAGACTCATACAGCTTTTCGCCATGCCGCGTGCCTATGACACGAATTGTTGTATCGGCCTTATACAGATCCCTTAGAGCCACAGCAAGTGTTTCAAGAGTCGTCGCAGGGGCTTTCTGGATAAACAAATCTCCATTATGCCCATTAGTAAACGCATACAAGACCAAGTCCACCGCATCGTCCAGGGTCATCATAAAACGAGTCATGGCAGGATCGGTTATCGTTATTTCCTTGCCAGCCTTTATCTGCTCTATCCAAAGTGGAATAACCGATCCACGACTTGCCATCACATTGCCGTATCGAGTGGCACAGATAACGGTTTTTGCCCTGTTTCCCAATGCCCTACCCTTCGCAATAGCGACTTTTTCCATCATGGCCTTGGATATTCCCATCGCATTTATCGGGTAACAGGCCTTGTCGGTACTAAGTACCACAATTCTCTTTACACCGTGCCCGATGGCCGAATCGATCACATTTTCTGTGCCAATGATGTTGGTCCTGACCGCCTGCATTGGAAAGAACTCGCATGATGGAACCTGTTTCAGGGCGGCGGCATGAAAGACATAATCAACACCGTTCATTACCCCGTCTACGGAACGCTTATCCCTCACATCGCCTATGTAGAACTTTACCTTATCAGTTTGCAGTTCATGGCGCATGTCGTCCTGCTTTTTTTCATCCCGGCTAAATATACGTATTTCTTTTATGTCAGAACCCAGAAAACGGCGAAGTACCGCATTACCGAAGGATCCAGTGCCGCCAGTAATTAGAAGAGTTCTACTGGTGAACCGTTCAATCATTTTTTTTATTGTCCTCCTGTCCCACCAGTATTGCCACCGTTGAACAATCATATTTCTTTGTAGCTATATGTTCCGTTAGAATGTAATCCGTATTATTCACCCCACTTGGAAATTTTAATGCCCCAAATTGAAATATAAACGAAAACTTATCCTTTTTTGCTTTATAAATTTCTTTAAATCCATCATCCATATCACCAATATAAATATAGGCAAATGAATCTTTAATACCATTCCCCCTTTTCCAGCCAAAAATAAGTTTTAGTAAGTCCTCGTCTCGTCCATCTGGTTCAACCACGGTGGAAAAAACGTATTTATTTTTAATCATACAACCATAAATACACGATCCGTTTATATTTGCTACATGCACAGAGACCCACCCATTACCATCATTATATAGAAACCTAATGGAGTTTTGTGCAAAAGGCGAATCCGTCGCATAAAGCACACCTTTATTCAAAGGGAAAGCGACACACCCTCTATAAATTTGATCAAAAGAGACGATACATTCAACATCACCGAAATTATCTCGCGCCTGCCATATAGCAGCGGATTCATCAAAATCTCCAGTAAATATCCACACACATGAATTATCAGCATCTGGAACTATATTATGAATGTGGTTTATTTTCCCCATAGGAAAGGAAAATACGATCTCCCAAGTATCCAAGTCAATACGTTTATAAATATGAACAGGGTTTTTTTTTGGATTTGAGAAATACCCACCAAAGACCACCATATCATCGAAACCAGATATACCTTTCAAAACAGAAATATTCAAAGTGTTTATACCAGATTTTGGTATAAAACCAGCTTTCAATTTCATATTTTGAAGATTCAATTCATAAAATCGTTTATTTGCCAGAAGCACAATTATTTCTTGATTAATTTGAATGGTACTTCTTATACCCAATCTTAAAAATCTATATAATAATTTTATTCTTGAGAAATATTTTTCTTTGTAGCCTAAATTTACAGCACATTTTTTTGTGACTTGAAACAGATTTAAATCAACCACATACAAATTGCCAAAACAATAAGCCAATAAATTCCCATTTTCAAGATAACATAATGGTTTTAACCTTTTTTCCAGTTTCACTATTTTTGTCTCACTGAAAAGTCATTTCAAATGAAAGAACGGATGAAAATGTAATCCAATTCATAATAAATGAACTACAGATTAGTACAAAAACAGCTAACTTCATCAGTTGCTTTTGTTTGACAGCATCAGTATTTATTATTTGAAGCAAAAACAATGTCTCAACCCCATGAAATAAAGAGCCAAATCTACCTGCCAATATTTCAAAATCCAAAAAAACAAGATAATATAATGTGCTGATAAAATATATCTTGAACAAAAAAATCGCTTTTCTATTCGAAAAAAACAATATATCATTTTTGATAAATAAAAACAAAGAACACAAAATAACCTGCTTCAAAACAACAGGGTGATATATTGGCAACGGCCTGTTATATCGGTACCAATGTAAATAAGTTGTAATTTGCCTTGGAAGTATTCCCAGCCCCTCAAAAACAAGCAACACATCAGTAATACTAAAAAAAAATGTACTAACTACAGCTATAATCAAGGCACCCTGCATAACATGTAATGATTTTTTACATAGGCTTGAATTGTTAATAACTATTACTAAAGGAAGGGCAATCAATGCAACCATGTGAAACAATGAAGCCATAATCACCCATATGCAAAACCGCAATCTATGGCCTTTATATAAAGAAATAAATGAAAAAAGAATTATTGCCGATGCAATGCCATTCCTAATTTGTATAGCGTCTTTTCTTAAATATTCGTGTGCAAAAAACGCAAAAAGAACTAATACAACATCTTCCTTATGAACAAAATGCTTAATTGCATTAAATCTAAAGACAAATGAAAAAAAACACAAAAGAATAAAGAAAATAGTCGGTGAATTCGTAAACAGTCTAATAACACCAGTGAAAATATTATATCCTAATTCCGTATGGGACGCTCTTGACTCCGAAAAAAAACCAGGAGAAAACAATTCTGGAAGCTCATGAAATATATTCACATATGCATTATAATCAGGTCTAGCAGAATTTATTCCTGTTATAAATGGAAAATACAGAAAAAATAAAAAAATTACGGGAAAATAGAAATTTTTAAAATATTTTTTTTCAACTGAAAAAAAAGAAACTATCATTATGAATGATATGGATGCATATATTAACATATATTTTTTTGGCCTTAACAAGGGTTAATTCATTAATGTTTCACAATAATTTAGCTTATGTATACTAGCAAATTTTTTCATATTCACGTTGATACATTTTTGACATTTTTTGTGCAGAAAAATATTTAGCAATTATTTTTGTTGAAGTCTCAGCCATGATATTTCGATTTTCATCTCTCAATTTATCAAGATACATACAAAAACTATCCTCATTCCCTAATTCATAACAAAAACCTGCTCCAGGGTTACAAGCTAGTATTTCCTTATGTGGGTCAATATTTGATAGTAAAACAGGTAAACCGCAGGCCATTGCCTCCAAAACAGCATTGGGCATACCTTCAGAATGGGATGCAGAAACATAATAATCACCACACTTTAGATAGTCAATTACATTATCAACATACCCTATTACATGGATATTTTCACATGAGTATGTTGCCCGTATACATTTTTCGTATAAATCACCTGCACCAATAAACACTAAATGATAATCATTTTTTAAAGCAAATATTTTTCTCCACGCATTTATTAGAAAAAACGGATCTTTTCGTACGATTAGCGTCCCAGAAGAAATAAAAATATTTCCAAAAACAGATAATTTTAATTTTTCACGCAAATATTTTTTATCAGAATTGCTGGGAGGAAAATAAATTTCTGTATCTACCCCATTTTTAATTGTGATCACATCACTGACTTTATTTTTGTTCTTTAAATTATCACTAACAGCATCTGATACACCTACAGAAAGCACCGTTTTCTTTAGTGCCCTGATATGGCGCATATACATTATACGACCTATTATACGACCATAAGCACTAGTATAATCCTGCTCTGGAAAATTACGTACTGTTGCAATGTTATTATAATCATATTTAAATTTTGATGATAATATATCTGCTCGAAACAAATGGGTATGAATAAGATTTGGACTAATCTTAGCAAATAAATGCCTTAGACTCTTTTTTGCATATAAAACCCCTTTAAATCTAGATAAATTCAAGGAATACATATACACTCCCATAGACTCAAATTCTGCCCAATTACTATTCCGAAGTTCTGGAGAAAGTGTAATTATATGGGGTTCAAATTTATTTCTATCCAAATATTTTATTATGTAGAAGAGCTGGTTAGTAGGACCACATCTTTCAAGTGTACTGACAATATAGACTATCCTTATCATATCTGACTTCCCGCTCTTTTCCTTGCAATTTCCTTTATTTTATTTTCATATGACTCCAAAATACTATCCCATGAGTATAGTTCCTGAACTTTTTTAAGCGCATTTATCGCCAAATATTCATAATTTCTCCTGCATTTCAAAACATGTTTACATGATTCAATAAATTCATTTTCAGTATCAGCCAAAATATATTCGTGCCCAGGAATGAAGCTAATGCCCTCGATGCCGATACTTGTTGACACCACGATATTCCCTGTGGCAAATGCTTCAAGTGTTTTTATTTTTACCCCATCCCCAAAAACTAACGGTATAATATATAGATGCGCATCATTTATATAGTTATCAATTTTATCAACAGTGCCTGTCACAATTATATTCTCAGAACTTAACGATAAAATTTCATTAGTCGGATTCTTCCCTATAATGTATAACTTAACATTTGTGTAGTCCTTTATAATGGCTGGAAATATTTTATTCACAAACCATTCAACAGCGATTTTGTTTTGAAAAGCATCCATGGCACCAACAAATACTATCTTTCCTTCCTGATATACCGATTGACATCTTACATGTATATTATAGCCCACGGGAAGCAAATAAGTATTGTTCACACCAAATATATCTTCAAATTCGGTTTTATTTTTTTCTGATATAAAGGTATATAGAGAAACATTCTTTTCTTTCACATGTTTTTCTTCATATTTTTTCAATTTGCGACTTTCATGCAACACAAAAATTTTAAAAATACCATGATATTTGGATATTTTTTTTATCTTATCGAATTCTAAATTGTGCTGTGTCAAAATAACTGGAACATTACTATCGTTAGGAATATTTATCAATAAAAATGGATATTCGACAAGAATTACGTCTATATAATTTCTACTCAAACAGTCAGCGATATTTTTTTTCATTTTCCTGGATAATACGATCGACACGCCGACTGGCAACCAGAATCTAAAGAAAACCATCAATAAACGACCCAACTTATTGTGTTTATAGGAGTGCAATTCCTCGCAATAACGCCTTAATTCTAATAAATCATGACTATCACTGTTCATTGGAGTTGTAGTATAAAAATATATTTTATAATTTTTATCTTTGAAATATTTAATTCGATTTACAAGATAATAACTATACCCGTCAGTTATCGGTAATGAGGGTAGACGTGCAACAATAATAATATTCATAATGATTACGACTCCCATCAGTTAGGTCAAAATAATCTCAAAATATCACACATGCTTTTTTCATATAATTTTTGATATTTAATAGAAAACAGTACGGCTTTTTCAAGATCAAATGTTAACAATCTATTGACAACCTCAAGGGGTGTAAGTTTTTTATGGTTTTTATATGAGACCACATTGCTCAACAAATCGGCCTTTGACAAAATGTGATATATTTTACTCGTTGCCCAAATAAAATTTTTATCATATTTTGAGATAAATGGAATATTTAATTTAGAAACAATTGGGATATTATATTCTGTCAGTCCATAATGATCAAAACAGAAAAATGGAACTGCGTTATGAAGAGCTACCAGAATGGGATGCATTCTCTCCCCTATATAGCCACTTGCATATTTTATTAGGTAATACCAATCCAAAGGTGACAAAGGAATCCCAATTTTGTACGAAAGCCCATAATCCTTTAGCCCCTCCGGCATTGGAAAGGCAATTGCAGTATAGCCTTTTGATTTTAATATTGCTTCCAATTTTTTAATATATATATTTTGTAAATAACGCATATTAAAACTTAGCAGAACATATTTTTCTGGGAGTTTATATCTACCTAATAGATCACTCCTACTAAGTATAGGCAAATAATTATTTTGATTGAATGAAAAAACAGGATCAGGAGTCACGGAAATATTTAAGTCACCTAAAAAAAAATAAACCATTTGTCTTGTCCATTCATCCCGAACGCTAATGTATGAAAATCTTTCTAATAATATTCTTAATTCATTATATTCTTGTTTATTGATTTTGGTGTAAGCTGCATCCTGAGAGGACACGGAAAAAACTGCCACTGGTATCTGTTTTTTTAGTCTTGGAATAAAACTCCCCCAGAAAGGGTTTCCTTCCAAGCAACGATCAGATCTAGAAATATCTATAAAACGCAATTTCCTTGCCGAAAATACTATTCTTTCATTCATTGGCAGGTATTTAAAAAGCGCATCACTACCCAGAATAATTGCATCTAAATTATTTTCATCGATGACTTGTAATAGCTCATTTTCCGTTTTACAACATCTCGTTAACGGCATATTTTTTTCTGCAAAAATATTATGACAGCTATATTGTTTTTCTGGGATTCTCTTTTTCTGAGCCTCACCCACATCCGTTGGATACCAATGAATTACGATCGGTTCGTAGCCATTACGCTTTAAAAAACCGATTGTTGATATAGTTTGCAATTGCGCACCAAAATTACAGGCAAAATGATATGTAATTATACCTATTTTTTTCATGTTCTATTCCCTCCTTTCTTGTATTTGATTTGTCTTTCATGGATAAATCTTGCTGCCAACATTATTTTTTGCAAAATAACTAAATGTAGAGGTTTATTGGAATAATATTTTTCTATGCTCTCTAATACTGTATGATTATTCACATATTTCCAAAACGCTTTTCGTGCATAATTTTTTTGATGCTGCCAACCAACTCCCAGTCTTGCACCTTCCAATGGCGCACATTGAGATTCTATTTTTTTTAGTATATACTGCCCCTTTTCTGTATTTATAGCTATGTATGAAACCCCTCGTTTCAGTGAATGTTGCTCATTTTTTTCGTTTTTATTCTTGTATTTGTCCCTATAGTCCCAATCATCACCAAGCGTAATATCACCAAAACGAGGCGGTTTAGCAAAAAAACAAAAATCACATGATGGTCGAATAATTAGCCTTGCCTTGAACCCGTGATTATATATATTGGTATCGAATTCGAACTGTATTTTTTCTCCATTTTCAAAATCAATTGAAAATACAACTGGACTCCATCCCTGACTTTTATCTCTGTAAAAAAAAAGTGGCCTACTTCCATGTTCTACCTCTTTTTCTTTTAAAAAACGCCTGAAAATTGCAGAAGACTGAACGCCCATGCAAATCAAATCAGCAAGAAATAAGTTATCATAATTATTTTTTAAAAATAGACGTAACCCCGCTATTTGACAAGGTGTACCTACAAACAAAACGTGTTTACCTTGTTCCAGTTCTTTTTTTGCTTCTCTAAAAGTAAATCCAATATCGCTTTGTAGATATTTCGATTTTCTTAATGGCGATAATTCTTGAGCAGTACTTGCTTTTACATGTTTTACGTAGTCACTTCCCTCCCATATTGCGCCAAATACGACTCCATGTTGTGATAAAACATAGCCTGCCAGCAAAGAAAAAATACCGCCAGAAGAACTTTGCATACAAATCTCTTCGTCCAATGCGTAAGTAGAATATGCTTTAGGTACGACACCAGTTGCTTCATTTTTATTCACGGTATAATTAACAGAAGGACAGCTACTTATGCAATTTCCACAATAGACACATTTTTCATAATCTACTTTGGGATACCGAAACCCTTCCTCATCTTCTTGCATGGAAATGCAATTCTTAAGGCAAGCATTCTTACATGCATAACAACCAAAACATTTTTTCCTTTTGACAATTAAAATATTTTTTTTGTTATTTTTTAGATTCAAGTTTGAACCTCAAGTGAAAATAAATTGGCTCATTTTTTGTCATTCATTATGTTTTTACCAAAGAACTTATAAATGGGACAAAATTTTTCAATATACTTTGATATTCGGGAATATTTTTTTGCAGATGCATTCTAATTTTATGTTCATCTAACATAATTTGTGAAAAGGCATTCCATAATTCAGTTTTATTATTCAATTTTTGAACAGGAATTACATAGCCCTCTTCTGTTCCAAATAAATCTTGGGCAATGCCAATTGATTTTATCGAGTAACCCAACACTAAGGTCGGTACACAAGTAGAATATGCGGCAATAGAAGCGTGAGTTCGCGCCGCGATCAAAAAACGGCATTGAGAGATGATATATTTCAACTCAGGAGCGAAAAGTTTTTCATTATTAATTAGTACCACTCTGTTTGTATTCTTGTGTCCCTCATAAAGTTCGGTCAGAATGCTCAAATCCTTACCTTGCATGACATGGGGAATAAATACAATATCAAAACCTGTTTCGTTGATAATTTTTTCAATCAAATAGTGATATGATGACTTTATTTTTTCCACACCTGCTCCATATTCATTTCTCACTATCAAGCTACTCAAGTTTATTCCGATCATACTCCCGTTTTTCCACTCGCCTGGCAATACTGTTCTTGTGGCTGGCATCACGAAAGCTGGATCTGGAAAGCATTTTAACTCTTTATAGCGCAAATATTTATTAATATTTTTATTAGTTATTTGTTCTCGAACAGTGACTGCATCGAAAAGATTTAAATCATTTTGCAGTTTTTTTCTTAGAGTTGCATTAAAGAAATAGGCTTCATCAATAGAACAATTATAAAGCAACATTTTACTCTTCATTTTTGAACGAAGCAGTTTATTTAATTCATGCATGTCTTCAAAAGTATTATAAAATATATCATAATTATCTGCACCTGTGATAATAATTAAATCAAATTTATTTTGTTCATCAAGGATATGCTTATACTGATATTTAATTAACCAATTTAATTTCACATTCATGCGAGAACAAATATTTTGCAATAACCACACAAAGGAAAACCGCTTAATATTTTTCCTATTGATATTCTCCTTTACCAATTCAATATTGGCACGTTTATCTTCCTCTGGACTGGCAGAGAATAACACAATTTCAACATTCTGATTAGCAGAGGACATTAACTCACTAAAACCTCTAATAATTGCTTCGGCACCTCTATTTGGGGAACCTCTTTGCAAAAAGAAGGCTATTCTCATTTTATCCTCCGCAACATAATATAAGCAAATAATTTATTACAACTCTGCCACAATTTGATTTAGCTGGAACAACTATTATCCTTTCCGATTTTTATCTTTACCCATTTGTGCAATATTTTTTTTTCCTGGCTGCTTAATCCCAACCAATACATCAAACAGCAAATACTTATAACAGAAATAATACAAGATATTATTAATCTATTCCAATTATTGACAAACAAATTTTGCACAAATACAGTTGCAAAGGTGGATATTCCAGCAATAAAAAATATTGGAATGATCACTTCACAAAAAAAACCTCTAACTGGAAGTTGGATTTTTTCACCTAAAAAATATATACGCCAAACAATAAGCAGGGTCTCTAATCCAATTTTTATGATTAATACCCACAATGGATTAAGACCTATCCATAAGACCAAAAAAGATAAAGGCAAATTGGCGAAAACAAAACAGCTTATAACAATCTGGTATTTTTTTATGTCTCCAGTTGCTTGTATTGCCACTCTTAAAGAACCGACAGTTGCAATTAACAACGAATAGATCAACATTAATCGAGTAAAAGGGACAGTATATTCAGGCACATTATTCAACCAAATTTGTAAGACAAAATTAGCATTTATATATATGGGTAATACAAAAAGAAACAAAAGGCAAAATGAAAATTTCGCAGTTCTAAATATGAGCCTTGTAAAACAATCATAATTTTTAGCAGAATATGACTTAATTATCTGCGGGCTGAAAGCGGTCTGGAAATTACCTACAAATTGAAATATCGCCAGATTTACTTGTGTTGCAATTCCCATGGCGGCATTCACCGTAACACCATGAAAAATATTTACCAGTATATTTATGCCATGGTCTCTGCTTACGCCCGCTACCCCTCCGAAAGCACTCCATCCAGAAAACCCGAAAAGTTGTCGAAATAATGTCTTGTCCCTGCAATACCTAAAATGTGCTATTTCAAATGTCTTGTTACAGTATACCTTATGTATCAGGAAAATAACGATTCCTGTTATACAAAGAAAGAGAGCGTATGCTATAAGTTTGTCAAACATGATCACTGGTAAAAGAAAGACAGTGCCCAACCTTAACACCGCTTCAATAACACTGACCATAGCAAAAAAAGACATTTTCTCATAGGCAATAATAGTGGCCCTATACGGAACTTGCAAAATACCTATAACCGCTACCGCCACGGAGAATTGGTACACCACAAGGGCCGCATTATATCTTTCAGATGGTAGGTTAAGCCAAGTGCGAAAAAACCATAAACCTATGGTTTGCGCAAGAATAATAACTAGCAAGGCAATCAGCGCATGGATTACAAGACTGGCACTGTACACATCCCTTACCTGTTCCACATCATTCTGCCCAAGAGCAAAATTCAGGAAACGCTGAGTTGCATGCGTCATGGCCCCGTTCAAAAACGTGAACAACACAACGACGCCACCCACTATGTTATAAATACCATAGTCCTCCGCACCCAGGATTTCCAGCACTACCCTTACAGTGTACAAGCCTACCAGCATAATCACTATCTGCCGGAAGTACAACATCAGAGTGTTTTTGGCTATGTGGACTGTATTTGAAGGCATGTGTTATTAACAACTAAGGTACGCATGATTTTCCTATTGGACTCTAAGTAGAAATTGCGTACTCCAGAAAAGACACCATTCCCCACAGGTCGAAGAACAGTATTTAAAGAGAAAATATAAAAACCCTGCCGTCGCCGGAACAGACTGACCAGGTTCTGCATACGGGTAAACCCAATAGGGTACTCGTTGCTGTCTTGTCAATGTCATTTAAACAATGAAGAAGCCTCGCTGTCATGTCTAATTTTGTTGAAGTTAGGTCTTTCTTTCTTTTATTCTCTGTACATTCCTCGTTGACCTTGTTCCAAATCCTAAAAAGTTTAGCTGCTTATCTGCTTCATTAAGATAAAGAGAAATGCCACACTGTAGGCATGAATGAATGCCCCATGGCGTTTGGTGAGTTTGTAAGCTGGTTTTATACCGAGGAACAGCGCAGGAATTATTTGTACTCCCAGGCCGTTTAAAGCTACAGAGGAAAATAGAGGTTGACGAAGCCTATATCAGGGGTAGATTTTTGGGAATTGTTTCTGTGTTCTGGTGGCTTTTCGCAATCTAGTGGAAATGCTGACTACTTGATTACGGGCATTTCCCCAATGAGAAAGGAATAATAACCGCAGGAGAATTTTTTGATGAATATGGGCAATAATTATCGATTTTATGTTTAGTGTATGTTTTGCAACCTGTAGTCTTTCAGCCTGGATAGTACCTCTGCCATAAAACCGTGGTAGAAATTTTCGGAGCTATCCATGTAGCTTATCCTTTCCGCAAGCAGCTTCGAAACCTCGGCCTGGAAAGTCTCCGCATCCCCGTTCAAAATGGCGCTGTAAAACACTTCAAGGTTTTTTTCGGCTATCGTATCGTTAAACCATTCCCGTATTTTTGTTTCATATACATAATACAGCTCCAAATTCGGCCTGGATAAATCCAGTACTTTTTTCACCCCGTCCAGGCGCTCGCCCACCTTTTTTAGGTAGCCTGTAAAAAACATGAGGTTCCACAGGTTGTCGGCGTTATTGTATATTTCGTCGTAGGTTATGTCTTCGTGGATCGTTTTTGATATCGTCCCCCTGGCTATCAGGGTTTCCAGTTCCGCCCAGTTCCGTTTTCGCCTCACCGTCCGCCCTGTCTATCAAGCTGCGGACAATGTCGTTGCCAGCACGAGATTCATCGATTCGGTGGAGGCATATCGGAAACGGTACGGGCATTACCCAGAATCGGCGCACGTGGACAAAATATTCCTGGCGAAGGAGAACCGCGCATATTGCAAGAAACATGGGGGTCATGTCCTTCACCCGTGAAAATGCTTCTCAAAGCACCAGCCAAACTCCAAAATATTGATAACAAGGCCAACAACAATGTCATGCATGGCTACCGACTTTGAGAAACATATCGTCCTCCAGCACAGCCTCTTGATCCTTGTCCTAAGCGTCAGGTTCTCCCGCTCTATCGCCTGGGTGTGCTTTTTGCCTACCGTGTGCTGGCTGGGGGCGATGTTCCGCTGGTAACTGCCCCAGTCGTCAGTGTGGAACATTTTTATGCCGAAAGGCTCAAGCAGCACCTTAAGCTCCCTGAAGACCTTGACCTTTCCCCGCCCGAAGACCTAAGCAAGCACGACGCGGGTCTTACGCTCAATGGCAAGCCAAAGCCAGCGCTGACAGCCCCTGTTCCCAACGAAACTCCACATCTCGTCCAGCTCCGCAGCCTCCACCTGCTCCCACAGGACCATCTCGGCCTCCACCGCACCCGCGCAGTGTCGCGGATCCTGGACTCGTTGGCTGTCATGTTTATTATTTGCTCGTTGATGCCTGGTTTCCAGCCGTTGTACGTGTACTCCAATACGAAGGACTTCCCAGGGCAGCTCTTATCGCCGCATTGGTTTATCCCTCCGCTTGGGGTAGTATAACATATTCACGGGTTCGGGACATTACCAGGCGGAGAGACGGATACAGGGAACCAGGTCCGAGACCAAGGTCATACGAGCCGCGATACGGAATGCGGTTCGGGACTGCAAGGCGAAAGGTTATTTTTTGGATTATTTGGATTATTGAAATAAAATGAAGGAGGAAGATATGAACATGTTTGAAGGTGAATGGGATCAGGACATGGCGCTGGAAATTAGCCGGGAAGAGGGCATGGAAGAAAAGGAAAGGGAACTGCTTGCCCTTATCGACCAGGGGTACACGGCAGAGGATCCAAAAAGGGAACTTTTGGCCCGAACCTGAATCTTCCCCTTCCTTTCCCTTCCGGCAGGGGCAACTTGACCAATTCCGGACTTGCCAATAACATGGATCCCAGGGAAACCAATTATCCGGATAAGGAGTTTTTATGACAAGCTATACCGAACTTGGCCTTGTGAACACCAAGGAAGTGTTCAAGAAGGCGCTGGCAGGCGGGTACGCAATCCCCGCCTACAATTTCAACAACCTGGAGCAAATCCAGGCTATAATCCAGGCCTGCGTGGAAACCAAATCGCCGGTCGTCCTGCAGGTGTCCGCCGGGGCACGGAAGTACGCAAACCAGAACATACTCAAGAACATCGCCAGGGGTGCCGTGGAATACGCCCGTGAGCTTGGCTACGACATCCCCATCGCCCTGCACCTGGATCACGGCAACAGCTTCGAACTGTGCAAGGACTGTATCGAAAGCGGCTTTTCCTCGGTGATGATCGACGGATCCCATCTGCCCTACGAGGAAAACGTGGAACTCACCAAAAAGGTCTGCGAATTCGCCCACTCCCAGAAGGACTACGTGACGGTCGAGGGCGAACTGGGCGTGCTGGCCGGGGTCGAGGACGACGTTTCCTCGGAACACAGCCACTACACCGAACCGGAGGAAGTGATTGACTTCGTAAGCAAGACCAAGGTCGATTCGCTCGCCATCTCCATCGGCACCAGCCACGGGCGCACCAAGTTCAAGCCGGAACAGTGCACCAGGGATGCCAACGGGGTTCTCATCCCCCCTCCATTGCGCTTCGATATATTGGAAGAAATCGAGAAGCGAATCCCCGGCTTCCCCATCGTTCTGCACGGAGCGTCCTCGGTACCAATGGAATACGTGCACATGATCGAGAAATTCGGCGGCCACCTGAAGGATTCCGTGGGCATCCCCGAGGAGCAGCTGCGCAAGGCGGCGAAAAGCGCCGTCTGCAAGATCAACATCGACTCGGACGGAAGGCTTGCCATGACGGCCCTTATCCGCAAGGTGCTTGCGGAAGAGCCGGACGAGTTCGACCCACGCAAGATCCTTGGGCCCGCCCGTGACGAACTGAAAAAGCTCTACATGCACAAAAACCAGAACGTGCTTGGCTCCGCAGGACAGGCATAGGGAAAGTGGTTAGGGGAACCACTGGTTTATTCAGCGGTTCCCCTCCTGCTCGCAGGATAACAAACTACGAGCCATATAAAGTTTTTGGTGCAAGCCGAGCCGCCGAAAGGCGGCGAAGCAGTTACCTTTTGTTAAGCGCAAGTTTTTTGAATTGGTATGTATAAAATGTTATACATATAAAAGATTCATTTTTCCTCATTTATCATTGAAAAATTTTGACAAATGCATTATATTTGAGTCAAATCCTTTTTGAAGGAGCTTATTATGCCGTATTTGGAAAAGATCGAAAAAACAATGATTAAAGATAAAATTCCACCAGAAATAATCAAAAAAATGAATTTTGAACATCCCCCAAATAATGACATCCAAAATG
>Ga0209755_10001058_pt1 | contig 45857 bp, 34 predicted proteins | sample TergutCo191P1_FD_187301 | JGI IMG/M metagenome (GOLD analysis project Ga0209755, IMG submission 187301) | Cornitermes sp. P1 segment gut microbial communities from Petit-Saut dam, French Guiana - Co191P1 (SPAdes) (version 2) | ecosystem: Host-associated > Arthropoda: Insects > Digestive system... | reverse complement strand
TTCATCGTGGTTCGTGAAGAAAACAGAAATCATCCATTTGTTGTTGCGCTCGTCAACGCTCTCAACACTACACAAATCAGATCATTCATTTCTAATCATGATGCTTTCGGTGGAGCATTGACATCTCACCCAATCAATTTGTTAAATTAATGCAACAAAAAATTAAAAGACGAGAAGAAAAAACCTTCTTGTCTTTTGATATTTTTTCGTCAAAGATGGGAATAATAAAACTACACAAAAAAGCAAACAAGAGTGAATACGCTCGGTTGATTGCATAACAAAAAAAACACAAAGGACGCCCTTTTGGCACCTCAAACAAGGAGACAACATGAAAAAGAATCTACAAGGAACAAAAACTGAAGCGAACTTGCAAGAAGCATTTGCAGGTGAGAGTATGGCAAGAAACAAATACACTTATTATGCTTCAAAAGCAAAAAAAGATGGCTATGAACAAATCGCCGCTTTCTTTGAAGAAACTGCAAACAACGAGAAAGAACATGCAAAACTGTGGTTCAAACTTTTGCACAACGGCATTCCCGACACTGCTCAAAATCTGTTTGACGCCGCAGAAGGCGAGAGCTATGAACACAGTGATATGTATGCAAGAATGGCGAAAGAGGCAGAACAAGAGGGCTTTGATGAAGTTGCGAAACTCTTTGAAATGGTTGCCGCGGTTGAAGCGAACCACGAAGCAAGATATCGTGAATTGCTCAAAAATTTAAAAGATGGAACAATTTTCAAAAAGAAAGAAGAAGTGACATGGGAGTGTAGAAATTGCGGACATCGCCACAAAGACGAAAAAGCTCCAGAAATGTGTCCAGTCTGCGTTCATCCAAAATCATTCTTTGAAATCTATTGTGATTGCTTTTAATCAACTCAATTCTCAGTATTAAATTTTCAATGCACAATGAAGGACAACTTTCATTGTGCATTTTTTTATTATGTGGACATCAGCATAATGCAAGAAACTTCAAGAAACCTAACAAAAAGTCACACTCACAAAAAATCAAAAATCTCTAACAACCATTGTTCCTTGAAACTGAATTGAATGTTGACAAATTGCGAGTCTTTAAATTTTATGCAACATTAATTTATCAAATGCAAAACAAGTGAAGATTGATAAGGGTCTTCAATCCCTCTTGTTGGGGTGGTTTCATGCAAAAGCAATTTCCGACAAAATTGTTAAAAAGGTCTTCGACCCGTTTGAGGAGGACTTCTTTTACTAGAACCTCTCCGACAAAGGCATCAAAGATGCTTAACAAGGGTCTTCAATCCTCTCGACGAAGAGTGCAAATATACGCAGAGCCCGACAAACCAGTCGAAGACTGTTGACAAGGGGTCTTCGACCCTTTTGACGGAGAGTGCTAGTTCAAGCAGAACCCGACAAAGCAGTCGAAGACTGTTGACAAGGGTCTTTGACCCTTTTGTTGGGGAATTTCTAGTAATAGCAATTTCTCACAAAAGTATCGAAGATACTTGACAAGGGTCTTCGACCCGTTTGTTGGGGTGGTTCTAATATTAGCAATCTCCGACAAAGGCACTGAAAGTGCTTGACAAGGGCTTTCAGCCCTTCTGTGGGAGACTGCTTTTACTAAAACATCTCCGACAAAGGCATCGAAGATGCTTAACAAATCTCATTAACAAAAGATTTACAAAACTTTTTCAAAAAAACTATTGACAGACCATAAAATATAGTGTATAATAATAGTTCAATCAATTGAAATTTTCACACACGGAGATATGATGACAATGAAAAAATTATTAACATCAGCACTAATATTTGTGTTTATCATGAGTACTGCACTGTTCACAGCTTGCACTGAAGTTCAAAACTACAAATACTATGTGTTTATTGGAGAATCACAAGCGACTGAAATCACTCGCTTCCAGTTTTTTGTAATTGAAGGAGAAACTCCGAATGACCCATTTGGGGTCATTGATGGAGGTCAGCCAAGAATGTATGCAGAGCTTCCGGTTGACTCAGTTGTTATTCTTGAATGGGTTGTCGCTCCGGGATTTGTTGGAGAAGTCACAATCACTTCAGTTGCAACGGACGGAGAACAACATCCAACAAGAACCTTGAGAGGCTCAAGAACAGTAGCCTACACTGCGCAAAACAGGCAATTCGCAGCACTTCACACTGTCACTGGTGACACTGCTTTCACCATTAGGGCACTGGTCGAAGTCCCAATTGGAGACACCGCTCCAGCACCTATGGCAGTTTTGATCTCAGGAGATAACTCGGTTATAGTCAGACAATCAACATCACCGCTCGTTGCAAATGTTTTTCCCGAAAACGCAAGACCAAACACAATCGTATGGTCCTCAGTCACTCCAAACATCGCAACTGTTGACCCAACAACTGGTGTCGTGACAGGTGTGTCAGATGGAGTTGCAACAATAAGGGCAACGGTCTATGGAACAGCTGTCACAAGCACTCATCAAGTGACTGTTTCCCTATCGGACCAAACGCGTATCTGGTTCTATCACCAAGGTTGGACAAATTGGAATCCCCACACTCCAAATCTTCACTGGTGGGAAATTGACGGAACAGCGGAAAGCCAATGGCCAGGAATTGCCATGACAAGAGATGGTTCAACTAATTGGTTCTTTGTTGATATTGATCACAATTCAACATTCTCGCCAATAAGAATCATCGTCAGCATACCGGGACACCAAACATTCGACGGGGTGAATGCTCCTCAAATAAACACAGAATCGGCATACTTTCAAATATCTTGGAACAATGGCTATGCATTGGTCACAACAACAAGATAATTTCCAAAACAATCGAAAAAAGGACGATGCAAATCGTCCTTTTTTCGTTTCTTTGATGTGAGTCAAAAACAGATAAAAAAGCAAAACATTTTAATTCTTTTAAAACCCTAACTCTAATTTTTTTATTTGTTTACCGCTTTATTCGCTTGACGGATTAAAATTTTTGTTCTATAATTATACTTAATGAACGCTCAACAAGAGCGAATTAAAAGAGGTAAAAATAACATGGAAACTAAAAAACTACTTGAAGAAATTTTGAAAGACTATCGCGGAGAAGCAATTTCTCTTGAAGATAATGTGACATTCGAATCACTAGGTTTCGACTCTCTTGATCAAGTTGACCTAATGATGCAAGTTGAAGAAAAATTCGGAATCACTTTTCCAGATGATGCTGACATAAAAAGTTTTGAAGACCTTCTTGCAATCATAGATAGATTGAAAAAATAATAAAAAACCGAAAAAATTACAAAAATTACCAACAAAAATTTTTCAAAAAACACAAAAAACTGTTGACACAATAGTTTTTTTGTAATATAATATTAAAAGCATTGTGAGGGTCGCTTGCATTGCTACTGGATTTACTCATCATTTTCCCCCTTATTTATATTTGTAAAATGGTCGACAGCAATGTCGGCCATTTTACATTAAAAATGCTCATGAATTAAAATGTTCTTCGACATCTTTTTGCTCCTCTCCCCAAACTCAAGCATCTTTGATGCATTTGTCGGAGAATTTTTAGTAAAAACAATCTCTCACAAATGGGCTGAAAGCCCTTGTCAACAGTCTTCGACTGGTTTGTCGGGTTCTGCGTGTATTCGCACTCTTCGTCAAGAGGGTCGAAAACCCAACACAACAGTCTTCAACTGTTGTGTTGGGTTCTGCTTGAACTAGCAATCTCCGTTAAGAGGGTAGAAGACCCTTTTCAAGCATCTTTGATGCTCTTGTCGGAGATTGCTTGAATTAGTATTGCCCGACGAAAGGGTCGAAGACCCCCTTGTCAAATAGTTAGTGCGACTTCTGGTTTGTTTTGAGTCAATGGCGTAAAAATCTGATTGAATCACTATTTTAATTTATGAGCATTTTCAACATGCTTTCTATTTATCAAATAATAAATTTCTATGTTCGGCAACTGCCGTCTGGGCATTTTGTTCAGTCTCATTTTTTGACATAGGTCAAACACTGAGGGCTTCTGTCATTTTCGCTCATGACCGTAATTCCATTTGCAGTGCAACATTTTTCGTGTTGGAAAACACAATCTGCTGAACATTGAACGTCTGTGTCAACAGTGTAGTTTGCTTTTGCAAATTCATGAGCAACTTCAAAAAGACTTTTTCTCTTTTCTTCAATCGGGTCATAACTCTTGCAACAAGTGTCGTTGCTAATAGAAATTCCTTTTGCCGTGCAACAATAGCCCTTGTTAAAACGACATTCTTTTTTTCCACATTTCAAATCTTTCATAAATTTCTCCTTTTCAAAATTGCATAAGCTATTTTGACTTAGTTCTAGTATTAACAAATTTGAAAAAAAACAAACATTTTCACCTAAAAACGCTTTACATTAATTTTCAAATCGGCTATACTAATAACTCTTGTGAAAAAACAAGAACAGTTGTGTATTGATCGTTTGACACTGCATGCTGAAAAAAGGAGTATAAAATGAACGTTCCCCAGTGGATGACCGATAGTTTTCCTATCATCAGAGTTATCTTCATAATTATTTTGGCAATTTTGGCAATACTAATGATTGTCGCAGTTTTGTTCCAAAAATCGGGCTCAGAAGGTGGGCTCGGGGCTCTTGGTGGCCAATCTCAAGACACTTATTATCAAAAGCACAAATCAAAATCTCTTGAAGGAATATTAAAGAGAGCAACAATGATTTTGGGCATCACAATTGGTGTGCTGAGCATTCTGTTTTTTGTGTCCATTCTTATTGTGCCACTCCAACTCTAATATCAAAAACAAAAAGCGGGGGAAAACCTCGCTTTTTTTAAAAACAAAACAAACAATGAAAAACAAAAAACAAAAAACTACAAAAGACACTCGAGACATGGCAAAAGGCATTCTTCAAGCAAGAAGAAGTGGCTATGCTTTTCTAGTTTGTGAAGACAGAGAAGACATTTTTATTCCAAAACACAACATGAAAAACGCAATCGATGGAGATGAAGTTCTTGTCAGAATTCTTTCCTATCGCAAAGGTGGAGGAGAAGGTCGGGTTGAAAAAGTCTTGAAACGTGCAAAAAACAAAATTGTTGGAGAAGTTAAACACAGAGGAGAAAACTATTTTCTCGTTGCCGACAGCCTCTCTGCCCCCAAAGACATAATCATTGACAAATTTGACCTAGGGCGTGCAAAGAGTGGAGACAAGGTTGTAGTTGAATTGTCAAACTGGAAAATGCATGAAATGCCTCAAGGAAGAATCATTGAAATTCTTGGAAAAAAAGGACAAAAAGGAGTAGACATTCTTTCAATCATTCGTGCCCATGGACTCTATGAAAAATTTCCAAAAGGGGTCATGAACGAAGCGAATGAAGTCAGCGATGTTGTGACGGCGGAAGAAAAAAAAGGAAGACAAGACTTCACAAATGACCTTGTAATAACAATTGACGGAGCGGATGCAAGAGATTTTGACGACGGAATATCGGTTGTGAAAAACGATGACGGAACCCACACACTCTTTGTTCATATCGCCGATGTTGCCCATTATGTGAAAAAGAATAACAAAATCGACATTGAAGCTCAAAAACGCGCAACAAGCGTTTATTTTCCTCACATGGTTCTTCCGATGCTCCCAGAAAAACTTTCAAATGGCATTTGCTCACTAAAAGAAAAAGTCGACCGACTGACATTGAGCGTTGTCATGAAAATTGATAATAATGGTTCAGTCATTGACTACCAAATCTATGAAGGCATCATCAACTCAAAGAAAAGAATGACCTATGATGAAGTGGATAATATTTTAAGGGAGTGTGGAGTTAAGCATAATTTTAACAATAATTTCACACCTCGCACCCCGCACTCCACATTGGAAAAAATGCTTTTTTCCATGAAATCTCTTGCCGATATTCTAACTCAAAAACGCACTCATCGTGGTTCAATTGAATTTGACCTCACAGAGAGCGAGCTTGTCATGGATGAATTCGGAAAGTGCATTGATGTTGTCAAAAAGCCACGACTCATCTCCCATAAAATTATTGAAGAATTCATGGTTTTGGCAAACGAAACAATTGCGGAACATTTGACAAAAAATAAAATCCCGGGCATTTTTCGCACTCACGAATCTCCGCCACCAGAAAAGATTGAAAGACTAACAGATTTTTTAGAAGCTCTCGGTGTTCAAAACGAAATTGACAGCGATTCAACATCTCTTGATTTTGCAAATTTGCTCAAAGACACGCCCGAAAATGTCACCCTTGCCGTCAACAAAATGGCGCTCCGAAGCATGTCAAAAGCACAATATGAAGAAAAAAACAAAGGACACTTCGGACTTGCCAGCGAATTTTATCTCCATTTCACATCTCCAATACGACGCTATCCCGACCTAATCGTTCATCGCATATTAAAAGACTATTTGAAATTTGGCAACAAAAATCTTGGACACTTTGGCTCTGAAACTGCTCAGATTGCAAGACAATGCAGTGAACGTGAAAGAATGGCAGAGAGTGCGGAAAGAGAAGTTGTCGACTTCAAAAAATGTGAGTTTATGAAAGACAAGATTGGCAATATATATCAAGGAATTGTCTCTGGAGTTATTGAATGGGGGGTCTTTGTCGAACTTGAGAACAGTGTCGAAGGACTAATCCGCATTGATGGCTTGCCGGGCTATGGCTATGTCTTCAATGAAAAAACAATAACAATGTCAAATGTCGCTCATTCATTCAGACTTGGACAAGCAGTCACGGTTGAAGTTGAAAGCGTGACGGATAGAGTCCAACTGATATTGAATATTTAATATGTGTTTCAAAATCTTTGTCTTTACCCATTCAATTTCAATTTTTAATCAAAAACATGTTTCACACATCTTCGCAAAAAGACCTATTAGAAAAGTTCAATTCCAATGTTCATCAAGGACTAACAGACGAGCAGGTTTTGTCAAACGAGAAAGATTTTGGAAAAAACATTTTGGAAAAAGGGAAAAAGCAAAATGTTTTCAAAAGAATATTCATCGCTCTAACTGACAAAATGATTTTAATTCTTATCGTCGCCCTAGTTATTGCAGTTGTTATTAACATTGTTGGAGCAATTGCAGGAACATATTCTGACATCTTTGAGGTCATTGGAATTGCGTTCGCCATAACATTGTGCGTTGCTATCACTGTTGTAATGGAGGGGCGAAGCGCAAAAGCATTTGAAACACTCAACAAATTAAACGAGGATGTTTTTGTCAGAGTTATTAGAAACGGTGAGAGCAAATTAATAAAAGTCGGTGATGTCGTTTGTGGGGATATTGTTGTTCTTCAAAGTGGCGACAAAATTGCTTGCGACGGGAGATTGCTTGAGTCATTCGCTCTCACGGTCGATGAAAGCGCCCTCACTGGCGAGAGTCACCACGTTGAGAAAAAAGCCGATGCAAAGTTTGACGATGAAACGATAGCCGTTGCTGACCGTGTTAACATGGCGTATAGCGGAACTTATGTTGCATCAGGCACGGGTTCAATGCTTGTTTGTGCAGTCGGAAAAGAAACAGAATTTGGCAAAATTGCAGGAGAGCTTTCGTCTTCAAAATCAACATCAACACCACTGCAAGAAAAACTCAGCAAACTCGGAAAAACAATCGCAATTGCTGGTGCGAGCATTGCGCTACTTGTTTTCATAATTCAATTAACGCGCTACATCGTCACAGACAACGCAAATATTCAAAATATCTTGAACGCATTTCTAATGAGCGTTGTTCTCATTGTCGCAGCTGTCCCAGAAGGGCTTCCAACTATTGTCGCTGTGTCTCTTTCAATCAACACGCTAAGAATGGCGAAAGAAAAGGCATTAGTCAAAAAACTAGTAGCATCGGAGACAATTGGTTGTGTCAACGTCATTTGTTCCGACAAAACGGGAACACTGACCCAAAACAAAATGACTGTCGTTGGCGGAGAATTAACGGATGAACTGTTCCTAAACAGTTGCTTGAATTCAACGGCAGACATTAATGATGGAAAATTTATTGGAAACCCAACGGAATGTGCGCTTTTAGTCTCTGCCAAAAACCACAACTTTGACTACAAAAAAATTCGTTCAGAGCATGAAATAGTAGAAGTTATCCCGTTTTCGTCAGAAACAAAAAGAATGATGACAACAGTCAAAACAAAGGACGGCACAACAACCTATGCAAAAGGAAGCCCCGAAGTCATTCTCGACATGTGCGACCTCAGCGTTGAAGAAAGAGCAAAAATCGAGGAACAAATTGTTGAATACCAAAAGCGTGCCGCGCGAGTCATTGCTTTCGCTAGCGCAAATGAATGCAGAATAAATGACGAATCAACTAACCATGACGCAAATAAAAACAATGACATTAATGCAGAAAAAAACAAAGGGATTGATAATTATTCAGAATTCAGAATTCAGAATTCAGAATTAAAATTCGACGGTTTCACCGCCATTTCTGACCCACTTCGTGAAGATGTCTATGAAAGCGTGCAAGCTTGCAAAAAAGCCAACATCGACATCAAAATGCTAACGGGCGATAATATCGTGACAGCACGCGCAATTGCGGAAGAGTTGGACATGCTGGATAAGTGTGGAGTGAGTGTTGAAAATGATTTGACCTTAACTCCAAACTCCAACGAGGTTGTCGAGGCTAAAGATCTTGAACATCTTTCCGATGAAGAATTTGCCGAGCGAATCAAAAATATCAAAGTAATCGCACGAAGCACTCCACTAATCAAAATGCGTGTCGTCAATGCGCTTAAAGCACAAGGCAATGTTGTTGCACTAACGGGAGATGGAATCAATGACGCTCCAGCCCTAAAAAACGCAGACGTTGGGATAGCAATGGGAATCGCTGGAACAGATGTTTCAAAAGAAGCAGCGGACATCATTCTTCTTGACGACAGCTTTTCAACTCTTGCTCGTGCAGTTAAATGGGGAAGAGGACTCTTTGAAAACTTTCGACGGTTCATCACTTTTTCAATCACAGTCAATATTGCCGCGGTCTTATTTATTCTAATGAGCGTAATTTTGGGGCACGGCTCTCCCTTGACCGCTGTCCAAATTCTTTGGATAAACATTATCATGGATGGACCTCCGGGCATAACGCTTGCTTTTGAGCCAATTCGAAACAGCATAATGGAGAGAAAGCCAATTCGTCGGGGAGAGCATGTAATCACAAAAAGTATGCTCAAAAGAATGGTAGTCAATGGTATTTTCATTGCCACACTAGTTCTTTCCCAGCAACAATGGAACTTTCTTGCAATCGACCCTTATCTCATGCCAACTGTCCTTTTTGCAACTTTCACCATAATGCAAATCTTCAATGCTTTTAACTCGCGAGAATTGGGAACCGCATCAGTGTTCAAAAACATTTTCAAAAACAAATTATTCTTAATTGCAATGAGCCTAACGCTTGTTATTCAGATCATAATCACGCAATGGGGTGGGATTTTCTTCGGAACAGTGCCACTCGACATCATAACATGGCTCAAAGTCGTTGGGATTGCATCAAGTGTCATTGTCATTAGTGAACTAATGAAACTAGGGATTTGGACAGTCCAGAAAATAAGAAAAGGGAGAAATAGCTAATAGTTAATAGTGTGAGTCAACCTTATGCTTCATGCTAAAAACAAGAAAAACCTTTGACAAGGGTCTTCGACCCTCTTGACGCTGAATGCGAGTGCAAGCAGAACCCGACAAAGCAGTCGAAGACTGTTGACAATGGTCTTCGACCCCTCTGTTGGAGAAGTTCTAGTAGAAGTAGTTTCCGACAAAAGGGTTGAAAACCCTTGACAAGGGTCTTTGATCCGTTTGACGCTGAACGCGACTACGAGCAAAATCCGACAGAATAGTTGAAAACTGTTGACAAGGGCTTCGACCCTCTTGACGCTGAATGCGAATGCAAGCAGAACCCGACAAAGCAGTCGAAGACTGTTGACAACAGTTATTTACTATATTAGCTATTTATTAAAAAAAATCATGAAAATTGGAGCCCACCTTTCAATATCAAAAGGTTTTTTCGCCGCAGCTCGTGAAGCCATTTCAATTGGAGCGAACACCTTTCAATATTTTTCAAGAAATCCTCGAGGTGGCGCAAAACGCGCCCCGGACGAGAAGGATTTTGCGCTATTTCGTGAATTCGCGACTGAGAACAATATTGAGCAAATCCTCGCTCACGCGCCCTACACTTTGAATCCAGCAAGCACAACAAGAGCAACGAGAGAGTTTGCAAAGATCTGTTTTCAAGAAGACCTTGAAGCATTGGAATATCTCCCAAACAATCTCTATGTGTTTCATCCGGGGTCAAACTCTGAAAACAAATCGGAAGGAATGTCGTTCATTGTCAACATTTTAAACGAGGTTTTAACTGCAAATCAAACAACAACAGTTCTTTTTGAAACCATGAGCGGAAAGGGCAGTGAAATCGGTCGAAACTTTTTGGAGCTAAAAGATCTTTTCAACAACATTCATCTCAAAGAAAAAATAGGGGTTTGCTTCGACACCTGTCATCTCTATTCAGCGGGCTACGATATCAAAAACAACCTTGATGGCGTCTTGGACAAATTTGACAACACCGTCGGATTGAAATATCTTCGTGCAATCCATCTCAATGATAGCATGCACGATTTTGCGTCAAACAAAGACCGACATGCTCAAATAGGCAAAGGCTCACTCGGGATTGAAACATTTGCAAAAATAGTCAATCACCCGTCATTAAAAAATGTGCCTCTTTATCTTGAAACTCCAGTAGAAACAGTGCAAGGCTATGGTGAAGAGATTGCTCTACTTAGGTCAATGATAAACTAATTGGGGCGGGAGTCGTATTGTCCATTAGGCACGCCTAAACTAAAGTTAGCACAAAATCGAAAATCTCTGTGCGCTTCTTGACACAAAAAAGGGGGCGTATTGTCTATAAGGCTCACCTAAAATGAAGTTAGCAGAAAGCAAATAATCTAGGTTATGCTTCTTGACACAAAAGGGGACGGCTATTGAATGCTCTCGCTTAAAAAACACCATGAAAAATAAAAAAACAGTAGTAATCGGAATGAGTGGCGGTGTCGACAGTGCGATCGCCGCAAAAATACTAAAAGACGAAGGCTTCAATGTCATCGGCCTTTTCATGAACAATTGGGAAGAGAAAGATGACAGAGGTGAATGCACCTCCGCCCAAGATTGGCAAGATGTTCAAACAATTTGCCAAAAAATCGACATTCCGTCCTACAGCGTAAACTTTGCAAAAGAGTATTATGACAGAGTTTTTAAATATTTTCTTGATGAATACAAATCTGGTCGAACCCCCAATCCAGATGTTCTTTGCAATCGAGAAATCAAGTTTCATGAATTCGCAAACTATGCAAAAAAACTAGGTGCGGACTACATAGCAACAGGACACTACGCAAGATTGGAGAATGAAGAATTAAGAGCTAGAAATGAAAACAATGAAAATCTGATAAAATCTTCATGCTCTACTCCGCTCTATTTAAAAAAAGCAATTGATGACAACAAATGTCAAACATATTTTCTCAATCAAGTCAAGACTGAACAGCTCCAAAATGTCCTGTTTCCACTTGGCTATCTCAAAAAGCCAGACGTTCGAGAAATTGCAAAATCGCTTGAACTGTCTGTCGCGGAGAAAAAAGACTCAACTGGAATTTGTTTTATTGGAGAGAGAAACTTTCGAGATTTTTTGAAAAATTATCTTCCTGCTCAACCGGGAAAAATTATTGACACAAACGGAAGAGAGGTTGGTTTTCATGACGGATTAATGTATTACACTCTCGGCCAACGACGAGGTCTCGGAATTGGTGGAATTGCAGGCGAAGAAAACAATCGCTGGTTTGTCGTCAAAAAAGACCTAACAACAAACACTTTAATCGTCTCAAATGGAGAAGGAGAAGAACTTCTTTCAACTTCATTCAAAACCGCCCCAATCAATATTATTGGAGATTGGGAGTCGGGAATGAGGAATGAGGTGGGACATTCACTATCAGTCAAAACTCGCTATCGCGAAAAAGATATTCCAGCCATCGTCAAAATTAATTCCGATTTGTCAACCGAGGTCAACCTTCTCTTGCCAGCTCGAGCAGTAACATCTGGGCAATATGCTGTCTTCTATGACAATGAAAGATGCATTGGTGGGGGAGTGATACTATAATTTTAGGGCGATTGAAAGAAATTCTTTACGAAGGCTGTCAAAGGCACAGTCAAATTTGTGAATTATAACATTAGCTATTAAAATACGCTTGACACCACCCATATCTCTGTGTTATTCTGTGTATATAACAAGCCATGAAAAACTATTATGACATATTAAAGATAAAAAATACTGCAAGTAACGATGAAATAAAAAACGCTTATCGTGCGCTTGCAAAGAAATATCATCCCGACTTGAACAAGGCGGTCGGAGCAAAAGAGACGCTTATTGAGGTGAACGAGGCGTATGACATTCTTGGTGACGACAAAAAAAAGGCTGACTATGACAAAAGGTTTGCTGATTTTCAGCAAAGGCAAAAATTCGGATATTCAGCAAAAACAACATCAAATCCATATGGGAACACTCAACCGTATCCAAAAACAGGAGCGCAATCGTCTTCTCAGCAGCCTTATGGAAGAACTTTTCAATCCCCACCTCCACAATTCGGAAAAACATTCCAGCCCCCACCGTCGCAATATGGCAAAACCCACACCTTTGCAAATCAAACATCAGCGCCTCCACCACCTCCACCACCTCCACCACCTCCACAATCTCGACCTAATCCAAAAGATGAAGCACTCCAAAAGCATTTAAGAGAAATGGAGATGAAGCGTGCATTTGATGACGGCTACACGAAAGGAAGATTTGATGCGACTGAAAAAACAAAGCCAACCATTACTCAACTTCAACAAGAACTAAAAACGCTTTCAGAAAAAAACACCGAACTCTACAGGCAAAATCTTCAGTACTTCTCTCAAATCGAAAAACTCAACCTTGAAGTGAAAAAAGAAAGAGAAGTTCTTGAAGAACAAGTTCAAAAAATTGAAAAGAAAGCGGAAGAAGACAGAGCATATGGTGGAAATTGCGTGAAAGATTGCCCAAATGAATCAGAGGTCGAAAATCTAAAAATTGAACAAACAATCCTAACTGCAAGAGTTGACAGGCTTCGTGAAAATGTCGCACAGCTTGAACAAGAAAGAGACAACAAAGACTCTGAAATCAAAGAACTTAATCTCCAAGTTGAAACACTTAATAATCACATCGACGAACTAGATGACTATATTGATGCCCTAACAGGTGAAACATCATTGGATGAAGAATTCTTTGAAGAAGACGAACTAGCTGAAGAATAAAACCAAAAAACTCAAACCAACAAAAAAAAGTCGCAACCAATCAATGCGACTTTTTTCTATTTGTTTGAACTATCAAATGTCACTCAGTGCCACTTTCACTCGAAATCCCAGTCAGGTCCGCTCAAATTTCATTAATTTTAAATCATATTTTCGTATTTCAATCTTGTCATTTCCCCTCCACGAATGTGGCGAACAGAGAGGTTGTGTTCAAGTATTTCTTTCACTCGTTCATATTTTTCGTTGTCAACAACTCGAAGTCTCTGAGTGACATCTTTGTGGACTGTGCTTTTTGAGACATTAAATTTCTTGCTTGCCTCTCGAACAGTGTGGCGAGTTTCTAATATGTAGTCAGCGAGCATATGCGCTCTGTTTTTAATGTGTTGTTTCATCGAAAAAGTCTCCTTATAGCTTTAAAAATATATGAGAGACTTTGCATGCTTATGACAAAAAACGACAAAATCAACGCATAATTTTTAGCGCATAGCGCACAACGATTGTTAAAATATTTTAACTAAACTATATCCTTCGTTTTGCGTTTTGCATTAAAAAGCCTTCAAGAATGATTTGTTCTACTTTCTCACAAACTATTTTCAACAGCACCACTATGTCTATCAAAAAAAATACAATTTTTCATGCCATTCACATATTATCCGCGGCATTAATGCCACTCTTTGTTGTTCCATATGTCAACAGAGTTTTAGGCATTGAGAACATGGGGCTCTACAATTTTGCGTTTTCAGCTGTCAGCATATTTTTGGTTTTCGCAACCGTTGGATTATGTGCTTATTCAGGGCGTGAGATTGCAAAGAACCGCGAGAACAAAGAGGAACTTCGACGCGTCTATTCCTCAACCCTTATTATGAGTGTCATTGCAATGATTGTTGTCATGATTCCATTTGTTTTAATGGCACTATTTTTCGCCCCATATCAAAAGGTGAGGGGGCTCTTGCTATTGTTTTGTGCAATGATTGTCCTTCATGCATTTCACACTGAATGGCTCTTCATTGGGCTCGAAAAATTCAAATATATCGCAATAAGAAGCGTGATTCTTCGCGCTCTTGCAGTCGTTTCATTTTTCATTTTCGTTCGAAGTGAAAACGATCTCTACGTTTATGCAATAATTAGCATAGTCGCAGCGAGTGGAGTCCATGTTCTCAATTTCCTCAAAAGCCTAAGACTCGTTGGATTTTCATTCAAAGGAGCGTCACCGTTCAAAACGGTATTTTTCGCAAAATTCTTCTTCTTCGCCACAGTTATCGCCGCGGTCTACACTTTTGTTGACCGTCAAATTCTTGGAAGTTACTCAACAAACGAACTCGCTCTCTTCACCCTTGCAATGACAATCTCAACACTTGCATGCATACCCTCCCTTGTTCTTGCAAGAACCGTCGCACCACGTCTCAATTATCTTTATTCAAGCAATCAAACTGCCTATAAGTCCCTTCTTCAAAAAACATTCAACCTCACTGTTTATGGCTTGATTTTCTCATTTGTTGCAGTCTTTTCGCTCGCTCGGCCACTTGTTCTTTTCATGGGAGGAGAAGAGTTCTTGGGCGCAGTCTATCTTCTTAGAATAACATCAACCTTGCTAATATTCACAACACTTAGTGTTTTTGTCAATCTATGTGTCGCCATCCCAGCAGGAAAAGAGAGAAACACTTTCTTTTCAAGTATAGTCGTTGCTGTTATAGTTCTCACTCTCAACATCGTTCTTGTCAGAACCTATGGAGCATTAATTTCAAGCATAGCAATAACCACTGGCGAATTTTTGGGGCTAACAACAATGTTAATATTTGCCCTAAAACAAAAAATCCTTCCACCACTACTAAAACTTGAACATGTCAAATATACTATATCAGGGGCACTAATGGGGACAAGTCTCTATTTTATAATGCCCCATATCAACCTAGGAATTATCCCAGATATTTTAATTCTTGGACTAATGTCAATGGTCATCTTCTTCGTTCTAAATATGCTCCTTTCGCTCATTATTAGAAAAGATGATGAAATGATTAGGCAGATTAGGGGGCTAAGAAGAGTGAGGAGTAGGGAGTGAAAAAAAAGGCAGAATCAATTAATATTTCACTTGCAAAAATTTTCAAATTTCCACGGTAAACGCTTGATATAAGATATTGAAATATGGTATACTACCCAAGTATATAGAATGCGGAGTTATGCCCTCAAGAATATATTTCAAAAATTTAACCATAATTGTGCATTGTGCATTATTAATTGCGCAATTGCGGACAGGAGAATAAAAAATTGAAAAATAGCACAAAAGGAATGATTACACTAATCGTGTTTTTAGCAATCGTTGCACTCATCGGTGTAATCATTTGGACAACCTCATCAGGGCCTGCAAGAGTGAGCCATGACACTTTCATGCTTGAATTTTCTCGTGAAAATATAGCAGCCGCTAATGTCAGCAATGACACAGTCGAATTCAGACTTCGAAGAAACGCTGATGGAACAACTCCTCAAGAGGGGAGAATGCAGTTCTACACGATGACTCGTCCGCAAGACCAAGAAAGAATAACAGAATTCAACATTGCAAGAATGGCGGACTATCTTGAAATCAGAAGAGAAGACTACAACCCAGCACGAGTGCTTGAAGCAACAGCTCGAAACAATGAAATTGCCGCAAGAGCGGAAGGAAATTCAGCACAAGCAGATATCTATTTCACACAAGCAGAAGCACATAGGCTGGTCGCAGAATCCCACAACGCTCAAGCAGTCGCGATGCTTGCAAGAGTCATCACTTTTAACTACAACAATCGTCACACTGTCAATTTCTGGAGCATACTGATGCCAATTGGCTCAATCCTTCTTGTTGTCATCATCGCAATATTCTTGTTCCGTTCAATTTCTGGACAAAACAAGCAGGCAATGAATTTTGGAAAATCAAAAACCAACCAAGCATCACAATCAAAAATTCGTTTCCACGATGTGGCTGGTGCGGAAGAGGAAAAACAAGAACTTCAAGAAATAGTTGAATTTTTAAAACAACCTCAAAGATTCACAAAGGTTGGTGCAAAAATCCCAAGAGGTGTTCTTCTTGTTGGTCATCCGGGAACGGGTAAAACACTTTTTGCAAAAGCAGTCGCTGGTGAAGCAGGTGTTCCATTCTTCTCAATTTCTGGTTCTGATTTCGTTGAAATGTTTGTCGGTGTCGGTGCTAGTCGTGTCAGAGACTTGTTTGAACAAGCAAAACGTAATGCACCGTGTATCATCTTTATTGACGAGATTGACGCAGTCGGTCGCCAACGCGGAGCTGGTCTCGGCGGAGGACACGACGAAAGAGAACAAACATTGAACCAACTTCTTGTTCAAATGGACGGTTTTGAAACGAACGAAGGTGTCATCGTAATGGCCGCAACAAACAGAGCCGATATCCTTGACCCAGCACTTCTTCGCCCGGGAAGATTCGACAGACAAATCATTGTTCACCTTCCAGATGTTCGAGGACGCGAAGCAATCTTCAAAGTTCACGCAAGAAACAAGCCAGTCGCCGCAGAAGTTGATTTCCAAGTTCTCGCAAGAAGAACTTCTGGATTCTCAGGGGCAGACATTGCAAACTTATTAAACGAAGCCGCAATCCTTTGCGCAAGAGACAACAGAACTTTGATCAACATGAAAGACATCGACGAGGGCATCACAAAGGTTCAACTAGGGCCTCAAAAGAAATCTCGTCTTGTCACTGAAGTCGATAAACGCATTGTTGCCTATCATGAAGCAGGACATGCAATCGTTGCAAAAGTCAACAAGCATTGCGACCCAATCCAAGAAGTCAGCATTATTCCACGTGGAAGAGCAGGCGGCTATGTCCTCATGACCCGCGAAAATGACGACACTCCTTACACTATTAACAAACTTCGCGACAGTCTCTCAATGAGTATGGCTGGACGCGCCGCGGAAGAACTCGTCATTGAAGATGTTTCAGCTGGCGCAGTTGGCGACTTCCAGCAAGCAACCAATATCGCAAGAAAAATGGTCATGGAATGGGGTATGAGTGAAAAGCTCGGAAAAGTTTTCTATGGTTCAGACGGTGAAGTTTTCATTGGACGAGACTATCAATCACAAAGCAACTTCTCTGAAGAAACTGCAGCCGCGATTGACAAAGAAGTTTCAAAAATTATCGACACTGCCTATAAAAAAGCAATTGAGATTTTGACGAAACACCGCAAAGAGATGGACACGCTTGTGAGACTGCTCATGGAGTGCGAAACGGTCTATGCTGAAGAAGTCGAAATGATAATGAACGGTAAATCATGCGATGAAATCAAGTCGGCTCTTAATGAAAGACTAAAAACAAAATACGCAAATTTAAGTTCAGCTCCGCCACCAGAGAGCGTAACGAACCCAAACAACAGCGAAACATCGCAAAGAGAAACAATTTAATTCTTATGGAATATGTAATAAGTTTTGTTAAATTAAATTTTTTCAACACATATTTAAATATTCAATTCTAGGAGAGCTAAACATATGGCTACAAAAGTAATAAAAGCATCTGAAACAAAAGACAAAAGAAAGAAACTATTCAAGTGGATAGCGATTTGCCTAGCAACCATCATCGTCGCGCTGTTTATCACAGGACTCATCTTGGGCCTAATCACGACAAGCAATGGCTTTCGTGAATTTGAAGGCTTTGATAGCGTCAGAATATACCATTCTCATGGCGGACAACATTTTGTTATTGATTCATCTTCTCATCATGAAGAAGAAATGGCAATGCTTCAAGCAGGTCTTGAAGACGCCCAATTTTCAATTTTGCGTGGAATTTTCGAGGGAAGATTCACTAATCGCTTTGAATTTGCAACGCGTGAGGTTGTTGATCCAGAATGGACTCCAGATCCAGAACTCTATGACGAAGTTCCGCCAACAATTCCAGAAAGAGACAAACTAATAACTCAAGTTGAAATGAGAAACAGACTGGGTATGGTGACGGCGAATGAGGAAAATCATTTTGTTCTTTACTTCACTTGGAACGCTCGCCAATCAATCACTGTCCGTGACACCGTTTCAAAAGAAGATGAAGTTGTCTATTTTGACCGTGCGAGAGTCTTGATTTCAGCAGAAGCAGGAAACATCGTTCAAACACACACAATCTATCTCTATGTTGCGGATTATCTCGACAGATCTGGAATTGATCAATACCACGAGGGCTACCACATCACTCCAGTTCAAATGCGTGCAACCCCAACCCTACTTGTTCGAGCATTAAACGATATCCTAGAACACAACAATATTAGATAACAATCAAATCAAACAAAAAACGAGACGCCTAACAATGTCTCGTTTTTTAATTTATATGATTATTCTGGTAACACAATTTAATACTACTGTGTCATGCTTATCAAAACATCTAGCGTAAAAATAAAAACACATTTATTTTTTGGCAACTTCAACACCACAAGCTAGTGTATTTTTGAAACACAACACCGCCTCTGCCACAAGTTGAGGGTGTTTAAGTGATACCACAACAAAAAGTCCGAGAAGAGGTTTTTCTTTCTCGAACTTTTTTGATTTTAACAGGTTTAATCGGCAAGATTCCAAGGAGGTTTAAAACGCCATACCCATAACAACAATACTCAAAACAAATCCAAAAAGGCAACTTACCAAAACAGTTATTCCCATAATAATACTCCCTAAATGGTAGGGAAGCTTTTTTGCTCTTCCTTTTGCACCTTGAACAAGTCCAATAGCACCGAGAATCGTCGCAGGAATTGCAAGAAGAACAGTGAGAGGAAGCAAGAGAAAAGAGGAATAAATTATGAAACCAGCAACAAGGGTCATGATGAAAGCGGAAAGACAAGATGTTTTTTCATATTTCTGCCTTGTCATATGTCGAGGTTGTGCATAATGTCCAAAACCATATCCACCATAATTCGGCGGATAATGGGGTTGCATTTGTTGCGGTGGAGGTTGATGGGGGTCGGGATGGGTCTCGGCAAAAGGGTCTGCAAAATTTTTCAAGCAAGTTCCGCATTCTCCACAAAATTGTGCCTCACTAGGCAACATTATTCCGCAATTTGGACAAATCAAATGAAACACCTCCTTCAATAATTCAATAATACCACAAAAATAGTCCACTGTCAACTATCTTCAATAGTTTTAAGAAATTGCTTGAACAGAAACATTCACCGTCTTAGCGGTAGATTTTGGGTCAAAGACTAGAAACACAAAACTTATAAAATCCTACTCGTTTATCAGTTCCAAAAATATAATTGGCAAAAAGTAATATTATAATTTCTAATTAAATATAATTGTTTGCGACAAAACATTATTAAAAACAATTTTTAATTTCAATAAATCTTGTTTTATCTTTTAAAATTCAAATTAAAAACAAAGAAAAATTCACATGTAACGATTTATAACGATTTCTAACAATTTATATTAATTTTGCAAACAAGCTATTTGTCTTGACAATAATTAACAAATTGTTAATACTTTTAAAAAAGTGTTAACAATTTATTAACATTTTGAACAGAGGACAAAACACATAATGGATGCAAAAGATTTTAACGAATTTTTAAAAAGTGAAAAAGGTATTGTCAAAATTTTTCACGAATACTATCCCAAACTAGTTATTAGTGCGCTAAAATTTTTTAAGTGTCGCTCAATTTCAGAAGATATTGCCCAAGAGGTGATGATGAAACTTATTGAGTTAACAAAAAACAAAGATCAAGAAGGGGAATATGTTCATGAAATAAAAAATCCAGACGCGTATTTAGCAATTCTTGTTAGAAACATATCCCTAAACAAAAAGAAAAAAGATGCGCGAATGGAATTTTCTGAAGATATGGTGTTAAGTGTTGATGAAAAAAATATGTTTGACAATGAAATAAAAAAATGGGACTTTCAAAAAATGTTTGAGTTGTTGTCCGATGAATCAAAAAAAATCTATCAAATGCACTATGAAGATGACCTCTCAATCAAAACAATAGCAAGTAAAATGGGACTTGCTGAGGGAACAATAAAATGGAAACTACATAAATTGAGAGAGGAGGTAAAAAAAATAACGCATAATGCACAGCGCACAACGCACAATGATGGATAGAAATATTAAATTTTTTTCACCAATCGTTGTGAGTTGTGCATTATGCGTTGTGTGTTGTGAAAAATTATGATATACTCTTATTATGACCTTGTTCGCGACATGAAGTTCTTTTCGTCTTGCGGACTAGAAGCTGATTCAATTGGAACAACAATTTGTGGCAGAAAACTCTACTATGTTGCGTTTAAGTCGCATCGCCCAACAATCAAGCCACCCATCATCATCACGGCAGGAATCCACTCCCGGGAACACATTACTTCGCATTTTGTTGTGAAACTAATCAAACATTTTCTTGAAATGGGAAAAACATTTTCTCAAAAAGTCTATTTTTTTCCAATGCTTAATCCAGACGGAATAATGCTCATAAAAGATGGATTAAATTCTGTCCCGAAAAAACTACAACCTTTTATCAAAAGCATTGTTCCAAATGAGGACTTTTCGCTTTTCAAAGCAAATGCGAATTGTGTTGATCTCAATGTTAATTTTGACGCAAAATGGGGAGAGGGAAAGTCAAACTTAACTCATCCACATTCCGAAAATTTTATTGGTGAAAAACCTTTTTCTGAAAATGAAACAGCAGCGCTTAGAAATTTCACCCTTCAAAAAAAGCCATCAATGACATTTTCTTATCACGCAAAAGGACAAGAACTTTATTGGGAGTTTGGTCAAGTTGGAAAACGCAGAAAAGAAGATAAAAAACTAGCAAAAAAAATTAATCGTCATTTGAACTACAAATTAATTCACGACACCAAAACAAGTGCAGGGGGCTACAAAGACTGGTGCATTGAGCGTTTAAACATCCCAAGTTTCACCATTGAACTAGTTAATGACAAACATCAGCATCCCCTAACGGACTACAAAGTTGTCGAAGAAGAGTTTATTAGGCACATCAAAATGCTAGAAGAAATTTTGAGTGAATAACAAATAGTTATTGTAAACAGTCTTCGACTGCTCTGTCGGGCTCTGCTTGAACTAGCACTCTCCGTCAAGAGGATCGAAGACCCTTGTCAAGCATCTTTGATGCCTTTGTCGGAGAAGTTCAAGTAATAGCAATTTCCTTCAAAAGGGCTAAAAGCCCTTGTCAACAGTCTTCGACTGGTTTGTCGGATTCTGCTTGCACTCGCATTCAGCATCAAACGGGTCGAAGACCCCTTGTCAACAGTCTTCGACTGGTTTGTCGGATTCTGCTTGCATTCGCACTCTCCGTCAAGAGGGTCGAAGACCCTTATCAAGTATTTTCAATACTTTTGTGAGAAATTATTTTTGCTAAAAACTCTCCAACAGAATGGTCAAAGACCCCTTGTAAATTCTTTTTGGTAATAATCTTAATCTTCATTATTCACCATTCGCTCTTCATTAATTATGCTAACACTCACTGAACAACAAAAATTCATGAAAGTCGCTCTAGACCTTGCAAAAACCGCCATTTCAAAAAACGAAGTGCCGGTTGCCGCTTTGGTTCTTCACAATGGTGAAATAGTGTCAAGTGCAATCAACATGCGACTGAGCGAAAGTGACCCAACTGCTCATGCAGAAGTGTTAGCTCTTCGTGATGCAGGAAAAAAATTGGGTCGTTGGAACCTTTCGGGATGCGACCTTCTCGTCACGCTTGAGCCGTGTGCAATGTGCGCAGGAGCAATCGTCAATTCACGAATTGATAATGTCTACTATGGAGCATATGACTGTCGCTACGGCTATTGTGGTTCGCTTGGAAATATCGCCACAGATGAGCGCCTCAACCACCGTGCAAACGTTGTTGGTGGAATAATGGAGCTTGAATGCGCTGAAATCTTGAAAAATTTTTTCAAAGCAAGGAGAAAGAGCAAGATGGAGAACTAGGATAAAATTAATCTAATTGCTCTTACATGAGTCATTCAAATTATTAAAATTTTCTTGTGGTATTTTTGAAATATTGTGAATATCAATGATGCAACTTTTTAGGTGAGTCAAAATGAACTCACCTTTTCTTTTTTCAAAGGGTTTGATGTGTTCTGTTCAAAGTCTTTGCAGCTGTCGTTTTCTTTTGTTGCTGTTTTGTGTTTTTTTTTGCATATGCCGTGTCTTAGTGGCTCGAATGAGTAGATATGTTTTCGGTAAAAAGGAAAATAGTGTTCGCATTTTTTTTACAAATTTGTGTTTTCGTAAAATATATTTTACTCCGTCATTATGACGGAGTAAAGCGTTTTTCCTGCTAAATGGAGTAAAAATTTTATGGTAAAATTTGCAGAAAGATTTAAAGAACTAAGGGAAGAGAAGGGGGGTAAACCAAACTCACTTACAAATGAGTTGGGAGTTAATTCAAGAACAATTAGCAGTTATGAGGTCTCGGCAGAAGAGAGCCTAATTTTCAAATGCTAGAGAAGCTACGTGAGTATTTCAATGTAAGCGCAGGCTGTCTTTTGTCGTTCGAAGAAGTTTAACAAAGATGAAACCAATTGGGCTCGCGGTGCTTGCCCCTACATTTGACCTCGCTGCTCTAAAATCGGAAAACATAAATTGTAGGGGGGCTTACTGTTGATGAGGCACATCTAAAACGAGGTTAACACAAAGTTGGAAATCTAGGTGTGCCCCTTGATACAAAAGAGGGGGGCTTTGTCCATAAGGCACACCTAAATGAAGTTAGCACAAAGTTGGAAATCTAGAATTGTCCCTTGGCGCAAAAGAGGGGACATATTAGTTCATAAGGCACACCCAAATGAAGTTAGCAGAAATCAAATAATCTAGGAGAGTTTCTTGACACAAAAGGAGGCGATATTTTATCGCCCGAATGGGAGCCGATAAAAAATGAGCGCTTGAATAATGACTCGACAACTTGCGCGATTCTAACAACACAAATAAACAAAGAGCGAATGTTTTTTGGCATTCGCTCTTTTCTAATTTTAATTTCTAGCCTTAAAATCGTAATCCCTAATTTTCGACTTTTAGCTTCTAGCTAAAATAAGCCTATTCATACAATTTTGAAACAGGACTTCCTGTGTTAATTGCTTGGATTGCTTTTGCAAAAATTGGAGCAACGCTGACTTCAATAAGTTTGCTGAATTTTTTGTCTTTTGGAACAGAAATAGTGTTCAAAGTGAAGACTTTTTCAATCACACTGTTTTGAAGTCTTTCAACTGCAGGGCCCGAAAGAACCGCATGAGTGCAACAAACATAAACCTTTTTTGCTTTTCCAACTTCGAGTAATGCTTTAGCACCATTGCAAATCGTTCCAGCAGTGTCAATCATGTCGTCAACAAGAAGACAAGTTTTTCCTTCAACATTTCCAACAATGTGCATGATTTCAACTTCATTTGCTTTCGGGCGTCGTTTGTCAACAATCGCAAATGGAACATTAAGCATTTCCGCCATTTGTCTGGCTCTTGCAACCGAGCCAACGTCGGGAGAGACGACCATCAAGTTTTTGTCATCCTTGATGAAGTCCATTTTTTCCATTGCTTTTGCAAGAACTGGAATACCCAAAAGGCTGTCAACAGGAATATCAAAAAAACCTTGCAACTGTGGAGCGTGCAAGTCCATAGTAAGTAGTCTTGAAGCACCACTTTTTGTCAAGATGTCCGCAACAAGCTTTGCAGTGATTGGGTCGCGCGCTCGTGCTTTTCTGTCTTGACGTGCATAGCCGAAGTAGGGAACAACCGCAGTGATTCTGTTTGCTGAAGCACGCTTTAATGCGTCATTCATGACAAGAAGCTCCATCAAGTTGTCATTAACAGGCGTAGACATCGATTGAATGACGTAAACGTCCGCGCCACGAACACTCTCGTTGATTTGAACAGAGCATTCGCCATCTGAAAATTGTGAAATTTTCGCTTCACACAGTTTAGCCTTCAACTCTTTTGCAATGCCCTCGGCAAGTTCAAGATTTGAATTTCCAGCTATTAAAATTCTTTTGTTTTCCATAATTTGCAACTCCTTAGTAGTTAGTGTTTTGTTAAGACAAGTAGGTGTCTTTAATTGTTTTTAGTGAATAGTGCATAACTTAATGAACGGTGATTGTAGAAATTTTTATCCTAAAATATTAACTATTCACTAGATTTAACCCAATTTTCTTTAACAGTCTCTCTTTCTCTCGCAACAACCAATGCTCTTGATGGAACATCGACTGTCACTGTTGAGCCTGCCGCGATGAACGCATCGTCTTCAATAGTGATTGGGGCAACGAGATTTGAATTTGAGCCAATAAAGACCCTGTCTCCAATTTTAGTCGGGAATTTATTTTTTCCATCATAGTTGACAAAAACAACCCCGCAACCAATATTGCACTTTTCTCCAATTTCTGCATCTCCAACATAAGCAAGATGACTGATTTTTGAGCCATTCCCAATAATACTCTTCTTGATTTCAACAAAGTTTCCAATTCTGCAACCATCACCAATAACGCTCAAAGGTCGAATATTTGCAAACGGTCCCATTAAAACACTTTTCCCAATAAAACTCTTCGTCATTTGAGACGAATCAATCATTGATTTTTCGCAAACTATGCATTCATCAATCATAGATGAGCGAATAGAAACATTATCTTTGATGACCGATTTCCCTTTGATGCTAGTGTTCGCTCCAATCTTCACGCCTTTTCCAATCACAACATCCGCTTCAATTGAAGTGCTTTTTGGGTCTTCAACGAAAACCCCGTTTTCCATGTGATAGTCAAGTATACGACTTTTTAAAATTTCGCCAATCTTCGCAACTTGTTTCATATTGTGGGCTGTCATGAAATCACATTCAAAGTCAATTTCTTCGTCAGCCGCTTCAATCTCTTCAATTTGATTTAAAAATTCGCCTCGAATCACAAGCCCACGCGGAATTTTGACAACATCTTCACCATTATTTTTAATTGCATGACACGCGTCAAATATAGTCTTTTTGGTCACCAATGGAGTGTCTGAATGGAGAATAACGGTGTAAGGCAAATCTTCATTTATTCTTTCTTTGATTTCCTCCAAAAGGTTCTTTGAGTTTGTTTCAAGCGTCACAACCCTGTTGTTTCCAAAAGCAGCACTCACCCAAGAGTGGCAACTCTTTCCGAGTATTTCTGTTTTGCAAATACTTCCCATCGCCTCATTGCGACTCTTCAAAATAATTCCATTGATTAAGTTATCCATTTTTTCAAGAAAAAAGCATTCAAGCCCTAACAACTGACTGCTTTCACATATGTCCTCCCACTCCATATATATAGTAACACAAAAAAAATGTTCTTGCAACTTTTTTGAACAAAGAGAATGAAAATATTTATTGTCAAAAATTGACACTCACACATCCACCTTAACAAAGGAATAACTAGTACCAACTGAACTTTCCAAGCCAAAAAAACTTAACTTAAAAAAACTTTTAAAAAGTTGTGAAAAATAGTTTACTTTTCTATCAAAAATGAATACAATACTGTTGAAAACAAAACAAAAGGAAATAAACAAAAACATGAGCAAAGAAAAAGAAACAAAAAAAATTGCAAAAGAAAAAGCAAAACAAGAAAAAATCGCAAAAAAAGAAGAGAAGAAAGTTGAAAAAAAATCAGAGCCTCCAGTTTGGGTGCAATGCCCAAGATGTGATTTGAACTACATTGACAAAAAAGATAAACTGTGTTTTGTTTGCAAGGCAGAAACTGGACTTGTGGACAAAAGCGTTTTAATTCCGGATGAAGACGATGTTATTGAAAAAATCTGTCCAATTTGTGTGACTAGCTTTGTCGCAGAAAAGCCAAACGAAGAAATTTGCTATTCTTGCAAAAAAGAACAAGATTCTTTAACTGAAAAAGACTTTTTTGAAGAAGAAGAAGAAGTGGATGAAGATGTCAAAAAAGTCAAAGACATCGACCTTGGAATTGACGAGACGGCAATCGAAGAAGTCGACAGTCAAATGTTTGAGGGTGAACTTGAAGAAGAAGAGGAAGAAGAGGAAGAAGAGGACTTCTCTTCTCAATACGCAGAACCAGATGACTTCGACTTTGAAATCAACGAAGACGACTTCCTCGATCGCCCAGAAGATGAAGACGACGAAGATTCTGAAGATGACGACGAAGAATGGGAAGACTAATTTGCCTAAAAACAAAAATATATTTTAAAAAAGTGTCAACCTAGAAAATAGGTTGACACTTTTTTTATGTTTTTGGCATTTTTGACGGTGAGTGCTAGCATTAGAAGAATTCAACAAACATCCAAAGACTGTGACACTTTTTTTCAAATTAATTTTCACTTCAACAAAAACATTCAAAACTCACTATTAATTTTTCAAAATTCTATTGACAAAAAATTCATTTCATGCTATACTATCCTCAAACTAAAAATCTTTTAGTTCAAACTCTCACAAAGGAAAAAACATAATGGCAGAAAACAAAAGACAAAAAGCAGGAAGAGTGCTTAAATATGTTGGTGATTTTATCATCAAAAAATTAGGACGGTTTTTGGGTATGGCCACTGGCATCATATTGCCTTTAATAGGAGCTGTTATTTTAAATAGATATGCTGAAAATTGGGGGCCTGTTAGGGCGTTCACCATTATAATAATAGTTGTTAGCAGTGCATTTGCTTTTGCTTTAATAATTTCAATAGTCTTACATATTCGTGAAAAGAATAGAGCGCACAATAACAGTAAAAAAGAAGAAGAAGAGAAAAAATGTTCTAAATATGAAGTGGGTGATGCAAAAAAAGAAATACCTTTTTCTGAGATTTTAGAATGGCTATTGGATTTTCACAAAGAGCATGGAGAAGAGGAAAAATGTTATAAATGTCAAATTGGAGAACCACCTTTCAAAAGAATTCCTTTTCTTATGGAAAAAAATTGGCTTAAAACTCCTCGTCAAAAAATGAAATTTGCCGAACTAGCAGAAGATGGAAATGTTGAAGATATATTCAAATTGAAAGAGGGGGGGAAAATAAAACTTGTTTTTGATGGACAAGAACATCATCCGCTTATTGATGGAATGGAAAGCACAATCTATAAGTGGAGAGGGGAACGCAAGCCAGATAGTTTTGATGATTTACCCGCCTTATTTGTCAGTGAAGTTCAAGATGGTAATTTAGAGGATGATTTGGTCAATTTGCATGTTAAAAAAACTACTTATTTTCCAATATCACACAGTTATATAAAAATGCAAAAAGAGGCTATAGAAGAAGCTGTAAAGGAAGGTGAAAGGAAAAGCCCAATACGTGAAGATAATTTTTCAGCACTACATGGTGGCAAGGGCAGTTTAATAAGAAATAAAAAAGTGAATCTTCGACCAATAGCAATAGGTGCGACAGCAGCAGTAGCAGTAAAAACAAAAACAAAAGATGGAACATATGAGTGGGAAGTTGCAATCCACAAAAAGAAAGACAATATGCCAATTTGTGCCGAAGAACAAGCACTAGTTCCATCGGTTCAATTAACGGTTCCTTGTAAAAATGGAGAGATAATTAAAAACTTGCAAGATTATGATCTTATTAAATACAATCTTTTAAGAGGTCTTTCAAAAGAATTATTTAGAGATGAACATAGGGAATGCAAGAAAAACCCATTTGAATTTGCAAAGTCAAAAAAGTTTCAAGATTTGTATGCTAGTTTTACAGATCAAGATGATAAAAAAAGAACAGATATTTATTTGCTTGGATTCGGACTCAATTCTTTTAATGGAGTAATCGATCTGGTTTTTTCAATAATTGTTAATGGTCCAGAGTGCAGTAAAGAAACGGAGGAAAGGGTATGGAAATTTTTTAGGGATGGAGAATATATTAAATTTGAAAAAATAATAGATCCAAAAATTGAAGGCTGGCTAACGAAGGGAGAACTTCATCATCCAAGTGCCTTTGCCATTTCTGAAACATTAAAAATTCTTAAAGAAAAAGAATCGAAAAAAACAAGCGATTAATCAGTAGTTGCCAAAAAAATGACAAACATGAAAAAATATCATGTTTGTCATTTTTCGTTGTTTCGATTAGTCATGTCTTTAAGCATAGGAGAATTTGATGTCGCCACAAATGACATCGGAATAGGAAAAGGTGAGATTTTTGATGTTTTTGTTGTCTTCAATTTTCATTGTGAAAACACTTGGATAGGTGTCAGAAATTTCTCCTTCATATTTGACGATTCTTTTTCGTCCGTGGTTGACAGCAATTTTTAGTCTCACTCCTTTGAGTGCGGCGACTTTGTCTTTGACTTCTTCAATTGATATTCCAGATTTGCGCATAGTTTTTTAATCTCCTATTAGAATAAAGTTTCCCAAATAATTATTGACACTTTTTTTCCATTCCATACATATATAATTCGGTTATCTAATATTATGGAAAAGACAAGCATGACAAATCACAAAAACACAAAATTGATGAAATCACAAAAAGTTGTCATATTTGTCCAAGTTTGACAATAGAATATAGTGTTATGCACTATGGACAAACAAGGGCTTGCCCAAAACATGAAAACTAAACCATAGGATAAGAAAGGAGTAAAACTACTATGTCATTTGAACCAACTTTTGAGGCATCTCGCTTTGATAACTTGATGAGAATTTCTTCATCACAAGCGATTGTCGAGGCAAGACTAAAGCCCGTTAATGGCACTGCGATTGCGCGCGTGCTTTCAGTTTCGTCATTTTGCTCAGTCTCGCCATCTGAGACATTTCTTCATGAGTCGCGTTATTCAGGGCGAGTTAACTTCAAAGTTATCTATGCGTGTAGCGAGGGAAAAAACCATGCACTAGACTACAATGCGGATTTCTCTGACAAAGTGACGAGCGAGATGATAACGACCGACACGCTTCCACTTTTCAGTGCGAGCATCATAGACACGGATATCGTTTCGGTTGACGAGAGAGAGATCAAACTCGCATCTGTCGTTTTGGTCAACCTCGACGCGGTGCAACGTCAAAGCATCGACATCTTGACTCACGGCGGAGAAGGGGTCTACACTCATGAAGACAAATTTAACTTCTCACGTCTTTGTGCTGAGACGAAAGAAGAATTCACAATCTCGGACAACACAGAGTTTGTCGGAAATGTTTCAATGCTTGGACATGAGTCAAAAATCATCCTAGCAAGCACAAGAAGTCAAACCGACTCTTGCATTCTTGAGGGAAAAATCGTGTCCGATATTTTCTTTGAAGATGAAGAGGGTCAGATTTCGCAAAAGACTCACATCACGAACTTCACTCACGAGGCGGGTGCAATCGGAGCTAGCGACAATGCGACAATGCTTGCAAACCTTGTTATTAAAGAGAGCAGAATGTCACTAGAGAGCGATTCTGAAAAAAGCGCACTTATCATGGAGTTTGAAGTTTCTTCAGTAATAAAAGCATTTGAAGAGCAGTCAATTTCACATGTCAGTGATGTTTTTAGTGTCTCGCATGAATTGGTCGCGGAAACAAAAACTCTTGACTTGAGAAGCTTAAAGTTTAGAACATTGATTGCAGACCGTGTTGACGGACAAGTGACCTTGGACAAAAATTCAGCGCTTGCTGACACTATTTGTGCAATCTCTGGGCAAACGCTCAACATCACTTCAACAAGAATTAACGCAAACAGAATTGATTTTGAAGGACTTGCAAGTTGCAATGTCGTCTACTTTTCGCAAGACACAGGAACAAAAAACTCCGTTTCAGTTGAACTTCCGTTCTCATTCAGTGCAAACGCGCAAGTCGTTGAATCAAATGAAATCTTGGTTAAAGGGCATGTCGTCGGAGTCCAGACAAAGATTCGTCGTGGAAACGAAATCGACATCAAAGCCGATATTGAAATTGAAGTTGATGTCATTGAAAAAGAAACAAGAAGCGTAATCACGGCATTGAAACTTGGAGTAGAGCGCGTTATCCCATCAAGTGCTTTCTCAATTCACATTGCAAGAAATGGTGAAACTCTTTGGGAAGTAGCAAAATCACTTGGAACAACACCAGAACTCGTCTTGACTCAAAATCCGAAATTAACACTTCCACTGAATGGTGGAGAAAGAGTGATAGCATATCGCCATTTGAAATAATATTGAATATTCAATAATCAAATAAACAACGAGCCAATGCTTGCAAAAGTGTTGGCTTTTTGCTATAATGATGATGATGAAAAAAATACCATCATATGCAAAAATTAATCTCGGACTAAAGGTTTCAGGCAAGCACGAGGGTTTGCACATTCTTGATATGGTCAGCACAAGCATTAGTCTTTGTGATGATGTCAATATTTCATTCAACGATTCTGGCACCATCACAACCAATTTTTCGGACAGGTCAATCGATGATAACAACAATACTGTCACAAAAGCATGTCAACTAGTTCGCGAGCATGTCGTGTTTGGAGCAGATATTTTCATCAAAAAAAACATTCCCATGGAAGCGGGACTCGGCGGTGGGAGTGGAAATGCAGCAACAGTTTTGAATGTTTTGGAAGAAAAATTTGAATTGTCCAATCGCGGTGTTAATTTATTGAGGATTGCAAAACAAGTCGGAAGCGATGTTCCAAGTATGCTAACAAACGGTTTTAAAAGAGTCGGGGGGACGGGAGAAGAGGTTGAAAAAATCGAAAGCAACATGAAACTGAATTTGCTTTTGGTCAAAGGGAAAAAGGGGGTTTCTACGAGGGAGTGTTTTGGGAAATACGCAACGCACAATGAACAATGCACAATGATTGATAATTTGATTTTGGCGATTAAAACAAACGATTTAAATTCCCTAATTCAAAACATCCATAATGATCTGACTGCTCCAGCGATATTCCTTGTTCCCGAAATCTCCGACCACATTGAACTTATCAAGAAACATGGCTCGATTATTTCATTCATGACAGGTTCTGGTTCAACCTGTGTTGGAATTTTTGAGACAATGGGCATAGCAATGCAAGCTGAGAAAGAAATCAGTAAGCTAGGACTTTGGGCAAAAGCTTGTTTCACCACGCTTTAAAAACAGTGGACAAATCTCACAAAAGAAGGTATAATAAAAACATATGACAAATCCAGTGAACAATTCAACGCATTTCGCACATCTTCATGTCCACACTGAGTATTCGTTTTTGGATGGCGCGGCGCGAACTGACAAAATATTTTCTGAAGCCTATGAAAAGGGAATTTCAGCACTTGCAATAACTGACCATGGAAGCATGTTCGGAGTTTATGAATTTGTCAAACGAGCAGTGAAGCACACTGACCCGAAAGCGGATTTTTTCAAATTCATGAAAGAAAGACGCCCGTTCAGAGTCAAGCCGATAATCGGTTGCGAAGTCTATGTTTGTCCTAATCGACATGTCAAGCAAACCGTTGGAGGACGCGCTCCAAAACTCGAACACCTTGTTCTTCTTGCAAAAAATGAAAAGGGCTATAAAAACTTAATCAAAATTTGTTCCATGGGCTATGTCGAAGGTTTTTACTACAAACCCCGAATCGACATGGAAATCTTGAGAAAATATGCTGAAGGACTCATCTGTCTCTCGGGTTGTCTTGCTGGGCCAGTTTGCAGGGCACTAATGAATGGAGAAATGGAAAAGGCGGATGCAATTGCAGATGAATTGAAGGCTTTATTTCAAGACGATTTTTATATTGAGCTTCAAGATCACGGCATAATGGAGCAAAAGCAAGTCAATCCATTATTAATAACTCTTGCGAAAAAGAAAAACATAAAACTCGTTGCAACGAACGATGTTCACTATTTAAAAAAAAGCGACTCAAAAATGCAAAAGGTTCTGCAATGCATTGCCTTTCGCGAAACCCTCGACACGTTTGAAGGGAAGCAATCTGGAGGGATGGATGGCGAACAACGAGGCCGTGATGACTATTTTCCAACTGATGAATTTTATTTAAAAAACCGCTCTCAAATGGAAGAGTTGTTTTCGCATATTCCCGATGCCATTAGCAACACTTTGGAGATCGCCGAAAAATGCGAGCCATATTTTTTCACCGAGCAATCGCTCTATCCAACTTTTATTACGCCAGATGGCACAACCGTGAAAGAGTATTTGAAAAAAGTGACTTATGATGGACTTCAGAAAAAATATCCCGTCTTAACGGACGAAATTAAAGAACGTGCGGACTATGAATTAAGGGTTGTCGACAATATGGGCTTTAATGACTACTATCTCGTTGTCAACGATTTTATTCAATATGCCCATCAAAATGACATCTCAGTTGGCCCGGGGAGAGGAAGTGGTGTTGGAAGTATTATTGCTTATTCACTTGACATAACTCGGGTTGACCCGTTGAAATATGGTTTGCTGTTCGAACGTTTTTTGAACCCAGATCGAGTTTCTCCTCCAGACTTCGATATCGATTTTTGCGTTGAGCGTCGTGATGAAGTCATTGACTATGTCGTTGAAAAATATGGTTCACTCAATGTTTGTCAAATAGTAACATTCGGAACCCTTGCGCCAAAAGCAGCGATTAAGGACGTTGGGCGCGTTGTTGGAAAGCCTTACTCCGAAGTTGACAGACTCTCCAAGCTCGTTCCGTTCATGATGGGAAAACTCAAACTACGTGATATTTTGGGGCAAACAAATGAGAGAAGCATGGTAATTGCTGAACTCAAAGAAATGTATGAAAATGACGAGAGCATCAAAGAACTTCTCGACATGGCAATAAAAGTCGAGGGTCTTCCAAGGCAAACAGGTATTCATGCAGCGGGTGTTATCATCTGTTCGGACGAAGTCCATGACCATATTCCGCTTGCAAAAACAACCGACAATATCATAACAACGCAATTTGACATGAATGAATGCCAAGAACTTGGACTCCTCAAAATGGACTTTCTTGGGCTTCGAACGTTGACAGATATCAAAAAAGCAATCGACATGGTGAAGAAAAACCATAATGTTGACATTGACTTTTACAACATGGATTATGATGATGCGAAAGTCTTCGAGATGTTCGGGGACGGCGACACTCATGCTATTTTTCAATTTGAGAGTGAGGGAATGAAGCGATTCATGAAAGATTTGAAGCCGACATCGCTTGAAGATATTATCGCAGGAGTTGCGCTTTATCGCCCGGGGCCAATGGACAAAATTCCGCTCTATGTCAAAAACAAAAAGTTGCCATCAGGAGTCACCTATGACCACGCAAAACTTGAAGACATTTTGCAAGTCACCTATGGCGTTTGTGTCTATCAAGAGCAAGTCATGCAAATAGTCCAAACTCTCGCAGGCTACACTCTCGCACGTGCGGACGAATTAAGACGCATAATGGGCAAGAAAAAAGTTGAAGCAATGAACAAAGAAAAAGAAGTTTTCTTGTTCGGAACAACAGATGAAAAAGGGAACAGAATTCCCGGGTGTGTTGAAAACGGAGTCAACGAGAAAATAGCGACAAAAATTTTCAACGATCTTGAAGCATTTTCGTCCTATGCGTTCAACAAATCACATGCCGCAGCATATGCATATTTAGCATATCAAACGGCATATTTGAAATATCATTATCCGCTCGAATTTATTTGTGCAGTTCTTAATAATCGAATTTCGAATATTGATGAAATTCAGAATTATTTGACCTATCTCAAACAAAAAGGATTCAAACTCTACCCCCCTGACATCAATCGCTCTTTGGAGGGATTCTCAGTTCATTCCGACGGAGACGGAGTCGTCATGGGTCTCGCTGGCATAAAGAATATTGGCGAAAAAGCGGTTGTTGAAATTATCAAGGAAAGGGAAGCAAGAGGAGCGTTTTCATCATTCGTCGACTTTGCCGACAGAGTGACTAACGCTGTTCTCAACAAAAAAGTAATCGAAGGACTTGTTTTTAGCGGTTCCTTTGACTCAACAAAAAAAACACGAGCAGCACTACTCAAAAACTTCCCAGCAATAGTTGACCGAGCGTCAAAAGAAAAAGCTGCAAAAGAAGCGGGACAATTTTCGTTTTTCGACATGGGCATTAAAATGACTGGCAATGACTACAAGTTCGTTGAATGCGAAGAAATGCCACAAAAAGAAATGCTTGAAAAAGAAAAGGAATTCACGGGGGTTTATCTTTCATCACATCCATTAGATGAATATGAAGACTTCCTTGAAGGGTTTGAAATAAACACTTCGGCGTTTTCGAAATCAACAACAAATGAAAATGAAGAAATAAAAATAATTGACGGTGGACGGGTGAGACTTGGAGGAATGGTCACGGCTGTCAATGTTAAAACATCAAAGGCTGGAAAAGAGTTCGCAATTGTCACAATTGAAGACCTCCACGGTTCACTTGAAGCTTTCGCTGGAGGTATTGCGCTCGCTACAGCAAAAACATCGGCGGGAAAAATTGTCACAATCGAGGGAAGCGTTCGTGAAGACACCGACAGATTTTCGCTATGGATTGACAAAATTATTTCAGACACCGCGACTCAAAAGCTAGCTCAAAAAACACAACCCAAAAAAGTTTGTTTCACAATGTCATTGAAAAACACAGCTCTTCTTGACGAATTGCAAGAAATACTCCTCTTCTATCAAGGTAATGACGAGACATATATCAAAAACACAGACGACGGTAAATTCTACCCACTAAGAATCAAAACCGAACTGTCCGAACATTGCCTTAGTGAATTGTTTGGTGCAATAGGCGAAGAAAATGTTCAAATAGTCAGTGGCTAAGAAAAGCAATAAATAAAGCACAAGAGAAAAAGGAACTCTCTACTGCCACTCTACAATTTTTTGCAATTTCGTTTCTAGGTGCCACTCAAAACGATTTGTGGGAATTCTTTTCATTGCTTGCTGATTTTGAATTTAGTGGTGATTGGGAATTAGGGCAGTGTTGTTTTAAAATGTTTCATTTTGGAAAATAACGCTCTCGCGTGACCGATTGCGGTCAACCAGCACACCATAAAACGCTTTTTTTAAAACAATCATGCAAAAACTAAGAAAAACTCTTGAAAACATTGGAATCAATCCAATCGAACCAACGCTTGACAAATTTAAAATTTATCAAGGATTTTTGCATTCATTCAATTCTCACACTAACCTAACAAGCATCAAAGATCTCGAAGAAATCGAAACTAGGCATTTCGTTGACAGCCTCTCTCTCTTGCAGTTTTGCAAGAGAGAGAGTGAAGACAAGGCTAACATTAATTTGAAAAAACCCTCACTCCTCACTATTCGCTCTTCACTCTCATTTCTCGACATTGGTTGTGGAGCAGGCTTTCCCTCAATTCCACTCGCACTTGCACTTGATGCTTTAAACATTCCATGTTTATTCACTCTTGTTGACAGTGTCAAAAAGAAAACCGATTTTTTGAAAGAACTTATTGAAAAATTATCTCTTACAAACATAACAATTTTTCATTCAAGAATTGAAGACCTCACTCATCTCAAAAATTCATTCGATATCATCGTCAATCGAGCGGTGGCGTCACTTCCGACTTTGCTAGAATATTCACTTCCATTCTTAAAAACAAACGGACATCTAATCGCTTATAAAGGCAAAAATGCCGAAGAAGAATTAGCCCTTTCAAAAAATGCTCTTTCAACCCTTGGTGGAAAATTTGTTTCATTAACACCCTATCAAATTGACGAAATCGAGTTCAAACTACTTGTGATAGAAAAAGAAAAATCAACTTCTACAAAATATCCCCGAGGACAAAACAAGCCTCGCCTAAAGCCACTGTGATTTTTTAAGACATTATTTTTGTTAAATTTGGATCCAAACCAGCAATTGGTCGCATAGACGGTGCTGTTTTTTTGACGTTTCTGATATTTACAAATAACATCGTCCTTGAGGGTGATTGCGAGATAAGTCAAAGCCACTTTATTTAGCGCATGTCACTTTAGTAAAACTGCCAAAAATTACAAGAAAATATTATGCAAAAACACCTTAAAACGCCTTGACAATGGGCGTTTTTTGGTATAGACTAATAAAGCAAATTTAATAAAACCATACTATATATAGTATGGTGGTCACCAAAGGCATACTATATATAGTGCTATCAAAAGCGCTTAAAGGTAGAAGAAAAAAGAGGAGAAAGTGAACAATGAACAGTGAGCAGTGAGAAGTTGTTGTCAAGTTTTTTTGTGTTCTTTAATAGGGCGAAACTTAAAATTAACAACAACTATTCATTATTTATTATTCAATATTCACTAGAACAAACATGGACAAGATTATTAAAAGAGATGGAAGAAAAGTGAAATTTGATTCGGCAAAAATAACGACCGCAATCGAAAAGTCTTTGGTTGCCGCGAAAATAACACCGAACGCAAAAAAACTATCTAAAGAGTTGACGGACAAAGTCATCGCTAGTTTTGAAGCAAAAGACACCCCAACAGTTGAGCAAATTCAAGACAGAGTCGAAACGGTCCTCATCGAAAACAATCTTGTCAGAACTGCAAAAGAGTTCATTCTTTATCGTGCAGAAAGAACGAGGATCAGAGAGAGCAACACGCGCTTGATGAAGACTCTTGAGGATCTCACGTTCAAAGACGCAAAAGAAGTCGATGCAAAAAGAGAGAACGCGAACATTGATGGAAACACTGCCATGGGAACAATGCTCAAATATGGCTCGGAATCAGCAAAGCAATTCTATGAAATGTGTGTCCTCAATCCAAAACATTCGGATTTGCACAAACGTGGCGACATACATATTCACGACCTTGATTTCTTGACGCTGACAACAACATGTTGCCAAATTGACTTGGAAAAACTTTTTACTGGCGGTTTCTCAACGGGACATGGTTTTTTGCGTGAGCCGAACCACATCCAATCCTATTCGTCGCTTGCGTGTATTGCAATTCAATCAAATCAAAATGACCAACATGGTGGACAAAGTGTTCCAACTTTTGATTATGATTTGAAAACAGGAGTAGCAAAAACCTATGCAAAGCTCTATAAAGACAACTTCAAAAAAGCCCTTGAACTGATTGTTGGAATGGAATCATCAAGAGCAAAGGAGTTGGTGGGAGAGTGCTATAAAGACAAAGAGCCAAGACTTCACGACATCAAAGAACAAGGTGAAGTCGAACATGAAACAAAATTTTTCGGGCAATACGACATCAAAAAAGACGAACTAAAACAGATTCAAAAGTTTGCGAAAGTCACTGCTTGGAACGAATGCGACAGAGCAACTTTTCAGTCGATGGAAGCACTTATTCACAACCTCAACACCATGCACTCAAGAGCTGGGGCGCAAATTCCATTTTCGTCAATCAACTATGGAACGGACACTTCTCCAGAAGCAAGGATGCTAATCAAAAATCTTTTGCTTGCAACCGAAAAAGGACTTGGGAATGGAGAGACTCCAATTTTCCCAATTCAAATTTTCAAAGTCAAGGAGGGAGTCAACTTCAATGAGGGTGATCCAAATTATGACTTGTTTGAATTAGCATGCAAAGTAAGTGCAAAAAGACTATTTCCAAACTTCGCGTTCATTGATGCTCCATTCAATTTGCAGTATTACAAAGAAGGGAACAAACACTCAGAAGCAGCTTATATGGGTTGCAGAACTCGTGTTATTGGAAATGCTCATGACCCGCAAAACGAAGTCGTCACAGGACGCGGAAACCTTTCTTTCACAAGCATAAACTTGCCGAGACTTGCAATAAAAGCAAAAGGCAACAGTGAACTATTTTTTGAATTATTAGACAATGTTTGTCAAAATGTCATTGAGCAGCTTTTGGAAAGATTTGAAACTCAAGCGAAAAAGAAAGCAAAAAACTATCCGTTCTTGATGGGACAAGGCATTTGGAAAGGGTCTGATGAATTAGCTCCAGAAGATAGTATTCGCGAAGTTCTCAAACAAGGAACACTCACAATTGGATTTATTGGTCTTGCTGAAACATTGAAGTCGCTTATTGGTTCTCATCATGGTGAATCCATTGAAGCTCAAAATCTCGGACTTGAAATAGTTGGGCACATGAGAAATATTTGTGATGCCGCTTGCGAAAAACACAAGATGAATTTTTCGCTCATCGCAACTCCAGCTGAAGGTCTTTCTGGAAGATTCGTTGCCCTCGACAGAAAAAAATATGGCAATATTGAAGGTGTCACCGACAAAAGCTACTACACAAACTCTTTCCATGTCCCGGTCTACCACAAAATTAAATCGTTTGACAAAATTGCTTTAGAAGCGCCATATCATGCTCTAACCAATGGCGGGCACATTTCCTATGTTGAAATTGATGGTGAAGCCGCCAACAACTTGACAGCATTTAAGAGCATAATCAAATGTATGCGCGAACAAAATATCGGCTATGGTTCAATCAACCACCCAGTTGATCGAGATCCAGATTGTGGCTACACAGGAGTCATCGGAGACAGATGCCCGAACTGCCAAAGAACTGAAGCCGATGGCAAAAGCAACTTCGAAAGAATCAGAAGAATCACGGGTTACCTCGTTGGAACTTTGGACAGATTCAACAACGGAAAAAGTGCCGAAGAAAGAGACAGAGTGAAACACACTTAAAGGAGATAGTGATTAGCGAATATTGAATAGTTGTTGTGAGTTATTAAAATTAATTTTATTCGACACTATTTACCATTAACTATTCACTCAAGTTAAAATTGAAGAAAGACCAGCAACTTCAAGCAACAGTCCCCCTAGCAGGTAGTATCGACGAATCAACAGTCAACGGAGACGGCATTCGCTATGTCATTTTCGTTCAAGGTTGCCATCATGGTTGCAAGGGATGTCACAACCCACAAATGTGGAGCATGAACGGAGGCAAGCAAACAACGCTAGCCTCTATTTTGCATGAAGTTGTTTCAAACCCGCTTTTGAGCGGGATAACATTTTCGGGGGGAGAGCCATTTCTCTATGCAAAGGAACTCGCATTGCTTGCAAAAGAAATCAAAGCAATTGGAAAAAACATCTGGTGCTACTCTGGCTACACTCATTCAGAATTAAAGTCTCTAGTCGCTGAAAACACCGATATCGCTGACCTCTTGGCAAACATAGACACCCTAGTCGATGGAAAATTCATTGAATCTCTAAAAGACGAAAAACTCCCATTCCGAGGAAGTTCAAACCAAAATATAATTCACTTGAAAAATTAACATGGGCTGAAAGCCCTTGTCAGCAGTCTTCGACTGCTCTGTCTGGTTCTGCTTGCACTCGTACTCTTCGTCAAGAGGGTCGAAGACCCTTGTCAAGCATCTTCGATGCCTTTGTCGGAGAAGTTCAAGTAATAGTAATTTCCTTCAAAAGGGCTGAAAGCCCTTGTCAACAGTCTTCGACTGGTTTGTCGGGTTATGCTTGTATTCGCATTCAGCGTCAAGAGGGTCGAAGACCCTTGTCAAAAGTCTTCGACAGTTTTATTGGAAACTGCTACTACATAAAACAATCTCAACAAAGGCATCGAAGATGCTTGACAACAGTCTTCAACTGGTTTGTCGGGTTCTGCTTGCACTCGCACGTCTCCGTCAAGAGGGTCGAAGACCCTTGTCAATTAAAGTCGATTTCATTTATAATTTTTCTAAAATAGCAATTGGACTCAATAACGGTGTTGTTTTCAGAAGCTCCAAAACATTGAAAAATAACAGTGCCCGTGACCGAGTGCAGTTCAATAATTGCAGACGCAACCAATTTCCAACAATTTATTGAAATTAGCTTTTCAAAATCCATTTCTTTGGGTATAATAACGAAATAGGAAATTCTTAACTTATGAAAAAAGCATATATTGTAACAGGGGCAACGGGATTCATAGGAAGCACCATTGTCAAAAAACTACTACTAAATAACGAAGATGTCGTTCTTTTTTGTCAAAGTGAAAAGAAATTTAATGAGGTCTATTCAAACTCAAACCACGACATCAAAAATGTCGTCTTTGGTTGCGTGACCGACATTGAAAAAGTCGAAAAACTATTTGATTTTTTTTCAGAAGAAAGAGAGTTCGTTGTCATTCATTCCGCAGCAATCGTTTATCTTGGAGAAAACAGAAAGAAGGTCGCACGAATGAGAGAAATTAACATTGAGGGAACTCGCAATATCATTGAAGTTTGCAAAAATAAAAAAGCACGCCTTGTTTATCTCTCTTCCGTTCACGCACTTCCAGAGCCTGAAAGAATTGAAATTAAAGAGAGCAATCATTTTTGTGAAAAAGCAGTTCCGGGAGCCTATTCAAAAACAAAAGCTCTCTCAACAAAAATGATTTTTGAAGCGGTCAAAAATAATGGACTTGATGCTGTGATTGTCCATCCATCTGGCGTAATTGGGCCGAATGATCCGTCAAACACTCAAACGACCTACATGGCGAGAAACTTCATGGCTGGACGCATCAACATTGGAATCAACAAAGGCTATGACTTCGTTGACGTTCGAGATGTCGCCGATGCAGTCATTAGTGCAACGCAAAATGGTAAAACTGGCGAAAATTATTTCTTGACAAGTGGATTTTTCACAACACGCGAAGTCCTCAATTTCATGGCAAAAGCATGCGAGAAGAAGGAAATCAAAAGGCAAGTCCCATATTGGCTGGCAGTGTTTTCGCTCCCACTTCTTAGTGCATGGTTCAAAGTCAGAAAAAAAGACCCACTCTTTAGCTATGACCAACTTCGAATCATGAAAAAAGACATACGCTTTTCAAACCTCAAAGCCAAAGAACACCTAGGCTTCAACCCAAGAAACGTTGAAGAAAGTCTAACAGACCTCATTAACGACCTAAAACAAAAAGGCGTCAAAATCAAATAACTCCACACAAAAGAGCAACCCCTCCAAATAAAGTTGCTCTTTTTTGCCATCCCTCGCCATATTAAAAAGTGTTATTAGTTCATATATCGCATCTTCATAGAAGACTTAAACTTCCTTGGCCGACCCTAGAAGCGGTCATTGCTTTGGTCTAGTGTCCAGTGTTCGCTGCGCAATGGTTGTTACTATCTTCGCAATATTCAATGCTAAAATTTGATGATAATGAATTAATGATAGAATTAAAAGAGCTAGGATGTTTGCCCCACATGTTTTGGTGGCAGGTTCTGTGTGCAGAAATTTCCGTCAAAGGAATTGAAGCTGCTGAGGTGATTTGACAAGGGCTTTCAGCCTATTTGTGAGAGATTGCTATTACTAGAACTTCTCCGACAAAGACATCAAGATGCTTGACAAGGGTTTTCGACCCTCTTGACGGAGAGTGCGAATACAAGCAGAACCCAACAAACCAGTCGAAGACTGTTGTCAAGGATTTTCAATCCTTTTGTCGGAGATTACTTTTACATGGAGCTGCCCCAACAGAGGGGTCGAAGACCCTTGTCAAGCATCTTCGATGCCTTTGTTGAGATTGTTCCATGTAGTAGCAGTTTCCAACAAAACTGTTGAAAACAGTTGACAAGGGTCTTCAATCCTCTTGACGCTGAACGCGAATACGAGTAAAATCCGACAAAGCAGTCGAAGACTGTTGACAAGGGTCTTGATTCTCTGACGGAGAGTGCAAATATTAACAGAGCCCGACAAGAGTGTTAGAAAAACCCTTGATAAGGGTTTTAGTTTCCTCTGCGAGAGATTACTATTACGAAAAATTCTTCGACAAAGGCATCAAAGATGCTTTGCCAAGGGTCTTCGACCCTCTTGACGAAGAGTGCGAATATACGCAGAACCCGACAAACCAGTCGAAGACTGTTGACAAGGGTCTTCGACCCTCTTGACGCTGAAAGCAAACACAAGCCAGAACCCTATAAACCAGTCGAAGACTGCTGACAAGTATTGTTTAAAAATGAAACGAGGTTTAAGATTTTGCGTGTTAGACTTGACGGCAGATATTGTGTCCAAAAACAACTAATCACAGGGACGGTGTTTTTTTATAGAAAAATGGTGAAATTGCTTGACGGGTTGTTCTTGATGTGATATTATGTGAGTGTTATGAGAAATGCAAGACAGAAAATTGAGGGGCAATATTTTCACGTTATGATGCAAGGAATTGGCAGAGAGTTGGTTTTTCCAGACTATGATTGCAAAGGTTTTTACTTGTCGTGCCTAAGAGATGCGAGAGAGGCATACCCTGTGAAAATTCTTGGATTTTGCATCATGAGCAATCATGCCCACGTTTTGGTCAGTGTCAAAAATGTTGAGGAATTATCGCGTTATTTCAAAAGAGTCAATGCTAGTTATGCAAGATACTATAATCGAGTTAACAACAGAGCCGGGTATGTTTTCAGAAACAGATTCCGAAGTGACCTAATTGTTGATGAAAGTCACTTGGCGCATTGCCTTGCCTATATTCACAACAATCCGCTGAAAGCTGGAATGGTTGAGAAGGCGGAAGATTATTTTCACTCAAGTTATTCAAACTATTTGAAAAAAACTGGTATCGTCGATTTTGAAGAAGCTGCAAAATTCTATGACACGAGCCCTGCAAGCATTCGAGCTATCATGGACACAAAAACTGAGTTGACATGGGTTGAGCATTGTGACAGAATTTTTGAAAAAAAAGAGGCAGTTTTGGCTGAGGTTTTGAAAAAAAACAATCTTTCTTTGAAAGACAAGATAACCCACAGGAAACTGTTGTGTGATATTGCAAGAGAGGTGAAACTTCGCTCTAATGTTAGCATGGAAGAGATTGCTGTCATGCTTGGTGTCAAAAAATCAACATTATATTTGTGGTTGAGAAAAGAGAAAAAACAAAGAACAATGATAATTCCATAAAAAAATCCCAACAAATAGAGACGTGAATAATTTTTTACTTATCTATTTGTTTGGATTTTTTAACCAATAACACCGTCCCCATGAACAATAATGCTTTACCTTTTAATATATTGGACATAGGGACGGTGTTAATGTGCATAAAAAACCTAAAAACAGACCAAAAATGCTCAAAAAATCAAAAAAAATCCTAAAATATGGGTCGACTTTGTTGACACGCTTTTTGTTTTTGAGTATACTGTTTAAGTAAAACTTGGGAAGTTTAGATTGAAATTATCAATTATCACGCTTTAATTTAAGGCGTTTTGTCCCAATGTTTTTAGACTAATTCACACCAAAGGAGAATCAAGACTAACTATGAAAATGACACAACTGATTGAAGAAAAATTAGAAAAGAATTTTTCAACAACTCCGCAAAAAGCGACAACTGAACAACTCTACAAAGCGATTGCTTTTGTTATTCGTGACTTGTTACTCACAAAAAAAGCAGCATTCAACAAAAAAGTTAACGAGAAAAAAATGAAAAGGGTCTATTACCTTAGCATGGAGTTTCTTTTGGGTCGTTCAATGAAAAATCATCTTTACAACCTTGGGATTGAAGAAGAGGTGAAAGAAGCGTTGAAAGCTTGGAAGACAACGGATCTCGACAAACTCTATGAAATTGAAACTGATGCTGGACTTGGAAACGGCGGACTTGGAAGACTTGCAGCGTGTTTCATGGACTCATTGGCAACGCTTGAGTATCCAGCAATGGGTTTTTCAATCAGATATGAATATGGGCTTTTCAAACAAAGAATTGTCGACAATATTCAAGTTGAGCTTCCAGACCAATGGCTCGACACGGGCGATATTTGGATGGCTCCACGCTCTGACAAAACTTTCAAAGTTAAGCTAGGCGGACGCGTTCGTGAAGAATGGCAAGAAGACGGTTCGGTCAAAGTTTATCATGACAATCCAATTGTTATTAATGCTCATGCCTATGACTTCATGCTCTCAGGGGCAAATTCTGGAGCCGTCGCACCACTTCGTCTTTGGAAAGCAAGCGCAGGAATCGACTTCGACATGCGCTCATTCTCCCAAGGGGATTATATTGAAGCGATGAAAGCAGCGACTGAAGCTGATATTATTTGTAAAGTTCTTTATCCAGCGGACGAACACGACCAAGGAAAACAACTTCGAATTTCTCAACAATACTTCCTCGTGTCGGCATCACTTCAAAACATTATTGCGGATCACTTGCGCCACAACAAATCTGTCAAAAATTTAGGCGAACTTGCAGCAATCCACATCAACGATACGCATCCAGCGCTCGCTGTTCCGGAACTTATGAGACTGCTCATGGACGAACATGGATTGAGTTGGGAAGACGCGTGGGGAATCACCACAAAGTGCATGGCCTACACCAATCACACGGTTCTCGCTGAAGCGTTGGAAAAATGGAACGAGTGGCTCATTCGCTCACACCTCCCAAGAATATTTTCAATTATTCGCGAAATCGACAGAAGATTCATCATCGAACACCAATCAAAAGGGACACCGCAACACCGCATTGAAAACACTCAAATTCTTCATGGAGGAGTTGTCAAAATGGCGAACCTTTCGGTGATCGGGTCTCACACCGTCAACGGTGTTTCGGCGCTCCACTCTGAAATCATCAAAGATAGCGTTTTTAACGATTTTTATCAAGCATATCCAAAAAGATTCACGAACGTCACGAACGGAATCGCGTATCGCCGTTGGCTTGCTCAATGTAATCCAAGATTGACGAAATACATTCAAAGCCTAATCGGCGACGGATTCTTGACGCAAGCAAGCGAACTTGAGAAGTTGATGTCATTTGAAAAAGACAAAAAAGTCCTCAAAGACCTTGCGAAAATCAAAGCAGAAAACAAGAAGGATTATTCGCAATATGTTCTTGAAACTCAAGGTTTCAAACTGAATCCAGAACACAAAATCGACACTCAAATCAAGAGACTTCATGAGTATAAACGTCAACTTTTGAATGTCCTCAAGATCGTTCATCAATACCTTGAACTGACTCAAAATCCGAACCTTGACATCGTCCCGACGACATATGTGTTTGGAGCAAAAGCCGCGGGTGGATATCATCACGCGAAAAGAGTAATTTCCCTCATTAACGCTCTTTCAAAAGATATTCAAAAAAACAAGCGAATCAAAGACAGACTTGATGTCTACTTTGTTGAGAACTACAACGTCACAAAAGCCGAACACCTCATTCCTGCGTCAGAAGTCTCTGAGCAAATTTCACTCGCTGGAAAAGAAGCGTCTGGAACAGGCAACATGAAATTCATGATTAATGGTGCGTTGACGCTCGGAACAATGGACGGAGCGAATGTTGAAATCCACGAAAATGTTGGAGACGAAAACAGCTTTATCTTCGGAATGACAACCCCAGAAGTCGAAAAACTTTGGGAAAGAGGCTATTACGCGTCGGTCTATGCAAATGACCCTCAAATCAAACGCATTCTTGACGCGCTCAGAGTCGGCTTCGACGGAACAAGCTTTGCAGACATCGCGAACTATCTCATCATGTCATCTGGACACAACCATATCGCAGACCCATACATGGTTCTTGCTGATTTCAAAGACTACATGCGTGCAACTTCCGAAATCGACAAGGCATATCGCGATGAACAACATTGGAACAAAATGTCCCTTGTCAACATTGCAAAAGCAGGAGTCTTTTCGTCAGACAGAAGCATTGAAGACTATGCAAGAGATATCTGGAAATTGAAGAAAGTTAAATAACAATAAAAGATTCTTAATAAATCACTCCGAAACAAAAATTGTAAAATATCAAAATCAATTTTTTAATTTTACAACAAAGTTAACACAACAAAAACCACAAGCAATTAATAGAAAGAGATAAAAAAGTAGGAGAAAAAAAATCTTCTACTTTTTTGCATAGCACATTCAAGTCTCAGTGAAAAATCAGCAAAAAATCAGTCAAGAAAAAAAGTTAGAGGCACGACAGACCAAGAGACTGAAGAGTCTGAGTTAGGGCCAACTCTGTGAGGATGAAGGCCGCCGGAAGAAGAGCCTAAGCCAGCATTAGCGCCATGAGAATTACCATTCCCGC
>Ga0209755_10001057_pt1 | contig 45861 bp, 43 predicted proteins | sample TergutCo191P1_FD_187301 | JGI IMG/M metagenome (GOLD analysis project Ga0209755, IMG submission 187301) | Cornitermes sp. P1 segment gut microbial communities from Petit-Saut dam, French Guiana - Co191P1 (SPAdes) (version 2) | ecosystem: Host-associated > Arthropoda: Insects > Digestive system... | reverse complement strand
ACAATTATAAAAAGGATTGAAAACCTCTCGTTTCTTTTTTCTACTTCGGCGAAAATCTCTCTTTCAGGGATTTGAATCGACAGCAGCCATCCGTTGTCCATGTATTTCCCGAATCTAAGATAATCAATTCCGTTGAAATTAAAAGCGTCCGCCGTAATGTCCCACGGAATGTTATGCGACATTGAAAGCCCAATAGTTTCGCTCGTGCGCGTGCTTGAAATTATATAATCCTTTTCCGGCACGCATAAAATTACAAAACTGTTCGCTGTCGGCTTTATCGCGGTTAATTCCCTGATAACTTCCTCAATTTCCCAGTCGGCGGTCGTTATCGCGATTAATCTTCCTTCTTCGTCAAAAACGCCAGATCCTGCCGTTGTCATTAAACCGTAAATCCCCGAATCATCAAGATACGGTTTTTTCCAAACCACCTGATACGGCTTTGTAATATTCTCAATAATCTCACGGTACCACTCCGTATGGTGATAATCATAATCGTCCAAATAAAATGTATTATCATTCAGCACAACGCCCGATCCCCTGTCGCGGAACGAGTAAAACCCGGCGCGAAGCCAGTCTTTTTTAAAAGCGTAAGGCTCAAACCAGAAACCTCCGGCTGTCAGCGCGGGGAAAACCTTGATATTTTCGATTACTAATTCTCCACCTAACTTTTCGGACTGCGCTTTAAAACAAACCATCGCGCTGATTGAATAAAAAACCGCGCCGTGTTCTATCTCAGTTATTAATTTATTAACTTTTTCAGTCTCGTAGGAAACGGTTTTTTCTATGCCTTCAAGACGGAGTAATTTTAGATGTTCTGTTGTTAAAACAGAATAAATTAAAAACGAAATTCCTATTAAAACTAAAAACACAAGACCGAGAAATAAAATTTTTATCCTGATTGAATTAAAAAACATTATAACTTATTTATCGGCGTAACTTAAGGAAATTAATTTGTTACAAGCATTTCTTTCAGGGCGACCATGCCTAAAACATTTCTGACCATATCCGACGGATGGTCTATGTTAAAAGATCCTCCGTTTTCATTCGCCTGTTTGTAAATTTTCAAAATTACCCGTATCCCGATAGAACTGAGATAATCAACCTGAGACATATTCAGAATGATCACTTTCTGCCCGTTTTGAAGCGCGTCTTCCAATTTTACAAGCAAAATATCAGCGCTGTTTGAATCGATTCTGCCCTTCGCGAAGAGTTGGCATACGCCGTCATTAATATTTTCCGTGATTTTCAAATCTTCGTTACTCATAAACACATTTTATGTTGATTTTTAGCATAATGCAAGTTGAAAAGATAACTTTTCAATTTTAAAAAACAAATACAATAAACGCTACAGTGACAATAACAATTTTTTTTGATATTCTTTTCGCAATGAAGATTTTACATAATTTTGTCGTTTTTGAGGGCGGTGACGGAAGCGGAACTACAACCCAGATCAATTTACTTGCTGAACGTCTAAAAAATACAGGAAAACTTGTTCTTTTTCAGACTTTTGAACCGACGGAAAGTCAAATCGGCAGACTTATCCGATCTGCTTTGAAAAAAGAACTGCCTTTACAGCCGCAGACCCTCGCCATGCTTTTCGCGGCTGATCGAAACGAGCATTTATACGGAAATAACGGAATTATCGATCATATCAGCAAAGGCGAATTTGCCGTAAGCGACAGATACGCGCTCTCATCCCTTGTTTATCAGGGTATTGAGTGCGGCGATGAACTGCCATCATTTTTAAACTCCCCATTTCCCGCGCCTGAAATCACATTTTTTCTGGATATAGACCCCAAAATAGCCCTTGAAAGGATGAAAGAGCGCTCGGAGCTGGAAATCTACGAATACCGCGAATTTCAGGAAAAAGTCCGCGAAAAATATAAAAACTTGATCGTCAAATACCGCAAAGCAGGCGCGAGAGTCGAAATAATCGACGCTTCAAAAACCGCGCAGGAAGTCGCCGATCTGGTGTGGAGCGTTTTATCCGAAATGCCGATATTTAAAGCATAGTGAAAACCTTCTTTAAAGCTACAGTTTTGCTCGTACTGCTTACGGCTGCAATCCCCGCAAACAGTTATTTTGCCACATACAAAGAACAGTTCTACAGACTCTTTCACGTACATTACATTCAATACCCCGACGACACGATGGAAAACATCTACTGGCTTGAACAGGTAACAAAAGCGCCGTTCGCGAATCCCCTTCACGCCCTCGCCAAGATCGAAAACGAAATCCAATGGGAAAAATACCGCAATCTTTTTAATATGCACATTTACATCAAGATGGTTGAGCAGTATCTCTTTTTAGGAAACAAATGGAACAAACGCGACGCTTTTTTTTATAACGCTCCATGGCGTGATCAAAATCTCGAAAGTCTCGATGTCGCTGAATCCTGTTTCCGCACCGCCCTCTTTTATTGGGACGAAGTTTTGTCATGGGCGCAAAAAGCAAACGAAAGGCGCTTCCGCTGGATCGATCTTCCCAAAGTTCAATTCTGGCAGGACGAAGCGTTCAGAATCGAAAACGGCACACTCAACTACGCAAGAACAATCGAGCGCGAGCTGGCGCTTCTTGAAAAGGTCAGAGAAAGATTTAAAGCAATGAATAATTGGTATTGATTTTTTAACTATAAATTTTATTGTGAATTTAGAGCAAACCGTGCAGAATTACTCCTGCACGGTCTTATTAGCCAGAGAAAAATTAAATTACCATTTGTCTCCGCCGACTAATTTTTCTTCAAGAAGGTCTGCGACAGCAGCAACGACAGATACGGGTGACTCGATTTCATCCGCGGAAATGTCATCAATAGGCACACCATGGCGGATAAAATACACATTACCTGCTTTAACAAGTCCGCCGCACGCGCCTGAGAATAAGAAATCATGCGCTCTGTCGAGGGCGTCTTTCGACGGTATTTCCCCTATCGGTGAATCGATAGTCAACCATACCTTACCGCTTTGTGTAACCTTTTTTTGAAAACCAACTACTTGTGACCTGCCGTCATCATAATTAATAGTTCCTGTCCAGAGATCTCCCTCTTTTTTCTTAACTGAGTACGCTTTTTCGATAAATGCTTGTACATCTGCCCAACTTGCCATAATTTTTCCTCCGTTTTTAATGTCAACACGACTAAATTACTATTTCCGGACAACGTCCGGACACGATACATATTAATAGTATCAAAGAAATGAAAATAATACAACTACGTAAAAACATAGGACAATGGTGACAGTCACTTTTTTCATTCGTAACCAAATCGCTTTCATTTGAAAATGGTGACAGTCACCTTTAAATCAGCTATTATTTATCTATGACTGCCAACGATAAACAAAAAATCGCCTCTTTTCTCGATCTTGCGCGGGATTCTATTTCCTCGGGATACAGAAGCGAAAAAACCGAATATAATTTTTCAGATGATACTGCTATGCCCTCTCAATTTATCAATCAGAATGATGAGTCGGCTAATAAAAAAGAAAATACTAATCAGAGTGATGATCAGGCTGCTCCTGTAAACATTGAAAGACAAACACTCGATAAAATCGCAGCGGAAATTAAAACATGCAGCAACTGCCCTCTTGCTTCTACGCGCAGCAACACGGTTCCGGGAGAAGGAGTGACAAATCCTCTTGTGATGGTGATAGGCGAAGGACCGGGCGCGGATGAAGACAAGCAGGGACGTCCTTTTGTCGGAAAGGCTGGTCAGTATTTGGACAAAATGCTCATCTCGATTAATTTATCGCGTACAACAAATTGTTTTATCGCGAATATTGTAAAATGCAGACCGCCCAATAACCGCGATCCTCATCCTGAAGAAAGAGACGCGTGCGCTCATTTTTTAAAACGCCAAATTGAAACTTTAAAACCAAAGTTTATTCTGCTTGTCGGAAATGTCGCCGCTCAAGGGTTGTTAAACGCAAAAGAGCCTGTCGGAAAAATACACGGAAAATTTATCGATTATAAAATCGGCAGCATGACAATTCCTCTTATCGTCACATATCATCCTGCCGCGGTATTGCGCGATGAAGCAGCTTATAAACGTCCTGTATGGGAAGATTTAAAACTTCTGCGCGATAAAATCGCCTCTTTAAATTAATTAGGAATTATTAATTATGTTTTTTGATTTGATTTTTGATATACCGGCTGATCAGGCTTTTACATATCAAATTGATGATAAATCTCTTGCCGCTGTCGGCAAACGCGCGATGGTTCCTTTCGGCAGCAGAGATATGTTAGGCTACATTATCGCAGAAAGAGAAACGCTGAGCGGCGGCATGAAAATCGAAATGATAAAAAAAATAAGGCGCGTAATAGACGAAGAAACGTTATTCGACATTAATACAATTGAATTAGCCCGCTGGATGGCTGGTTTCTATTTGTGCAGTACAGGACAGGCGCTTTCCGCGATGATCCCGTCAGGTAAAAAAATTATTCCTATCGAACTAAACGACGACGAAGAGCAGGAAAAAGAAGCCGCCCTCTCTATTTCCGACGAACAATCCGACGCGTTACACGCAATTATTTCGGGAGTCGGAATCGGGGAGTCAATTACAGGAAATAGGGAGGCAGCCGTGAGCGCAGCTGATGCTGCAAACGCTGCTTCGGCTGCGCATTCTCCTCAGATGTTTTATCTTTTCGGCGTAACAGGTTCCGGCAAAACAGAAGTTTTTTTACGCGCCGCTCAGTATTTTCTTGACGAAGGCAAATCCGTTATCTATCTTGTCCCGGAAATTTCGCTGACGCATCAAACAATTAAAATGGTCGGGAATCGTTTTGGTCAGCAAGCGGCGATGCTTCATTCGGGAATGACTCCTTCAGAAAGATTTAACGTATGGATGCGTATTAGAAAAGAAGAAGCTGTAATTGTTGTAGGTCCAAGGAGCGCGGTGTTCGCTCCTGTAAATAATCTTGGGCTCATCATTATTGATGAAGAACACGACGGCTCATATAAATCGGGCAACACTCCGCGTTATCACGCGCGGCAGATCGCGCACAGAAGATGCGCGCAGGAAAACGCGCGCCTTGTTATGGGTTCGGCAACGCCTTCCGCCGAGGCGTGGAAGTTAATGAAAGAAGACAACATAAAACGCTTAAATCTTTCCCGCAGACTTTCAGGCGGAGGAATGCCGGAAATAAAAGCTGTAAGTTTAACGAAAACCGAAAGCTGCCTTACAAAAGAATTAAAAGATGAAATCATCGCGACAGCGCAAATGGGAAAGCAGACAATACTTTTTTTAAACAGAAGAGGCTTCGCGCATTTTTATCATTGCCCTGAATGCGGATGGGAACAAACATGCAAAAGATGCTCAGTCTCTCTTACTCTTCATAAAGCGAGAGGAAAGTGCGTCTGTCACTACTGCGGTTACACAGAAGCGCCTCCCTCAGCCTGCCGTCAATGCGGATGCCTTTCCGCAGGTTACCGCGGTTTCGGAACGGAAATGATCGAAGAAGAAGTTATGCGCACATTTCCCGATTTAAAAATTAAACGCGTCGATGCCGACACCGCAGGAAAAAGAGGCGGACTGGAAGATACGCTTGGTTTATTTAAAGCGGGAATGATCGATGTACTTTTAGGAACGCAAATGGTAGCAAAAGGATTGAACTTTCCCGGAGTTCGTCTTGTCGGAGTAGTTTTTGCCGACACAGGTTTACATATGCCGGACTTCCGCGCGGCGGAGCGTACCTTTTCGCTGATCGTGCAAGTCGCGGGACGAGCGGGAAGATATTTTCCCGACAGCAAAGTTATCGTACAAACTTTGCGAATGGAAGATCCCGTTATCACCCGTTCTTGCAGTCTTGATGTTGAAGGATTTTTCAACGCCGAATTGAAACAGCGCCTCGCGCTCGGCTTTCCTCCTTTTTCAAGACTGATACGTTTTACAATTCGCGCGAAAGATGAAAAACGCGCTCAAACAGCGATCAAACGTTTTGCGTCTCTTGTAAAACCTCTCCTTTCCAAAGAAGCGGAAATGCTGGGTCCCGCGGAATGTCCAATCGGCATCATCAACGGAAATCACAGACAGCAGATCATCCTCCGCAGCGTTTCGATGAGCGCGATACACAACGCCGCGAGAGAAGCCGTTCACCTTTACGAAAAAGGCAAAGACTCAAGAACGTATCTTGAAGTCGACGTCGATCCTGTGAGTATGCTATGAATTTACTTCTTCATACGTGCTGCGCGCCGTGTTCCGTTTCCTGCGTAAAAATTCTCCGCGAAGAAAACATCGAGCCTCGTCTTTTCTGGTTTAATCCGAACATTCATCCGTACACGGAATTCAAAAGCCGCAGCGATTGTCTTAAAGAATTTGCACGTAACGAAAAACTCGATCTTTCCGTCATAGATGAATACGGACTGCGTTTTTTCTTAAACAATGTAACACAGGAGACAGAATCCCGCTGTTTAAAATGTTATGCGATACGCATGGAAAAAACCGCCGCTTTTGCCGCAAAAGAAGGTTTTGACGCATTTTCAACAACCTTGTTGATCAGCCCGTACCAAAACCATGAAGCGATAAAACAAACCTGCGAAGAAATGTCAGCCAAATATAAAATTGATTTTTTGTATCGCGATTTTCGTCCGCGCTTCCGTGAAGGACAGGCAGAAGCCCGCGCAAATAATTTCTATATGCAAAAATACTGCGGGTGTATTTTCAGCGAAGAAGAGAGGTATACTATTTTTAAACAAAAAAATAAGGATTTTTTATGATCCCTTCTTTTCTTGAAAGACTATCTCTCCTCATCGGTAATGAAAATCTTGAAAAACTTTCACGTACAAAAGTTCTTGTTTTCGGCGCGGGAGGCGTAGGGAGCTGGGCAGCGGACGCGCTTGTAAGAAGCGGCATCGGAAAAATAGGAATAATTGACAACGATATGATATGCGCTTCAAACATTAACCGTCAGATTGAGGCTACAACGCTTACAATCGGACAGCCTAAAGCGTCAACATTAAAAAAACGGCTTTTGGAAATAAATCCCGAATGTGAGGTGACATCTTTTGACGAACTTTTCTGTATCGAAAATAAAGATAATTTTGATATTAAGAGCGCAGGCTATGTAATTGACGCAATCGATTCGCTGAAACATAAACTCGATTTAATAGAAACAGTTTGCTCTTTAGGCATAACTCTTTATTCATCGATGGGCATGGCTTTAAAAACTGATCCTTCGCGGATTAAAACCGCTTCTATCATGAAAACCGACGGCTGCTCTCTTGCGCGTCTTGTGCGTCAGGGGCTTCGTAAACGCGGCTTTAATGGGGATTTTACCTGCGTGTACAGCAATGAGCAGATAACAGAAAATATTGAACAACTAACGACGAATAATGAACAAACAAAGAACTGTGAACAAATCGGAAAAAGAATTAACGGCAGTATTGTAACTGTAACCGCAAGCGCGGGGCTAATGTTGGCAAGTCTTGTGATTAACGATATAATTAAAAAACAAGAACCATGAGCAGATTTTTTAGAAAAACAAACGCCTGTGAAATTGTAAAAAAGCTCACCGTTAAAACAATTATGGATCGCAGCCTTATTCAAAAGGATGATCGTGTTCTTATCGCTGTTTCGGGCGGAAAAGATTCGTCTGTTCTTGCTTGGGCGTTATCCGCGGTTAAACCCGCTCTCAAATTTAATTATGAACTTTCCGCTCTTCACATAAGCACCGATTTTTGCGCATGCTGTAAAAAGTCGGCTCTCGGAAAGAGACTTGAAGAATGGAACATTCCTTTTAACGATTTGTTTGTTCCTGTTATCGGCAGATTAAAAGAAGGAGAAAAAATGAACTGCTACTGGTGTTCCACGCAAAGACGCACAGAACTTTTAAAATACGCGGTCGATAACGGATTTAATAAAATCGCCCTTGGACATCATCTTGACGACATAATCGAAACATTTTTTATGAATCTCATTTCAAAAGGAACGTTACTCGCCATGCCAATTCTTCTTAATTACAGAAAATACCCTGTGAGCTTAATCCGCCCTCTCGCGCTCCTTGAAGAAAAACGGATAATAGACTGCGCTGCGGAACAAAACATTCTAAAAAACGCCTGCACATGCCCTTACGGTCAAAATTCCAACAGAAGAGATATCAGAAAACGCATCGCCTCATTTTTATCATCGGAAAAAAATGAAGATACAGGCGATATAAAGAGACGAATCCTTAAAGCGTTAGGCGAAGGAACAGTAGATTACTTAACTGATGATTAAAGAATTTCTTTTAACGCCGCAAGCCCCTGCTCGATTTCGTTATCCGTAATTAAATACGGCGGCAGCAATCTAAGAGTATTTGCTCCCGACGACAGCATTAAAAGACCGATCTTGTCTTTCGCGGCTCTCGCGATTCCTTCTTCAAGAACCTGCCGTGTTTCCCCTTCAATGTCAAAGCCGATCATCATCCCGCGCCCTCTTGCTTCTTTTACTTTGGGTATTTCTTTTATACCCGAAAGCAGGAGTGCGCCCTTTCTTTTATTTTCCTGTAAAAACTCAGGGGTATTAACGGTTTTTAAAACAACAAGTCCTGCGGCGGCGGCAATCGGATTTCCGCCGAATGTGCTGCCGTGATCTCCGATTGTAAATACGTCTTTTGTTTTTTCTCCCGCGAGAACCGCTCCTGCGGGGATTCCTCCGGCGAGCCCTTTCGCTAGCGTTACAATATCAGCCTGAATTTGATTTCCGTCCGCGTCTTTATATTGTTCAATCGCGAGAAATGTTCCCGTTCTTCCAAGACCGCATTGAATTTCATCTAACATTAAAAGTATGTCTCTCTCTTTGCAAAGTTTCGCGGCGGCGGCGATAAAATCCTGTTTTTGAGGCACAATTCCGCTTTCACCCTGCACTGCTTCGATTAAAAGACCGGCAACCGTTTTGCTGTCGAGCGCTTTTTCAAGAGCGTCTAAATCGCCGCCCTGAATATGGACAAACCCTTCAGTGAATGGACCGAAATCCTTATGGAATTTTTCCTGCCCTGTCGCGGCAAGAGTCGTTATTGTTCTTCCGTGAAAACTTCCCTGCAGCGTAACAATTGTGTGCCTTCCCTTCCCGTATTTTAAAAGCGAATATTTTCTCGCGAGCTTACACGCTCCTTCATTTGCTTCCGCTCCCGAATTGGCAAGAAAAACTTTTTTAATCCCCGAAGAAGCGCAGGTTTCAACTAACTTTTCGGCAAACGCTATACTAACGTCGCTTTGATAATAATTGCATAAATGCAAATATTTCGACGCTTGCTCCGTAACAGCCCGCACAAGCGGCGGATAATTGTGCCCGAGAATATTTACCGCTATTCCCGATCCAAAATCCAAATATTTTTTTCCGTTTATATCATAAAGCCACGAACCCTCGCCCCTTGCGAAAGTAACAGGCAGCCTGTGATATGTATTCATAAAAACATCATTCATATTAATTTAACCTTTTATTTATTTCTTTGACCGCATCTTCATTTTTCATTGTTTCATAAATTGTTTTTGCTCTTGTATACGCGGTGATCGCTTCCTGACGCTGTCCCATATTTGTGTAAATATCTCCCATTGCGCGGTAACTTGAGGCAATCCCCCATGAATTTTCTATACGCCGATCAAGAATTAGGGATTCTTCCAATGCCTGTAACGCGCCGTCCGTATTCTTAGAAAGAGAGCGTATTGACGCGATCATGTACCAATCATAAGCGGCATTTTCAAGATATCCGTCTTTAAAATGAATTTCAAGACTGCTTTTAAACGCGCTTTCCGCTTCAGTATACGATCCCAGAATTCTTAACGCAAGCCCTCTTACCTGCCATGAAAAAGCGATGTACATTCTGTTCACTTTAATATTATCGCTTTCACGGTTTACTTCTTCAAAGATTGATCTCGCGTTCTGTCTTTCCGCAAGAAGATTTCCTCTCGCTAAAAATATTTTACTGACCGATATAAGTTCAACGTTTTTAAAACGCATCGCTTCACTGTTTGCCTGCCTCCATTCTGCAAAAGCCTCGTCTTGTCTGTTAAGTGAAAAGAGAACATTACCGCGCGAAAGACAAACGCGAATGATAAGCGAAGAATCATCCGAAAGAACAGCGTTATTTTTCGCTTCAGTTAATATTCGCAATGAGTTTGTAAATCTTCCCTGTTCCGATTCCTTGTTTCCCATCTCAAGCCATACTTCAGCCTGATTGCGAAGCACTCTGATATCAAGAGGGTTTTTCGGCGCTGTTGAACAGCCGACAATTAACAGTGAACAGAGAGCTATTAATTTAATTAGTTTATTGTTTATTTTACTCATTGATACCTCCTGTTAAAATTCAATGTTCCTAGAACTCGCGCCGCCGGGACCGGATTCCCTCTTTTCAGGTATTCCGCCTTTTAAAAGAGGATTATTCGCGATCGCGACCAATACGTCGTTTATTGAATTTAGCGTAACGTTCAATTGTTTAACAAGTATTTCAACCTGAGGCATTTGATCCGGAACTGCCGCTATTGTTTTATCAAGAGAATCGATTATACCAGAAATCGACATAATTGATCTCTCAATTGCTTTATAAAAATCTCTTTCAGAGTCAAGCGCCGCCATTACAGTCCCTGAAGGAGACGCGATCTGCCCTGTCAGCGTTACAACATCCTGCATGATCGGCTCGAAATGATTTGAAAGCGTTCTTGTTACATCGGAGACGTTTGAGATTGCGTCTTTAATTTCCGATACTATTTGTCCGAGCATCAATTTGTCATATCCATCGAAACCGAACAGCGCGACATTAAGCGATTCCAACAGGACTTGAGCCTGCGTCATCATTGCCGCGATGCTGTCGCTTGTCTCTGTGCGCGAGTTTAATCCTCTTTTTAAAATTTCTCTTCCTCTCTCCGAACTTGCTTCGAATATTTCCGCCCCCTCTTCAAGTATTTCAAATCCGCTGCCGGGATGAAATATAAAATTGTTTCCAAGTCCAATCGGACTTACCTGTACTTCGACAAGAGAACCTTCTTTGACTCTGTTTGTATATTCCTCATGAATACTAAAAAAAACTTCTACTCTGTCATCTTTAAGCGTTATTGTTTTAACATTCCCGATTGTAAAGCCTTTGAATTTAACCGCCATATTTACACTGAGACCCTGCGCCGAATTAAAATATGTTCTATACTGGAGATCGCGTTTAAACCAGCGCTGAGTAGTGCCAAGCATAAAAAATACAAAGATCAAAAACGCAAGCGCAAAAATTACAAGAACGCCGACGATTTGATCGGCAAAACGAATTGAAAATTTCATAACGCTATCTCCATTCTAAGATAATTACTCAGTTCGGGATCATGAATTACCTGTTCTTTTGTCGCGTGGAAATAAACTTTTCCGTCAACAATTACGACTATGTAATCGGCAATGTCTTTAATAATCCGCATATCATGACAAACAAACACTACTGTCGTTCCTTCTCTATGCTTTTTCCTGACAATATTGATAAGCCTGTTTGCAGCAGTTTCATCTAACGACTCAACCCACTCATCAAGATACAGGAGAGTCGGATTGCACAACAGCGCGCGCGCGAACGCGATTAATTTCTGTTCTCCCATCGAAAGCGTTGAAGGGCGTATGTCTAATTTTTTCGTATAACCCACATCCGCGGTCACTTCTTTTATGCGTTTAATGCGATCTTTTCTGTCCATTTCAGGATAATGAACGCGCAAAGGCAGCTCCAATATCTGATCCAGATTCTGATTTGCCCATAAAGCGGAATCCTGAAAAACAAAAGCGCTTTCTCTGCGGAAATCAAGATTTTCGCTCCTGTTCATGTACGCGATATTTTTTCCTTTGTAATATATTTCTCCCTGAGCCGGAACAAGAAGACCCGCCGAAAGTTTAAGAACTGTGCTTTTTCCGCTGCCAGATGGTCCTACAATCGCGGTTATTTTATCGGCAGTAAAATTTATATCAACTCCCTGTACAATATTTCTTTCCTGCGCCGAAAAATAAACATTCTTCATTTCTAAAATATCACTCATCATGCTAACACAACATAGTATAACGCCGATAGCAGCACATTTACTACTATACACAGCGCGAAAGCGCCGCTTACAGCTCTTAATCCCGCTACAGGGACTTCCGTACTTGCCCTTTCAACCGAAAACCCCTGAATAACCGCGACTATCGAAATAATCGCTCCGAAAAAAAGGCTTTTAGTTAAAGAAATTAAAATATCCCTGAACGTGAGATGCTGTAAAAGCCCGCCGAAATACGCGTCCATCGGCGCTGAACTGAAAATCTGAGCGACAAGATAGGAACCCGCCAAACCAAAAATAGAAAAATAAATATTTAAAAGGAAAAGAGAAATCGTAACTCCGATAAAACGAGGAACCGCGATATGCTCAATAGGATCGATACCTACTGAAATGTAGGCTTCAACTTCGTGAGAGATAACCATACCCGCAATCTCGGTCGCGATCGCAGTCGCTGAACGGGCTATAACAATGAATGCTGTTAAGAGCGGTCCCAGCTCTCTCATAATAATAATTATCAAAAGAGAATAAAGAAGATCCTGCTGGTTTAACATTGAAAGCATCGGTCCGCCTATTACGAAAACGGCGGCTCCAATCGCCATTGCGAGAAGCGTCGAAATTCCCAATGCGTAAACAAATGTAAAAAGGATTTGCATAATCAGGACTTTAAAAGAAGCCTGCGAATGCTTTATAAACCTTCCAACCCCGAACAGAGTTTTCGCGAAAAAACCCAAGTTATACAGCGCTTTTTTTATTGGTACAAGAGGGTTTATCATATACTTTAATTATATATTTTTTTAATGATTATTGGAAGAGTCATACCCTATCCCCTCTTGACATTTTTCATCCAATCGTATAAAAAAGTAACGATCCAGTAGAAAAGGGCCTTTAGCTCAGTCGGTTAGAGCTGCGGACTCATAATCCGTAGGTCCGGGGTTCAAGTCCCTGAAGGCCCAATGTCCGAAAGAATATTTTTCAATTACCTGACCGAGAATGAACTTCCCGATGATTCGGTATTAGATATATCAAACGGCGGAAAAGTTCTTATTTTAAGCGACCTCCACATGGGCTGTGGCTCCAGCGACGACCTTGATTACGATAACGGAGAGATGCTGACCTGTATCCTTGAAGAATATTACTTTAAAAACGGCTGGTATCTGATTTTAAACGGCGATATTGAGGAACTTCAAAAATTTAAACTTGACGATGTACGCGAAAGATGGGCAAGCCTTTACAGGGTATTCAATCTTTTTGCCAAAGAAAACAGACTCTTTAAAAATGTCGGTAATCACGATGATTTGCTCGTAACGAAAAAAATTCCTTCATACCCGTATAATATTCATTATGTTGTAAAAATTGAAACAGGAATTGTTCCCGCTTATATTTATCACGGGCACCAGCTATCAACAATTTATTCCAGATTCAACGGTTTATTCGGATTTTTTATAAAGTATTTTTTAAAACCTCTTGGCATCAGGAATATTTCCGACTCCCGAAGCCCCTATAAAAGATTTCATATCGAAAAACTTGCCTATTCCTTTTCGCTGAAAAACCACTGCCTTTCGATCATCGGTCACACGCACCGCCCTCTTTTTGAATCGTTAGGACGGTTTGATTATATCAAATTTGAGATTGAAAGATTATGCCGCGATTATCCCGCGTCGTTAGGTGAAGATCGCGCCCGCATTGAAAACGAAGTAACCGCTCTCAGACAAGACCTTACGAAGCTGAAACAAAAAGAACGCCGCGATGTTCACCGCCAAAGTCTCTACGGCGATGAACTTCCCGTCCCCTGCCTCTTTAATTCAGGCAGCACTCTAGGCAAAAAAGGTTTAAACGCCATCGAAATAACAAACGAAGAAATCTCTCTTATCTACTGGTTTTCCGACGACAAAAGCAAAAAGTTTATAACCCGCGGCGATTATAAAATTGAAAATATTAAGAACAGACCTTACCGCCGCGCAGTATTAAACCACAGCAGACTTGATTACATTTTCGCGCGTATCAAATTGCTGGGTAATAGGGGTGAATAACAGCACAACGCAGACACCTGCCGCGGATTTCTGCGGATTAATCAGATTAACACGGATTTAATTAAAGGATTTTATTTTGACGTTAGAAATTTTAAATGATTTTTATTCTGTTTATCAATTTGATTCTGATTATAAATTAGATAATATTTTTCAGAATAACGAATTCTTTTCTATTACGCGAACTAAAGACGAATTATCGGTAGTTGCAAAAGAAAAATCATTTGATAATTTTATTAAATCGGAAACCGGCTGGAGAATTTTAAAAATTACAGGCATTCTTGATTTTTCTTTAACAGGGATCATCAGTAATATCAGCTCTATCTTGTCGGAAGCAAACATCAGCGTTTTTGTTATTTCAACTTTTAATACGGATTATGTTATGGTAAAAAATGAAACGCTGGAAAAAACCGTGGAAGCGTTGAGGGGAAACGGGTATGAGGTTGCGGGTGTTTCCCCTAATTGACTAAACACAGCTTTGTTTCTACAATAATAATATGAAACAAGTGTTGATTTTTTTGACAATTATTAGCGCCCTTTTTATTTCCTGTAACAAATACGATGAATTATCTCTTGAAGAGCTCGAAAGTTTTACAGTCGAAGGACTTGCTGAACTTCTTGCCAAAACTGAAAGCAAACCATGGCGGAGCGAGGACTTTGTACCGGGAAGGCTTGGCGGCACATGGCATTCCATACTGAGGGAAGATCCAAAAAGTTTTAACGCTGTTGCAGCTAATGACGGCACTACGGCAGGAATTGTGCGCAGTATGCTTGATTATCTTATCGATTACGATTACAACAAACGCGAGTGGAAACCGCGTATTGCCTCTCCTGAAATATTAATTGATGAAAATAAAGGCACAATGCAGGTTGTTTATACGCTTCGCGATGATCTTTACTGGAGCTATTATCACGACACGGAAAAAAAAGGAAACCCTGTATCACGTTTTTTTAAATGGGTTTTTTCCGGCTTTAAAAATACAGAAATAACTCAGCAAAAAGAAAAAATAAAAGTAACAAGCGACGATGTAATTTTCTGGTATGATGAAATCGACGGAGATCCTGAAGTGCAAAGTTCAGGCTACTACCAGCAATTTTTGACAATGCCTGACGGAAGCGAAGCCCGGGTCACTATCAGCAAGATTGACGATCTTACCTTCTCTTTTAATTTTCCGCGCATTATCGCCGATCCTTTAATTTCAACTAACATGGATTTCGGTCCTAAACATATTTACGAGATCGCGAAAAGAGACGGAGGAGTTGACGGATTGCGAAGTATCTTCAACGTTTCTGTCGATCCAAAAATAATTCCTTCAATGGGAAAATGGTTCTTAGTCGAATACAATCCGGGGCAAAGGCTTGTATTTAAAAGAAATCCTGATTACTGGGAAAAAGATATTGACGGAACAACAGTTCCCTACATTGAAGAAGAAATTATGAGAATTATTCCTGAAGAAAATACTCAGCTTCTTCTTTTTAAAAAGGGCGACACCGATTCATACCTGCTGCGTCCTGAAGATATCAACACGCTTGTAAATGCGCAAGATAAAAATTATACAATCTTTAACAGCGAAGGAAGTCTTGGCGCCGCGTTCTGGAGTTTCAATCAAAATCCTATAAATAATGAAAAACCGCAGTACGACTGGTTTATAAAAAAAGAATTTCGTCAGGCGATGAGCAGTCTTCTTAACCGCGACAGAATTAACGCTCAAGTTTATAGAGGGCTTGCGCAGCCCAAGTTAAGTATTTTTCCCGAACCTAATCCGTATTACAATCCTTCTATAACAAATAAATATTTGTATAATACCGAACGCGCCCTATCCCTTCTCTCATCTATCGGAATCAACAGGGATGCGTCAGGCGTTATGCGCGATTGGCTTAACCGTCCTGTAGAATTCGATCTTTCAATTGCTTCGGACAGCAGTGTGTCAAATGATATTGCAAGCATCCTTATGGATGAGTTATCAAATATTGGGATTAAATTAAATATTCGCGTAGTTGATTTTCAAAAACAGGTAGAAATGATGGTAAATACATTTGACTGGGATTCAATGTTCATGGGTTTTTCCGGATCCAATATTTTTCCAAGTCAGGGAAGCAATACATGGCCGTCGTCAGGTAATTTTCATTTATGGTATCCAAATCAGCCAACCCCCGCGACCGATTGGGAAGCGCGCATTGATTATTTATATAACGAAGGTCAATTCACAATTGATAAAGTTAAAGCGCAGGCGATTTGGGATGAGTTTCAATCAATATTGATGGAGGAGCTGCCTTTAATTCATCTTATGCGTTCAAGAAGATTTTGGGCAATAAATAACCGGTGGGATTTATCAAATGTATATTTTGATAATATGAACAGCTATGTAACCAGTCATATTTTTATTCAGGAGAATTAATTAATAGGAGAAAGAAATGAGATCGGCAAAAGAAATTAGTCTTGAAAATAAAATTATCGGTAAAGTAGAAAGTTTTAAGCTGTCAGGAAGCGCGTTAAAAGGATTAAAAGAACTTTTAGAAGACGATGAGATTCAATGCCTTCAGGAATACGCAAACACTGTTTCTATCGTAAGGCTTGGATACAACGATCACGGTCCTGTTCATATGAGATGCGTAACATACACAGCTATATTGATGCTTGAACTTCTCAGAAAAGCAGGCATTCAAACAACTATTGAAGCGGACGGCAGCGGTAATTTTGAAGACAGTCTTCTTGCCGTTATTCTCGGCTCAATGCTTCACGATATTGGTATGGCTATCGGAAGACAGAATCATGAATTGCACAGCACTATTTTAGCCAAACCGATAATCGATAAAATATTAATAGACGTTTACGGAAATAATATTCCTAAAAAAGTTATGATACGAAGCATCGCTTTGGAAGGTATCGCGGGACACATGGGAACCATGAGCATCTCGTCTCTTGAAGCGGGAATTGTTCAGGTTGCGGACGGCAGCGATATGACAAAAGGAAGAGCGAGAATTCCAATCGCTATGGGACATTCTCCGCGCGTCGGGCACATTCATCAATATTCCGCTAATTCAATCGAAGAAGTTACTATTACGGCAGGAACTGAAAAACCTGTGCGCATTGATGTTTATATGTCAAGCGAGGTAGGACTCTTTCAAGTAGAAGAAGTTTTGATGCACAAAATCGCGGGAAGCACCGCGAAACAGTATATTGAGTTATACGCAAACGTAAAAAACAGCGAGGAAAGAAGGTATTTGTAGAATGGGCGGCAATACTTTCGGCGAAATATTTCGCGTAACAACGTTCGGAGAATCTCACGGCATCGCGATGGGCTGCGTTATCGACGGGTGCCCTGCCGGATTGGAAATTACGTTAAACGACATCCAAAAAGAACTTGACAGACGCAAGCCGGGCAAAGAACATGGTTCGCGCGATGAAGACGATAAACCTGAAATACTGTCAGGCGTTTTTGAAAATAAAACTCTCGGAACGCCGATCGCGATCATTGTGCGTAACACAAATCAAAACAGCCGCGATTATGAAGAAATAAAAAATATATACAGACCAGGACACGCCGACTTTACATGGGATGCGAAATACGGTTTTCGCGATTATCGCGGCGGAGGAAGAAGCTCAGGAAGAGAAACTCTCTGCCGCGTTGCAGCCGGAGCTGTCGCGAAAAAGTTTCTTGAATTAAATAATATCAAAATAGAGGCTAAAGCAATAATTAATTGCGATATTGAAAAAATCAAAAAAGAAGGCGACAGCGCAGGCGGAATTGTTGAATGCCGCGTAACGGGAATTCCCGCAGGTCTTGGAGAGCCTGTCTTTGATAAACTTGATGCCCGCCTTGCTTCAGCTGTTCTCTCTATCGGAGCGTGCAAAGGAATCGAATTCGGCGCTGGATTTTCCGTGGCGCAACTGAAAGGAAGCGAAAATAACGATTATCCTGTTGATTCAGGCAGCGGAAGATTTTCAACAAATAACTCAGGCGGCATATTAGGCGGCATTTCAAACGGACAGGAAATTTTCTTTAGAGCGGCGTTCAAACCAACACCTTCAATTTCAAAACCTCAAAAAGCTTACAATAAAAACGGCAGCATAAAAGAAATCGAAATTAAAGGCAGACACGATTTTTGCATAGTTCCCAGAGTGGTTCCTGTAGTAGAATCAATGACAGCGTTAGTATTAGCGGATTTTTTATTGCTGAATAGGTGCGCAAGGGTTTAAACCGCGAACCACAACCGGAGAATGAGGAGCTTTCTGCATTTCTGCAAAAAAGGCTGTTTCTTCTTAGAGGAAAAACAGCCCTATGGTTAGAATTTAACTTGAGATTTTCAATGTTTCATGCATAATTATGCTTGACTTATTCTTTAACATTCATTATTATGATAGTTATAATGAGTAGAAATATTAAATACAAACTGCCTTCTCCTGCCCTTCACGCGCTAAAAAAGCTTGGAAATGATATAAGTTGCGCAAGGAGGAGGAGGAGAATAACAAAGGATATTATGTCAAAAAGAACCGGGATTTGCATTAATACCCTTACAAAAGTTGAAGATGGCAGCCCAAATACAAGTATGGCGGCATGGGTTTCTATACTTTCTGTACTTGGTTTACTTGATAATTTTAAAGATATCTGTGATTTAAAAAATGATGAAATGGGTATTATCCTTGAAGACGAGGAATTACCTAAAAGAGTGCGTTATAAAAAGGCTGTTTATGAAAGAAACAGTTGAAGTGTACCTTTATCCTGATATTCTTGTTGGTAATTTATATTTTCGTTTTGAAAACGGGAAGCAGTCTTCCTCTTTTGAATACAATAAAGACTGGCTTAATAATAAAGATTCATTTGCAATTGAACCTAAACTTGAACTTTATCCAAATCCCTACCATGAAAAAAATATTCCCATTTTTGGATCTTTGAATGATTGTTCGCCGGATCGCTGGGGAAGAAATTTAATTAATCGTAAAGAAAATAAAAAAGCGAAAAAATTGAAACAACCTGTAAAAACAATTACAGAACTTGATTATTTATTGGGTGTGAATGACGAAACAAGGCAGGGCGCGTTAAGATTTAAAATAAAAGGAGGTAATGAATATTTATCTGTTAATGAAAAATACAGCATACCTCCGTTAATATCTCTTCCAAGGCTTCTTAACGCTTCAGAAAAATTATTAGAGTCAAGAGAAAGTGAAGAAGATTTAAAAATATTGTTAAACGGAGGTTCATCGCTTGGGGGCGCAAGACCAAAAGCGTCTGTATATGATAAAAAAAATGTTTTATCTATAGCTAAATTTCCAAGAAATGACGATACTTTCAATGTATCATTATGGGAGTTTCTCGCGCTTTTATTAGCGAAGAAAGCAGGCATAAATACTCCTGATTGCAATGTGGAAAATGTTACCGGTAAGTCTGTTTTGATTTTAAAACGTTTTGACAGAATCGGAAAAAATAGAATTCCTTTTATCTCCGCTATGACTATGCTTGGAGCAAAAGATCAAGAAGAACACAGTTATTTAGAAATAGCAAATTCAATTATTAATTATGGTTCAAATCCTGAAAAGGATTTAAAAGAATTATGGAGAAGAATGGTATTTAACATTTCTATTTCAAATCTTGACGATCATTTAAGAAACCACGGTTTTTTATTAAATGAAAAAAATTGCTGGGAATTATCGCCTGCTTATGATATTAATCCTGTACCAAGACAAAAAAAACCAAATTTTCACGCGCTTTCGATAAATCATACTTCATCAGAAGGTTTAATTGAAACCGCATTTTCTGTAATTGAAGAATTTAGAATAAATAAAAAAGAGGCTGATTCTATTTATAAAAAAGTAAATAAAGCGGTGTCTGAATGGAAAAACACCGCAATATATTTGGGTATTTCAAAGAAAGAAATAAAAGAGATGGAATCCGCGTTTTTATGTGTTTAACTTTTTTCTTAAAATTCTTTTTTAATTTTTTCTTATATACAACGGTATTGAATCCATTTCTTTATCGTCAATAAATAAAACCAGATTGATCATTCCCGGATCTTTAAAGTGCAGATTTGAAATACTGAAAACAAGATGAGAAACAGCAGAGGCGTTTCCAACTCCGCGTACGTCGATGTTTCCGTTAATCGCTTCCATGCTCATCTCTCCGTTAAGGTCACGCGTTTCAATACGAAATGAATGAGAGCCGAATTCCCAAAGATCAAATCGTATTCGTATTACAACCGATAAGTGCGGATGAACACATGGGAAGTTACGCGAAATAATATTGTCAAATGTGCCTACGATAGTGAGTTTACCGCCGTTTTCCTGCGCAAAATCACAAAATGTAAAAAGCTCAATTTTCATTTTTTACCTCATTCATTCTCAATTTTATTTTAACATGAATAAAATAAATTCCGCAAGTAGGGATTATTCCTGCGTATGTTGACAAAATACCCTTAAAAACGTAAATTTTTAAATCAGACAGACTAGCTCATCTGGATAGAGCGTCAGCCTCCGGAGCTGAAGGTGGTGGGTTCGAGTCCCGCGTCTGTCACAAGTTAACTATATTGCTTTTATCCTGTATTTGTAGTACTATTTTATCATGTCTGATTTAAATGAGGATAAAGCGACCGAAGAAAGTTCCGCGCAGGATATCCCGCCGCAAGAAACTGAAGTAAAACCGGAAAAATTCCTCATTTTTTCAATTCAGGATGAACGATACGCCCTTCCTTCGGGGATTATCGGGGAAGTCGCTGTTCTGGAAAAAGTTTTTCCGCTGCCGCTTGTTCCCGATTATGTGCGCGGGATGATCAACCGCTACTCTATTCCTTACGCGCTTGTTGACATAAGCCTTTTCCTTAAAAAAGACTCATCTGATGCGTCAAAAGTAATCGTACTAAAAGAAGAAATTGAAAAAATCGCTTTTCTTATTGATGATGTTATTGATATTGCCGATTTGCCTTCTTCAGATCTTATGAAAATTGAAAAAGACGCTAATGATTTTGACTCTTCTATAAACGCGTGCTTTGAATGGAAAAAAAGCAATGTTCTGTGCCTTGATACGGAAGAAGTTATAGGCAGAATAAGAAAAGATTTTGACAGGGAAGTATCGAAATGAGATATTTTATCTTCCCGATTGAAAATATCTACATTGCTGTTTCCGCTGATAAAGTAAAACGTTTCATTTCGCATAACAGCGAAGAATCATCTGACAACGGCAAAATAAAAATAACTGTAAATTCGATTTTCGGAAAACTTCATAATACTGATAACAAAATTTTTTCTCACGATATAGTTCTTAAACAAAAAACAAACGACAATAAAACATTGATACTAGTTACGCCTCCTGTTGAAAGAGATATCGATGTCGCTGAAAATCAAATACAGAACCTTCCGGGAAGTTTCTCAGGCGTATATTCTTCATTTAACGGTTTATATTTTGACAAACAAAATATTATTTTTTTTCTAAATCTTGAAAAGACCATCTCCCTCTGGTTTAAAAAACCGGAACATGAAAGGGAGGGCTTTTTATGATTAATACTATTATAGTCGATGACAGCGAAATGGTGCGCGATGTAATACGCGATTTTCTGAATGAAGACGGAAATTTTAAAATAATCGGAGAAGCTGCAAACGGCGAAGAAGGCGTTGAAAAAATACTTTCATTAAACCCCGATCTTGTTACCTCTGATATCGAAATGCCTAAAATGAACGGGCTTGAAATGATCGAAAAAGTGATGAGCGCAAATCCTGTTCCTATTGTAGTAATTACAAGCCACGATACCGCGAAGACCGCCTACGAAGCGGCAATGAAAGGCGCTCTGGAATTTTATCCGAAAGATATTTTCTTAAAAAACATCAGCCCTGAAAAAAAACAAAATATTTACGATACCTTAAAACGCATCAGCGGAATAAAAGCGCGTAACAATTCCGCTTCGGGAAACTCTGCCGGCGGTTCATTCCTTCATGATTTTTATTCTCAGCAGGATGTTCACATAACGCGGGAACACATTAATGTTTCTGTTTCAGAAAATTCAAAAGATCAAAAATCCGATATGGTAGTTATTGCGTCGTCAACAGGCGGCCCGAAAGCGCTGTCCGCTTTTTTTTCGATTATGCCGGAAGATTTCCCGCTGCCGATCGCGATTGTTCAGCACAACTCTTCGGGATTTGACGAAAGTTTCGTGCAGTGGCTGGATTCATTTACGAAGCTAAACGTAAAGCTCGCAGAAGACGGCGAAACTCCTTCTGCGGGTAATGTGTACATCGCTCAAACCGACAAGCACCTTGAGCTTCGCAGAGCTGTTGACGGATCATGTTATGTATTCCGTTATAACGACAACAAAGCAGAACAAAACCAAAAACCTGCGGCAGACTTTCTTTTCAGAACTGCCGCGGAGTCTTGCGGAAAATCGTTAATCTCTGTTGTTCTCACCGGAATGGGCGCTGACGGAGCCGCCGGTACTAAAAAAGTAAAAGAGCTGGGCGGTATAACAATCGCGCAGGATGAAGAAAGTTCTCTTATTTACGGTATGCCAAAAGCCGCTTTTGAAACCGGCTGCGTCGATAAGGTTCTGCCTTTAAATCAAATTCCTGACGAGCTTGTAAAACTTGCGCGTCATTCAACGGAGTTACCGGCGTAATGAAAGAATCACTTTGCCTCATGGCTGAAAAAAAATACGGCATAAAACCCGATCCCGATGATGTTGAAAAGTTAAAAAAACATTTACTTGAAAACAGCGCAAGAGATTCTCTTTACAATAATTTATATACCGACGACAAATCGTTTGAACGTATTTTTACTTCAGGCGAAGCTGCCGCTTTTTTGACTGTAAACGAAACATATTTTTTCAGAGAACCTCATCATTTTTTTCTGCTTCTGGATCTGCTTTCTTCTTTAAATCAATCAAGCATTAGAATCTGTTCCGCGGCTGCTTCCTCAGGATGCGAAGCGTACAGTATTGCAATGCTGCTTGAAACTTACAATAAAACCGCCGAAAAAAAACTTTCTTATCAGATTGACGCGTTTGACATAAATCCAAACATGATAGAAAAAGCGCGTAATGGAATTTACAGTCAGCGTTCTTTAAGAGAAGACGGGAGCTGTTTTAATTTTATCACCGATTATTATCTTAATAAAAAAAATGACAAAATAATTGTAGAATATGATTTTAAAAACAATATAAACTTTTTTGTTCATAATGTTTTAAATGAATTAAAGTTTGATTATTACGATATTATTTTTTTTCGCAACGCTTTTATTTATTTTCTGCCTGATTACAGAGAGAAAGTGCTTACAAATCTTTCAAACGCATTGAAAGAAAAAGGATTTCTTATAATGGGAATATCGGAGACATCGGGAGTTAAGCATCATCATCTTGAACAAAAGATAAAACATCTTCAGACGCAAAACGAAGATGTTTTTTTCTTTCAGAAGAATTCGTATCAAAAACCGGCGGCGCATCCAAGCGGGCGAAGCATTGAAGCGCCGGATTATTTTATTAATACGCTGCCTGAGAAAAGCGCAGTATAGGAGGAAAAATGATTTTATCAAAATTAAAAATTTCAACAAAACTTATTATTTCATGCGCTGTGTTTCTAATCCCGATAGGGGTTATGCTTTTTTTCATTTGCGCCATGACTATCGGTAAAATTCAGAAAAGCATCGATGAGTACAGCGGGATTAAAACATTAAAACCCGCTGTAACAATAATGCAGAATCTGCCTCTGTATCTTGAAACGCACCTTGGACTCGCTCAAGGCGATATTCGCGATCTTAATGACACAATCACGAACTCGGTCAGAAATTTCGACAGGCAGATGGAAAATTATAATTCAAAAAACAGAACTGTTTCTTCTCTCTTTCCGATGTGGGAGGCGTTAAAAAATTCTGAAAAAGACAATGCTGAAATATTTGAAAATTATATTTTATTTATTAATGCTTTAAAAGAAAATATTGACCGCACAGGCGAATATTCTTCGCTAATTCTTGTTTCCGACATGGATACTTATAATTTTATCGCTTTAACATTATCGAATATACCGGAAGCTCTTTCGCGTTTATTCTTGATAGGTAATTCGCTGCGTTCGGGTCTTTTGTCCGCTGAAGAAATAGTTGTAAGATGGAATGCCGACGTTGCCGCAGCGCAATCTCAGCCTCAAACTCAGGCGCGCAGAAGACAGCATTATGACGGCAATCCTAAAGAAATCCCGCTTACAATGCTTGACTCTTCCGATCAGCAGTTAATCAGAAACAACAGAGTTTTAATTGAGTCTGATAAAGAAAAGATTTCCGACAGTATACAATCAGCGATGGAAGGAAATCTCAGAAAAACAGATGATTATTCGGGGCTTGCCACAAGACTTGATCGTTTTCTTGACAGTTCTCTGGAATTAAATAAGTTTCTGCAGATAAGAGGACAGACAACAGGCGTTGTTTTAACCGCGGCGGATTTTTTAAAAACAATAGCAAGCGTCAATGACGATTTATGTTTGTTGTGGGAAGAATCATTCACACAGCTTGGCATGCAGATCCAAAGAAATATAAGGATCGCAAGATGGCAATTATTTATTTATCTTTTTGTCGTCTTAATTTCTCTTGGTCTTGCTATCGGATTTGTATTTATAATAACGCGTGATATTAACAAATCAGTTAAAAATTTAAGATCGCTTTTTAAGAGTCTTAACGAAAACGATCTTACACTTTCATTAAAGGTAAACTCAATGGATGAGTTCGGTGAATTGATGATTGCGTTTAACGGCTTTCTTAATGTGCTTCGCTCTACATTCGGAAGTTTTAAACAAAGCTCTCAGCTTGTAGCGGATTCTGTTTTTGATATTTCTTCGTCATCAAAAGAAATTACGACAACCGCTAACGAACAGTCTGCGAGCGTTTCAGAAATTGTAAGCACAATGGAAAACAGTAAAAATCTTTCAGAGCAAATCGCGATTAAAACAACAGAAGTCGCTAATCTCGCTGTTGAGACTCAGAATTTAAGCAGCAAGGGCGCCGAACTCCGCGAAGCGAACCAAGACATGATGGAAGACATCAGAAAGCAAAATCAAAAAATAATCAGCGAAATCCGCAATCTTTCCGACATGATAATACGCATCAGCGAAGCTATAAGAATAATCGACAGTATCGCCGATCAAACAAAACTGATTGCGTTTAACGCTTCTCTTGAAGCGTCTTCTTCGGGAGAAGCGGGAGCGCGTTTCTCTGTTGTCGCCTCTGAAATAAGGCGTTTCGCGGATAATGTTGTCGACTCAACAAAGGAAATAAAACAAAAAATCGAAGAAGTTCAGCGCGCGTCCCAGATACTAATCGCGGAAGCAAACTCAGGTTCCCGTCAGATCGAAATCGGTTACGAGAGAATGAGCGAGCAGAAAATTGTTTTTGAAAACATCGTTGATAATTCACAGAATGTAGCGACAAGGTCTCAGCAAATTTCAAATTTAAGCAAACAGCAGGAACTGGCATCATCACAGATATTTATCGCCTTAAAAGAAATATCCGCCGGAGTAAAACAGTTTGTAATCGCGACTTCTTCAACTTCTAAAATCGCCGACAGCCTTAATGTTATGTCCGTTGATTTAAAAGATAAAGTAGAAAAGTATCGAACCGAAAAATAAGGAGATCCGTTATGGCAGGTTTAGTCATAAGTTTTTTTATCGGAGTTCTGCTGGCAGTAATAGCGATTTCTCCGATTCTGCGTTTAAGAAAGAAAAAGATTGAAAAACTTGAAACGCAGATAGCCGATTCGGAAAAAAGTATTTCATTGTTCAGGGAAAAATCAGTTAAGCTCGCAGGCGAGATCAGAGAGACTGCCGGGAATATTTCGTTTAACAGGCATGATAAGAGGATTCCCGGAAACGAACAGAACGCGAGCATGGCAAGAATTGAAAGCGCGATAAACGAAAACGCAGGGATTGCGGCTGAGATTTTTGAAAAAACAAACAGTGTCGCCGCGATCGCTTCTAAAATGGAAGAGGACGTTCTTAAAGGTTTTAAAGTTCTCGGTAAAAACGTTTCTAAGATGGGCGATATCAAGGAAAAGAATTCAGGCGTTATTAATGGAATTATTTCTCTTGGCAATAAAGTAAACAATATACGCGATATAGTACGCATCATCAACACAATTACGGATCAAACAAAAGTTATTGCGTTTAACGCCGCTCTTGAGGCGGCAAGCGCGGGCGACACCGGAAAACGTTTCGCGGTTGTCGCAGGAGAGGTAAACCGTCTTGCCGATAACATTGACGTGCTTACCCGTCAGATAAGGGAGCAGGTTGAAGAAATTCAAAGTTCATCATCGTCATTAATAGTTTACAGCGAAGAAGGATCCGACAGAATCGCCGAAGGTTATAAACTTATCAAAGACATGGAAGATATTTTCAAAGAAATAAGAGCGGGCGCGGAAATAACATCCAATCAGGCGCAGGCAATTACAATTTTTACAAAGCAGCAGTTAAAATCAAGCGAATCGATCGGAGACGCTGTTGCGGATGTAACACAACAGGTAAAACAATTTACCGGAGAAGCGCAGGACGCGGCTCTTTCAGCCGGAGTTCTTACTGAACGAACAGAAGCGCTCGAAACATTTCTGACGGGAGATTTTACGGCAGGACAGGAAGGCAATGGCGCTTGATAAAAACAAATATATTACTAAATTCGCGGAAGAAGGGCTTGATAATATCGCCATCGCGGAAACTCTTCTTTTTGAAATAAAAGAAGGCAGTTCCGGCATTGATGATATTGCGACTCTTATGCGAGCGCTTCACACCTTGAAAGGCTCTTCGCGAATGCTTGAATTTAAAAATATTGAAATAATTTCTCACGCTCTGGAAACTGTTTTTATAGCTCTCAAAGAAGAAAGAATATCTCTTAATGATAAAGCTATCCGCCTTCTCTTTGCGGGGTTAGATGAAATAAAAATAGGGATAAACAAAGTTAAAACATGCGGCTCTGATGAAGAAACAAGAGCTGATGTTTTCCAAAAAGAGTTAATTTCTCTTTCTTCTAACGAAGATTTTGAGCTTCCTTCCAATGATAATCCTTTGGAAAATAATATTATTGAATGCGATGACAGCGAAACAAAAACAAATAAACTCGAAGAAGCAAAATCGGGGAGCATTAGAATTTCGCTTGAAAGAATAAACACAGTCATCCGCGATTTAGCGTCTCTTCAATCTCTTGAAATTACGGCGAGAAATATCGCGAAAGATACGGAAATAATTAACGCAGCTTCCAGACAATTTTCGCGGCTTGCAGGGCTTGAATTGTCTTGGAACTCTCCCCTGCTGCGCGAATTCCGCGCGATGGAATTGATGATCAGTAAACTTGGATCGGTTGTAAAAAATTACTCGCTTGACGTAGGAAACCACATAAGAGGCGCTTACGACAGCGTTGTAACGCTTAGAATGCTTCCGCTTTCGACTGTGCTTGACGCGTATCCAAGATTTGTTTTTAATATCGCCTCGGAACTCGGGAAAAAAGTTGAGGTTCAAATATCAGGCTCGGAAAATGAAATAGATAAAAACCTGATAGAATCGCTTTCGGAAGTATTTCTTCATATGATCAGAAACTCAATCGATCACGGAATTGAAAAACCGGAAGATCGTCTTGCAGCCGGAAAAAATGAAACGGGGCTTCTTGTAATACGATGCGTTCGCGAAAGCGGCAATATGAAAATAACAATTACCGACGACGGAAAAGGAATTGACACCGAGGGAATACGAAAAAAAATAATTGATACAGGTATGGTATCAAAAGAAAACGCCGCTCTTTTGACCGAAGAAGAACTAATTAATTTTATTTTCCAAAGCGGTTTTTCTACTTCAGCAAAACTTACAAATGTTTCAGGCAGAGGCGTCGGAATGGACGCTGTAAAAAGCAACATCGAAAGGATGAAAGGCAGTATTAACATTCAGACAAAAAAAGGAGAAGGAACCGTCTTTACAATTTCCGTTCCGCTCTCTCTCGCCGCTCTCATGGGATTCCCTATTACATCGGGCGAAATGAAATTTATTATTCCCGCTAACTTTGTCGACACCGTTATTCTTGTTGATTCGAAAGACATAATCACGATTGTTGATCGTCCGGGCATCAGATACAACGGAAAAATAATCAAACTTTACTATCTTAATCACATACTTAAAATTCCTGTCAACGAAAAACGAAGCGCTAATTATTCCGTCTTTGTAGTTATTGTTCAGGCGTACGAAGAAATTGTCGCTTTTGCCGTAGATCAAATCAGCAGTATGAGGCAGGTCATCTTAAAAAATCTGCCTTCGATAATGGAAAAGATGGACGTTTTTTCCGGCGTTGTTTTAAGCGAAGATTACGAAATGATACCGGCTTTGCATATTCCTACAGTGATTCGTATGGCGCGCCGCACAAAAACAATTGACATGAAAAAACGCCATTTTGATTACGAGCGCACGCGTAAATCAATTTTAATCGCCGACGATTCCGCTCCGACTCGCGAAGTTGAACGCGATATTCTTGAGGAGCAGGGCTACAAAGTTGATGTTGTATCGGACGGATCGGAAGCGCTGGCTGCGGCAAAGAATTTCCATTACGATCTGATTTGCACTGATGTCAGTATGCCTAACATGGACGGATTTCAGCTAACGGAAAATATCCGAAAAAACGATCAGCTTAAATCTATTCCGATAATAATAATTTCTTCGCAAAACGAAGAAAAAGTTCAGAATAAAGCGACTGCTCTGGGAGCAAACCGCTATATCATTAAAAGTTCGTTCAGCGATCACAATCTTGTAAACGCCGTTAAAGAATTGATCGGGACTTCAGGCGATGTTTCCCGCGGAGAGGCAAATGGATAAAAAACGCATACTCCTTTTTGAAAGTTCTCAAACCTTCGCGGATATGATTTCGGAATCGTTAAACGAAAAAGGTTATGAAACCGAAAGAGCAAAAGACGGCATTGAGGGAATAAAACAGGTTTATAATTTTCTTCCTTCGCTTATTATTACCGATATCGAAATGCCTCTTTTGAACGGTTATCAGGCAATACGTTTATTAAAATCGCGGCAGGCGACAAAAAACATTCCAATTATAGTTTTTACTTCGCTTGATGAAACAAAGGACAAATTCCGTATTGAAGACGCAGGCGCCGATATCTGCATTGAAAAGTCGCCTGAAAACTTGCGATTATTATCGGAAAAAATTGAAACGCTTTTAAAAGAAGATCGTAATATAAATTACGAATCTGTTAAACAAGAGAGTAAAAAAATAACAGATGATTCTCTTATGGAAACCGTAAATGTAATTTTGGATAATAAACTTTTCAACGCGACATTAATCGGCATGATCGCGAAATTATCCGAAAAAACATCTTCGCTTGAAGAAACAATCCGCGGTGTTTTCTCTCTTTTAAACAAAGCGTGCCACAGTGAAATCTGCACTATAATGATAAAAGACACGGATAATTTACTTGTGTATAACGCGAACAACGCTGGCTTCACGGAAGAAATCGCCGATGATTTTAAAGCAATAACAAAAGCCGACTTTAATAAACGCTTTACCGATTTTAAAGTAGTGTCAAATGAAGTAAAAGATTTTTATACAGCCGGAGAGAATAATAAAAAAATAGAATCGTACATTATGATTCCTCTTACAGAAAACAGCGATCTCGACGACGAGCCTCATAGCAGCGAGGTTTCCCGTCCTTTTGAGTTTGCGACAGTACATATCGGAACTTCCAAAAAAGAATATTTTTCAGGTCTTATTCCTGATACAATAGAAGTGTTTTTGTCGGCGGCGGCTCCTGTTATCTCAAACGCTCTAAAGATGCGTCAGATGATAAATCTACAGAAAAAAACAAGAGTAGCTTTCGCGCGTTATGTTCCGATTGACGTAATGGATGAAATTATAAAAAAATCAGCGGCTCCCGTAAGCCAGAGTGAAAACAGAATGGTCGCTGTTTTATTTTCCGATATCAGAAGTTTTACAAAAATTTCAGAGAACACGCCTGCGCGCGAACTTGTAAATTTTCTTAACGAATATTTTTCAATGATGGGAAATGAAATTATCGCTGAAGGCGGAAATATCGATAAATTTATCGGCGACGCCATTATGGCGATTTTCGGCGCTCCCCGAACTCTGGAAAATTCTTCTGTAAGCGCGGTCAGGGCGGCGCTTCGAATGATCAGAGCGCTGACAAAGGTTGATACCTCTGAGATAACTCTTCCTGACATCGGCTTTGGAACGGGAATTGGCGTTAACTCCGGCGAATGTGTTGTCGGAAATATCGGTTTTCAAAATAAACTGGATTATACAGTTATCGGCGATACCGTTAATCTTGCGTCAAGGCTGGAAAGCGTAACAAAATACTATCATCAGGCTTTAATTGTTTCCGAATTTACTTACAGCGCGGCAAAGGATCATTTTATTTTCAGAAAAGCAGACAGCGTCCGCGTAAAAGGAAAAGATCAGCCTGTAGGATTGTACACGGTTTATGAAAGCTACAGCGGCGAAGAAGAGGAAGACACGCCGAAAATACTTGTTATAAACCGCGAGGCGCTCGATCAATACAACAAAGGAATAAAACTGTACGGAATGAAAGAATGGAAAGCAGCGGAACAATATTTTAATAACGCGCTTTCAATTTCCGAAAAAGAAGGAAAAGAAGATTATCTTTCATCAATGTATCTTTCAAGAATAAGCGAATTGCTTTCTAATCCTCCGGCAGGCGAATGGGACGCAACGATAACGATGACAGAAAAATAGTGGATTAAAGAATCAACATCGAATTACGCGAATAGTAAAGAAATAGGAGAACATTATGCATTGTATAAAAAAAATCAATGACGATTTATTTTGGGTTGGCGTAAATGACAGGCGTTTAGCTATGTTTGAAGGCGTTTATTCTGTCGCGATGGGAGTTTCTTACAACTCATATTTGTTGATCGATGAAAAAACCGTTCTGTTCGACACTGTAGATAAAGCGGTACATCACAGATTTCTTGAAAATCTTGATTACGCTCTTGGCGGCAGAAAACTTGATTATCTTGTTGTTCAGCATATGGAGCCTGATCATTCAGCTTCTATGAAAGATTTAATCGTAAAATTTCCGGACTTAAAAATTGTCTGCAACGCTAAGACGTTAGCTTTTATAAAACAATTTTTTGAATTTAATTTTAACATTGAAACAAACGTAACAATCGTAAAAGAAAACGACACGCTTAAAACGGGCAAACACGCGTTAAATTTTATTATGGCTCCCATGGTTCACTGGCCGGAAGTTATGGTCACATACGATTCAAAAGATAAAATTTTATTTTCAGCGGACGCTTTCGGAACATTCGGCGCGTTAAACGGCGCGCTTTTTGCCGACGAAGTTGATATCGAAAAAGATTACATGAACGAATACCGCCGTTATTACGCTAACATTGTCGGAAAATACGGCAGTCAGGTTCAGGCTCTATTGCAAAAAGCGTCTTCGCTCAATATTGAAATGCTCTGCCCTCTTCATGGTTTTGTTTGGCGTGACAATTTTTCTTCGATAATTAATAAATATACATTATGGAGCGGCTACCAGCCGGAAGAAAAGGGCGTAATGATTGCCTACGCTTCAGTTTACGGTAACACCGAAAACGCGGCGGAAATACTTTCCTGCCGTCTTCGCGAAAAACAAATAAAAACAATGATGTTTGATGTTTCTGTAACGCCTTCTTCTGAAATAATTGCCGCTGTCTTTAAGTGGAGTCATCTTGTTTTCGCTTCCACAACTTATAACGCCGGCATTTTTATCACGATGGAGGATTTGATAAACGATCTTGTTGCGCATAACATTCAAAACCGCGTTGCCGCAGTTATCGAAAACGGCTCATGGGCGGCAACAAGCGGCGCGTTAATTAAAGAAAAATTAGGTAAATGCAAAGATATCAAAATACTCGATCAGACGCTCAGCTTAAAATCCGGTTTGAAAGAAAACCAGCTTTCTGAAATTGACGCGATAGCGCAGGCAATAGCTGCGGATTTTCCGAACACTGCTTTAGCTGTGAACACTGCTTTAGCCGCTAACGGTACATCGGCAGAAACTCAAGATACAAAAATTGTTTCTCTCGATCCCGACGCGATGTTCAAGTTTTCCTACGGTTTGTTTGTATTAACGGCGAAAGACGGTGAAAAGGACAACGGCTGCATTATTAACACCGCTATTCAGGTAACAGCCTCCCCTCTTCGCATCTCTGTCACTGTGAATAAAGCGAATTATACACATGATATGATCGCTAAAACAAAAGCTTTTAATATTTCGATTTTATCCGAAAGCGCTCCCTTCCGTATCTTTCAGCAATTCGGTTTTTCCAGCGGAAAAACAACCGATAAGTTTGCCGATTCCAATTACAGCGATCGCTCTGCCAACGGAATACGTTTTGTAAGCGAACATACAAACTGCGTGATATCAGGGAAGGTTGTCGACATGTACGACTACGGCTCTCACACTATCTTTATCGCCGAAGTCACTCAGTCAGTGGTTTTATCAAATGAAAAGAGCGTTACCTATCAATATTATTTTGATAATATCAAACCCAAACCTCAGCCGCCCAAAGATAATAAAAAAAGCTATGTCTGCAAGATATGCGGATATGTCCACGAGGGAGATCTGCCTCCCGATTTTGTATGCCCTCTGTGTAAACACGGCGCGGAAGATTTTGAACTGATGTAGGAAAATAAAATTTCTTTTCTAATTCTCAAGCCTGCCCGATTGATGTATCGCGACTCCTTCAAGCGTTATATCCGTATACGACAGAGCAACCGCGATTTTACCTAACACTTCGAGAGGGCGTTCTGTGTTTATCGAAACAGGTTTGTTAAAAGTTACGGGAACGATTCCTTCTAGGGTTTTTCTTGTGTCGTAGCCGACAAGAAAATCAAAGGTTGTTTTTTCTTCGGATAATTCTACGTTAGTTGCCATACCTCTCCAGATTACGTGCACATTACGATAGACGGCAGGTTCATTTTTAACATTTGTATACGAAGGGTTGTCGTCTCTTTTAAAGGTGTCGAAGCCGGGAACTTCCGTATTTTCCAAAAGAAGACGCGCTTTGCTTTTTAACGCTTCTCCCGCGTTTGATTCTAAAAGACGGTTTAAGCCGATTTTAGCGGCTTCATCGCGGTAGGAAGTAAACAGCGAAAGCGATCTTTCATAAAGCGATATTGCCTGAGAGCTTGTCAAAATATATCTGTATAATCCGCCTGTTTCTATAGGATCTTTTCTTTCCTGACTTGATAAAACATATTCTTCCGACGGTCTTGCGTTATGTGATTTAAACGGATTTGGAATTGTTTTAGTCAATAACAAAATGCCGAGCGTAATTGCAATAATCGCGGCTAGCGAACAAACTGCTGTTATTATTGATCTTTGATTAACGATGGAAACAGGAATCGGAGGAAAAAGCTTTTCAAGTCTGTCAGGCGTCATCCATTCGGAGAGAGCTTCGGGAGCGGAGTTCTTGCGTATTATCTTAAGCGCATCATTTGCAATTTTATTTTTTCTCTGCATCTCAAGAACGTCAAGATAATAATCAACAGCTTTTACTGTGTTACTGCGCCGCAGAAACAATACCGCAAGAGCGAGCATGGTATTCGGATCTTTTGGTTTTATACGCCACGCGTACTGTAAATATTCATGCGCTTCTACAAAACTTCCTGAATGAAGGCTTATAATTCCGAAAAGATAATAGTATTTAAACGATCCGTTGTAACGGTCTTCTTCGTCTTTTAGTATTTTAAACGCGTTTTCAAAATTTTTTCTTTTCGCAAGAATTGCCGCTTTTTCTAACACAGGATCTGATTTCATTATTTTTACGGTTAGTTCCTGTAATTTTTAATATATTTCTCGACTTCATCCAGATCTTCTTTTTCAAGATGTATTTCCTGCGCAATGAATCGATTAAATATATCGTTCAATTTTTCCATAGTAACCTGCTCCACAATAAAACCGTTTCTTGACGCTTCACGCAAACCATCATCATCAAGAATTGATATCTTAACGGAGTTTGTAAATGGATTTGTAATTAAATACAGTTTAGTTTCTATGAAATCTTTATCTAAATACCACACGGCATCTTCCGTCGTAAGGAAAATAGTATATGTCCTGGAATTAAAACCAGAAAGATACACAGGCTCATAAAAATAACAAACGGCGGAATCATTAATCGAATATGGAAGGAAGGAAAAAGAACGTCCTTCAAAGGGACGCAGTTTCCACGGCGCGTCGTACAGTCTTTTCCAATTTGCGAAATGTACGTAATCGGGGATTACCGCGCTTGTGTCGATTGGATTCATTATGCTCCCCATTAAGGAAACTAAATCATTTTGAGACGTCCAGTATTTCTCGCCGGCTTCTTTATCAATCAAAAGTTCGCTTGTTATATTGAAACTGTTGGTAGAAAAAGGCAGCGTTCCTTTTCTTTCACCTAACTCCGTATCAAGCAGGAATTTCAAACCAAGTGAAATCTCATCATTTCCCGTATTTTCCGCGATTATCGAAATTTGAATTCCATTTGCGTTAGGTGAATTAGGCGTTTTAACAGGCGAAAAAACCTGCGTCACCGTGAGGTTTTTCGATCTAAATACAAGAGCCGGATTTCCTTCGTATCTTTCAATTGAGGAAGTGAAAGCGTTTGATTCGCCCAAACGGTGTATTTTTCCGTTTACGGATAATGTCAGATAACTCGATTTAGGAGTGCGGCTGATAAATAACGGTTCATATACGGCATGATTTGTATCAGGAACATAGAAAAGAGAAAAACTTCCCGTGTTTTTAAAAAGAACAAGGCGCACAAATCCGTCTGTAATTTCGGGGTGCATGCCGGAGTTTTCGTCCGCTTCGCCGTTATTGACCGAGTTACAGCCGTTAAGACCCGCTGAAATGATTAAAACAAAAACTATTAAATATTTTTTAATAATTACCATGTACCCCTCTCCCCAAGGATTCTTTGCACATCGTTTCTTAATTGAATTGCCCTTTCTATCAAATCGTCATTTTGATTCAAGTCAGAAACGGGATTATATTCAGGAAGATTAACAAACTCAGGTTCCGCTTCCGGTTCCGGATAAGTTTCAATTTCATCTCTCGGTCTTGAAGGTAAAACGGGCTGAATCAACTGAGGCTGTGTTTCCCGCGTAGCCTGATCCATGCCGGCGGGATTGGCAAGATCCGCGATTCGTCTTTGATAAATATTTAATGTGTGCTCATAAGTTCTTATTGTTCTCTGATAATCTTCGCTTGTTCTAAGAGATTCTTCATGACTCAGCTGAAGGAGAGCTAAAAGTTCAGATTCAATTTTCTTTTGTTTAATTAAATCAAGACGGTAAGAAGCAGCTTCAACTTTTTGGCTGTTAGGATATCTTGCGATTACCCATGAATAAAACTTCTCGGCTTCCTGAAACTGCCCTAGAGAATACAAACATTCTCCCATCCAGAAAAAAGACGCGGCTCTTCTGTCTGCTGTTACGCGATCTGAATCGGTAACGGAACCTGTAAACCTGTTAAACAAAACAAGAGCGGCGTCAAAAAAACCCTGAATAAAATAAACGCGGGCGCGGTGGTAAACCATGTCGCGCGTATAAGTCGAATGAGGCGCGTGTCTTTCAAGTTCGTCCATATCTCTTAACGCGGAACCGTAATCGGAAAACGCGAGTTCACTTAAGATTACCCAGTAAAGCGATTGAGCCCAATCATTTAAAGTCTGCGCGCTTTCCTGCGCGCGGCGGAATTCAATCGTTGCTTCCTGCCATCTGGATAAGGCGTACAATTCCGCGCCGTTTTGAAATCTGCGCGCGTACTGCGACTGTGCCGCTGATGCGGAGGTTCCCTGCGCGGCGCAAATACCCGCCGGAAACAGCATTAATGCGATAAACAATACCCAGAAAAAGCGTATTCCTTTCCTCATACTCATATTATATTGAATTTCAGTAAAAAATGCAAAGATATGTCGTTATTCCTGAAGCCTTTTAATCAGCCCTGCTTTATCGTTACTGCCAAAAAACGCCGAACCCATTACGAGCGTGTCCGCTCCGGCTTTGATAGCGTTTTGGGCGGTTTGTTCGTTGATGCCGCCGTCAACTGAAATGCGGAAATTGAGACCGGCTTTTTCTCTCATTCGCGCTAGTTTTTCAACTTTCTCGAAACATTCGCTGATTAGGGTTTGACCGCCGAACCCGGGGTTCACAGTCATTACAAGGGCAATGTCGACAAAGGGCAGCATGTCTTCGAGAATGTTGCACGGAGTTGACGGAACGAGCGATATGCCGGATTTTAAACCAAGATCGCGGATTTCTTTTAAATATTTTTGCGCGTGAATCTCAGCTTCAGCGTGAAAGGTGATAATATCCGCTCCCGCGTCGGCAAATTCGCGGATAAACCTCCCCGGCTGTACGATCATCAGGTGAACATCAAAGATTGCTTTTGTTTTTTTGCGTAACGCGCGCACAAGCTGAGGACCAAAGGTGATATTTGGCACGAAAGAGCCGTCCATTACGTCCATATGAAGCCATGACGCGCCCGAATCATCAATCTGTTTGACCGCGTTTTCAAAATTAGCGAAATCCGCGGCAAGAATAGACGGCGAAACTGTAATCTTGTTCATTTTGATAACCCCGATTTTACGCGGAATTTGCTCCTCCGCTGTCTCATAGTATCATACATCTTGGATTGATACTATTGTCAAAAGCGCAAAAAATGCTATACTGAAATAAGGGAAAATGAATAAGGGACAAGCTGCGGGACTCTTGAAGGAAGCCTACGAAAAGCTTAAAGACACGGAAGCGGAGGCAGCGTATATTCTTTTGGAACAGGCGCTTGATTCCGACTATGAGAACGAGGAAATAAAGTACGCTCTGAAATGCGTTCATTGGTGGCTTGAACACACAAGGAGGATTGACGAATTAAAAAATCCTTACGAGAAAGGATCTTTTTTGATCGCGCAGCTAAAACAGTATTATATTTTTCTTGATCACATAACGGGCGTTGATAAAGCTGCTTCGGGCGAATATTTTTTTGAGCAATGTCAGTACGCGATTCGCTGTTTTGTTTATTCGCGGGCTCTCTTTTTTTTTATGAGCCTGCTAAAAAATCCCGTTAATCAGCATGATCCGGTTTTACTCCTTATGTCGGGCAGATGCAATAAAGGGCTCGGCAATTACGATGAGGCTCTGAAATTTCTTGAGCATGCGGCGTGCATTCACAAAGAAGACGCTGAGATCCTTGCCGAATTGGCTGATGTAAGCGCTCTGCTTGCGCAGATAAAGGACGCCAAAACGCTTTTCAGAGAGGCGTTTTTTATCGACCCTTTAAAGATCGATCTAAGATCTCTTGAGTCGGCGCTGATTTTAAAATTGATCGATAAAGTTTCCGAGCTGGGTTACAAAGGAGATGTGTTACGCGAATGGATACCTGTGTACGGTTATATCTGGAAAGTATTTTCCGAAAAAAGAGAATTAAAACAAACAGAAGTTGGGAGGCTTAAAAATTCAATATTTACGCTGGAAGCCGAATATGATTCTAATCCTGAAAGGCAGGAAATAATTAAGCCGAGGTTATTGAATCATTATTTCAGGCTTCTGGATTATTATGAAATCGTGCATGAGGACGCTTCGCTTATCGATGTGACCATGTTAAAAATTAAAGTAAAAGCGCCGGACATTTTTGAAATGTTTCCCGGATAAATTAAATTGTTAATTTAATATTTAGATATAAATTTAGGAGATAATTATTTATGAGTACTGAAACAACAGCGGTAATATCGGAAAACGCGCAAGCATTGCTGAAAAATTTACAGGAAACGTTAAACGAAGAAAAATGGACAAGGGCAAGCCTCGGCAATTATTCAACCAATCAATTCAAAGAACTTGACGTGATCCTTAAAACAGCCCGTGAAGAAAAAGTCATAAACGAAGTAAAAAAGAATTGCGATGAGCATCTTTCTCACACAAGAAACAGCATAATCGCCCTTTACCTTTCGGGTATAATCGCTCTTTCGCGGCAGATTATTGACGACGGAGCGATGATCAATCTTGTATCGATATTTTTGGATAATCATAAATGGAATATCGTAAAATATTTATGCGAGAGAATTCTTGATTACGGAGAATCAAAATACGCGCTGCGCACTCTCGCGGATTGTTACAAAAACGACAACGAAGAAGAAAAAGTTTTTAATATTTGGGAAAGGCTTGTTAAAGTTGATTATGAAGAAGCCGATATCGTAAAATCAATCGCGGATTATTACGAAAAACAAGGCAACAAAGAACTTACGATTGTTTATTATAAAAAAGCGCTGCATCGTTATATCAGCAAGGGAAATTTCGCGAATATAAAAGAAATATGGGATAAATTAATTGTAATTGATACCGAAGATATCGAATTTTTTCTTCACATACAAAAAAAGATCGCGAAAGCGATTACGGAAGACAAAGCGGTTTCTCTTCTTAACGAACTTTACGCGAAATACAAAACGATCGATATTGATATCGCGATAAATATTTTGAAAATTGTTTTGGAATACGACGAAAAAGACGTTCACGGCAGGAGAGAAATAATCGAATGTTACAGAAATAAATACGCTTCTCACAGCCAGCTGGAAGAATATATCCGTATTTCAAATTTATCGCAGAATTACCGCGCCGTTCATCAGGCAATTGCGGATTTTGAAAAGCATATCGCGTTTGATAAAGGCAATTTTGTTTATCACCGCACTTGGGGCGTAGGACGCATCGCCAGCATTGTCGGCGACGAAATAAAAATTGATTTCTCTAAAAAACGCGGACATTCGATGTCGCTTAAAATGGCGGTTGACGCTCTTCAGACGCTTTCCAAAAATCATATTTGGGTTTTAAAGGCGACAAAGAAAAAAGAAGAGTTACGCGAAAAGATCAGGGAGAAAGACGAAAATATAATTTGGGCTTTAAAAACAATTATAAAAAGCTTTGGATCTGCGGATTTAAAAAAGATCAAACTGGAATTGTCTCCGGCGCTTCTTACAGCCGGTGAATGGACAACTTGGAGTTCAAGGGCGCGCGACATTTTAAAGTCTAATCCGGATTTCGGCGTTACCGCGGACGCAAGCGACGTTTATGTTGTTCGCGACAGACCGGTGAGCGTTACTGAAAAACTTTTCAATGAGTTTGCAGCGCAGCGTAATTTTTACGATAAGGTTTCCGCTATCCGAGATTATACAAACAACAAAAAAGCGTCTCCCGATTCCGATAATTTTTCGGAAATGCTTTCTTACTTTACTGGATTTTTGCGGGTAAACCAAAACACGGAAGACAAAACAGCGCTTGAATATTCTATCGCTTCATATCTTCTTATCAACGAACTTGCAGCGAATAAAAATTACGGTCATCTTAAATCGTCTGTAAATATTTCTTTTGCGGATATTTTCTCGACTATAAAAGACGTGCCTTCTCTATTTAAAAATTTAAAAGATCAAAAACTTAAAACAGAATTTTTAAATAATATAAAAGCGTACATTCCAAATTGGTCTGATGTTTATGTAAAACTTTTTCCCGTGTCTCAGATCATATCAATTACAGAACAGCTCGAAGAAGCCGGCATGAAAGACAAATTATCGGAACTTTGTGGCGAATGTTTTGAAAATTTCCGCGAATACCGCGAGGCTCCTGTTTGGATTTTTAAAAACGCAAGAGATAAAGACTGGTTTAAAAATGCCGATATCAATTTTGAAAAACAGCTTATAACGCTTATTCATGTAATGGATATCACATTCAAGGACATAGAAAACCACAAAGATACTCCGGAAAACAAAAAGATCAATAAACTTGCGCATAACATACTTTTTAAAGACGGTGAACTTGCTTCTTTTATTAAAAACGCTGACGAAGACGCGATTATCAGAATATTTACGTTTGTAAACAACGTAAAGGATTTAGATCCTCAGGACAAACAAAATCTGCGCATTAAAATACTTGATAAATACCCGGCGTTTAAATTCTTGGGCGATACGGAGAAAAAAGCTTCCAGAGCGGGCGGATTGCTTGTAACCCACGCAATGTACGAAGAGAAGAAAAAACTGCTCGCTCATATTCAGGATGTTGAAATCCCCGCGAACTCCAAAGAAATCGAATACGCGCAGTCATTAGGAGATTTAAAAGAAAACGCAGAATACAAAGCCGCGAAAGAAAAACAGGAACAGCTCAAATTCCAGGTAACAAGACTCAACGAAGAGTTTGAAAAAGCTCAGTTATTCGATCATAATTCCGTTAATACTTCCAAGGTTTCTTTCGGAACAAAGGTGTTTTTATTTAATGAAACGGCGCAAAGAAAAGAGGAATTTACAATTCTAGGACCGTGGGAGTCCGATCCAAATAATAATATTATTTCCTATCTATCTCCGTTAGGTAATGCTATACTGAATAAGACAGAAGGTGAAAGATTTGAATTTGCAATTAATAAAGAGAGGGTTTCTTATCTAATAGAGCAGATAACGGCAGCCGATTTTTAACGGCTGGAAAAGGGGTAATTATGAAAAAACGCATTTTAGCGGTATTACTTGTTTTATTTTCGGCTTTTAGCGTGTTAAGCGGACGCGCTTACGGACAGAATACATCTCCGATTGATTTGCTGCTGCTTTTAGATACGTCGTCCGCGATGAACTCGTCTTACGACAATGTCAGCAATTATTTAACCGGACCATTCTTAAAAGAATTCCTTCGAACAGGAGATACGTTTCATTTAATTCCTTTTGCCAACAATCCCCGCCTTGATGCCGCGCGCCGTATAACAGGCGTGGGAGATGTAGAAACAATAATCGGCAGAATGCTGCTTCAATATCCGATAGAGAGCGCCAGCAATGTAGGCTCCGCTTTAAATTATACAGAACAATACATCGCTGCTCTGCCCAATCGATCAAAAAAGATAGTTCTTATAACAACTGGTAATCCAGCTTCAACAAATCTTGTAACAAGCGCGAGAGCGCGTTTATCGTCTTTAAATACTACGATTGATTATGTGCAGGTAACGCCGGGGCAGTCTCTTACAAACCTCCCTTCATCGGGAAGAACTCAATCAGCACAATCTGCAGCTACCGCAACAACACCCGCAGCAACGGCAACTGCGACTACACCGCCTCGAACAACAACACCTGCTCAAACTTCAACTCCGGCTGCAACTACACCCTCGGCAACAACAACTACTACTACTACACCACCCCGAACAACAACGCCTGCTCAAACTTCAACTCCGGCTGCAACTACACCTTCGGCAACAACAACTACGACAACACCGGCTGCCGCAACAACTCAACAAACAACGACAACTCCGCCTACTTCAACGACACCAGCAACAACTACGACAACAACTACTACTACACCCCGGACAACAACACCTGCTCAAACTTCAACTCCGGCTGCAACTACACCTTCGGCAACAACAACTACTACTACACCGACTCAGTCCACGACAACACCGGCTGCTGCAACAACTCAACAAACAACGACAACTCCGGCAACTTCAACCGCAACAACTACTACAACTCCTTCCGCGGAAGTCTCAAGAGACGGAACAACCGGTATAGTTTCAGATAACACCACAGTAAGCGGCGGCGATTCAACATCAACAGACAGCATCGGTTCAAGAGATACTCATACTTCACAGCGTCCAATCTCAACATCAACATCGGATAAAACTTCAGGCAGCGGCAAATCATTACTATTTATTATTTTAATAATTATTCTCGCTCTTCTCATTCTCGGATTAATTATTTTCCTTTTATCACGCAGATTAAGTTCAAGCCCCAAACGCGCAATGTCGCAGGTTTCTTCTTCCGCTCCTTCCGATGACAGACGAGTAGATCACAGCGGTGATCTTGCTAGTTACGCCGCCGGACAAACGAAACAAAGATCAACTCCGTATGACGACAGACCGGTAAGAACAGACGCGGGAAAGTCTGTTGTGATAAATCCGCAAGGACCTGTTCTTCTCAATCTTTTTGTCGAAGATCAAAATACTTCGATAGGAAAACGAAATATTCATTCGTTAAAATCAGGATACAGCCTGACAGTCGGCGGCGGAAAAGCCGATGATTATTTGATTTTCCTTGTACCGCTTCCGGCGCATATCGGAGAAATCCGCAGAGACGGCAGTTCACTCACATTTATTCCAAGAAAAGCGAAATATTTTCCCGACATCGGCTCAAACGAAGTGCGCGACTGCATCAACAAAACAATCCGCATAGTCTCCGACAAAAAATACGAAATGCGTTTCAGGTTTGAAATGTACGAAGATCCGCTAATTGCGCTGAATAGGCTGCTGCATTCGGTGAAAGTGCCGGGATAGATAATCCTAAAATACATCTAAAAAATAAACCCACATAAGCGAAAACGCAAAACCTTCGAGCGGCTTAAATGGCTGGTACTTTATCGCAATAAAATAGAATCAGTCGCAGCCATAGTCGCCGCTGAGTCTTTTGCGTTTCCGCCCTACGTGAGTTACTAATTATATGGTTTTGTTTATTAGCATAAGAGCGAGGGTGGTTGTGTTCAACATTATTTGTTTTATTGTTATATTAATTATGTATGCGTCCATCTCCTTCCTTTTTGGTTGGTCGAACTAATTTCGTCTATAGAACGTCTGTGTGCAATTGTGCAAGGGTGTGTCTCCGCATACAAATTATAAAAATTAATAATGATTTAAAATTTTTGAAGTTGCTTCGTGTATTTTATCAATTATTTCTTGTTTATGTATTGGAGTAAGAATCCTAATATCTAATTTTGTATTATTTTGAAATAGATAATAAGACTCGACACCAAAAGCAACAGCAAATTTTTCTATCATTTCAGGGGAAGGGAATTTTTTACCTACTTCAATTTCTGCAATATAAGCCTGTGAAGAATCACACATTTCTGCTAGTTTTGCTTGTGAAATTTTCTTAGATTTCCGAAAATCTTTCAAATTTATGATAAAAAGTTCTTGAAAAGTCATAAATTTACCAACTTTATACTATTATTTCTTAATTTATATGCTAATAGAGAGTAAAACCTGTTGACAACTTGCAATAGGCACGTTATTATATATAATATTAGCATACAGCAAGTTAAATGCTGTATAAATCATGGAAAATGGAGGATAAAAATGAAGAAAAAAAAGTTTTTTTCATTGATGGTAATAATTGTAGTTTTAGTATTCGGAATGTTTACTGTTGGATGTGATGATTCTGTCTGTGTAGATGGAAAATGTCCAACATGTGGAGGCAGCGGAACACTAATAGAAAAATATGGTCCTGGTCATTATGAAACAAGATCTGTTGAATGTCATAAGTGTAAAGGTACTGGAGAACATAGTAAGTGTGGAGGGAAAGGATGTTAATAACAAAATATATGGAAATATTAAAAAAAAGATTAATAACTTTATTATTAATAATTATCTTTTTTTCTATGATTAGTTGCGGTGAAAAAGTTGATTGTAGACATTGCGGCGGAACAGGAGATGCGTGTGGTTACTATTGTAATTTACATTATAATAAGTGTGATACTTATACATGGAATTGTGGGTTATGTCTAGGATTGGGTTATAATCGTGAATAATAAAATAATAAATAAGAAGGAGAAATTAATGAAAAATAAAATTTGGTTTGAAGTTTTAGTTTTAGTTCTAATTTTCGTGATATGTACACTTGGATGTTCTACTTCTGGTGGTTCATTTTCAAGTTCTCCTACAGGTTCAAACACTTCTACAGTAAGTTATTATAATTTAGGTAATGTGTCGGTAAATAATAGTGCATTTATCCAAGTATCACCAATAGTTGATGGTGAAAGTGATATTCGTGCTGTTGATCTTGTAATGATTGATGGACAGGGAAACAGTAGTCAATGGCGAAAACCAAATATATTTCCTTTATCTCAATCTATTGTAAGAGTAACACCTGGAGTACATACGTTTACAATTACATTTAATCCTGGGGCAAGAGATGCATTTACAGGTACTTTACAAACAAGTGATACATCTATCAATATATCTCACAATTGTAAAGCAGGAATGGGATATATTTTTGAATTTATTGCAAAAAGAAATCAAGGTAATCCTCTTACTAATCCAATTAATATTGTAATTAACATTTATGAATCGCCTATTAATGATAAAGGAAATTTTGGTGGTCCTGGTACTAGAGGAATGACAACAGCTGTAACAGGATCTAATTTGACTCGAGTTGCTAGGCATACTGAAACAGTTATTCCATCACATAATCTACGTTAAAAATATCAGATTATACTTCGCTTCAACGAGTTTGCAGAATAAGTAATTTTATTTAAAAAACAGATGAATTATATGTTTTTTTATTTGGATTAATTAATGGTAAAAATGGAGGTTAATTTATGAAACGGTTTTTTGGTTTTTTATTGTTATTTCTTGTGTTTGGGATAAATTCAATTGCTTCACAAGATCAATTATTATTAAGAAACGGTGGTAGTATGATTGTTGAAATAATTGAAAAAACTTCAACATCAATAAGTTATAGACATATTAACAGTGTGAATGGGAGTATACATTATATTCATTTATCAGGTGTACAATCAATAATTTATAGTAATGGAACACGTGAAAAAAACAGAGTTGGTGAAGGCGTATATTCTTATAGAACGCAAACGCAAAATCAAGTAGTTAATTCAACAATAAATGAAAGTAAAGGTACACAATCGGATAGCAGGAGAAGTACTAGTAGGCAAACTCGTGAGCGGGGTTCAAATGAACGTGAAAGAAATTCTGCTCCAGTACTTGGTACTCCGACACCTTTTCAGCAAATTATTAATGCAATACCAGCAATAACAATTCCTTTAGTTGGGCAGAGTTTTAAATTTAATTTGGGTGGAGATATTTGGATTGCAAAAGTTAATGGGGAAAATTATTTAGCTGGTAATTGTATATTAGAAGAAACTAGTAATGGATATATTATTAATTTAAAAGTAACACATGTTTGGACAGGGGCAATAGAAGGAGTTATTGATTTTTTAGAAAAAGCTGGAATACCACTCGGTCCTGCTGCTATGCCTCTTAGAACAGCGGCTAGATTGGTAGCAAGAGCTGCTAATTGGATACCTCTTAATATGTCAACATTTATTTTAGAATATAATGAAACTGTACCTGTTAGATTGACATTTAATAGAATTAAAAGATAATAAGTGTTTTAATTTAATTGTTAATAAAAAGCAAAAAATGGCATATAATGGAAATGCAAAGGTGGCAGCCATCAATTTTCCGTAGTGTTGTTAGGTGTAATGGGTACACTACATGCAGCGTGGATGAGAGAATATCACTCGCAGGTGCGCAGAGATCGCGGAATTGATATTATGTTATTCTTTGTACATCAGCAGAGTAGCATACGCTTGTGTCCGCAAATAATATGCTTTCATGTTGGTAGCAAAAAAATATTCAAATATAAACCCACATAAGCGAAAACGCAAAACCTTCGAGCGGCTTGAATGGCTGGTACTTTATCGCAATAAAATAGAATCAGTCGCAGCCATAGTCGCCGCTGAGGCTTTTGCGTTTCCGCCCTATGTGAGTTATTAATTATATGGTTTTGTTTATTAGCATAAGAGCGAGGGTGGTTGTGTTCAACATTATTTGTTTTATTTTTATATCATTTATGTATACGTATATTTCTTTGTTAATAGGTTAAACGAATTTCATCTATAAACAGTTATGTGCAATACCGCCCTAGAATTTATGGAATTATCGAATCTAGTTGACAATAATTAATAAATTGTATATAAAAACTTATGGGAAAAAGCAATTTTTTAACAATAAATAAACCAGAATTCCTCGATGAGATACCGCTTTGGTCAGCATCATTTGGGTTAAAATTATTGGATTTTATTGTTTATAAACAGAATATTACAGCAATTGATTTAGGATTTGGAACAGGCTTTC
>Ga0209755_10001056_pt1 | contig 45877 bp, 49 predicted proteins | sample TergutCo191P1_FD_187301 | JGI IMG/M metagenome (GOLD analysis project Ga0209755, IMG submission 187301) | Cornitermes sp. P1 segment gut microbial communities from Petit-Saut dam, French Guiana - Co191P1 (SPAdes) (version 2) | ecosystem: Host-associated > Arthropoda: Insects > Digestive system... | reverse complement strand
GAAAGTGGCGCGGATGTGATTATTGTGGGCAGGGGCGGCGGCTCGGCTGAAGATTTGTGGGGGTTTAATCACGAGGCGGTGGTGCGGGCTGTGTTTAACTCGCCTGTGCCCGTTGTGTCGGCGGTGGGGCACCAAACCGACTTTACCTTGTGCGACCTTGCGGCGGACTTGCGCGCAGCCACACCAACCGAGGCGGCACAGCTGGTAACACCTGACATTAATGACATTTTAAGACTTTTGACATCTTCTGCGCATAGATTGAATTTTAGCCTTGAAGGCAAATTAAAAAGTGCTAGAAACCAGCTTAATATGCGGGTTAACAGGTTTAATTCCTCTGTGAAAAATTGTATCGAACGTACCAAACAGGCTCTAATTGGAAGAAACACTGTGCTTGAAAAAATTTCACCTATGGCAGTTTTGAGACGTGGTTTTGCAGTCGTTGAAGATGCAGAGGGCGGAGAAATTAGACAGGGAGTAGCATTAAAAAGTGGTCAGAGAGTTGTTTTGAAGTTTCATGACACAGAAAAGAAAGCGGAGATTTTATGAAAAATTTTGAAAATAATTTACAAAAATTGGATAAAATTATTGAGGAAATTGATAGGGGTGCCAGCCTTACAAACTCCCTTAAGCACTATAAAGATGGGATTTCGCTGGTGTCAGACTGTGTTGAGGACTTGAGTGCATTTGAGTCTGAAGTTAAGATTTTGCGCATCGAGGATGGAAAGCTTACATTAGAGGATTTTCGGGGTGAGGGCGATGGATTTTCAGACTGAGTTGCAGGAAAAAATTAAGATTATTGATAATGGGCTAAGAAAATATTTACAACAATTGGAAGGAAAATGCCCCTCAAAACTCTTGGAAGCTATGGAATACAGCCTTTTTCCTGGCGGGAAGCGGCTGCGGCCAGTTTTGCTGCTTGCTGTGTGTGAAGCCCTTGGCGGGCACGCTGCTGACGCCCTGCCCTTTGCCTGCGCGCTGGAAATGATTCACACATATTCCCTGATTCATGACGATTTGCCTGCCATGGATGATGATGACATAAGGCGCGGAAAACCTAGTAATCATAAGGTTTTTGGGGAAGATATTGCAGTTTTGGCAGGGGATGGGCTGTTAAATTTTGCCTATGAAATTATGACTACTCATTGTATAGAAAATAATAATACACAATTTCTCAAAGCTCAAAGAAAAATCGCCGAAAGTGCTGGAGTTATGGGAATGGTTGGCGGTCAGGTGCTTGACATGGCACTTGCTCGCGGCAAAACTCCTGATGATGTGATGGATGTTTATGTCAAAAAGACCGCAAAGCTCTTCATGGCGGCATTCGCGGCGGGTGCGTACATAGCCGGGGCTGCTGATGAAGTGGTTGAAAATATGGAATACAATGGCAAAATGTTGGGAATTTCATTCCAGATTTTGGATGATTTTGATGACGAGAATCTACCGCCTCATCTGGAAATATTAGGCATTGAAACTTCAAAAAAAATACTAAAAGAATCATTGGAAGCAGTGGAGCTTGAGGATTATAGTTTTTTGCGCGCCCTCGCTCAGCTGATGGTACGAATATGAGATTTCTTGATAAAATAGCCTCTCCTGCAGACTTGAAAAAATTGACAATGACTGAGCTTAACGCCCTAAGTGGCGAGCTTAGAAATTTTTTGATACAATCAGTATCAAAAACTGGAGGACATTTGGCGTCGAATTTGGGCGTTGTGGAACTTACCATTGCCCTACATTTGGCTTACGAATCCCCAATCGACAAAATTGTTTGGGACGTGGGGCATCAGTGCTATCCTCACAAAATTTTGACTGGTAGGCGAGAAATTTTTAATACTCTGCGTCAGTTTGGCGGCGTGTCCGGCTTCGTTAAATCTGCCGAAAGCCCTCATGATGCCTTTGATGCCGGGCATAGTTCCACGTCTTTGTCCGTTGCCCACGGCATGGCGGTCAGCCGCGATTTGCTGGGCGAAAACCACCGAATTGTGGCTGTGATTGGCGATGGCGCGATGACCAGCGGGCTTGCCCTAGAGGCAATGAACAACATTGGGCGTAGTAATTCAAATATACTGGTAGTATTAAATGACAATCAAATGTCAATTTCTGAGAATGTTGGGGCACTTGCCAGCCACCTGAGCGATATGCGCACAAAGCCCGCATATATCAGCGTTAAGCGGGATATTAAGAGTATTTTGCAAAATTTTCCCACTTTTGGTAATAGGACTGCAAATTTCATAGAAAATGTAAAGACTAAGATGAAGTACATTTTGCTACCAGGAGTATTATTTGAGGAGTTGGGACTGAAATATTATGGGCCAGTGGATGGTCATAATTTGCGGGAACTTTCCGAAGTTTTGGAGAGCTTGAAGGAAGTTTCAGGCCCTGTGCTTCTGCACGTTATTACCAAAAAAGGCAAAGGCTACGCACCTGCTGAGCGTGAAAGCTTGAAATTTCACGGTGTTGAGCCATTTGACATCCCCACAGGCATACCTAAAAATCTTTGTATCAAAAAAACCTATACCGAGATTTTTGCTAATAAAATCACTCGTATTGGGCATGAAAATAATAAGGTGGTCGCGATTACGGCGGCTATGCCTACAGGGGTCGGATTTAACTACTTTCAGGAGCATTTTGCCAATAGATTTTTTGATGTAGGGATTGCGGAGAGTCATGCAGTGACTTTTGCGGCTGGGATGGCAAAATCTGGACTTTTGCCTGTGGTTGCCATATATTCGACCTTTCTGCAACGTGCATATGACCAAATAATACATGATGTATGTATTCAAAAGCTACCTGTAGTATTTATTTTGGACCGTGGCGGTGTTGTGCCTGCCGATGGGGAGACGCATCAGGGAATTTTTGACATTAGCTACCTTTCTCATATGCCAAATATGACTATTATGTCTCCTAAAGATGGTACTGAGCTGGAGGACATGCTTGATTTTGCCCTAAAACTCGGCACTCCTGTCGCTGTGCGTTACCCTAAAGATGTGTTCCCAGAAATATCCACTGAAACAAACCCTATCGAACTTGGCAAATGGGAAATTGTACAAAAAGGGCGGGATATTGCCATTTTGTCCTTTGGTTCCATGTTTGAAACATCCCATCAGTTATGGAAAAAACTGTCTGATTCAGGTTATGAACCTAAGCTTATCAATGCTCGTTTTGCAAAACCCATTTGTCCCAGTAATTTCGTGCTTTTAGAGGGTTTTAGACATATTTTTACACTTGAGGAGAATGTGGCGAGTGGGGGCTTTGGGCAGGGAGTTTTGGCTGGGCTTAATGCTCAAGGCAGCATCTCTCAAAAAGTCCATAATTTCGCAATTTCAGACACTTTTTTGCCTCATGGAACAAGACAGGAAGTGCTAAAGTTTTTGAAACTTAATACTGACAGTATCTTTCAAAAAATTATGGAGGTTATTAATGGTTAAGCGGCTTGATGCCCTAGTTTGCGCGGAATTAGGCGTGTCGCGTGAATACGCAAAACAACTGATTGTAGCAGGAAAATGTATGGTGGCTGGCAAAGTGGAGACTAAGCCAGGCGCAAAAATCCCCGCAAATACGCCCTTTGTGGTGGATGCCGCCCCGCCCCAGTTCGTCTCCCGAGGCGGCTTAAAGCTTGCAAAGGCGATAAATACGTTCCAACTAAACCTTAACGACACATTCTGCATGGACATTGGGGCTTCAACAGGCGGTTTTACTGATTGCATGCTCCAAAACGGTGCTAGGGGCGTTTTTGCCCTTGATAATGGTACTTCACAACTACACCCCGCCCTCCTTGCCGACCCCCGCGTCATCTCTCTTGAGGGCACCGATATTCGTGATGTTTCTGCCGAAAACTTACCCTTTGAGCCACTTTTCATAGCTGCCGACCTTTCATTCATTTCTCTGAAATTGGTAATACCAAAAATTGCGGAAATCTTGCCTAAAAGTGGGCAAGCTGTGTTGTTAATCAAGCCGCAATTTGAGGTGGGACGCGGCAAAGCTTGCAAGCGCGGCATTGTTAAGAGCCAGAGCGACCATATTGCCGCTATTAAAGGAATTCGCGCCTGTTTGCACTCCCATGAGCTGGTCTCAGCTGGACTTGTTTTTTCACCGATAACTGGGCAAAATGGCAATAAAGAGTATTTGATTTTTGCTACTCGTAGTATCAGCAATTTTATAAAAGACAGTATGATAAAGGAAGTTGTTGAGGCTGCCTTTTTGGAGTTATGATATGAAAAAAATTGCATTTTTTACAAATTTTGATAGGGACGCTAATGGAGCTGTCACTGAGCGTTTGAAGGGCTTTGTGCGCGAAGCTGGGCATGTGGTTTTCGATGGGGAAAACCCTGATTTTATGGTGGTTTTGGGGGGGGATGGCACGATGCTGTCTGCTGCCCGCCATGCTGCACGGAGCGGGATTCCGCTTCTGGGGGTAAATCTTGGGCAAATCGGCTATTTAACTGATGTTGACGCCAGCGAAGCCGAAGTTTCTCTCGCTAAACTACTTAGTGGTCAATATGCAGTTGAAGAACGAATGATGCTTGAGGCAATTTTTTTGAATACTACTATGAGTAGCATTTTGGCATTAAATGACATTGTGATTCACCGCGGCACAAACCCCCGTCCAATCGAGCTTGAAATCGGCATAAATGGCGCATTTATGGGCAAATTTCGCGCTGATGGAGTGGTCATTTCTACTCCCACTGGCTCTACCGCCTATAATTTGTCAGCGGGCGGGCCTCTCCTCAAGCCCGACGCCAAGATGCTGGCAATAACTCCCATTTGCCCTCACTCCCTCAGCGGCCGCCCTGCAATTGTCGCTCATGATGATATATTGACTGTGTGTATTGATAATCTTCCACAGACGACAATTGATTGCGATGGCGAGCCTGTTGACCTTGGCAGCATCACAGGCACTTTGAGCCTTAAAATCAAGGCTTCAAGACATACAACAAATATTATTCGTACACATAGTCTAAGTTTTTATGAGACTTTTCGTATTAAAATGGGCAAGACCATTTAGGCGGTGAAGGGAATGTTGGAGCTACTGACAGTATCAAATGTTGCACTAATTGAAGAAGCCCGCGTCGAATTTGGCGCAGGGCTTAATGTGCTTTCAGGGGAGACTGGTGCGGGCAAGTCAATTTTGATTGACGCCTTGGGTTTTGTTTTGGGTGGCAAGGCTGGCAAGGAGTTCATTCGCTCTGGGGCAAATGATGCCTCTGTAGAGGCGTTATTTCGCATTTCGCAACCAGCGGTTGCGAACTCCGCAACCGCTGGTTGCGAGGAAATTCTTGTATCCCGTTCCATAGATTTACAGGGAAAATCTGTATGTAGGCTCAATGGCAAGACTGTAACTGCGACTATGGTTCGTGAATTGGCAGCCCAGCTTTTAGACGTTCACGGGCAGCACGAGCACCAATCCTTACTGGATTCTGCCAAACATTTGCATTTGCTTGACAGATTTTGCCAAGATGATTTGGCAGCCCCTCGCACCGACCTTTCTAAGTTGATTGAGCAGTACAAAGAATTGCAAAAAAAAGCCCAAGATTTAGCAGGTAATGACAATGAAAACGAAGAACAGCTGGAGTTTTATAGGTTTCAAATGCAGGAAATTCAAGCTTCTAAGCTTTCTGTAAGCGAGGAGGAAGAACTTATAGAGCGCAAACAGCTTTTGGTAAATTCTGAAAAAGTACACAGATTAGCCCATGAATTCGTGGAGCTGGATATTTCTGGAGTGATTTCTAGGGCTGCGGAATGTGCCCGTATGCTGGCAGAACTTGACAAATCTCATGCACAAAACTCCGAAGCTCTGGGCACCCTACATCCCCAAATCGCTGATTTAGCGGCAAATTTCACTCGTTATACTGAGCAGCTCGACCATGACCCTGAGAGCCTTGACAAAATAGAAAACAGGCTGGACGCATTATACAGGCTCAAGCAAAAGTACAAACGCGACATCCCCGAAATTTTGAATTACTACAATGAGTTGCAAAATAAATTTATGCGCATAGAACAAAAGCGAGAGAAAATGGACATTTTGGCTGGTGAAAAGCGAACGCTGGAAAAAGAAATTGGGCGGGCGTGTCTTGCTATGTCCAAGGTTCGCAAAGATGCCGCCAGCCGCCTTTCTACCCAGATTGTGGGCATTTTGCAGGATTTGGGCATGGAGGATGCCCAGTTTTCCATCGAACTTACCCGGCGCAAGGAGTTTGGCGCAAACGGCTTTGACCGCGCGGAGTTTTTGATTTGCGCCAATCTTGGTGGCACCCTCGCCCCTTTGTCCCGCATCGCCTCAGGCGGCGAAATGTCCCGCGTCATGCTTGCCTTAAAGACCGCTCTTGCCGACTTTGACGCCATTCCCACCTTTATTTTTGACGAAATTGATACAGGCATATCAGGGCGCACCGCCAATCAGGTTGCCAGCAAGCTCGCCCTCATCGCCAAAAGCCACCAAATCCTCTGTGTCACCCATCTGCCCCAAATCGCCGCTATGGGCGACCAAAACTTCCTAATCGAAAAAACTACTGAGAGTAGCAGAACCCTGACCCACATCCACCACCTGACCGAAACTGGCGTAATCACCGAGATTGCCCGTCTTATTGGCGGTGCGCAAATCACAAACACCACCCGCGACGCTGCCAAGGAAATGCGCAGTCAGGCGGTTTCCATTAAATCATTGCGCGGCTAGCTTTTTCAGGGATTGGCGGATAATTTGTTCCACAGGCATATCTGTTAGGGCAGTTTCCATCACGGCTCTAAGGGCTTCGGTGCGGGAATATCCCAGCGAAATCAGGGCGTCCGCGGCTTCTTGTTTGGCATCTTGGTTGCCCGAATCCATATTCACCTGCGGGGCAATCCCCTGCCCTATTTCCGAGTTTTTCAGCTTGTCTTTCAGTTCCAGCACAATGCGGCTTGCGAGCTTTTTGCCGACCCCTGCAGCACGGGTCAGCTCGTCCACTTCCTCAGTGAGAATCGCTAGAACAACGCGGGAGCTGTCAAGGACAGACTGGATTGCAAGGGCAACCTTCGCACCCACCCCGCTAACACTGGTCAAAAGGTTAAAAATCCGCACATCTTCCTGACTTAAAAATCCAATAAGTGATATATCATTTTCCTTAATTTGTAAAGACGTGTAGAGCTTAATGTCCACACCGGCACTCACCCGCGACACGGTGGCGTTTGACACGTAGACAAAATATCCCATATGCCCCGCCTCTATGACCAAAGCCCCGTCAGCCACCTCAGCCACACGCCCAATTATGTAAGAAATCATTCTAGAACCCCCTTTTTCTCTATTTTACACCATTTCAAAAAAAAATTCAAGAAAATTTTTAAAAAGAACTTGACAGTGTAAAGTTCCTATGATATAATCTTTACAGTGTAAACTTTACAATGTCAAGATTGAGAGGAGTTGTGGCTGTGGAAAAAGCTTATCATCATGGGAATTTGCGCAATCTTATGATTGAAAAGACAATTGAAATGATTATTGACGAGGGGCTTGGCTCGTTGTCCATGCGAAAGCTTGCGGCGGCATGCGGGGTCAGCCATTCCGCGCCCTACGCCCATTTTGCCAGCAAAGATGAGCTCTTTGCGGCTGTGCTAGAGCATATCACCGAGCAATTTGCAATGGTGCTGAAAGACGCGGCGGCAGGGCATGGCGGCACTTTCGAGGGGCTTCGCCGTTTAGGTGTTGCCTATGTGATGTTTTTTGCCAAAAATCCCCAGTATTATCACTTTATTTTCAGTCATTCGGGAATTAAGGCTGGCGAGGGGCATCCCTATGAACCTTACGATATTTTTATGAGCTTTATGAAAGAGTTTTTTGAAAGCCAAAACCATCCGCACGACGCCCGCAGAAAAATATTGATTGCCAACTGGGCGCAGATTCACGGGCTTGCGGGCTTGGCGGTCATGAACAGCGACGGTTTAAGCGAGGAGATTGTGCTAGACATTTTGACAAATAATTACTTTATAAAACAGGAGGATTAATCATGTTCACACTTTTCAAGGAAAATAGGATGTTTAGGGTCCTTTTGGCATATCAGGTGTTTTCGGGGCTGGGCGGTGCGATATTTGGGATATTCATGCTACTGTCGGTGCATCTTATTTACGAAAACCCCATATATACGGGCATTGCAGGCTTTTTGATGACTGCCCCTCATATATTTTCATTCATGGTAGGACCTGTGGTGGACAAAGGCAACAAAGTCCTAATCATGCGCCTTACTACGTTTTTGGAATTTGCTGTGGTGGGTCTTTTAGCCTTCGTGCCTTTTCAGGAATACTTTGGAGTATGGTTTATGTTTAGTGTAATCGCTATTTATTCGATAGCTGCCCTTTTTGAGGGTCCTGCGGGGCTGGCACTCCTGCCCCAAATTGTTCATGAGGACAAAAATATGGATGCAATTTCTGCCATTAACATTGCGGCTCTGGTGGGCGGGCTTGGTGTTGCAATCCTTTTGTTTTCCCTCATAGGGGATATAGGCAATTTAAGCTTGATTTTCGGGATTTCTTCGGGCTTTTTGGCTGTGGCAATTTTCATATCCCTGTTTCTAAAGGACCCCAATGCAAGGCAAGCCAAGGAAAAGCGTTCTCTGAAAATCTATCTTAACGATTTGAAAGAAGCTGGCAATTTTGTTAGAAAAACCGTTTTGTTATACATAACCGTATTCGTTGTGGCAAAGGCTTTTGCCATTGAGGTAGCGTCAATCAATATGCCCGAATTTGCTTACAACCACGCGGGGGCGCAGGGGTATATTCTTTTGGCAATAATGGGGGTAGTCGGCGGAATTTTCGCATCTAGCCTTGTGAGTGCCGTAGGCAAAAAGGTTAGGGTGGGCTGGCTTATATTCACGCTTTTTGTGCTGGCGGGGGCTGTGCGCGTGGTGTTTGTGCTGTTGCTGCCTGCGCACTTTATCGGCGGGCTTGGGGTTTTAATCGTATACACTGCCCTTGGCGGCATGTTGAATATGGTGCACTTATCCTTGCGCCAGCGCATCCCAAAAAAGGACATGGTCGGGCGCGTGCAAACAATCAGCACCACAGTTGCGGCGATTTTTGTTGCCATAGGCTCGCTGGTTGGCGGGTTTTTGGGCTCAATCATCCCTGTGGTTGACCATATCTTTATTTATCAGGGCATAGCATATGCTGTGATTGGTTTTGTGGTAATTCTTGTTCCAAGTGTTAGGAAGCTGCCTACGATTAATGAGATGAAAAAAGATGAGGATGAGGAGTTAGAAGTTAGAAGTTAGAAGTTAGAAGTTACTCTGCCATCCGTCACCCCGGGCTTGACCCGGGGTCCCATCAAGTTCGCCAAGTGACTATATAGCGCATAGGCGTTTGGCTAAACCGAGGGGATTGCGGGTCAAGCCCGCAATGACGGGGGTATGCGCTTGATTGCGGCTTTGCCTTCTTGGTGTCCTTCGTCGTATAGGTCTAGGAGTTTTTTGATGTCGCTTGTGGAGCGTCCCACTTGCATGGGCTTTTGGGGGCGGATTATCAGGGCTTTGCCCTCCCGCTCTAGCTGTTCGCACAGGGCTAGTTGGCGGTTGTAGATTTCGTGGCGGGTTAGCATGGTGTGGACCAGGGCGGGGTATTTTTTGTATAGGAGCCTCACTGCCCACATGCCTTTGAAGGGCTTGTGAATGCAGCCCGGGTTGCGGGTCAGGACTATTACATGGAATTTATTGCCATCGGCAACAGACTTTTCAATGGGGATGGGTGCTGCAATGCCGCCATCAAGGTAGTCCGTCCCGCCAATATTGACGATTTTGGCAACCATGGGCACGGAGCAAGACGCCTTATTTGCCATGAGCACGTCCGCCTCGGTGGCAAAGTCCGCTTTTTCCAGCCAAGCCGCCTCCCCTGTGGCGCAGTCGGTAACACCCACCAAGTATCTGGTTTGGGTGCGGTTAAAATTTTCCATATCCCAAAAAATATGCTCATTTGGGACAGTCTCAAAAATAAATTCATATCCAAAAAGTGTCCGATAGCGAATAAGGTTTCGTTTGCTCACATATCGCTTGTCACTTACATAGTGAGTCACAATCTGGCGGCTGCGCCCCTTTTGCCCTGATATGTAGCTCAAAGCATTTGCCGCCCCTGCGGACACCCCAATAATATAAGGAAACATAATGCCCGCTTCCATAAACTCCTCAAAAACGCCCGACGAGAAAAAGCCGCGGGTGCCGCCGCCCTCAAGAACCAGGGCTGTGCCCTCAGGGAGCGTTGTGGTGGGGGTTATGCCCTTAATTGGTGTGTGGGTGTATTTTTTTTGGTTCATATTATCACCTCTAACAAAAAAGCGGCAGGGATTAACTGCCGCTTTGTGCTCGTAAAATTATTTAAGTGTAACAGTCGCGCCAACCTCGGCAAGCTTGGCTTTGATAGCCTCAGCGTCTTCTTTAGAGATGCCTTCTTTAAGCATAGCAGGTGCGCCATCAACAAGGTCTTTAGCTTCTTTAAGCCCAAGAGCCGTAAGCTCACGAACAACCTTGATAACCTTGATTTTTTCAGAACCAACGGCAGTTAGCTCAACATCAAATTCGGATTTTTCCTCAGCAGCTTCGCCACCGCCAGCAGGACCAGCAGCCATAACCACGCCTGCCGCTGCAGACACGCCAAATTTTTCTTCACAAGCGGTTACAAGCTCGTTAAGTTCAAGAATGCTCAACTGCTCAATCGCTTCAATTAATTGCTCTATGGATAATTTTGCCATAATGTTTTTTCCTCCTAATTTTAAGTCTATTCTTCGGTTTCTGGTGTTTCTACAGCTTCGGCTGGAGCTTCGGCTTCTACAGGGGCTTCGGCAGCTGGAGCTTCGGCTTCAACTGGAACTTCAGCTGGTGCGCCACCGCCACCCGCTTTTTCTTCTGCAATAGCATTAATCACACGTGCAAAAGAGGCAATTGGGGACTTTAGCGAGCCAAGAAGCTTGCCAAGAAGCACTTCGCGGCTTGGGATGTTGGCAATTGCTGTGACCCCTGCGGCATCATACAGCGTGCTTTCAATCACCGCCGCTTTGAACTCAAGGACAGGCATAGACTTTTTCTCGCCTGAGATAATGCGGGCTGCCGCTGTTGCGTCCTCATAAGAGATGGCAAGAACCGTGGGCCCAGCCAAATGGGGCGTTATTGGCTCAAAGTCCGTCCCTTCAACTGCAAAGCGTATCATGGTATTTTTATACACTTTGTAGTCAACGCCCTCTGCGCGGAGCTTTGAGCGGAGTATAGTGTCTTGTTCCACAGTCAGGCCGCGGGCATTCACAAGGACAATCGAGCGAGCGTTATTCAGCTTTTCCTTGATTTCCTGCACCACAACTTGCTTTTTTTCGATTTTAGGCATATTTCACCTCCGTTATAAAAGATTGTTGCGCGAAATATATAAACCCTTTTCGCGCGCCTGACAAGATGCGCGAAAAGGGCATTAAAAGTCCATTTCACACCTCGGCGAGATTTATGTGAAATTCACACTCGCTGTCTTTGGCTTAGAACACTATATCATAACTCCTTGTCTTTGTCAAGCTTTTTTTCACGTTTTTTTCCTTCGCTTATCAAAATGTGCAGCACAAAACCTATGGCAAGCCCGATTGCAGGTCCTATGTCAGGGTCAAGGGCAAAAATTGTGACACCCATGATAAGTGCTATGCCCTGCTCCTCACGGGTTTTGAGCATGCCAAGGGCTACATAGGCACAGGCAAATCCTGTCAACAGCATGGTGATTAGCATTGCAATGGGAAAAACCGGCTGGAGCAAGGCAACTAGCGGACGCACCAAAACAGCGACCCCCATAGCTAAAATAAAGGAACCAAGACCGTCATGTATTGAGTTCATTCCCTTTTTGCCCTGTTTGTAACGCTCGGCGGTGGACACCGTGCCGCCCACCCAGTTTGGACCCGCAAGGGGCACGTAGGGGGCAATAAATGCCAGAATCATGTTCCTTATGCCGACGATTATGTTTGTGCGGTTGATATTGTAGTCGATTTTCTCGTCCTTACGCACTTCGCCCGCGTCTTTCATTACCGATTCGGTAACGACAATCTCGCCAAATGCAATTAAATAGAGCATTAGAGCCAAGGGAATTGCAGGCAGAAAGTGGCTAAAGTTTGGAAATCCAATGCCAAATATTGTAAAGTTGGCAAAAAGCTCCCCAAAGGGTAAAGGAGAAATCCATGACTCCCCCCACTCTATCTGGGGAAAGGGGATTTCGCCTGCAATAAGCCCCACAACCATAGCAACTATAAGCCCTGCCAAAAGCCCCGATTTGCTGACCAGCCGCGTGAAAAAGTTTTTGTTCTTAAAAGGCGCGAATTTAAGGGAATATAGGATGACAATACATACAAGTATGCCCAAAATGCCGCTGATTGGCACGGCGTTTAGCCTTGCGTCAGTTGGGTTTACCACCCACCAAATTGCCGCAATGGTGGCACCCACGAGGATTCCGCCCCTGACGGACGCGGGCACAAGCGTGTTTACTTTTTTGGCAAGTCCTGTCGCGCCTAGAAATATAAACAAAAATGCTACTATCAGTTGCAGTGCAATAAGGGCTTGCACACGGTCCGCACCGTGCTCAAATGTGAGCAAATATGCCCCAACCAGCGGTATTCCCGCTGTTATCCAGCCTGGAAACACGCTGTCCCCTAGGGTTGGGTGCAGCATATAGAGCATGCTGAAAATAAACACCATAAGCACCGCCACCTCAGAGGGCGCGCCTATGTACCGCTCGATAAAGCCCACTGCCGCCAGTGCCACCGCCACAAGGATAAAGCCCTGTATGCCCTCAGGCCACGCCCATTTCCAGTGGATAAACGGGATGCGTATTTTGAAAATTCCCGCCTTGATATGTGGTTGTTCCTCGCCCTCTTTGCGCTCGGGTCTAAGTTTTTTTGCCATTTGGTTATTCTCCTCTATAAATAAATTCTTCGCCAACTATTCGCAAAACATGGTTATATGCCCTGCGCCCCCATGCGCGAAGGCTCTCGGATGCGACGCTTTCGTGAACCTCGCCATTTATTACAGGCAAGATTGAGTATGGCGAGCCCAAGGTGCGCCCTGCATCACGGACAAATGCAGTGGGCAGGACATGGGCATTATCCACAGAAATGCCGTAAATAAAGCATTTTGTAACATATGCAGTTACAAGCATACCATATTGAGTGGCGGGGATGCCAAGGGCAATTTGGTCTGACAGAAAATTGCCTAAAGAGTAGATAATTAAGCCCCGCGTGCCGTCTGCGCGGTAGTGCCACTCCAGCGGCTGGGGCGTGTGGGAGTGGTGCCCCATTATAATGTCCGCTCCAGCCTCCACCAAGGCGCGGGCGACCTGCACTTGCCCATTGTGAGGCGCGTCCACATATTCCCAGCCCCAGTGGAGGGACAAAACCACCACATCAGCCCCCGCCGCGCGGATTGCTTCAATATCCTCACTCATGCTAGGTATGCTATCCATAATATGGGAATAGAAGCGGCGCACGGCAAATGGACGATATTCCGCAGGAATCAGGCTCTCCAGCCCGTTTACCGAATCCGTGTATGCTATTATGCCCACCTGAATCCCGTTTACATCTACAATTGTCGGGGTATTGAAATCATATTCATTCGTATACATGCCAGTCTGGGCAATTCCCGCCCTCTCAAAATTTTCCAAAGACGCCACAAGCCCGTTCCAGCCCATATCAAATGAATGATTATTTGCGGTAATAAGATGATTAAAACCAGCATATATAAGCCCGTCCAAAATCTCAAAAGGCGCGTTAAACCGCGGCCATGTGCGGATGTCCCGGTTGCCGCCAAACACATCCACCGGGGTCTCCATATTCACCAAATTCAAGTCGCCATTGATATACGGGCGAATCGCCCACATAAATGGGCGGTAATCAAACTCATTGTTGCCAATGCCAGCCCCCAAGCCCCCGTGGAGCAGGATGTCCCCTGCAAATTGCAAACGGATGGTAATCGGCTCTGGGAGATGCTCAGGTTCGGGCTCTGGCTCAGTGGGCGGTTCGGTTTCGGGCTCAGTGGGCGGTTCGGTCACCTCGGCTATATATTCATAATAATCGCTATCAGTCTCATACCCATGCACACCATCCCCTGCCCCACAGCCTGCCAGAGCAACCAAAGCAATCAACAGCAAAATATATTTTCTCATAGAATTCTCCTTTTCTATTCTCGCAACCACCGCAACCCCGCACTCACGTCATTCCACCCACCCGTCACCCCGCGCTTGACGCAGGGTGACGGGGTATGGTTATTTCACCCCAATCACCATTGTATACGGAAAAATAATATCAAAGCTCTCCCGCCCCGTAGCCGTCACAACCGCGCAAAACGCCTCATATGCGCCAGCAATCGCAGGCTCAAGCTCCAAAGCAAATTGCACATTGCCAATACTCTTAAAAAACTCTATAAGCTGCTCAGGCGTATACCGAGCACGCCCGTGACAAGCACTCTCCCTCACAAAACGAAACTTGCCAAAATCGCTGAACTTCTGAAAATAACTGCGTTTGTCATTTCTAATGGGCGCGTTTTCTTGGGCATAGTAGACATCTGTACACATCTTGCGAAGCTTCATAAAACTCTGCTCAATCTCCCAGCAGGCAATCGGCGGCAGCATGAAGTCATAGACCGTAAGCACCCCGCCAGGCTTCAATATGCGGTAAAATTCAGTGAGACTGCTGTCCGCATCCACCCAATGGAACGCTTGAGACATTGTAACCACATCTGCAAAATTATCTAAAAGCCCTGTATCATTTGAAAACCCATGCTGGTAACTAATATTCCCACCAGCAGAAACTTTTTCAGCGACCGCCCGCATGTCCTCATTAGGCTCAATGCCAATGACCTGCCCCGCAAAATCCCGCCAAATGGCAGCAGAAAGCCCAGTGCCGCAGCCCGCATCCACCACCACATCGGGCTTTACGCCGCCCAGCCACGCCAAAACCATCTCCACAACCACATGAGGGGGTGTTGGGCGGTTGTCGTGATAAACACTCGACACCGCGCTCCATTGTTCAATATTTTTCATATGTACAGTTTTATCCATCCGAACACTCCTGAAATGCAATCACCTGACCTTTGTTGCTGTAGCAATAGCGATAGGGATGTTTGAGGGTAAGGGATTGCCCTGAAAACTGCTCCACCACATCAAGGGTATTTTCCAAACGAGATATGGTGAATTTCCAGTTGTTGGTAACATTTGCGCCAAGCAAAATGTGGTCTCTAAGCTCGCCTTCAAAGGGCACAGCAAGGGCAATAACTTTCTCAATCACAAAATCACCCATTTTTATTTTGTTGAGCACACATAAATTAACCTCACCCGCAAAGCCGCCGATTGAGATTTTCATAGTCGCTTCAAGCATAGTTCCAAATTTTTCTACTAGCTTATCATGAATTGCAGTGTTGAAAGCTCCAGTGTCCAATAAAATTTTTACAGGACGGCTAAATCTGTTTCTTTTACTCTCCCATAAAGTTGCGTCAAAAGTGTATCTATATGGCTTTTTGCTGTTCAAGCCAATGGTGAATTTGCTCATCAATGCTTAGCCCCCTCAATTTTGTGCCATAAACAATCGTAGCATTAGTGTCGATTTCATCCATCGCAATATCTGACGATATTGAGTAGCTGTTTTCGGCATCACCGTGTACCGAGGCAATCAAATACCCATCACGGTCGGAGTCATTTTTAATTTCAATGACCACATAGCACCCCTCAAACTCCACATCAATTTCTTCCTCAGTAATAAACCGAGTTCCGTCATATCTAGTAACTTCATTCATGCAATCTACCTCCTTAAAGAGTAAACCCATATTTAACAGGGTCGCGGTCGTCAATAACCAGCTTGTTAAAGCCTGTTATGTATGCCGAGCCTGTGATTTCGGGAATAACAGCCTCTATGCCCTCCATCTTCATTTTGCCCACAATCTTGCCTGTAAAATGGGTGCCCAAAATGCTTTCATACACAAACTCCTCGCCCTCTTTAATCATACCTTTGGCATAAAGGGTGGCAAGCTTGGCACATGTGCCCGTGCCGCAGGGCGAGCGGTCCACCTGCCCATCCCCAAAAACAACCACATTGCGGGCATTTGCCTCAGGACTTTCAGGCTCGTCATAAAATTTAACAAGGTCAACGGACTTAATGCGCGGCATCATGGGATGTTCCACGCTTATTTGCTCATTCACCGCCTTGCGAATCAAAAGCCCTCTCCAGGAAAACTCCCGCGCGTTTTCAGGAATAATTTTAAGCCCAACATCCTTTGCGCGAACCAGCGCGAAAAACGAGCCGCCAAAGGCAATATCAACAACAATCTTGCCGATTTTGGGCACATCAACCTCTGCATCAATCCTATGGGAAAAAGAGGGAACATTAATGAAGGATACCCTCTCTACTTGTCCCTCAGCCACATGCGCCCGCGCCTTCACAGGTCCTGCCGGCGTGTCCATCAAAACCTCAGTATATGGCTCAATAGCCTCAAGCATCCCAGTTTCAATAGCTGCCGTGACCGTGCCAATTGTCCCATGCCCGCACATATTAAGATAGCCCCCGCCATCCATAAAAATCACGCCCAAATCCGCTCCGAGGGTGGTGGGCTGGGCAATTATTGCCCCAAACATGTCTCTGTGTCCTCGCGGCTCGTGCATAAGCATGGTGCGCACATAATCCATATGCTCAATCAAAAACTGCTTTTTTTCCACCATGGTGTCGCCCCGAAGCCTCGGCACGCCCGTCACAATCCGCGTGGGCTCGCCCATGGTATGAGTATCAATGGTGCTTATCATCTTAGAAAATCTCATAACGTCACCCGCCAACAAGTTTTTTCAAAGCTTTGTCAAAAGTAAAAACTCCAGAACCTTCAATCCTGCTATACGCATACAAAAGGCAATCCACAAAGTCCAGCTTGCGCTCACAAAAAGCAGCAAGTGCAAGCCTAATCACCTTTTCATTTTCAACTTCAATTCCCCCTGAATCTATAATTGTCAAAATAAGGTCATTGACTTCACTTCGTTCAATTTTATAAAATTTCAATAAAACATGAACAACCTCAGTCAGCACCTCGTTTCTTGCCAAGCAGTGATTTGAAATCATAAATTGTACAGCCTCTTTTGCCATAGTTTTATCATCTATTCATAACAACTCTCAAAATCACATTTGCATCAATCAAGACCATATTTTTTTCGCGCATAATTTTCCACAACAGCCTCCTCCCAAGCAGCTTCTTCCTGCTCTCTCATTCCGGGCTTGGCATATTCTGAAAAAATCCCAACCAAGTCGTATATGGCTTTTTTTCGCTTTTCGCAGCTTAATATCGCATCTTCATCAATCGCAGGATAAATTATGACATTTACTTTTTTGCCAATAAAACTCTCAGGTAGGGAAATATCATTAAGAGAATCGCTTTCAACAGTTTGTCTAAAAATTTCCATATTGACATCCTTTTATATTTGCGCCGTATACTGATAAGGCAAAGCAATATGACGCCCTGGGGTCTCAATGCTAACCAAATTTTCAAGGGCTTCTTTAAGGATTGCGGTTTGCATGGCTTTATCGTTTGGGGCACCAGCGTTTGCGCCCATGGGGACGAGAGGGGCAACAGCCCTAGGTGCTCCATTTTGCTTTGTTACAGGAGGCAGGGCAGAGATGATGATGGTGGGAATGCCCGCTTCCTCAATTGCTCTTTGAACGACGACCGCCGTTCTGTGGCATGTGCCTCAGCCGCCAGTCAGCACAACCGCGTCCACGCCCTCGTCAAGCAGACGCTTGGCAATCTCCGGTCCTGTGCCGCGCAAAAAGGCGTCTTGGTCGCCGCCGCCGCCCATAAAGCCATAGTGATTGGGTGCGGCAGCCTTTATAAAGCCAGCATCCACAAGCTCATTAAGCCTGTCAACAGGAAACATGCAGTTAATATCCTTATTAACATCAGCATTATCATACCCGCCATGGGACACCATCATAGCATCCACCCCCGCAGAATTTGGCACGACCCTATAGCCTGTGTCTCCCGCCAAATTAAACCGTGCATCACTTTTCAAATGCACCCCAGCAGCGGTCGCCAATGCCACCGTCATATCCTTTAACTCCTTAACAACCTCCGCCCAAACAGGTGGCGGCGTGATTGGCACAAAAATCTCAGATTGTAAGCCTTTGAACATAATTCGTTACCTCTCTTTCTTCGCCAAAAATCTGGACAAATTTTCTTTATCAGACGAGGATAGCTTGCCGATAAATAGTTTGTCTTTCAGTTTCTCCAAGGGTATTGAAAAGCGAACCGTAGTGTCAACATATGATTGCTTTTCAAGCCCCGCCTTTGCCCACCGTGCAATTTTGAAATAATGTGCTTGAACCGCAGGGCTTTTATTTTCATACTGGGTAGTAATTGAATAAACAAAAGCATTTTCACCTCTAACCGACATTATCAGCACAGGTCGAGGTTTTCCTTCGCCGCCCCAAGAAACATAAGCGATGTAGAGTCTGTAAGGTTTCATCACCCATTCACCGCCCAGTCGTATAAACTTGGATGTTTGTCTTTGTCAATCAAAATGTTGTCATCTTCATCAAAATCAACTTCAATCATTTCAGAATCACAATTCCAGAACGCTTCTTCCAACTGCTCGTCAAGAGTTTTGGCAACCATTGGCTGAAAAGGCAGACGGCGTTCTGTTATTATTTGCCTAAAGAATAACTCTACAGCCGTTGCAACGTCAAGCCCCATGCGCTCCAAAAAATCAGCAGCAACTTCTTTTACGTCTGTATTAATATCAATTGTTAAAGTGGATTTTTCATTAACCATATTTTCACTCCTCTATGTTAAATATTTTTTAATTACCTCCACAATTCATTAACCGCATGCCCTTTATTTCCCAGTAAATATATGGCGTTGCCTTGGTCATGGAGCAGGTGGGCTATGCCTATGGTCACAAAAAATGTTGTGGGCTCGTAAGTTTCGCGGAGCAGGCGGTCAATTTCTGCGGCAAACTCGCTGGTGCGGCGGGCTGTTTCGCTTAGCATGTGCAGCTCGGCTAAGTTGGTGACATTAATGCCCACAGCAGAGACCATGGAGCGCAGTGCCCCTATATCTTGGGCTGCATAGGCATTTACCAGCCTGCGTGTTTCAGTAATTTGGGTATTTTTGTCAGGCCAGTTGAGCACGCTTGACACCATCACGTCATGAGGCGGGTTAAGCAGTGCATAAAGCTGGTGCTCCATGCTGACAAGCCCCAAAATCTCAGCACCCTGAGCCATCGCAAATTCAAAAACATACATATCTATGCTATGTTCTTCGTAAACTCCAAGGGCAGGTGCCACCTCAAGCTGCATCATCATCATTTCAATGAATGTTGGGTTCATTTCCTGCACATCTTCATAGTCAATATAATCAAATGTGGACAATATCCCCACCAGATGGGCGTGAGCATCAGGCGGCAGATATGTAGCCAGCACCTCGCCCTCAGGCAACGCCATCATTGCCAGCATCATCATAATACCTTCAAGAGTTGTGCTTTCAGTTAGGTCATATTCAAATGCAAAGGCATTCGCACGGCGCATAGCCTGCTCCACCGCATCTGCCAGCGGGAAAAATTCAGGACGCCCCACGTGCATAGAGCCAAGCAGATACACTCTATTATCGCCATATTCAATGTAGGATAAAAGCCCGTGTATATTGTAATTTTGTGTATCCGACGGCAAAGTAGCCTGCCCGCCGCCAATCTCTGCCACATACGCACCGCCTTCATAGTCATAATGCTGGGCAGCATCGTCACCCGGATATGTCAAAATCGCCACCGCAACCAGTGCTGCTGCACCTAACACCAATATCAATAAAACCGTAATAATCACCGTACTTGTTTTCATTTTGTTACTCCTCCTTCTTCGCTTATAATTTCAGGATAGCTCATCACAAATCGGACGATTTGCCCTGACTCAAGCGGTTTGTCGTTAATAATCATTCTAAGTGGCAGTTTCAGCTGCCCCAGCCGCCCGTCAATGTCAATAGTGACCGAGCCGCCTGTAATTTCCACAATTGTTCCTTGATATGTTTGCATAATTTACCTCAATAATTTATAAATCCTTTTTGCTTGGAGTGGCTCGTGAATGTCCGGGTTCAAATTTTGCGCAAAATAAATTTTGTCATTTTCCGTGTCGACAAAATATTTGAAATACTCCAAAACATTAAGTCCTAGAATATTTTCGTCGGTGTTAATATGCGGCACAGCCACCTTCACGCCCTCTAGCCTGCGCCCGCCGATTACAAAGCCGGGGATTTCTTTTATATCCACCAAAGTTTTTCCAGCAAAGCCAGACAAAGGTGTATTTTTTTCGACAGTGAATTTTTCATCAAGACCCATTCTTATAATGGTTTTGCGGCTCAACACAGTTATATACGCTCCAGTGTCAAAAATAAAATTTATAACATAGTTAGAAAAATCGTCGTTACCATAAAAAGCAGGTACGTGTAGATAGTAGTGACCATCATCATCGTGGGTCAAAGGCTGGACGGAATCGTACTCAAAAATAAACTCATTCATTTCAACGACCCTCCAAACTGGCAAGCAAGAGCTCTAAGTCTTTATTTTTGCGTAAATGAGCCAAGTCACAACGGGGCGCATATTCATCTCCATCAAACTGCTCATATATGCCATCTTCAACACCATCGAAAGGTGTTTGACCTATAACAACAGGTCTACCTCCATAAAACCTCATTTCTTCATCAAATTGAGCGTTTACTATATAAACCCAATAGCCTTTATACATCTTTTTTATTTCCTCATATGTCAATGGTTCAGTGTGCTCCAAAAGCTTATAAGTCTTTTCCATACTTCACACTCTCCTTTCTATCTCGGCAGGGTCTTTTCGTTATCGGTCAGGTGAATCTTCTCTCCTGTCGCGCGCTCTATGGCGGCTATATTGCTGGTTTTAACCGAGGGCGTCCACTGTTTTTCAGCAGGCTTCACCACTTCTCCTGCAATGACCGCTTTAAGCATAGCAAGGGCGCGGATGGCGTCCTCGCGGGTTAAAGTGTTATTGCACAGGATTTCATTTTCAATACCTTCTTCGGATTTATTTAAGTCAACCATATGTTTCATGTGCTTGTTGCCCACCACAAGGGCACCTTGCTTGGCAGAATATGTCATGCCCACCACAGCCACGCCCCGCTCGCCAATTTGTTCGATATGGCTGGCAAAGTCGATATGGTTGTTGCCAAAGCCTTCGGTGGTGACAATCGCGCCATCTAAGTCCATAGCCTCAATCATCATGCCCAAACGCTTAGAAACATAGAATTTATCTTGGTTTGCCTGAGGCGAGCCAATGAAAATTATGCCTGCAAGGTCAATGTCTGCGTCCTCCATGGCAGTAATCACCAGTGGCTCGCGGAAATAGTGGCGGGTGTTTTCCTTGCTGGCAGGTCCAATGCAGGTTAAGGCATGAATCGCGCCATCAAGCACCTCTAAGGGCGACAGCACCACAGGCAGGTTGCCAAGGTCCACATTGGGCACAGCCCCCAGCGTACCCGCAGGCTCAAATGGCAAAATAAGGTTATCGTGCATAGCCCCCTGCCCCATCACTTCCTTAACAATGACCACCTTGGGGCGTCCGGCTCGGCGGGTTTGGGCAAATTCATCTTCTTTTACACATAGGGAATCATCAGCTTTTTTAAGTGCCTGACGAATTTCTTCCATAACATAATCAGATGCCAGATGCGCTGCAAGAGGACCTGGGCGTTCCATATTCGCGCCAGCTTCGATAGTCACTTGGGTTTTGATGAAGATTTCGCCATAATCAGGGGCACCAGGGCGTCCCCACATGATGTTCTCATTCATATGCCCTTCGGACGAGCCAAATTCGCCAATTTGCACGCCATCTGCATCGGTGCCTGTGATTACAAACACCACGCCATCAAGCACACGGGTGACGCCCACGCCAAGCTCGCCGCTTTCTTTGGTGGCAATGGGCAAAACGTCCATAATGGTTTCAGAATATTCCGTGTAGCGTTCAGGAGTGATAATTTCGAGCTTCATGCCCTCAACAAGCTTATTGGCACACGCGGCTTCTTTGCACAGGGCGTCAGCGTGGCGCAAAACTAGGGTTGTGCCCTCAATCTTGGTTTCGTCACCAAAAGCCACATTGTCAATTTTGAAATGGCGGCGTTTTAGAGTTCGCAGGGTTTTTGGTTCAAGTTGTTGCGAAGGCGGACGGCCGAGGGTATGCGTCCCTACGAGTCCAGCGGGGATGGTAATGTCTATATTCTTGCCTTCGCCTATGATTATTCGGATGTCTCCGCTGCTGCTACTGCTTGTTTGAGGGATGGCAGCGGGATTTTCTTGGCTTGGGGCTATATGGTCAACATATTCTGAGGTAATGGGCGTTAGTGCGCTGATGGTCTTTATCAAAGCCTTCCCCATGACCTGCTCAATTGTAAAACAGTCCGAGCCAATGCTAATAAGCCCCGAATCCGTAAGGTCTGCAAAAAGTGCTGGGTCTTCCAAATGCGAATGGTCGATAACCGTCCCCGCCTCAAAACGGCAGCAGGTCACCGCGGGGGATTTTGCATATTCATTAACTGCATCTTTACTAATAGCCATATTATTTCCTCCTATAAAGTCTGTGATTTGTCGCTCGCAGCACGTGGTCTGTTGAATGGTACACCGAAAGCCCCAGCCTAGGGGCTATTTCCATCACGGTGTTAGTTCAGTCCTCGCAAGTGCCCACAACCACCGCCTGGGCACCCTCCGCCTTTAATTTCAGTATTTTTTCACTCTGACCAGGGCAATTGCCCGGTTCTTCGCATCTATATCTTCCATTTACTTCCACCATACGTTTACACATGGCACTTGCCACAACTTCGCCGCCCATGCCCTCTACAATTTCTTGCAGCCGAGCTTCGCCTGCGCCACATTCGCATGCAAGGATGCCAAACTTTCTGTTGTCATCAGGAAAAGGCAAAGCTACGAAAATGCCGCCCAAAGTCTTAGTGACCGGCGAATCCACACTGCCGCTTGTGCCTGTAAACGCACCGCCAAGGACAATCTCGCCCACAGGGCGGATGTAGCCGCCCAAATCCTCAATATACCGTGACACAGGCAGCCCAATAGGCTCGTCCAAATACACACGCCCTTCGCCGCCAAGGTCATTCAAACGCCCGCAAACTGTGAAGTCCTTGGTAATTACTGGCATGCCCTCCTCAATTGCAAGGGCAACGCGCTTAATGGTCTCAACATTGCTCACAACAGCCCCAGCGGCTACGGGCAGCTGCCCGGGCTTAAGCGTCACGCCCAAAACCTCCCGCACAATCACCCTTTCATCCCCAACAGGATATTCATCCGCAAGATATTTTATACTAATGGAAGGTTCATCCTTACAAGCCTTGGCAACGGCAATCATTTCAGCTTTGTGCTTAGGTTTAATGGCAATAATGCCGCGGCTCGCGTTTACCATGCCCATGGCATATTTCACACCACGCACAATAAGCTCGGGCAGCTTTCGCAAAACCTGCATATTATGTCCAAGTATCGGCTCACATTCCGCCCCGTTAAGGATAAAAGTGCCGCCGCCCAAATCCACATCAAATTTCACATGGGCAGGAAAGCCAGCCCCGCCAGCACCCACAATCCCAGCCTCCTGCACCGCTTCAAGCAAAGAGTCAGTTTCTTTAATCCGCACAAATTCAGCAGGCTGGTGGGCGTCCATTATAATGCTGACAAAATCAGCACAAACCCCATCAACCATCCCATACACACTGGAGTGGACATTGGCACCCAGCCCCTCGCAAGTGGCGAGAAGCTGACCTTTTTTAACGCTTTCGCCCACCGCCACAATGGGGGTCGCAGCCGCGCCTATATGCTGTTTCAATCCGATTTTAACATGTCCTGACAATTTATTCACTCCTTATCTCCACTATTATAACATGAGTGCACAACTAATTTCAAGCATAAAAAATGAAGACGGCCGAGGGCGTCCGTCCCTACTGTAGGGACGGACGCCCTCGGCCGTCCTTAATCGGTTTGTCAATTTACTCGGGAAACTGATAGTATTGGAATGTTTGGCGTTACTGTAATTAAGGTGCTTTGCCGCAATGTGGCGTCAGGGTCAATGTCAGGATTTACAGCCAGCAGGTGGGTCAGGCTCATGCCGAAATTCCTGGCTATGGAATATAGGCTGTCCCCTGCACGCACAATATGAATTTGCTGGACAACCCGTGGTGTGGTGAGCACCCCTCGCGCGCCAGATTCTGTTTGCAGCTCACTTTTATGGGTTAGGACCCTTGCAATGCTTACATTCTCTGTAAAATCATATAATTCGTTATAACCATTTGAATATGTGTAAATTATGCTTCTCAGCATGTCTTGGGCGAGAGCCGCATTTGGCAAAATCGCCTGTCTTACGCCATTTACATAAATCACAGCCGCATCCACATAAAAATTCAGTGCCTGCTCAATATTGGTCACCATTGTGTCAAATGTGACAGTTTCAGCATTTCGCCCTGCCCTTGTGGGTGTTGCCACAATGTCATCTTGTGGAAAAACATCTGTGCCAAGGGTGGTCTGAAGGCGGGTTAAGGTGTGGGTTTCAAGGTAATTTGGGTCAAGCTCACCCCGGCTCCAGCGCATGATGCCAAGGCTCTCACCGGCAATGTAAACCTCAAGAGCATTTGGACGGGTGGCAAAATTCAGAGCAAAAAGACCGCTGATAATAATCATCACTGCAATAAACACCATGGACACCTGTGGAAAATACTTAGTCTTTCTAAAATTTCTAAAGGCAGTCCTTGGAGTAGAAAGTGCCCTTCCAAATCCTTCAAAAATCAGCAGGGTATAATCTTTTTTTGCCGCCTTCACTCTTGGTGCCTGTGCTGGAGGATTTTTGTGATTTCTTTGGGGATTTTTTTGGGGATTTCCTTGGGGATTTGTACGTGCCCTAGCATATGCCTGAGCGCGCTGGGTAGACGTGCGCCGCACAGGACGCCCGCTGGGAGGATGAGCCCCAGAGCGGCGCGTATTTTCACGCGCACGCTCTGAGTCTCTTGTATAAGGAAAACTATTGTGATGGGCATTGTTCATAGTATCACCTCTTTCAGTAATACTTTCAAACCAAACCTGCTAATTAGCAAGCACAGTCACGCTTACGGCACGGTTTGCAACCGCAGGCGAAGTCACAACCTGAAGTCTCATGCCAAGGATTAAATGTTGCGCATTAACAATCTGTCCTGTTACTGAGTTTACAAATACCGTATTTGCATCAAATGTAAATGTTCTGGTTTGGAAATTGGAATCTCTAAGGACAATTTGGGTTGTCGTGATGTTTTGGATATGTCCAATGAAATTCGTAGCAGTGGCTCCTTGGAGGGTCAGCGCGTGGGTGACCTCTCTAGAGTCAAACCACAGGCGCACTCTAGAGCCAATTGTAAAGTCAAATGGGTCAAATTGCCCGTCCACTAGGAAATATCTGCGCACATTGGCATCTGCCGCATTTTCAGAGACCATAACATAGCTTTGCCCGCGCCCTGAGATGAAAATGTCACGGACATACACATCAGTAAAGGCTTGTGGGGTGGGACGTGCTTGGATGGTGGTCGCCAAGCCATGCTCTGCCCACAGGTCAATATGGTCGCCAATGCGAAGTTGGCGGGTGTTGATATTGCGTAGGTTTCCGCGGGTTATGGTGGTCGATGTGTCCGCTGTAAATATATGTTCATTGCCGTTTGCATCTTCTACTGTAATAGAAGGAAACAGTGAATTTGCTCCAAAAGTTTTTTCAACCAGCACGCCAGAAACCTGACGCACACGCTCCTCAAGGGTGATTACATGAGCCTCTTCGTTATGTACGCGAGCAAGAATCATATCGCCAACAGCTATATTGTTAAAATTCGCATTAGCACCGCTTCTGGTGATTGTGGCGTCCGTGGGAACGTGATAATCCCTGATTTCTGTGGTAATTTCGCCACGCGGGTTGATTGTGCGGATTTCAATGCCAACAGTTCTGTTTGGCACGGAAACTCTCGCCACAACGCCATCAAGGATGCGCATTTCCTCCACAGGCGGCAGAGGGTCTGGCGCAGGTGTGGTTACTGGCGGCGTCACAGGGGGCGTGGTTGGCGGTGTTGTCGGTGGCGTGGTGGCTGGGCGTGTTGCATTTATGGTTACAATGTCAACACCGCTTACCATAGCCGTAAATGTCATGCCTGCTTCAAGCTGTGCAAACGCCGAAGATACGCCATTTATGATAATTGAAGCATTGGTAGCAACTGGCAAAATACGGTTGTCAGCACCTACAGTGGCAACTATAGAGCGAAACGAAGGGAAAGTGCTTGTAATTGTGCCAGAGATAGTCTCAATTGCCCCAGCATTTTGACCAGAGCCGCCCACAAGTGGCGAATCAGTTTCTTCCAAAACTGCCACAGCGAGCACTGCCATTGCCGCTCTGGTAACGCCTTGGCGCGGGTTTACAAAGTTGTTGCCATCGCCATTTAGAATGCTCAAGCTCCGCAAAAAGTAAACATGGGGTCTGGCAGATGGTGCAATTAAATGGTCATCTGCAAAAAGTTGAATGTTAAAGTTTGACAATGCAGAAGATTCCGCTTCCATAAAGCGTACCAAAAATACTGCGGCTTCCTCGCGGGTCAGCTGGCGGCGGGATTGCACACCGTTTTCTAGCACCACAAAACTTGAAAGGTCAGCAGGGCGCAACACGCCAATATATAGCAAATACGCAATTTCTCTGTTCATTGCAGAGTTCCACACTGTAAAATTATTAGCAACAGCTTCAATTTGCGCTCTGCGCTGGTTAAAGATGCCGTCATAATAGTCCCGCTGGGCTTGAGTGTGGACGGCAGGGTTAAAGCCCGCCATTCTGGCAAAAATCCGCACAGCTTCAAACATGTCAACTGAGCCGTTTGGGTTAAAATTGCCTGACAAGTCCCCTGTCATGATGCCAAGCTCGGTGACCGCAGCAATGGAAGCCGCCGCCCAGTGGTTGTCCCCAACATCGCGAAACGACACCACGCCAGCATGTGCCGCCACAGGCACCAAAGCCATGATGGCAATCAAGCCGAACAATGTGATTTTCCTTAGAATTTTTTTCATTTTTTTCATCCTCCTTGTGCTTATCCTTGTGCTTATATATACTACATTGGTCTTACCAAAAAAACTTCGCTTTTATCAGGAAATGCCGTAATAACTGAATCAAACGCTGCCTTGGCGGTTTGGTGGTTGTCAAAAATTCCAAATACTGAGGGACCGGAGCCTGACATTATGGCACCCATGGCACCTCGCTCAAGAAGATGCTCCTTCAGTTCCTGCACAACAGGAAACCGTGCCACAGTCACACTTTCAAGCACATTTGCCATGCTTTTGCAAATTTCAACCAAATTCCCAGTGCCAAGCCCGTCAAGAAGCCTTTCACTATCAGGGCGCGTCTTCACATTCTCCTGCCTAAATGCCCTAAAAGCTTCTTCTGTAGGCATGATTGCCCTTGGCTTTACAAGGACAATGTGGCATGGGGGCATGGAGGGCATGGGGCGCAAAATCTCGCCAATGCCTGTGGCTAAAGCTGCCCCGCCCATGGCGCAAAACGGCACGTCCGCGCCGAATTTTACACCTAGTTTTATAATGTCAGCATCTGTCAAAGGCAGGTTGAAAAGTTTTTTCATTCCAAACATTGCGGCTGCGCAGTCGGTGCTGCCGCCGCCAAGCCCCGCAGATACGGGAATACGCTTGATTATGTTAATAAACACACCTTCATTAATGGCAAATTTGTCTTTTAGATAGCGGGCTGCTTGGTATACCAAATTTTTACTGTCTGTGGGCAGCCAGTGCTTGTCCGACGCCAATTTCAGGTCATATCCCAGCTTATCCACAATCTTAAAGTGCAACTCGTCATGCAAACTGATTTGCTGCATCACTGTGGATAACTCATGATACCCATCTTCACGTTTGCCCAATATGTCCAAAGACAGATTTATTTTTGCATAAGCCTTAATTTTAACGGAATACATAGCAACATCCTTTTCAACATTATTGTGGATAAGTATGTTGGTAAGTGTGTGAATTGGATGTGAATTTATGTGGATTAGTGTGTGGATAATACTATACCACTATTTCCTGAAATTTGCAAGTGAAATTTATGTTACATTTTTCCGACATTTGTGTTATAATTATGACATACTGTTACATAAACTACATTTGAGGAGGAAATGAAATGGATAAAAAGCTTGGATTTATAGGGGCTGGCAACATGGCAACTGCCATCATGGGCGGCATTATAAAAGCCGATTCGGAAATGAAAAAAAATATTATTGTGTCGGATTTGTCACCTGAAATACGAAAATTGCGCAAAAATGAGCTTGGGGTTAAGGTGGTAAACCGCAACACCACAGTTGCAGAGCTTGCTGACATAATTTTTTTATGTGTAAAGCCTCATTTGATTGAAACTGTAATTAAGGAAATTAAAAAGCATTGCGACAAAGACAAAATAATTGTGTCAATTGCGGCGGGCAAGACGCTAGAGCAGCTACGCGCAGCATTTGAGGGCAAGGATGTGAAAATCATCCGCACCATGCCAAACACCCCAGCCCTTGTAAACCGCGGCACAACAGCCATTTGCCCCGGTGAGGGCGTGCCGAAAGAAGATATTAAAACCGTGACTGAAATTTTTAATATGTTCGGCACTGCCACGGTCATTTTAGAGGAGCAAATGCACGCATTTATCGGTGTTGCAGGTTCTTCTCACGCTTATGCCTTTATGTTTATTGAAGCACTTGCAGATGCGGGGGTCAAACACGGACTCTCCCGCGCCGATGCTATTAATTTTGCCGCCGGGGCACTCATGGGTGCGGCTCAAATGGTCATCTCAACCCCCACCCACCCGGCGGCTTTGCGCGACGCGGTATGCTCCCCCGGCGGCACCACAATTGCCGCTGTAGCTGAGCTGGAAAACCACGGATTTAGAAATGCCATCATAAAAGCAGCCGAAATCTGCATCCAAAAGTCCATTGAAATGTCGAAATAAGATGATGTTGCAATTAAGTTGTAATTGTGTTATAATTGAGCGTGAATATTTTGACTTAGGAGGTTATATGACTAGTATTGTGGATTTATTGAGCCTTAATACATCAGAGAGGGCAAATTTGGACTCCCTTGCAAACGCCCCAGGCGAGCATAAGCGGTTTATGTCCGGCGACACAATTATTGCCGAGGGGGATTCGGCTGACAGTATGTTTTTTGTGCTGGAAGGAAAAATGCAGGTGATTGTAAACCACCTCACCGTGGACGAAAGACTTGTGTCAACCCTAAAGTCTGGTGATATGTTTGGCGAAATGGCGTTATTTTTGCAAGAGCCCCGTACTGCCACGGTGGTGGCTGTTGGTGATGTTGCCCTAATCGAAATAACTAGGGATACCATTATGGAATTTCTGAGTGAGAGTCCTGAAAACGCATTTATCATCATTGAACTTTTGTGCAAAAGGCTAAAAAACGTGATTTCGTCTTTGGCAGATTATTAAAGTAATTTGAATTTTCCATCTTTGCCAAATTCTTTGCAATGAAAAAACACAGCTGATGTGATACAATCTTATTTGTCAGCTTGTGTTTTTTTATTTAGAGCGTTTGTAGCTTCCGTTGTCCTAAAGCAAGCCAAAGTGCCGCGGCTTTAAGCGGACTTTGGTGAAGTCTTTAGGACTACGGAAGGTAAAACTGCTATATGAAAAAGGGGGGCGTTTTGATGGGGAAGTTCGGGAAAAAGGGAGTTATTGCGGCTTTGGCGGTTTTGGTTGTTGGTGCTTTGGTTGTTGGGGTTAGCATCCTCGGTGGTGAGGGTGCCCAGCCTGAATTTGTGCCTTATGTGCAGTTTCTTGAGATGGTCGAGGCGGGCGAAGTGGCGCGGGTTGTGCTGTCTGATTCCGCTGAAATTGAATTTTTTGTACATAATTATGAATATGGGTTTGTAACGTCAAATCCGCGCAATTCTGGGCTTAAAGAGAGTTTGCTTTTAGCAGGGATTGAGGTTACAGAAAACGGAAGTGCCGATTTTAGCCAGTTTGTTGCCTTTATTCCTATATTGATTGTTGTGGGCGTGATGCTTGCCATGCGTAGTGCAAGCCGTGCGCGGGGGGCTGTGGGGCTTACGGTGACCGCCGCAGATGCCGCTCAAAGCGGGGTTCGCTTTGCAGATGTGGCGGGCAATGACGAGGCTAAGGATATGGTTATGGATGTGGTGGATTTTATCCAAAATCCTGATAAATACGAGAAATTTGGGGCACGGATGCCTCGTGGCGTGATTTTGTATGGTCCGCCTGGCACGGGCAAAACTTTGATGGCTAAGGCAGTTGCAGGTGAGGCTGGTGTGCCGTTTTTCGCCGTTAGCGGCTCGGATTTTGTGCAGATGTATGTGGGCGTTGGGGCGTCCCGCGTTCGCGATTTGTTCAAAAAAGCGCGCTCTGCTGGCAAAGCCGTGATTTTTATTGATGAAATTGATGCTGTGGGCAAAAGCCGCGCAGGCGGGGCGTCGGGCGGCGGGGCAAATGACGAGCGCGACCAGACGCTTAATGCACTTTTGACCGAAATGTCGGGCTTTGACGGCAGCGAGGGCATTGTGGTAATGGCGGCGACAAATAGGCTGGACACGCTGGACGAGGCACTCCTGCGTCCTGGGCGTTTTGACCGACAAGTGGAAATTGGGCTGCCTGACCTTTCAGGGCGCAAGCGCATTTTGGCGGCACATGCCGAGGGCAAGCCTTTAGACGAGAATATAGACTTACAAAATTTGGCAAAACAAACAGTATTTTTTAGCGGTGCTATGCTTGAAAATCTTATGAACGAAGCGGCAATTTCAGCTGCAAAGGCAGGCAAGGACACTATCACTCAAGCCGAAATTGACACGGCTTATTACACAATCATTGCAGGCAGCGAAAAAAAGGACCGCTCGGGCATAAAGGAGCTTGAACGCCGAATTACCGCCTATCACGAGAGCGGGCATGCCCTTGCCACCAAACTCCTCATGCCCCAAAATTCTGTTGCAAAAATCACCATAATCCCTTCAACCAAAGGGGCTGGCGGCTTTTGCCTTAACCTGCCTCCTGACAAAATGTACCATACCAAAGCCGAGCTAAAAGCCCAGGCGATGACCCTGCTTGCAGGTCGCGCCGCCGAGGAAATTATCTTTGGCACGGAAAATGTGACCACAGGGGCGTCAAACGACATAAGCCGCGTAAACGCGCTGGTTAAGGACTTTGTGAGCAAATATGGCATGAGCGACACCCTGGGGCTTGCCATCACTGAAAATGACGACACAGCCGCGGAAATCCGCCACCTTCTGGACGCCCTCTACAAAGAAGTCCGCACCCTGCTCTCCTACAACAAAAAAACCCTCGACAAAATTGCCGAAGCTTTACTTGAAAACGAAACCCTAAACGAGGACGAGTTGGATGCTTTGATGTGCGGATAATACTACCCCGCCCGTCATTGCGGGCTTGACCCGCAATCCCCTCGGTTTCGCCGAACGTTTCTTCGCTTTATAGTTCCTCGTCGAACTTGATGGGACCCCGCGTCAAGCGCGGGGTGACGGGGGTTTGTGAGTCCGCATTGATGGTGATTTTTTACAAATCAGCAAAGCTCGCGAGGGTTAGTCCAAATTGGGCTATAATCTCGCGGGTTTTTGGGTTTGTTAGGGTTTCTAGCTCATTTGCGCGGGGCAGGGCGTAGCTGCTCATTCGTAGAAGGTAGGCGTCTAGGTAGGCGGGGTGGCACATGAACTCTGTGTTTGTGGTGATTGAGGGCAAGGTGGCGGCTAGATGTTCCACGGTGGTATGTTCGCCGTGGAACGTATCGTTAAATGGCACAGAAATCATGCGGACAGGGAGGTCGTGTTTTTTGGCAAAATGAGTGGTAATGTCTACTATATTTGGTAGAATGTGGGTGTGATGATGCCCGTCAAGATGGGTTATTTGGATTTTTTTGTCTAGGATTTTTTGAATTTGCAAAGCGTATTCACGCTCCACCTCGGCAAGGTCGATTTTGCCCGTGTGTGCGGCATTTTCAAGCTCTGCCTTGGACAAAAAGTTGCCGCGGGCGTCCGTAATTGTGCGGTAGGCACCACCAAGGCTTTTCCCGTGGGTCAAGGTCAGGTGAACACCGATTTTAAGCCCTTTGGCGTGGTCAAGAAGCCTTGCACCATGCTCAAAGCCTGGGGTGTTTGCCATCATGGTTGCCGAGCGCGCAATTCCATTTTCAAAAGCCTCAATAATCCCTAAATTCACGCCTTTTGAATAGCCATAATCATCTGCATTAAAAATAATTTTCATATGCACTCCAATCCATTTCAGGGTCTAGTGGGTAAACTGGGCGGAGAAGCTTTTTATAGCTTAGCCGCTCAATTTTTTGGTTACAATTGCCCGGTGTTAGTGCCATTGCGGCGTGTTTTGCAAGTGCCAGAAGCTCTGGCGACAGATAGCCCTGTTTGACCACCAGAATGTTGTAATCATCAAGGTTTAAGCCGTGTGCTGCCAGCGTTTCCACATCAAACACAGGCTTGCGCGTGTAAAATAGCAAAATGTCAATGTTTTTGTAACTTATTACACAGGAGTGAGGTTTTTTAATTTTGACCACAGCCCCAGAAAGTGCCGCTTTTTCAGCGTTTTCGTCAAAACAGCCACCGATTGTGATGTCAAGGGTGTCGCCTATATTGTGATGTGATATTTTTTCAACGGATAGAGGGTCGATAATTGCCGCAAATAGGGAGTTTTCGATGCCTGCCTGAATGAAGTGGTTTAGCATAAGAGCGTTGTCCCCCGCCGCCCCTGCCGTCACGTTGTCGGCGGAGTCGGAGATGATTACAGGGCGGTCTGCGGCGTGTTTTTTGGCAAAGTCCACCGCGTCCTCAGGCTCAAGGGCAAGCCCCTGATACTCGAACTTTTCACGATTGTTCCACACAAATTGGGCAAACTCCAAAACTCCCTCCATGTCCATATGCCTATCACCGCTCACCACCACACAAGCCCCGTTATTATGCGTGTCCACCCATGCCATCCCCGCAAAATAGCTGGTACACCAGATGCCGTCATCCTTCTCAATATCGGGCAAACGCGCAATTATCTCCTTGCCGATTCCGCTTTCGGTCATCATGTTCTCACCAGGCATAACCAGCGGGATTCGGAGCATTTGCGAGTGTGGCAGGATGCCCGTTTTCATGGCTCGCACCAGCATTTCGGCGGCGCGGGCATGAGTGTTCCACACATCCGTATGAGGGGCTGTGCGGTAGCCAAGGATGATATTGCAGGCATCCACCAGCCCATAAGTCAGGTTTCCGTGCATATCCATGGGGGCTGCAATGGGCACAAATTGCCCCACCATCTCCCGCACCCGTGCCGCCAAAAAAGTCTCGCCGCTGCCGATATGTTCCACGTCCAAAGCACCGTGCATAGGCAAAAAAACACCGTCAAAACCCTGTTTGTCTGTCCAAAGTGGCTCTAGCATCTCATCGCACATCTGCAAAAAATCCGATAACCTGAGGGTTCCGCCGGGCACAGCCCGCGCCCAGACGCTCTCTACCACCTCGCAGCCAGCGTCAATAAGGGCGGCAACCCCCGCAGTTTCGCGAAATTCCTGCCCTCTTGTCATTCTAAAATCCTCAACTGTGGAAAAAAGCGGTGTAAACGAATTGCTCTCTTGATGAATCCCCGCAGCAAAAACACGCATATAATCCCCCCTTGAAAAGTCGTTGCAAATATTATATAATATTTCCAGATGATTTTCAAGGAGGATTTTATGAGGGATATTTTGTTTGAGATATGTGTGGGCTCGGTGGAGGATGTGGTGGCTGCAAAGGCGGCGGGGGCGCACCGTGCGGAGCTTAATTCGGCTTTGTTTTTGGGCGGATTGACGCCCTCTCTTGGGGCATTTTTGCAGGCTAAGCAGGTGGGCGGCATTGAAATTTTGCCTATGCTCCGCCCACGCCAGGCGGGATTTTTCTACAATGACATGGAATATTCTACCATGGTTGAGGATGCGCGGCTTTTTGTGGAACATGGTGCTGACGGGATTGTGTTTGGTTTTTTGCATGAAAACGGTACTATAGACGCTGCGCGGACGTCTGAATTTGTGGCTATTGCAGGAAAATCTACTCCAGTGTTCCACAGGGCATTTGACCTGACTCCAGACCCTTTTGACGCCCTCGAAACCCTTGTCAAATGCGGTGTTAAAAGGGTTTTGACCAGCGGGCAGGCTCCCTCTGTGCCTGAGGGGCTGGAGCTGATTCGTGAGCTTGTGGAACGTGCCCGCGGGCGCATTGAAATCCTGCCGGGTGCAGGCATTCGCCCTACAAATGTTTTGCATATTGTGGAATATACAGGGGTAACGCAGGTCCATTTTTCCGCCATGACCCAGCGGCACGAGCCCTCTACACAGCACAATCCCGCCATTTCCTTTGGGGGAGCCCTGCGCCCGCGTGAAGACATGGTTGATGTTATTTCTGCTGAAAAAGTCACGAAAATGATGGAGGCTCTAAATGCGAATAGGAATTGATTTGGGCGGCACGAGCATTAAGGCGGGCATCGTGACCGATGGCGGCGAGATTTTGGCGCGAAAATCCGTGGCGACCGAGCCTGCGCGGGGTGTGGATGCGGTTATTGCCGATATTATCGCCCTTTGTGAGGGGTTAATTACTGACGAGGTGCAATCTATTGGCATTGGCTGCCCGGGCACGGTGGAGCCTCCCGGCGGCACCATCATTCTTGCCGCAAACATCGGCTTTGCTGACATTCCCATAGGGCAAATTGTTAGCAATCGGCTGAATTTGCCTGTCTATGTGGAAAATGATGCCAATTGCGCTGCACTTGCAGAGAGTAGGTTTGGTGCGGCGCGAAATAGCGCGGTTTCTGCCACAATCACCTTTGGGACAGGCATTGGCGGCGGCATTGTCATAGATGGCAAGATTTTTTCAGGCGGCTTTTTTGGCGCGGGGGAGGTTGGGCACCAGATAATCCGCGCAGGGGGCGAGCCTTGCAATTGCGGCAATCGCGGCTGTTTCGAGGTCTACGCATCCGCCGCCGCACTCCTGCGAAGAACAGGCGGTTTGAGCCTGAGTGAGGCCTTTGAAACCCACCATAGTGCCATTTACAGCTATCTTGACGACCTTAGCATTGGGCTTTCAAACATCATAAACATTCTACAACCTGAAATAATGGTGATAGGTGGCGGCATCAGTATCCTAGGCGAGCCCCTGATAGCCGCAATTAAAAGCCGCCTGGCTTCCCTTGTCCTTGGCGGTGTACTGAAAACGCGGCTAAAAATCGCACAATTGGGCAATGACGCGGGGATTATTGGTGCGGCTTTGCTCTATTGACAAAATGTGCAAAAAGAGTTATAATCTTCATGGAGGTGTTGTGAATATGGAAAAAACTAGGTTAGGAAAGACGAATTTAATGGTGTCGCGCACGGCTTTTGGGGCAATTCCCATTCAGCGGATTACGGATAGTGAGTGCGACGCCCTTTTGCGCAAAGCATATGACAGCGGCATTAATTTTATTGACACGGCACGGATGTATGGGATTAGTGAGGGTAGAATTGGGCAGTTTTTGGGGGATGTGCGGGGCGAAATTATCATCGCCACCAAAACCGGGGCAAAGGATGTGGAGACATTTGAGAGCCACCTTGCCACCTCGCTTAGTGAGCTTAAAACCGATTATATCGATATTTACCAGTTTCATAACCCGCCTTTTGTGCCGCGGCCAGGCGGGGCGGACGGGCTGTATGACGCCGCCCTTCGCGCAAAAGAAGCTGGAAAAATCAGGCATATAGGCATTTCCAACCACAGCCTTGAACGGGCAAAAGAAGCGGTAAAAAGCGGGCTTTACGCCACTTTGCAGTTTCCGCTGAGCCTGCTTGCCACAGATGCAGAGCTTGAGGTGATTGAACTGTGCAAAAAGCATGATGTGGGGCTGATTGCCATGAAAGGCATGGCTGGCGGGCTAATTTCAAACGGAAAGCCTGCATTTGCGTTTTTGCGCCAATTTGAAAATGTTGTGCCCATTTGGGGCATTGAGCATATGTGGCAGCTTGAGGAATTTTTAAGCTATGAGAAAAACCCCCCTACCCTTGATGACGAGATTTGGACGATAATAGACAAGTACAGGGCAGAGCTTAGGGGCGCGTTTTGCCGCTCGTGCGGCTATTGCCTGCCCTGCCCTGCCCAAATTAACATTCCACAGGCAGCGAGAATGACCCTGCTACTTGGGCGCACCGCCTGGCAAGGGCTGATAAATGAAAATGGTCAGGAAATGATGCGCAGAATCAACAATTGCACGAATTGCAACCACTGCATCAAAAATTGCCCCTACGAACTGGACACCCCTGAGTTGCTTCGGGAAAATCTGGAATTTTATGAGAAGTTTGTGACAGACAAGCTTTCAGGGGGTAATTAGATGGAACAGCCAAAAAACGGGGTTTTGCTTGTAAACATCGGCACTCCCAAAAGCACTGACCCCGAAGATGTTAAGGTTTTTTTGAAAGCTTTTTTGTCGGACAAACGGGTTATTAAATCAAACAGCCTTGTGTGGAAAATGGTGCTAAATGGGCTGGTTTTGCGCCGCCGACCGCCCCGGGCTGCCAAGCGTTATGAGGCAATTTGGACTGATGCGGGCTCGCCAATTTTGGTGTATGCAAAGGCGCAAAAGGCGCATTTGCAGGGACTTATGCCTGATACAATTGTGGAAATTGGGATGAGCTATAGCGAGCCTACAATTGCAGAAGGTCTTGAAAAATTAATTGCTAAAGGGGTGACAAAGCTCACGGTAATCCCGCTTTTTCCCCAGTATTCGGGCACTACTGTGGGCTCTATTTTTGATGCTACCTGTGATTATTTTGTAAAAACCGACAAAGTTGTGGACATTCGATTTGCAACCTCCTACCACACCCAGCCTGATTATATAGCCTATTTTGCTGGTAAAATCAAGACTTATACCGATTTTGATGCTGTGCTTTTTTCATACCATAATATCCCAAAAGCATATGCAGAAGCTGGCGACCGCTATCCCCACGAATGTGCAGAGACCACCCGCCTGATTATGGAACAAGTGGGAGAAATGCCTCACTTTCAATGTTTTCAGTCCACATTTGGGCATGATGAATGGCTAAGCCCAAAGACTGACGAAACCCTGAAAGTCCTGCCTGAAAAAGGCATAAAAAAACTGTTGGTGGTCGCCCCTGGCTTTTTGGCGGACAACCTTGAAACCCTTTTGGAGATTGGTGTTGAAGGGCGCAAGCTCTTTATGGAAGCGGGGGGCGAGGAATTTGTGTATCTGCCGACTTTTAATGATGACCCAGCTTTGGCGGGGATTTTGAAGAATTTGTAAGCATGAAACACCGCAAACACCGTCATTGCGGGCTTGACCCGCAATCCCATCAAGATAGCCGAATGACTATAACACCCAGAAGCGTTCGGCGAAAACGATGGGATTGCGGGTCGAGCCCGCAATGACGATAACCGAGGAGGAATATCATGAATTTTACTGAACTTTTAACTACTGAAAGATTAATTTTACGCACACCGACAGTTGATGACGCAAAAGCGTTTCACTCATGGAGCGGCAATTCCGAAAATGTGCGGTATATGGAGTGGGGACCGAATGATATGGAGCAGACTGTAGAATATCTGGAAAAAGTTGTTAAGTCAGGCAGAGATTTTGCGTTTGTGCATAGAGATACCGGAAAAGTCATTGGTTCGGGCGGCATTTATCCCAACGAAGCGGGAGATACAGCTGAACTTGGGTGGATTTTGCATATGGATTATCACAGGCAAGGGTTGGGCACGGAGGCGGCTAAAGAGTTGATTCGCTACGGTTTTGAGGAACTCAAGCTCCGCCGCATCACCGCCCCTTGCGCCGCGCCCAATTATGGCTCATACAGGGTCATGGAAAATGCTGGCATGCGCCGCGAAGCCTTGCACAAAAAGGCATTTTGGGCACGGGTGGATAAAGAATGGGTTGACGAGTATGTCTACGCCATTTTGGCAGAAGAATATTGAAATTACAAAGGACGACCGTGGCTGGTCGTCCTTTGTCATTGCAAAATATTATTCTTTTACTTGCAACAGTTCAAACGGCGTTTTTATGCCTATCAAAACTGCGCCGATTGCTGCTCCCAAAATAGATGCGGCAAAATATATTCCTGCTAAGGTTATAGGTGTTATTACAAATATTTCCACACCGATTATTAGCAGTGCCAAAAGCCCAAGGGCAACGCCCGCGGCACAAACCAGGATATATTCAAAGGAAAGCCACGCATTTGACTGGGCTTTGGTTTTGCCCAAAACTCGCATTACTGCGGCAGTCTTGATATTTTGCAGCATGATTAAAAGTGCCAGCCCCAAAGACAGCAAAATTGCCGCCCCAATGGCTATAGGGTACAGGGCGCGCAAAAGCTCAAGGTTTCGCTCCATGGGCTCGACCGCCCCTCTCAGCTCGCCATCAGCAATAATAAGTTCAAGCTCAGTGGGCACAAAAAATGTCTCTGCCCTCACCACATTATAATAAAGGACATGCGCCATATATTCATGCAAATCGTTTGCGTTGCGGTTAAATGCAGGGTCAATGGCACCTTTAACGGTAAAAAATGAAAGCTCAGCAAAGCGTATTTCTTCAATATGTGCCGTATGGTGCAAAAGGGCGTCAAGAGGGACAATAGACACATTCCGGTTTAGCCTAAATTCGTCTTCAATCATATACACCGCTCCACGGTGAACACCATCTTCAAACACGCCTATAACGCGAAAATACACGCCAAATTCATTCATCACAAGAAGCATACCCAAGGTATATTCGTGGTAGTCAAGAAAGCTTTGGCGCACCAAAATGGGAATGGGGGTGTTAGGACCGCCAAAAACAAAGTCCTCACCGCTAAAGCCCTCGGCAAAGCGAATCTGAATGTCATAGCCGCCGGTGCCGCGGGCGTCATCCAGGGCGGTGCGGCTATTTTCTGCCACAAACCCCTCAAAGCTGGCAACCCCAAGAAGCAAATTGGTCTGCCAAAAACGCCTCCAGATTATTTCCTCAAAGTCGCCAGACATATAATATTCCATAACCTGTGGCGAGCGCAAAAGTCCCTGCATCCAAAGGGCTTCGGCATAAACATCTGTCACAAGCTCAGCTTCCAAAAAATTGTCAAATACAGTCCTAGAAATAGGAGCTGTGCTTATAATTTCCATCCAAAACCCTAAATCAGGCGCGTCATCATCAATCACAGAAACCACGTCAACAGGCACGACGGTGGTGTCCCAAAGCCGCTCAATTTCTGACTGGGTAAATTCAATGGTATGGTTTAGCCAACCAAGGCTAATCACAAAAAACATTGCAGTGACCACAATAAGCCCACTTTTTACAGGAGAACGGAATATCTGCCTAAACATAAACTGCCTGTTTGCAGCCCCAATCCGCCCAGGTGCACGAACAAACGCCAAAGCAGCAACAGAAGCGGTAGAGCCTGCATCAATCTCAATCTCACTTCTAACTTCTAACTTCTCACTTCTAGCCGCACCACGCACGCGCTTTCTCGCTCCGCCTTGCAACTGCTCCAAAACAGGCTTTTTAGCCATCACAAAGCCTGAGCCTATAAGCACACTAAAAAGCAAGACAGCAATACCGCCTGAAAGGGCAAGAATTTCAACAGGACTCCGGTCAAGCCCTGAAATAATGTGCTCGGTGGGCGGCGGCGGGGCTAAAAGCTGGGTCACAATGTCAGCTTCTGCATAATAATCAGTAGCTTCAATTGCGGCTATGGCAACTTCTTCCATATCCCCAAGGGTAATTTCTGCTTGATTAATTGCAAAAAGCCACGCAAGGGCTGCACCCAGCACAATTGCAGGGCTCCAAAGCCCAAATGCCGGGGCAAAAAGCTTGCCCATGGTCTTTTTCGTAGGCATGCCCAAAGCGCGGGAAATCGCCACAGACTTTCTAAAGTTTCGCAGATATAAAAACACCACCAAAAGCAGTATCATAACCCCTGATACGCCAAAAATCACCAAATTCAAGGTTATTGTGGTCTGAATCGGGTCTGATGCTATGATAAAGTTGTCAAAGCCGTTTGGCAAAAAGTTTGGACGAAAGCCCAATCGGTACAGCTCAATTTCATATGCTGCCAAAAATGCAGCCTCATCCCTTGGGGAATCCAGCACAAATGTATACATACTGGACAAAAGCGGCATATCCTCCCACCCATGCCCAAAGCCCTCAGGCAAAATGGATATGGGCACGTAAATATGCGTATTCATCCAGTGGTGGCGCAGTGGTGGCGCATGAAAATCATAAACTCCCACAATTATAACTTCTATTTCATATTCACGCACATCCTGCCAGTTGGCTGTCCGGTCTGTGGCACTCCAAAAGCCCTGAGGCTCTCTGTGCCACCAGCCCTCGTTGCCCTCTGCCCAAGGGCGCGGCCCAGGTTCTTCGGCATCAATCCAACTTGGGCGCGGGTTGTCCCTAAGCGTCAAAGTAAGGGTATCCCCAATCCTAAGCCCACGCCTTGTAGCCATATGTATGGGAATTACGGCTACATGGTTTTGTTCAAGATAATCACCCTCAGTCAGCCACCGACCGCCTTGGAGAAAATGCCCCGTGGTCAGGCGGTACAGCCCGCCAACTTGTGCCCTGGGAATGGCTGTCATGTCGCGGGTGCCTGTAATGTGCATGGTGCGTATGGTTTGGTCTGCCAAATCCATTTCCGCCCTATATGCTTCAAAAAAGGCGTCAAGCATGTCTTGGTCATTTGCATCGATGAAAAAAATTGGCTCATCACCACCAGCGTATTTTTGCCCAGTATTACTCCACCAAAATAGATACCTTTGACCCATCTGAAGCTGATTAAGAGGATGTTCTCCTTCCAAAAACTGGATTGCTTCTTCAAGCGAAAGTGTCCAGTCCCAAGGGTGCTGCTCATAAACAACATGATACCTGTCAGTGCCTGCAAGGCGCGTCCTGCGGGGCTCGGTGCGAATGACGTTTGGGTCAGCCACAACAATTTCATCAGGAATTAAAGTAATCCACACCCTAGCACCTCTAGCCATAGCGGGAATTATATGGCCCGCTTCTTCTAACTCTGCAATTTCTTCAAAATGCCTGTAGAGCATCTGACGGGAAGAAAAAGGAAAATGTATTCGGCTAACTGTTGCATAATAATAATTGCCAAGAGATACCCACTCAGGAAAAAAGCCGCGCCAAAAGGATATTCCACCCAAAACGGTGTTGTACCTATCACTCATTATGCCCTGTACAAACACTCGCCTGTCCTCGTGGTCAATCAGAGGGCTGCCAGCCAAAAGCTCAGCAGCTTGGGTCACATCACGGTCATTTGTCACATCCCGCGAGTTAAGCGGCACAAGATTGCCAACAGAGCGGTAATACCCCTCAATTCGCGCAATTTCCTCACTCACAATAAAATATTCCACCGCACGGGCAACAAAAGCAAATGTAGCCACCGCCACCAAAATCACCAAAAGCCCAGTTTTAACAGGCTCACGAAATTTCATCTTAGCAAATACGTTTTTCTTCATTACAATCGTCCCCCTGATAAATTTTGATGCTTACATGATAACACAAGAAGCCTGCAATTGCAACAGTTTTTTATCGAAAAAGGATTATTCGTCATTTGGCACAATCGCCAACTTATAGCCAAGTGGCATCAACACCTTAAACAATGTATCAATCTGCGGTGTGGCTTTTAGGCTCTCCATTCTTGCCAACGCTGATTGCTTTATTCCTGCGGCTTCGGCTAATTGCGCCTGTGTAAAGCCCAAAACTTGCCTTGCTTCAATGAGTTTGCCAATCAAATCTACTTCAAATTCGATTTTAGCTCTCATGCTTGGAGAAACATTGCTATCATCATTGTAATAATCGTCAAAATTTGTTGAATTTTTAACTGCCATTATGCTCATTCCTTTCTTTGTGGTCTGCCATGTTCCGCTTAGCCTGTTCAATTTCTCTGGGTGGCGTTTTGGCGGCTTTTTTTATGAAATGGTGCAGTAGTATAAATTTGTTATCTTTCCAGTAGAAAAACAGCACACGATGCGACAATGGGCGCAATTCCCATATATCACCGCTTATGTGCTTAACTACTGGTTCTCCTATCCTCGTTCCATGCTCTTGCAAAGAGCGAATATAGGCAAGTATCTTTTCGTATTGATGCGAGCATCCTTGCTTGTTTTCGCCCTGTCCCACAAATCATCCAAAAGCTTTCGGACAGGTTGCTCGCCCTGTTTGTTTTCATAAAAATGCACTTCAAACATTTTAATGTCTCCTTCTCTCCATTTCATTATAACAAATTCGTTATAATAAGTCAAGGGTAAATAAAGGTTGTATAACAAAACCCCTTGTCATATACTGGCAAGGGGTGATTTTATGAGCAAAAAGCCATTAAGGCCGGGGCAGATGCGCCGGGTGTCGGGGCTTGTGATGCTGTCTGCGGCGGCGGGCATGATGTTTGCGTGGTTTTTCATGGGCTTTTCCTTTGTTTTGGCTGCCATTTTTTTAGTGCTTGGATTTTATTTTTTATTCATGTAAAAATTCTGAATAAATTTTGTCAAATTTTTTTCAAAAAACACTTGACAAAAACTGCGGGGTGTGTTAATATATGCGAGTATAAGTGACTGCAAGATGCAGTTGCGCAAACTAAAAAGATTTTTTTACATGTAGGAGGAACTAACATGAAAACTGGCACTGTGAAATGGTTTAACGCAGAAAAGGGCTTCGGATTTATTTCCGTCGAAGGCGAAGATGATGTATTTGTGCATTTTTCAGCTATCAACTCTGACGGCTACAAGACCTTAGAAGAAGGTCAAGAAGTAGAGTTTGAAGTTGTTGACGGCTCAAAAGGTCCGCAAGCAGCCAACGTATCTCGCATCTAATTGTGGCGAGTTCAAAAAAATGCTCATAACCTACATGTAAAACATATATAAATGCTTTTATACAGTGGTTTATCAGCACATTTCGCCCCTCTCGGTCGTAAAGCCTAGAGGGGTTTTTTACTCAAATTATTAAACTTGGAGGTATACAAATGAAATCACCTTTACAGACAAAAATTGGCATTGTAGGCGGCGGGCAGCTGGGCAAAATGATGATTCTTGAGGCTAAAAAGATGGGCTTTGTTGTCAATGTCCTTGACCCTGATGCTAATTGCCCGTCCTCAAGCATAAGTGACACCTTGATTGTAGGCAGCTTAAAATGCCGCGACTCTATTTTGAAACTGGCTGAAATTTCTGACATTGTTACTTATGAGATTGAACATATAAATGTGCAGGCGTTGTATGAAGTGGAAAAAAATGGCACACCTGTGTACCCCACCCCCGCCAGCCTTGAGGTTATTCAAAACAAGCTTACACAAAAGCTTAAATTACAAGAAAAAGGCGTGCCTGTGCCAAGGCTTTTGGCCGTGAACAGCGAGGCGGATTTGGTAGAAGCTGGCAAAAAGTTTGGCTATCCTATGATGGTTAAGGCTTGCCTTGGCGGGTATGATGGCAAGGGCAATCATCTGTTAAAGTCAGAAGATGGCGTGGCAGAAGCCTTTGCAGCCCTTGGCGGCGACAAAAATCCCCTTATGGTTGAGGAATTTGTAGATTTTGACATTGAAATATCCGTGCTTGCCACCCGTGGCAGAAATGGCGATATTGCGGTATATCCTGTTGCCCAAAATAACCATAAGGACGAGGTTTTGGACGAAACCCGCGTCCCTGCCAACATTTCTGATGAAGTGACCAAACAGGCAATGGACGTTGCCCGCCAGGTTATGGAGATTTTTGAGGGCGTGGGCATGTTTTGTGTGGAAATGTTCAGCCTGCGCTCAGGCGGTGTCAGCGTGAACGAAATTGCCCCAAGACCCCACAACAGCGGGCATTACACCATTGAAGGTACGGCTTGTAGCCAGTTTATGAACCACATCCGCGCGGTGGCGGGTCTGCCCCTTGGCTGCACGAAGCTTATTAAGCCCACAGTTATGAGGAATATTTTAGGCGAGGCCGACGGCAAGGCGATTGTTACAGGTGTGGAGGATGTGCTCGCAATTCCTGGTGCTGCACTCCACATTTACGGCAAAGTTGAGGTGAAGCCAAAGCGCAAAATGGGGCATATTACCGTCACTGCCGACACCTTAGAGGACGCGCTGGATAAAGCGGAAAAAGCCCACAGTGCCCTAAAAATTATCGGAGGTTGATTGGATGAAAAAAGTGGCAATAATAATGGGGAGCGATTCTGATTTGCCTGTAATGGCGGATGCAGCGCGTCTCTTAGATGATTTGGACGTGCCATATGAGCTGACCGTGGTCTCAGCCCACCGCACCCCCACAAGAATGTACGAATTCGCCCAAAATGCCGTGGATGCAGGCTTTGGCGTGATTATTGCAGGGGCGGGCGGCTCGGCACACCTGCCGGGCATGGTGGCGTCTTTGACCCCCCTGCCTGTCATCGGTGTACCTGTTAAATCAAGCAATTTAAGCGGCTGGGACTCCCTGCTCTCCATTGTCCAAATGCCCCCGGGCATCCCTGTGGCGACCGTCGCCATAAATGGTGCCCTAAACGCAGGGCTTCTCGCTGCAAAAATCCTAGGGGTCGATAATCCCACCCTGCTTAAAAAAGTTGATGATTACAGTAAAAACCTAGAAAATACCGTCCTTGGCAAAGCCACACGCTTGGAAGAAATTGGCTTTGCAAAATATTTGGAGGGCTAAAGATGAAAAAGGCTTTTTACGCCCTCTTGGTGTTATTTCTGCTTGCAGCTTGCGGTGGCTATGACGAGCCAGAATACCGCTACACAAGAATCACCAGCTGGGATTATGACGTAGCTTACAGTCTTCTTTTGACGAACGTAGAGGAATTTAATGACACCATGCTCCTGCGCGGTGTCCTTGCCAGACCCTTTCTCACTGCCAAAGAAGTTGCGGCAATCCGCACTGGAGAGCCTATCGAAATAAACGGTGAGACATTTGTTTACTTGAGAAGCCTTTCCTTCTTGCATTTCATGCACAGCGAGCGCACCGGAGAAGAAATTTCTCTGACGCCCATGGGCTTTGGCGTGGATTACAGCCCTCTTGATTCTTTATATGCCATGATGCACCGCGACAGGTTGGTCACTGTTTTCAAGCGAACGGACCTCTATAGAGAGGTTGAGGTTGACGGCTCTACAACGGTTATAACCTCCTATCAGCGCAGTGAATCAGGGGCAACAGACGATGGCGGGTGGGAGGCCACTCATTTTTTTGAACAGCTGGAATCAGGCATTGACATATTTTCCAGTTTGAACCATTATCGCACCCCAGATGGCTTTGGTTTTAGCGGGGCATTAAACTTCGTTTTTGAAGGGGGAAGGTGCACTCATGTGTATTTTTCCCGCGGCATAGATTAAGAACTTGAATTATGGAGAGTGTTGGCAAATAGATAGACGGGCGTGTTGATAAAATTGATAACGAGACAATCAAGGAGTTTGCCCTGCAAACCGCATCATAAGGGCGCGCAGTGTGCCCCGCCAGTCTAATTTGGGTGAGAGCCTCAAAGTGCCGTCACCCCGCGTCAAGCGCGGGGTGACGGGCAAGGTAGCGCGGGGTGACGGTGGTGGAAGTGGCGCAATTACAGCACTTACAGGTCATTTCCTTAAAGGAGCAACCATGAAAAAGACGTTTTTGTATCTATCCCTCGTCATCGGGGTGATGGCTATTGTGACCCTTGCTGGCGTGGCTTTGGAGCGTCTGACAGGTTTTACATTTGCAGATGATGCTGTCTCAGACTTTGCTTATGGGGCAGCTGGTTTTTACATTCCATCCCCCACCCTCATGCCAAGCCCACCTGCCACAACGCCCGAAATCACGCCCCCCACAGAAACAGAGACGACGACCACCGCCGCCCTACCCCCTGAAACTGAGCCAGAAACCACCACACCCCCGCCC
>Ga0209755_10001055_pt1 | contig 45986 bp, 33 predicted proteins | sample TergutCo191P1_FD_187301 | JGI IMG/M metagenome (GOLD analysis project Ga0209755, IMG submission 187301) | Cornitermes sp. P1 segment gut microbial communities from Petit-Saut dam, French Guiana - Co191P1 (SPAdes) (version 2) | ecosystem: Host-associated > Arthropoda: Insects > Digestive system... | reverse complement strand
CCGCCACAATATATTTTTTTTGCCTTGCAAACAGCCCCGTTGTTTCAATGAGAAACAGGGAATAGAAACCAATAGACAGCAACTGAAAACAGCGTGTTATTTTTACAAGCAGGGTGTAATGGTTTGAGTCGAACGAAAACCCCACGTTGGAATATGCAAGCGCAAAAGACATCGAGAAAAGCGCGAAAAAGATATATCTTGGATCCTTTGCCCCTTTGGAAATGAACGCAAAAAAATGGTATAATGCGATAAGCATTGCCACAAACTGCGCCGCAAGTACTAGATGAATATTTAGAAGGTTTTTGAAAAATACCCTCGACGCATTGTATCTAAATTCCGCTATTGATAATGCGGGCAATGGCCTGGATTCATATTGCGGGAACACTTCGACGACAAGAAAATTTTCCCTGCTGAAATCGATTAAACCCAGGCTAAGGGGCACATGAACCGCCATCGTCTGGCCCGTTGAATAAGCCCCGTCTATGTCAAGCCGCAACCCTTTCTTATAGATGATAATGTCGTTTATACGGATTGTTACGGGCATGGCAAACCGATCGATGTATAGGGTAAGGTTTCTATCCGCAAAGTAATCCGATATGGTAAAATAAGTTTTGAATACATGGTAGTTGTCGCCGCTTGTCGTGTTGCGAAGTCTTTCCCCGTGATAAGGCACAAAGCCAGGTACGTTAAAGTTATTCGCAAGCATCCGCTCTCTGTCGGCAGTTCTGCCTGAAAAAATGAGGAAATTTCCTAGATCCAGCCTTGACATTCCTGGGGCAAAACTATTTGAGGCAAAAACTTGCGGGATTGTCACAGTCAAGAAGGCAAATACAATTATAAGGTTTCGATATACCATCTCACTCTTCCCGATTCCAGCATCCGCAGAATCACACTTTTTTAGTAGAAAATGGGCTGTCAAATAACCGACCTTATGCCCAAAATACCAGATAATTGTAGTGTATTTCAAAATTCGTGTCAACTGATCGATGCCTTAAAATTAAGAGCAGATACTCCTCCGCGTTTAACGCGCCGATATGGAATTTCATGGCATGATGTTACTTCTTGCCTGTATTGTTGTTTTATCACCTGTAGGAATGTGCCAAGGAGGGATAATTCGTGGGGAAACCGCTTCATCTTCTTTTTGTACTAGTAGTTTCCGTGGCGCTTCTATCATGCGCCACCACCACTTCGGTGAGGTTCGATGTCGAGCATCCGCCCCTTGTTGATTTGCGTGGCCTCAACAGAATCAGTATTATTCCTTTCGAGCGGGGACTTCCCAGGGACTTTGAATATCTTTCGGCACATGCGACATCCGCATTGACAAACGGCATAAGGAACAATATGTCGCGCGGAAACCTAACTCTTGTTAACCCGCAAACGTTGGCGCATATCCCCCAGCACAATTTTAGGCAGCATGTCGATGTTTTTATTGCTGGTAGGATAACCAAGATCCAGTCGAGCTATACAAGAAGGCCCAACACGCGGATCATTATGGGGCAGACCAGAAGCGTGACAACGGTTACCCTTACCGTAATCGTCGATATCGAATATTCATATATTCGCGCAAGCGATGGCTCCATACTGGGAACCTTTAGAAAAAGGGAATGGTTTGGCGAAACAGCCGATTTTGCAAACAGGGTGCCAGGCGGGAACCGTTATGGCTGGGACCACGGAACCTGGCACCATCCCGACTGGAATCGGCCGGGGCCATGGGATCAACCTGGATGGTTCGATCCTGTACGGGACATGGATAGAAACCGAAGGGGGCATACGGGAGTCGTTTTTCCGCGAAGGGATTCGTGGGAGGAAAGGGTCGCCACGGCTGCCATAAGCAGGTTTTCGCTTGGCATGAACCAGGAGCTTGCCCCATGGGTAACGAGGGAGAAAAGGACCCTGCTAGGAAGAACGGGAAACAATCCCGATATGGACGAGGCTGAAAGGCTTGTAAGGATGGGCATCTACGACCTGGCGCTCGGGATATACCGGGAAATCTACGAACGGTATGGCAATATTTCCGCGGGGTTCAATGCGGCCATTCTGCTTGCGGCAACCGGGGATCCGGTGGAAGCTCTTAGGTTGCTGGAAGAGATGCGCAGAGGGTTTGTCGTGTCGAACCAAAGCACTCCGCGTTTTCTTCTGCAGGAAATCGAGAGAATGGCGGGCTTTGTTTACGGGCTTGAGATACTGAAAGGGTATAGGCAACAAGGGGTGTCCGGTGTTCCAGGCCGTTTGAACGTGGCTGCCGTGGCGAGGGTTGCGCCGGCAGGCACCAGGGAGGTAAGTGGCACTGTAAATCTGAATTTGGCAAAGATCTATGCGCTTAACGAAGCGATTGCCTATGCGGAAGACGACTCGATATGGTCGAAAATCGTGGTATCCACCGACGCCGACTCCCTTTATGGGCGCTGGTCCATGAGGCTTCCCGACACCGCGCCTCCATTGTTGTGGTTCGTGGTGGTGGATGGCCGTTACAATTTGTACATTACCCAAACGGCGTTAAGCACTTCGGAACCAGTTGTCCTGAACACGGCGCAGATGGTCAGGCTGGAATAAACGCGGTGGTTTAATCCTCTTTCTTTTCCGCCGATTCCGTGGATTTTTGCTTTTCCTTTTTCGCTTCGGCGCGATCCTTCATGTCGGCTATCCCTATAAATACCGCAATAAGCCCGATAAGCACGGCAATGACCGGTACCCCGCCGCGTAGAAACGCCAGGACATCGTCCCCCCAGCCAAGCCCAAAACCGACGATATCTGGCGGAAGCACCGCAAAAGCTGCCACCGCAAGAATGATTATGCCAATGAGTAGGGATTTCATGTTTTCCTCCAGAAAAAACAGGTTATTTTCTGATATCATAGCATTAATCTGGAGTGTTTTCAACACCGATGGTGCTTTGTTGCGGTAAAATTGTGGGTTGGCCGAGGCAAGCAAGCCCTCGGCCAACCCTTCCACTTTACTTCGCGTTAATGCGAATCGACCTTTTCTGGGCCTCCGGCCTTTTCTTGATTTCCAGGCGGAGTACGCCGTTTTTGAAATCAGCGCTTATCCCTTCTGGATCGGCGTTTTCCGGCATCTTGAACGAGCGGCTGAAAGGGTTAATCCGTCTTTCCTTGATGAGCCAGGCTCCCTGTTCCTCCTCCGTCGCCGCTTTTGCGTCCTCTTGCTTGGAGGCGATGGAAAGGCTGTTTCCGTCAACGTGGATATCGATGTCCTTTTCGTCATAGCCAGGAAGCTCCATGTCCAGGACGTACGCTTTTTCCGTTTCCCTGACGTCAACCGCGGGCACACGGCAGAATCCCCTGGACGCGGGGGAAAAAAGGGAATCCCCAAAGAAGGACTCGAAATAGCGATCGAAATCGCTAAGGGCATTGTGGATTGTGTTGGGCCGGTGCAATGTAATCGTCTTCATCTGTTCTCTCCTTAAAGTTTTGGTTTCTGCCTTATACATAGCAAAAACCGTGCCAAGTGGCCAAAACCAAGGATTTTCCATGTTTGGGGCCAAAACCACCCCAAAAAGGTGTTTTAGCCCGCAAACCAACGATGCTTTTTTGTACCGTTACGAAGTTTTTATGCTAATGTGACACAAGTACACAATTTACGGCAAATTTTGGATCAAAATGACACAGTTTCTGACCGCGCCAGATCGCCCGCAAATTTGTCCGCGCTAAACCCCATTTCCTTCCAGTGCCGGGCCAGGGACATAAGCCACAGGAGATCGCCTGGCCTGTCTTTGAATGTTTGTATGAACCATTTTTCCCTTACAGCCTCATTTTTCCACGGGAATACAAGAAACACCTTTATCAGCTTTTCGACATCGCCATTGTCGTTAATCCCTGCGATTCCCGTTGTTTCAACCCCGGAAAGATTCTTGATTGCCATTTTGCAATAGTCAATCCTGTCCCCTTCGTTCCACATCATAGCCTCCCATCGAATCAAAGTTTTTGGACTTCATTTGACATATAAATTATCGTCAAAAGCAATGTGATAATGAAGTGAAAGAAAAAACAGGTGGCAGTCCGGACGTATTGCGGTTTTCCCCATTCCGGGGTATTTTTACATAGATGACCCCGAATCAGGAAGAAGCGTTTTACAATTTTCTGGAAAATACAACTACCCCTTTTGCCCTGAAGGACATAACGGAGTATGTGCGGCTGCAGGACTCCGAATGGGCCGAAAACCTGCCCGTGGAGATAGCCGCCTTCTTTGCCTCCACCGCCGTTGCCTTCCCCATGGACAAACGCCGCTGGATTTCCCGCCGGGGCTTTTTCGAGAAAATACCTTTCGTAATTTCCCCCACCAAGCTGGAACTGCTTAACGGGATACTTATTCCGGGGCACCGGTGCCTGCCCTTCGCGAACCCCGCGAAAATGCCCCACGAATACGAGTTTTTCTGGGAGGGCAACCAGGTTCCCTGGACAACCACCGAGGGGCCACCCGACGAATTTTACCTTTACTACAACATTTTCGGAAGGGAATATTCCCCCCAAATCGTGGCGCGCGACAACCCGGAGAACGAAATCGCCTTTATGAACAGCGACCCTTACGAGGACCCGCTGGAAGTATCGATCCACACCCTGGACATGCGGAACATCTTCCGCGAGGCGGCCTTTGTTCCCGGGGATCACTTTGTCGTAAGGACCAGGGATTGGAAGGCGGGGGCTTTCGATCTTGAAAAAGTGGGCAGGGGCGAATGGCCTAAGTCCGCGCTGGACAAATGGGCCAAGGCCGCCGAGGGCGGGTTCGAGGGAAGTTTCTCCAAGGTTGGGCCGGGGGCCTCCACGGAGGAACAGATCGCTTTTGCCTACTGGTACGGTGGCAACCGGATGCGGGAGCTTCCGGCGTATTCGCTGGAGGAATTTCTTTACGAGGTAACCGAAAATATCGAGCACGGCGTGGATTACGGCATCGAAAGCCGCTTTTGGTTTGCCGGGAGGGAAATCCCGGACAGCAAAGGGCTTTTGGGTGCGTCGGTGCCTCCGGACAGAACCCCAATCGAGGATATCCTGTTTGACGTGAATGTTCCAATTTCGGAATTCGTTATCCGTTCCTATGTCAGGGACGCGCTGTTCAGAAACGAAAAAGATGTTGGCAATGTTATGGAGCGGATTGTTCCCCAGGCGGTAAGCATCGGCCATGTGGAACTGAATATACTGGCCAAATATGTCGCCGAGGCGATGGAGGATTTAAGCAAGACTTACAACATATTTCTTGATCAACCTATGGGCGCTATAAGGCGACAGATAGGCGAAATGCACCACGCGGTGGTGGAGCTTTCTGCCCAGGTTCAGAGATGGGAAACGGACGAATCTTGGCTGCCAAAGCACACGTTTATCGTGCTTTCGCAAATCCAGGAACACGCCGCGGAGCTGATGACGGATCTGGATTCGGACGAAGCGCCGCCCGAGATGGAGCTTGAGGCGATGGACAATTCGCTGGAGAGCATGGTGGAAACCTTTTCCGAGATCAAGGACATGTTAAAGGACTCGATGAACAATTACAGGCGAAGCAACCTTCAGCTTGTTCATGCGGATCAGGGCGGGGTTCCCGGGGAGGCATGGCAAACGGTGCAGATAAGCGTGGGCGGTACCGAGGTATGGCGAAGGGTAATTGTTCCCGGAAGTTGGAAGCTGGGTGATCTGCACAAGCTGATACAGGTTTGCATGGGCTGGAACGACTCCTACAGGCATCACTTTTACAGCGCGGATCCGGACAGGAAAACCATGGACAATAGGTTAAAGGTGCGGGATGTCCGCAACCAGGGAATCAGCAGGCTTGAATATGAATATGGTACCAAGTGGACTGTCAGGATAATCTTTGTTTCATCATACCAGCCAGGAAACAAGGAAACGGTGCGCTGTGTCGCCGGCGAGGGTGCCGGCCCGCCGGAACAAATTGGTGGCCCTTTGCGCTTCCGCAAACTGCTTGCCTCCCTTTCTGGGGGCAACGAGTTGGAAAGGCAGACCGCCCTGTCCGAGATGGGGGCGGATTTTGTCCCGGGTTTGTTTGACAAGGACAAATGCAACCGGAATTTGCGTTCGGTATACCCGGAGGAAAGATGACGGGGGAAGCGGAAGCCAAGGGAAACCTTGCCACGCTGGTTGAGCGCGGCGGGGTGCATCACGGTGTTTCCGGGGCTAACATGAGGGAACTGGTTTCCCAGATAATAAACCTTTTGCCGCCCATCCTGGCCATCGACAGGGAAAGGCTATATCGGGAGATACTGGAAAGGGAGGCCCTTATATCCACCGGGGTTGGCAGGGGGATTGCCCTACCGCATCCCCGCAACCCAATGCTTGGCGAGAACGACGCGCCTTTGGTTGCGGTGGCCTTTCCCGCCCAGCCCCTGGACTGGAACACCCAGGACGGAAGCAAGGTGCATACGGTTTTTCTTATTATTTCATCGTCGGTAAGGCAGCACCTTGGCACGCTGTCGAAGATCAACTTCCTTTGCCAGCAGGAAAAGTTTTCCTCTCTAATTAGGGAACGGGCTTCGCGGGAGGAGATAATCGCCGCGATTAAGGATGCGGAGGCCACGTGGGCTGGAAAATCGACATGACGCCTCATTTGGAAAATGCTACCGATACATCCAACTTTTGATTTCATACGAAAGCCGATACCCCTGTTGCACCCTCTAGTCGCTTGTGCTACTCTATTAGGAAGGTGCATCTCCCATTGCGATGCTGAATCGCCCGCGGGATGCGCCACATATTCGATGAGTTGAAACAGCTCGAATAAGGGGAAAATCATGAACATCAAGGCACTGGAAAAGATCGCGCTTAGCGTAAGGGCTTTAAGCATCGATGCGATTCAAAAGGCCAACTCGGGCCACCCTGGGCTTCCCATGGGTGCGGCGGAACTGGGCGCGATTCTCTACGGGGAGCTGATGCGGCACGATCCGGCGGATCCCGCATGGGCGGACCGCGATAGGTTTGTTCTGTCGGCGGGGCACGGGTCGATGTTCCTTTACTCGATTTTGCACCTTGCCGGCTACAAGGACGTGTCCATGGAGGACATAAAGAGCTTCCGACAGATCGGTTCCAAAGCTGCGGGGCACCCGGAATACGGCATGGTCGCCGGGATAGAGGCCACCAGCGGCCCGCTGGGGCAGGGTGTCGCGATGGCGACGGGTTTCGCCGTGGCCGAGACCATGCTTGCCGCGCGTTTCAACACCGCCGAGCACAAGGTGGTGGATCACTACACCTACGTTCTTGCCGGCGACGGCTGTCTAATGGAAGGCGTTTCCGCCGAAGCCAGCTCCTTTGCCGGGCACTTCGGGCTGGGCAAGCTGATTATGTATTACGATTCCAACAAGATTACGATTGACGGAAGCACCGACCTTTCCTTTACCGAGGACGTTGCCAAACGCTACGAGTCCTACGGCTGGCAGGTGCTTCGCGGTTCCATGTACGACTTTGCGGAAATTGCGAAACTTACCGAACAGGCCAAGGCCGAAACTGGCAAGCCAAGCATTATCATTTTAACCTCGGTTATCGGCAAGGGATCGCCTGGCAAGGAGGGCAAGGCCGATGCCCACGGTGCGCCGCTGGGTGCGGACGAGATTGCCGCGACCCGGGCGAATCTGGGGATCCCTGGCGACTTCTACGTCGCCCCGGAAGCCTCGGAGTTCTTTGCCGCGAAACGGGCCGAATGGAAAAAGGCCCGGGAAGGCTGGGTTTCCATGTTCGACGCATGGTCGAAGGCGAACCCGGAGAAGCGCGGGGAATGGGACGCTTTCCATTCCGGCAGGGCCGCACCCGCCGCGCTGCCCGGGTTCAAGGCCGGAGAGCAAATCGCCACCCGCACCGCCGGGAACAAGGCGCTGGTTGCGGTGGCCGCCGCAAACGCGAATCTCGTGGGCGGTTCGGCGGACCTTAAAGGCCCCAACGCCGTGGGCCTTCCCGCCGATGCCGGGACATGGACAAGGGAAAACCGCGCCGGGCGTTACATACACTTCGGTATCCGCGAGTTTGCCATGGCCGCAATCTGCAACGGCATTTCGCTGCACGGCGGGCTGCGTGCCTATTGCTCCACCTTCATGGTTTTCTCGGACTACCTGCGCCCGGCCCTTCGGCTTTCCGCGCTTATGAAACAGCCGGTGGTTTACGTGCTTACCCACGATTCGATTTTCGTGGGCGAGGACGGCCCAACGCACCAGCCAATCGAGAACGTCGCGAGTTTGCGGATCATCCCCAACACTCGCGTCCTGCGCCCAGCCGACGCGGAGGAAACCGCCGAGGCCTGGGCAATGGCGGTGGAACAGAACGAAGCCCCGGTGGCAATCGCCCTTTCGCGGCAGAACATAACGGTTTTCCCAAAGGCAGATCCCGACTGGAAAAACACGATCCGCACCGGCGCGTACGTCGTAAAACAGGCCGAGGGAACCCCCGACGCGGTTATCATAGCCACCGGTTCGGAAGTGGGTCTCGCGCTGGAGGCCGCCGAAAAAGCCCCGGGTAAAAAGCTGCGGGTGGTGTCTATGCTAAGCAGGGAGCTGTTCGAGTCCCAGCCAGCCGCGATCCGCGACGCGATTGTTCCCCCAGGCACCCGGGCCATCGTCTGCGAGGCCGGGGTAAGAAGCGGCTGGGAACGCTGGGCGAAACCGGAGGACATTCTTTCGATAGAGTGCTTCGGCGAATCCGGCCCCGCGCCAAAGGTTGCCGAGCATATGGGCATGACCGCCGATGCTTTGGTGAAGATTATTAACAGGGCTTAAGTGTTTACGGAGATGCCTGGGTGTTTGTCCGGGCATCTCCTGTTGTCGTTACTACATCTCCTTTCATCAACAAGTCGCTGTATAGGGCTCTTGGGTTTAGTCGCAGGTAATTGCAACACTGTGAAACTGATTTTGATACATTAACGCCACATTGACAAAACCATCGCCTTCTGCCGATAATGCAAGTACCAAACACGAAGCGGTCGCCCGCACTGTCACAATAGTGACTTTTATATGCCTATTTCATGGTTTTGATCTGTTATGGTCAAAATCCTCAAAGGCACCTGGCTGTTGATAATAGCCGAACTGTCCAGTAACCGTGAGGTCTGGGCGCTCTTCGTGGCGTGGTAACAGTTCGGCTTTTTTATTGCCGATCGCCAAACACGAGGAGGCCACATGGCATCGCAAACAATGAATACTTGGACGGAATCCCCCGTCCCCTCCAAAAATTCCATGGAGAACAGCACCCCACCTTGGATATGAACTTCACACTTGCGTTTTCACACACCACGAGCCAGAAGGAGGAGCAAGGCTATGGATACTGATTCAAAAGACAAGGTATGCGAGGTTATACACAAGCTTTCAATGCTGAACGATCTTTTTTCGTTTTATTGGTTTGCTCACGAACATGCCAATTTTCAGAGGGATTCGATAACGGGTCTTTCCGGTGTTGTTTCCGATTGCATCAAGGAACTAAAGGGAATTGTCAACAACGAGTCTTGGACTCGCACGGATAAAACTTGAGGTTTGATCAAAGGAGGGGGCGTGTTTGCCCCCTCTTTGGAAATAAGCATTTGTTGTTAGAATCGCTCTAAGGTAGTTCCGATCAATCTTGCCGTTGTAGTATCCACTGCCCTGAATTGCAATTCACGAAGATTGCCAGCGATAACCACCCTACCAGTTATTATCACGCTTACCCCAGTAATGCGGCCTATTGATACAGCCGTATGGTCATCAATCACAAAGTCCAAACCAAGTTGTTGCTCGGCGCGCACTATGTCCAATTGGGATCTGTCGAATATATCAAAGCCCCTGATGCGGAAAAAATGCTCTAACCTGCCATCGACAAGATCCGCATAACCCCTGTCCGCAGACAATACATGAGCAATTGCAATCCGCGAGCCAGCGGGAAAATATCTGGCAAGGCCCTCAACTGTTCTCCCCAAGGCACCTTCAAGAGGGGTTTGAAAGGTTATTACTGTTCCCCTTGCGGAATAACGAAACCCTCCTATTCCCCGTCCAATATGGTTCCACGTTATATTTACCACATCAATATGCGCATCACCATGTTCTAGCCTTGCCTGTCTAAGCAGTGCAGCATGAGAAGCTACATTAACCCGTGAAATATTTCCCCATGGATAAGTACTGTCAAAGTTCGTTTGTACGGCTCCGATCTCAAATGCATCTGGAATACCGCTCAAAGGCCTATACAGGTTTGCTGTTGTTGGTTGTGTAGCACTCGCCAACCCCAAAACAATGAATACCGCCAGGGCTATTCCCGCAATAACATGAGGTAGCCATTCTCTGTTCCTCATAAAACTCTCCTTTTGGTGAATTTGTTGTATACGATGCTTTCAGAAAAAGCAGCCATGCCGTAAGATGCCAAGTCAAGCACGTCAAATGTTCCAGGCAGATTTTCACTTAACTGGCTAAACTCGATGGACGATGCCACGGTGATAAATATTCCGCCGTAAACCGCTCTCCATTTGGTATTGGCCAACCAGATCGCCCGAATTACCAGTAATCCCGACAAGCACCATAACCCGTGGGGTAGGTTGAAAACAAAAAGATACCCCCATGGTGTGTCCGTGCCAAGCTGGATATGTGGCGTGGCCAGAAACGAAGGTTTTGGGACATACCGAAACAGCACCATGTCATCTATGTTTCTGAAAAGTGCATAAATCGCAACGCCGCCTCCAAAAGCCACGAACGTCGCAAGGCAATAAGCCAATCTGAAGCCCTTGGCTGTGGGGACAAGTGGCTGAACATTTTCCATATTTCCCAAACTTCCCCTGTTTTATCCCGTAATGATTTTGGCAAAATTGCTCCAAAAATCCAGCAGAACCACAATTTTACCAGAATGAATACTTCTATACTATAGATACGATGGTTGTTTGTCAAGCCAACTTTGACGAGATTCTCGAAAAAATACAAATAGAACCTTCTACGGTATGGAAGTAATAGATGTTTGCCAGCAAGCCTGGAAACAGATAGGTCTTGATAGATGGTGGAGCAGGAATTAAAGAAGACTCTGGGCAAGAATATAAAATTTTTCCGTTTCCGCAGGCAATTTTCACAGGCTGATCTCGCCGAAAAAGCCAATATCTCCATAACCTTTCTCTCAAATATTGAACGGGGTAACAATTTTCCACAGGCAGGAACGCTCTGCAACCTGGCCACAGCTCTTGACATCCAAGTTTGGGAGCTCTTTAAGGGCGAGGGAAGCTCCGAGGAAGCAAGTACCCTGGTTGACCGCATTTCCGAAGATTTTGTCAGGCAGGTAAACCTTGCCATGGAGACAGTCCACAAACAGTACAAGGCGTGATCTTCGAGATTACTTGACACAAAAGACAGGGCATTCTAATATACCAAGGAGACCAGCCAATGAAATTCTTGCACCTGTCCGACCTGCACATCGGCAAGGTTGTGAACCGCTATCCAATGCTTGCCGAACAGCGGCATGTTTTTGAACAGGTAATCGGATATGTCAAAACGGAAAAGCCCGTCGCTGTAATAATCGCGGGCGACGTTTATGATCGCGCTATACCTGGTGTGGAAGCGGTTCGCCTGTTCGACGATTTCCTTACCGATCTTGCCGACACGGATGTAACGGTGATGATCGTTTCGGGAAACCACGATTCGCCCGAGCGCATGAATTACGCAAGCCGCTTGCTATCTGACAAAAAGCTTTTCCTGTGCGGTTCGTTTGACGGCAATCTTAACAAATTTGTACTGAGCGATAAATACGGTGAGGTAAACTTTTGGTTGTTACCGTTTGTCAAACCACTGTCGGTCCGGGGCTTTTTTGGTGACAGTGAAATTGAAACCTACGATGCAGCCCTTGCGGCTATACTGGAAACCGCCGAAATCGACTATACATCGCGCAACGTGCTTGTGTCGCATCAGTACTTCACAAAGGCTGGTGTCACACCCGTGCGTTCGGAGTCCGAGCTAAACCCTGTGGGCGGGCTCGACGCGATAGATTCGGGGCTAGTCGAACGGTTTGACTATGTTGCGCTTGGGCATTTGCACGGTGCGCAGTCCGTTGGGGCCACGCATATACGTTACGCTGGATCCCCGATTAAGTATTCGTTTTCCGAATGGCGACAGGAAAAATCCGTTAGCCTTGTAACATTAAACGAAAAAGACAACCTGGACATTACCGCGCTTCCCTTAACCCCCATACACGACATGCGCGAGATAAAAGGCGAAATCGATAAGCTTACGAGGAACGAGGTGTCTTCCCTTGCCGACAAAGAGGATTACTTGCGGGTAATACTAACCGACGAGGAAGAAATCATAGACCCCATGGGAAAGCTGCGAAGCGTTTACCCAAACCTAATGAGCCTTGATTTTGATAATTCCCGTAAGCGCATTGATCTAGGCACAGTTGTTACCGGTACCGAAAAAATAGAAAAACTGTCGCCATATGATTTGTTCGGCGAGTTTTTTCTTGACGCGCAAGGCTCGGCTATGAGTACCGAGCAGGCCGAAATCGTGCGGGAACTTCTGGAAACCGAGGAGGATGCATGAAACCGATGAAACTGACGATAAACGCCTTCGGTTCGTATGCCGACCTCCAGACCATAGACTTTGCCACGCTTGGAACGAACGGCCTGTACCTAATCACCGGGGAAACGGGTTCTGGCAAGACGACAATCTTTGACGCCATCTCCTTTGCCCTTTTCGGTAAGGCAAGCGGATCAAGCCGTGGCGATTACTCAATGCTTCGTTCCGATTTTGCGGATGGCAAAGACAAGACCTTTGTCAAGCTGGATTTCATGTCGGGCAATGCGATCTATAACATAGAGCGTACGATCAAAAAGAGCGGGCAGGATGTCGCCTTGCTCTTGCCCGATGGTACCACGCTTAGCGGGGAGCGAAACGTAAAATCGAAGGTATACGAAATCGTGGGGCTTGATCGGGAACAGTTCGCGCAGATCGTTATGATCGCGCAAAACGACTTTTTGCGTTTTCTGCAAAGCGGGACCGATGACAGGCTAAAAATCCTGCGCCGTATTTTTGGAACGGAAATGCTAAAAAATTTCCAGGAACAGTTGAAAGCCCGCATGAGGCAGGAAAAAGAAAAACGCGATTTCATTATTCACGATTTTAATCGGTACGAGGTCGATGTCTACAAACGCGACGAACAGTTTGCCGAATGGGAATCGCAAGTCAAAACCGATAGGGCCAGTCTTTCGAAAGCCGACAAGGACCTTGCCCAATACGACGCGATAAAGCAGGATCTTGCCGCAAAACTTGCCATTGCCGAGGGCGAAAACAGGAAATTTTCCGATCTTGCCTCCTTTCGCGTTTTGCTGGAACAGCACGAATCCAGGGTCGATGAAATCGAAGTCTGCAAAAAACGTGCCACCCTTGGCGAAATGGCGTTGCGTAAGGTTAAGCCACTTGCGGACGATGCAACAAGAACAGCGACTAATCACGCAAACGCCCAAGCCAATTTGGTTGCTGCGAAAAAACAGGAAACCGATACTCTTGTGGAACTGGAACAGGCGGAACAGTCCATCAAGGAACTGCCCCCATTGGCCGAGGCGCAAACTGCCTTTGCCACATTGTCAAAAAGATGGGAAACCTCCGTTGAACAGTTAAAAAAGCTAACCGCATTGCAAAGGAACCGCAATGAAATTGCAGGCAAGCAAACCGTTCTGGCCGATGCACAAAAAGAACTAACCGCCACCTGCAAAATACTTGACGAAATGCCACCCATTGACGAAAGCCAAACCATCCTTGACCAGATGACGCGGGAATTGGCTGGCAACGAGGATGTCCTCAAAAAACTTTCGGTGTTGCAATTGGACCTTGCCGTTATCGATGAAAAGCAAAACGCATTGTCAAAGATGCAGTCGGAATTCGAGGCTTTGGATGCTGGCTTTGCGGAGGCGGACGGCAAGTACGGTTCGTTGGAAAGCGTATTTTTTCGCAGCCAGGCGGGCATTATCGCAAAAGGTTTGGTAGACGGCGAACCCTGCCCAGTCTGTGGTTCCGCCGTTCATCCAAGTCCCGCAACCCTGTCCGCTGGCGACGTAACGGAGGCCGAACTCAAAAAGGCAAAAGACGCAAAAGACACCGCGCAAACCAAACGCGAAAAAAAGTCCCTGGAATGCAACAGGGCAAAATCGGAAATTGAGGCCATGTCCACGCGCTTTCTTGCCGATCTGGACGTGCATATACCTGGCACCGCATTTGCAGCGGCCGGCACGAAATTGGCCGAAGCAACAAACACGGTAAACATAAAGACAAACGAACTGACAAAAAAGAAAGCCGACGCGGAAAAATCGTTTGCCGAACTCAAGGCAAGACTTGACAATGCCACAAACAAACGCAACCAACTAAGCCCGGAAGTCGCCTCGCTGCAAGGCCAGATCGATTCACTTGTCGCTCGGTTCACAAATGATTTTTCCGAATTCGTACCCAACGCCGAATGGGAAACATCCAAAACTAAACTTGCGGAACTGCTTGCCCAAACGCAAAATGAGACGGACACTTTAACTGCCGACAAACAAGTCGCAGAGCAATCCCTTCAACAACTCTCCACAAACTGGGAAACCGCAACCAGAAGAAAAGCTTCTGCGGAATCGGCCCATAAATCCGCGCAGACTCTGGTTGCGGAGCGTGGCATCAACGAACAGGAGGCGTCCAAACTTTGCCTTGACGCACAGGCCAAGTTCGGCAAGGCTCTGCAAGCAAACGGCTTTCCCAGTAAAGCGGAATACGTCGCCTCACTGATAACCGAGGATGAGCTTGCGGAAATGTCAAAGCAATTAATGGACTACGAAAAAAACGGCGAGCAGTTAGCCCGAGACATAAAGCGTCTGGAAAACGAAACAACGGGCAAGGAACGGCCCGATTTGAAGAACCTGAAAGCAAAAGCTGAAACGGCCAATGCCGAATCATTCGCCTTGGGTAAAAAGCGCGAGGAAATTATAAGCCGTTTGGATAAAACCGAAACCAAGCTCAAGGAGTTGCGTCGAGCCGCCATCAGCTTTGAGCAGGCCGACAAGTCCTATGCTGCTGTCAAACAACTGTCGGACACGGCAAACGGGAAGCTGGACTTTGAAACCTATGCCCAAACAGCGTACTTCGAGCGCGTGCTTGGGGCCGCCAATCAGCGCCTAAAGGTGATGAGCCAAAACCGCTACACCCTGCTGCGAAAATCGGAAAGTGGCGACGGTCGCCTCAAGACGGGACTGGAAATAGAGGCGCTTGATGCATACACCGGCAAGGCGCGCTCGGCCAATAGCCTGTCCGGTGGCGAATCGTTCATGGCCTCCCTGTCGCTTGCCCTTGGGCTATCCGACGTCGTGCAGCAAAGCGCCGGGGGCATTCACCTTGACGCGATGTTCATAGACGAGGGCTTCGGCACTCTGGACACTGAAACACTGGACATTGCAATCAAGACGCTTTCGGAAATGGCTGGCACGGATCGTATAATCGGGATAATATCCCACGTTACCGAGCTGCGGGAACGTGTTGACAGGCAAATCCAAATAGAGAAAACCACGGGCGGAAGCAGGATAACCATGCTGGTCTGAAAAGCGGCCAACGGGAATCGAACCCGTGTCACGAGCTTGGGAAGCTAGGGTAATACCATTATACGATGGCCGCTAACAAGTGACCTTTCCAGGCTAGCAAAAACGCCGGATATTGTCAATACGTGCGGAACGCCAAAAAACAATTGCAAATTGCCGAATCCGTGTTATATTGTACATAGTTTCGAAACAAACCAGGAGGGAGCATAATGGTTGGGACACGGTTACTTGGAGTGGTTATACCCGTAGGGGCTTTGCGGGGCAGCAAGCCCGGGGCCGTGGGGGAGTTCCCTGATCTTGGCGAATTTGCCCTTCTGTGCAAAAAAATGAACATTGGGCTTATCCAGCTTTTGCCGGTTAACGACACAGGTTACGAAAGCTCGCCGTATTTTAGCCTTACCTCGGTAGCCCTTCATCCGCTGTATCTGCGGATTGACGACCTGCCGGAGGCGAAAGACTTTAGGGACAAGACCGAGGTCATAAATACTGAATATGGGCGGGAAACGCGATTTCCATATCTGAAAATCCTATACGCCAAGATGAACCTTCTGCGGGAAATTTACGCCGCCAACGTACCCGAGATAGAGAAAAGGGCGGCCTCGGGCGGTGGCCTTGGTGTATGGATCGAGCAAAATCCCTGGGTCAAGCAGTACGCGGTTTACCGGAGGATAAAAGAGGCCAATGGCGAGAGGAGCTGGAAGGAATGGCCCGACCATCGCGAGATTACCCCTAAGGAAATCTCGGCAATTTGGGACGATCCCAAGCTGCGGGGCGAGCACCTGTTTTGGGCCTGGTTGCAGGAGGCACTGGATCGGCAATTTGGCGAGGCGGCGAAGGCCGTTGCCGACGCGGGCATCGTGCTGAAGGGCGACCTGCCTATCCTGATGAACGACGACAGCTGCGACGTGTGGGCGCACGGGGAAATATTTAAGCAGGAACTTTCCGCTGGCGCGCCCCCGGACATGTACAGTCCCGATGGGCAGAACTGGGGTTTCCCCTTGTATAACTGGGAGGCCCAGGAAAAGGACGACTACGCATGGTGGAAGCAAAGGCTTGCCGTCGCGGGCAAGTACTACCAGGCGTACCGCATAGACCATGTTCTGGGCTTTTTCCGAATCTGGTCCTCATCCCGCGACGACTATTCATCAGCCCTGGGCCGATACATTCCCTACACGCACCTTGCCGCTTCCGAACTTATGAAACTTGGTTTCGACAAGGGTCGTCTGCGCTGGATTTCGCAACCCCATATCCCCACGGGCGAGCTGTACGACGCAATCCGCGCCTGCACCCACGACGAGGGCGAGGTCGGCGTGGCCACCGAAAAGGTTTTTGCCGAGGTACTTGACCGTGTGGGCGACGAGGAACTGTGGGTGTTCAAGGGCGAGATAAAAGGCGAAAAGGACATCTGTTCCATGGGCTTGCACCCGTCCGCCGTACCCTATCTACTAAAGGCGTGGCAGAATAGGACTTTCCTTGAATATGAAGATGGAAAATTTTCCCCCACATGGCAGTACCGCGATTCCCGTGCGTACCGCTCCCTTTCCGAGGACGAAAAGCAGAAACTGGAAAAGCTGCTGGAAGGCCACACAGCTAAATCGACGAAGGTCTGGGAGGCCCTGGGCTTAAAGCTCCTTTCGGTGCTAAAGGAATCGTCGCACATGCTCCCCTGCGCGGAGGATCTGGGCGCGGTTCCGCCCTGCGTTTTCAAGGTGCTGAAAAAGCTCGAAATCCTTGGCCTGCGCGTGGTTCGCTGGCACCGCGACTGGGGTGCGGACGGCCACCCGTACATACCCTTCAAGGATTACCCGGAACTTTCGGTTTGCACACCCGCAGTACACGACAGCTCGACCGTCCGGGAATGGTGGGAACGCGAGGCGGATCAGGAACAGTTCTCGGGCTTTATCGGCCTGCCTTCCCTGCCAAGGGTGTACAATCCAGGAACTGCAAAAGCGATTCTGTCAAAGACTGCGTCCGCTAAGTCGCGCATTCGCGTTTTCCAGATCCAGGACCTGTTGCACCTTTCCAATAAATGGTACTCGGAAGACCCGGCATCCGAACGGGTCAACGTGCCCGGCACCAACAACGAATTCAACTGGACCTACCGCTTCCCCGCGTCCATAGCCGAAATAGGCAAGGACCATGACTTGGTCAAGGCCGTTGCCGAACTTGGTAACATAGACGCGGCCAAATAAAGAAACTCCCGCAAAACCTGACCTGGTTTTGCGGGAGCCTCCCACTTTCCTATGTGTGTGCAGTGGCTTCGGACTCGTTCTCCAGGGCGACCAACCTGGAAATTATCTCCTGGTCGCCTTCCTCGATAGCCTTGACAATATCCGCAGACATGGCTGCTAGGAAGTTGATGTCGTACCTAAGCTTGTCGATTAGGGACAGCATTTCGGTATAGTCCATTTTGACCGCGGCGCTATGATCCTTCAGGTTGTTCAGCGAATTGGTAATTCTGGAACTCTTTGTGGACAGCTCGTTCAAAGTGTCGATAAGCTCCGTCATAGTGCCGGCAAAGCCACTGACTTCCCCGGACATCTGGTTAATAAGGTTCCCAGTGTCCCCGGTGCGCTTGGAGGTGGAGTTGATCCCGGAGATGATGTTCGAAAGCGTTTGGGATATACCGCGCGAATTCTCCCTGGTGGACTCCGAAAGCCGGCGAATTTCGTCGGCCACGACAGCAAAGCCCCTTCCGGCTTCCCCGGCGTGGGCCGCCTCGATTGCGGCGTTCATGGCAAGCAGGTTGGTGTTGGACGCGATTACGCTGATAATCTTGATCGTGGACGCTATGCCGTCAACCGACTCGGAAATGTTCTTTACCGAGTGGATCGTCTCTTTCATCGAATCCTGGCCCTTGGAAACATTGTCTATCAGCCCCATTACCGTTTCCCGCTCCTGGCGCGAAAGGTCGGCGGTTTTGTTAAGGGAGCTTACCATGAGCCCGGTAACCTCCGAGGACTCGTCCACCGCTTGTGACTGCGTGTTAATGCTGGCGCTCAGCTTTTCAACGAGGGACGTAATGCCTTCGATCAACTCAAGGGCGCGACCTATGTGTATCTTAAGCTGCTGGTTTATGTAAACCGTGGTTTTCTTTTCCTCGCCAAGGAGCATGGCGGTATACTGGATGCAGTTCTCCCGCTTGTTGATCTTGTTGTAAATTGCCGTCGCCATTTCCGCGCAGGTGCGATAACCGCAGGCCCTGCAGTCCAGGATGTCCCTCTTGGTTTCCTTCTTCATGCTGCGGTAAATTTCGTCCAATTCCGCCTCGTTGAGGTGCTTTATGTCGAAATGGCTGGAACGATCGTGGTAGTTCCGGGTGTACAGGCCTGGCCGCCAGTACTGGCTTAGGAGTTCGTGGTATTTCTTGTACAACCTTTGCTGGCCTTTCGGATTCAGCTTTTTTTCAAGCTCCTCGCTGCGCTTGCGGATCGGGCTTTCAAGTTGATCCATGGTTCTGCTGCTGTTTCCAGTACCAGGCCCGCCGGCACAACCGTCCTCGCAGTTCAGACAGTCGACAAGGAACGGAAGCTTAAGCTTCGTGTTACCTATGTCCTTTGCAAGCTCGGTCAGGTACTTGTACACAAGATGAAGGCTTTCGATCTTGCGGGTATCCCGCCTGATGCCCGGCATAAAGCGTTCGGCGACATCCATGAGTCCCCCAGGAATGGGGAACATTACCCCCCGTTCGGCGACTGGCCCGTCGTACTGCGTGACGGGAAAGGTGCCAAGATCGATATTTTCCTCGGCAAAGATCTCTTTCATGTGGGCCATGGTAATGTTGTAGTCCCCAAGCCCGGTTTCGAAGAATTCCCTTTCCTTTGCGACGCAGGGGGAAATAACCGCAACCTTATGATCCCGGTATTGCGGGAAATATTCCCTGATCATCTTTATGGTGTGCAGCATGGGGCTGTCCACCGGGGCAAGGTAAGGGATTAACTCCGGATGGTATATCTCTATGTAACTGACGATTGCCGGGCAGGGCTGGGCAATTACCAGCCTGGGCTTTTTGGACTTGATGTAGTTCATGTAAGACATGACGGTAAGTTCCCCGCCAAAGCTGACATCAAATACCGCCTCGATCCCCTGGGACTTTAGGAAGGAGTTTAACCGCAGGTAATTGTTCGGGAAAACCGAAACCACGGCCGGGGCGACTATGGCGACCACCTTTTCCCCACGCAACAAATCGGCCCTAAGAGCGCTGAGGCTATCAATTACGTGCCGGGCACCGTGCGGACAAATAACGACGCAGTGTCCGCAGCCGATGCACAGATCGTCGTCAATAACCAGCTTTTCCCCTGACCCGTCCATGCAATACTTGACAGGACATTCGGTTAGACAGGCGTAGCAGTTGTAGCACTTTTCCTCATCAACCTCTATTACCTTGTGGAGCCTATCGGAGTTATAGCTCATAGTGATCTCCTTTGAAAACCATGAATATTAGTTTGACCCTGAAAAAACAGAGTCGTAGCGATCATGCGAAACCGATTTTGCAATGCTTCAGTCTGCACCCACCGAGGCGAGGGCTTTTTCGATTGTTCTAATCAGCGTTTCCTGTGTTACTGGCTTTGTCAGCACGTCGAAAGCAGTGGAATTTCTGGCCTTGTTAAAGAATTCCTGCCCTGTGTTGCCACTTACTATGATGATAGGCACGTTCATGTAGCTGGGGATCTTCCTTATATCGGCAAGGAAATCGAAGCCGGTTATGTTCGGCATCTCGATATCCAAAAGAATCAGGTCCGCCTGTCCCACATTTAGGAAGTGGATGGCATCGGAGGCCGATTTAACGGGCCTAACGTCATACGTCGGAACCAAGATCTTTTGGAATAGTTCCAGCTGCACCAAATTGTCATCAGTCGCCAGAATTACTTTTTTTCTCATATCTGCACCTCTTTACAAAACTCCATTATTTTTGCCATCTGCATATGGCGGGAACTTTAACGTTGTTACTATACCATGACAACGAAAAGGCTGTCAAGTGAAAATCTGCTTTATTGAAATATTCGCCTTGTTCTGGCAGAATGGCTTTTGGCTGGAGGTTTATCATGGACACACAGTCGCAGATGCTGGGTTTTTTCACACCATGGATCGTTTACGCGGTCATTACCCTGCTGCATATTGGTTTGCCGGCAATGAGGCAAAAAGGCTACGTTTTGAATGAGCGCACGGGCAAAACACTGGAATACAAGCTGAACGGCCATCTTGTCCTTCCCGGGAGCATATTCCTGTGGCTTGTATTTGGCTACGTCCAACTGGTTCCCTACGAGTGGCTGTATCTGGTTCGCTGGTACAGCCTGGCCGGGGCCGTAGCGCTGGGCCTTCTGTTTACGCTTGCCATCGTCCTGCCCCATCCTCCTAATAAGAAGAATATCCTCGCGGATCTGTGGTTTGGCAGGCTGAAGGACCCGCAGTGCGTGAAAGGGAACCTCCTTATCGACGCCAAGATGTGGCTTTACCTGGTCGGGGCGGTCATGCTCCAGTTGAACGTCCTTTCCCTTGCCGCGTACCACCTGCAGAACGTCTATCCCGTAAATCCCGGCCTTCTCATGGGAGCGGCCATGCTCACCTTCTTCATATGGGACTATCTTAGTTTCGAACGGATCCACCTGTACACCTATGACTTTATCGCCGAGCGCGTTGGTTTCAAGCTGGGCTTTGGCTGCCTGGCCTTTTACCCCTTTTTCTACTCCATTGCCCTATGGTCAACCGCCGCCCTGCCAGATCCGGGCCTTCCCCGGTGGCTGAACGGCCTTTTCATTCTTGTTTTCGCCTCCGGCTGGGTGCTTGCGAGGGGGGCAAACTTGCAGAAATACTACTTCAAGGTTTCGCCGGCGAAAAAGTTTTTTGGCATTAGGCCCCGAGTGTTAACCGACGGGAAGCATTCCCTGCTGGTAAACGGTTTCTGGGGGAAAAGCCGGCACATCAACTACCTTGGCGAGATTCTTATGGCCTGCGGAATTGCCCTTGCCGCGGGGTATCCCGGCGTTCCGTGGGTATGGCTTTACCCGCTGTACTACGTGGCGCTTTTGTTCACCCGCCAGATGGATGACGACAGAATATGCGGGGCGAAATATGGCGATTTATGGGATAAATACAAGGAAAAGGTGAAATACCGCATCATCCCCTACGTTTACTGAGGGTGTTTGACACAATTAAGGTTTTTGTCGCACAATACTCCTGCAGACGACCCTCTATGGAGATTTTATGGCTGGCATTCCGATTATCCTGATATTTTTCCTGTCCATCGCGGGATTATTTGTCGCGCTTTCCAAACTCAGGATTCACCCGTTCGTGACTATCCTGGGAATATCGCTTATCTTCGGGATACTCTCGGGCATACCCCTAACCAGGCTTCCGGCGGTTATAGGCGTCGGCTTTTCCGGCATATTCTCGGGCATTGGAATCGTGGTCATTTTCGGTATACTAATCGGCGGCATACTGGAGGTTACTGGCGGGGCGATGAAGATAGCCGACATGGTCATCAGGCTTGTCGGCAAGAGAAGCCCCACTTTGGCCTTTATGCTTATGGGATGGGTCGTGTCCATGTCCGTCTACAGCGACGCGGGTTATGTCCTCCTTAACCCCGTAAGAAAGTCTTCCGTCAAGTATTTCGGCACGGGTAGCGTCGCCACGGCAATGGGGCTGGGCAGCGGTCTGTATATCTCGCACGCGCTTGTCCCGTTTACCCCGGGGCCCCTTGCGGCTTCCGGCATGTTGGGCATGGGCGACAGCCTGCATCTTGTTCTGGTTGTGGCCCTTGTGGTTTCCATCCCGGCGCTTGTCGGCGCGTATTTTTACGCGGTGTATATAGGGAAGAAAAAGAAAACCAGGGAAGACCTTCGGGCCGCCAGGGACGCAAGGGCCAAATCCTACGGGCGGGTGATAAAGCACAAAAAACTGCCGAACGGCTTGCAGGCTCTTTCGCCGCTTCTGGTCCCTCTTTTGCTTAAATCCCTTGGGATGATCGCCGGCTGGACTGGCCTGGGCGGGGATATCGTCGTTTTTCTGGGCAGTCCGGTCATAGCCATGGCTGTGGGCCTCTTTTTTGCGGTCGCGCTGCTGGTAAAAACCAGAAAGATGAAGGAATTCAACCCGGTTACCGAAACCACGCTTAAAATGGCGGGGCCTATTCTATGCGTAATGGGCGTAGGCGGGGTGCTTGGCAACGTAATCATGGAATCCGGTGTCGTGGGTTTCATTACGGCGGATCTTACCCCCCTGCATACCATGGGCCTGTTCTTTCCCTTCCTGATCGCCGCCGTCATGAAAACGGCGCAGGGTTCAACGACGATTGCGATTATAACCACCGCCGGGATTATGGCCCCCTTGATGGCCCCACTCGGGCTCGATTCGGCCATGATGTCGGCGCTTACGGTAATGGCGATTGGCGCGGGGTCGATGGTCGCATCGCACGCCAACGACCCGTATTTCTGGGTGGTTACCAGACTTTCCGGCATATCGCCAAGGTATGGTTACATGACCCAGACCATGGTAACGCTGATTGCAGGCCTGTCCTGTATGGCCGGGGTTTTCGTGTTCTCGCTGTTTGTCAGCTAAAGCAAAAAACGCCCATGGCGTGTTTCTATGAAAACAATAATTGTGCTAAATTTCCGCTTGATAACCCAGGGGACTCATGGTACACTTGCCAACGGTCGCCGTAGGGTTTCATAAGTATTTTTTGGCGATTTAATTTAAGCAATTCACAAGGGGTTGAAAATGAGGACAGGACAGGTGCAAAAGCTGATAACGTTATTTGCCACACTGACAGTTGTGTTTTTGCTGGCAAGTTGTAACCAAGAAGAAATTCCGGAGGATCCGCAATTGCCACAATCGCTGGCAGGAAGGGTTATAGTCTTACAGGCTTTTGGGGGCGGTGCATCAGGCGCGGCCGGCGTAAGCCACAGTTTTGTAGAGCTGTACAATCTTACGAACCAGGATATCAGCTTGGATGGAGTAAGCTTGTTCTATGCAGATGGCACGACTGTTCCCGTTGGCCAGGTGAATAATGAAACTGCTGACGGCGAATGGGTTCGATTGCCTTTATCCGGAACCATACCTGCCAATGGGTCATTTCTGATCTTAGGACCCAGGACAAGCACGGTCGCTCGGCATCAGATAGCCGATGGTTACGGCGACATAAATAACGAAAATTTTATTCTGTCCAACAGGGCGTTTAAGGTCGTTCTTATAATGGGAAGCCCTAACCTTGGCGACATACAAAATCCGTTTAACATCGACGGGAGGCCGATCGCAGGTTACATCGACATGGTTGGAACCGCCAATGAATATGGGATGCGCGATAGAATTTTTGGCTTTGAGTATGCTCCCGCGCGGAATTCCGCTTCCGTGGCTGTTCGTCGTATAGACCTTTACGATACCGACAACAATGCAGAGGATTTTGAGTCGCTGGATTACCGAGTTGCCAATGGAATGACGAATGAGTTGCTGGAAGTCCGCAGACCCAGAAATTCCAGTGCGGGCGCGAGGGATCCGTTTGAGGCTCCCGCCCTTCCCCCTGGAGCCCCGGCTGTAACGACAGGGTTGATGATTCTTCAAGCGAATACTTTTGGCAACAACAACAATACCGCCACAGGTTCAGGGTTTGCACGGTCTGCGGTGGAATTGTTCAACGCCAGTAATACACTAATCGATTTGACTGCGGGTAGTTATTACTTGCATATCGGTTACCAAAGCGCTTGGACTCATGCTATCCCGCTGGAAGGGGAAATACCCCCAGGGAGTTCATTTCTTATTGTTGACAATACAGTGGGAGAAGGAGTTAACGCCACGCCACGAGCTGCTCTGCCGCCTGCGAATCAATATGCCGCATTTGTGCTTGGCAACAACCACTTCAAAATAGCTGTTATGAGAAATCAGAGTAATCCTCTTACAAGCAACCCTTTCACCACCGTTGCCTTATTTGACGACTATGTCGATATGCTAAGCGTTGGAAATGCGACCAGTTTTGAAACCGCGCACGCTCCGGCGCAAAGTCGCCCGCGGATACCTCGTCGCATATCGCTTGTTGATACAAATAACAACAATGCAGATTTTGGCGATGTCGATACAAGGGATAGTGAGTTAACAAACACCTCCACTCGCCCCTCGAATGAGGTTCTGTACCGGTTTTGGCCACGCAACTCCACTATGGGCGCATGGAATCCTATGACAGGTTACCCAAGAATCGATCCAGTTCCGTCCCCGCATCTTCAACAGTGAGGTATGGCCATGAAACGAAATTTCAAGATTGCTGGTTTTAGTTTCGCGCTAATAGCGATTACGACGCTCCTTTTTACCTCTTGTCCTAGCCCCAACAACGTGACGGATCTGGACGACGACAATGAATACTACAATCCACATGCGGGCCAGGGGCGGGGCGTTAACTTTTCGCATAACAGCGGATTGCACCCCGTTCCGTTCTATCTCACCTTAACAGCGCGCCAGGGATTTACAATCTATTACTCGATCGACGGGAGCGTTCCCCATCCCTCAAGGGTGGATGCCAGCGGTGGTAACACGCAAGTGGTTTTTCGATACACCGGCCCCATTCGAATAGCGGATCGCAATAACCCCATGCAACCGAACCTTTTGGCGACGCTGGAAAACTCGGCGCAGTTTTACGGAAACCCTTATGGTTCTCGCGATCATATGCCGCCGGCATTCTTGCCGGATGATCTTTGCGAAAGAACGCCGAAAGCAACCGTGATCCGCGCCGTGGCCGTGAATAACTCCAACGGCAATGTTAGCGAAGCCGCAACTCGAACCTTTTTTATTGGTAACAATTTAGCCAGGTATGGGAATCATCCCATTCTCTCTATCGTTATTGACCCAGATTGCTTTGTCAGCGAGGAGCGTGGCATTTACGTGCGGGGGCCGGCGGGCAGGCTGTGGAATTCGACCCCCCCGTACAACTTCCGTATGAGGGGAAGGGAGTGGGAACGCAAAGCGTCCCTTGAATTTTTTACCGGAACCCCCACCAGCAGAACCATGCCTCTTGCAGATAATGTGGGAATACGAGTCCGGGGTGGCTGGTCAAGGGCACATGGGCAAAAAAGCTTTAACATTTTTTTCAGAAGCGATTACGGTGGCAGGGATCTTCTTACTAATTTTTACCTGATTCCTGGGGCGCGAAGGGCGGATGGCGCACCGCTAACGACATACAAGAGTTTTATCCTGCGAAACGGCGGAAACGACGGCGACCGTACAAAGTTCCGCGACGTGTACCTCCAAAGGCTTCTTGGCGACCGCAATTTTACCACGCAGTCCGCAATCCCCGTTGTTGTTTACATAAACGGGGAATACTGGGGCTTTTACAACATGCAGGAAAGGTACAGCGACAACCATATCGAGTATGTGTTTGGCGTAAACAGGAACAATGTCATTTCCGTGGAGAACAACGAAATCGATGACGGCACGCACGCGGATTTGCTGGAGTACAACGCCCTTGTCGATAGTTTCATTAATGCAAATATGGCCAATCAAGCTGAGTTCGAACGGTTCAAAACGCATTTTGATATCCAAAACTTCCTTGACTATTGGGCGGCGCAGATATATATCTTTAACCAGGACTGGCCCCATAATAATGTCCGGATCTGGAGAACCCGTAATCCGGAACCAGGAAACCCTTGGAGCGACGGCAGGTGGCGGTATCAATTGCTTGATACCGAGTTTTCCCTGGGTATTTATGCCGGCGGTAGCCTTGCGCCTAATGGCCAGAATGCTTTCGAGCAGATTTTTTCTGGCGATTTCAGTGGCCACCGTAATAACAGGTTATTCAGGTCGTTATTGGATAACGCGGATTTTAGCCGAATGTTTGTCAATACGATGATGGATCTGTACAACGTAAATTTCCATCTTGACACGGCCATTCCGGCTCTGCATGAAATTGCCGAGGTTTACCGTCCCCTGCTGGTGGATTTTCACAGAAGATGGGGTGTGGGATGGGATGGCATTGTCGATGACACTGTTCGTGACATGACAAGGTTTCTAACCGATATAAGAGGCGCGATGGTATATAGTTACCTGCCAACTCATATACATGCTATTGATGTGGGTACTCCTGTCAACGTTACCTTGTCCGCCCAGGCACCAGGCGCGTACATAAGGATTAACACTGTGGCCCCACGGTCAAACTGGACAGGCAGATACTTCACGAACGTTCCCGTAACGGTAACGGCGGTAGTGCCGCAGGGTTATGTATTTGAGGGCTGGGAAGTGTCCGGAGGCATCGTTACGGATAAGATGGCAGTGGAAACAACCGTTGACCTTACCGGTAACGCTGTAATTGTCGCCAGATTCAGTCGCCCAAGTGCTGCCCCTGTAAATGTTATTTTATACCCTGCCAGCTTTAGTCTGACTACGGGCGACTCTCAAACGCTTACGGCTACTGTGGAACCAAGTAATACAACCGTGTTCTGGACATCAAGCAATACTGGTGTAGCCACCGTAAATTCATCTGGCAGGGTGACGGCCGTTACTGGCGGAACAGCGACGATAACGGCTTCCGTGGCAGTCGGTGCATTCGCGACAAGTACGGTTACCGTGAATCCTGCTGTTACTGATGTATCTTTGAATATCATCTCGCGCAATATGGATATTGGAAATACCGTAAGGCTTACCACGACAGTATCCCCAGGGAATGCGCCGAATAGGAATGTAACATGGGTTTCCAGTGATACAAATGTCGCAACGGTTTCACCTGATGGCACTGTTATAGCTGTTGGTCCTGGAACGGCAACAATAACCGTTACGGCTGTTGACGGCGGGCTGTATGCAGAATGTGAGATAACCGTCACTACGTTTACTGGTTTGCTGAATTTGGCAAATCATCTGCAAAGTGTAACGGTACCATTACCGCATCGTATTGATTCCGACGATACGTTTAACTCTGTCTTCCCGTGGAATGGGCCAGTACGACCAGGTTGGTTCGGTGATCCTGCAGGTATGCATGCCTCCTATGAAGTATTCGATGACGGTGGCATAAACAAACTTAGAGTTATGGAGTATGTGAAATGGGGCCCGGGTTTGATTTTTTACGGATTTACTCGTGTTTATAATTGGGGGACAATTAATGGCCTTGGATTGCAAGTTGGCGATAGGATTGAAATTCGGGGATCATTTGCGCCAGGCAACACCGATGGGATCGTGCTAAATGTAGGGAGCAGTTGGAATCCGCTTCAGGAATGGGGGTTCTTGGATACAAGTGGCACATTTGAGCACACTTTTGTTTTAACCCATGGTGATGTGGACTATATATCCGGTACCCACTATCTTAGGTTAAAGACAACTGGGACCTATCCGTTTAGTGGATGGGTTGAGGGCGGTAATGAGACATTCATCATTGAACAGATCAGGGTATCCAGGCCCTAGCCGCACAGCACAACCGAAACGTCGTTCACGTCTGTGCCGGTTGGGCCTGTAACGATCAGGCCGTCAACGGCCTTTAGCCTGTGGTAGGCGTCGTTGTTTTCCAGGATTTTGTCGATGTCCAGGTTTTGCCCGCGCAGCCTTGCCAAAGTGGTGCAATCGACCATGCCACCAGCGGCGTCCATCTGTCTCGCATCTTCGCGCATTTTTCCCAACATTGCCGTACCCCCGGCTCCATTGTAATATACTTTGCCATAGGCTGGGCCACTGTCCTGTATGGCTGGGGTTTTCTTGTTCTCGCTGCCTGTCAGCAAGGGAGCCAAAATACCAACTTGTAGCATATTTTTCTCCTGCGTACCAAGAAAATTTTTCCCATAGCCTAAATTCCCGTAAAATCCACCCTCCAAATCCGTATCTAATTTGTAGACCCAATACAGGAGGAACATATGGGAAACGATTTAGCCATGAAAAGGGACTGGTATTTCACCAGCCCGGAAGCAATCTCGCGGTATCTGACCACGGTTATAAGGGGTTGGGGGTACAAAACAAGGTGGAACCTGTCCGACAACTCGGAATCGGTGTACATCAAGGCGTGTTTGGGTACAAAGGAGGCCCCAAAATCGCTCCACATACGCATGAGCAACCATACCTTACCGCCCAACAGTCGCAGCATGTACAACTATGACGTGTACTGCGGCCACAGACGAAAGGAGGCGACAAGCTACGTGAAACTGCTGTCCGGGCTGGCCGAACGGCTTGGCAAGCCCCTGCCGTGTTGCCTTAGATCGACCAATGTCGGAACCAAGCAGTACAAGACCTATAGCATCGAGATGCAGCGCAGGGGGAAGCAGGCAAGCGACCGGGGGAGCTTGTTCCTGGAGGAAAGGCTGTACGTGTATGAATGAAGCGCTTTTGTCACGCCTACTGTCAACCCCGGTTGCAATCCGGGAAAACGGTGTTTCCGGTCGCCTGTTCGTGGACGGGAACATAGAAGGAAACCGCCTCTTGTTCCGCTTCCTGTTCGACAACCGGGAGGAAGTCGCCCCCGTTTTCCTGGAGACCCGAATAGCCGGGCAAAGGTTCCAGTATCTGCTGGCAGGCAGGGATCTTACCAATCCCATGGTCAAAAGCCCGGTCGTGTTCCCGGATGCGGCCGTGGCGGAAGGGATTGAAATCCTGTGTGTGAAGCCCTTTGTTTCGGTGCCGTAAAAAACCAAAAAAAACGGCGGCCCCGAAAAATTGGCCCCGTCTTCTGCATCTAAAAAAGTGAAAGGGGAAACCCTAGGCCGCCAACCTGGTTGGCGGATAACCACAGAACATCCCGAACAAGGGGAAGGAGAAACGAAGATGACTTTAGGAAAAAGGATTATCATTAAGGTTTGTGCTTTAGGGCTGATGGCGGCTTGGTCGCAAGATGCGGTTGCGAAGGTTAACCTCTTGCCGCCTCCCGCCCCCAGGCCGCCTCGCACTTCCAGGCTGGCCCCCACACCCAGGCAAGCCCCCACTCCAAGACAGGCCCCCGCTCCCAGGCAGACGCCACCGCAGACAACACCAGGGTTTACGGGTATACCAAACGATGCCCTCAGAAACAGGCAATTCGTTACCGACAGAGGGCAAATTCTGGACGGAAACGTGATACGCAGCGACCTAGCCGCTTTCAGTACCCGCCATCATCGTGATCTGATCGCGGCAAAAACGGGGCTACCGCTTCCAAGAAACAGCGGGGTCGTTAATGGCGTACGATACACGGGCGATGCCTACACGCAGGCCCTGATAGCACGCTACGACAGGATAAACGCTTTTCTCAACCTGAACAGGCTGGGCGGGCGGACGGATTTGCTGAACGGCTGGAAAGGCACGACGGCGCAATTGGCCGCCAAGTACAATATCCAGCTAAGGGGAAGGGAGTCATACAACCAAATCGCACGGCGTATAGCCCAGAACGGCAGGACACGCAGCGACACCATGACAAGTACCATCATAGACAATGGAACACAAGGTGCGGTAGATCAGGCTCGGAGGTACGCGCTGCATCCCGACATGACCGCGCCGGGCAGAAACATCCCCATATTCCGCAGGATAGAGGGAACCCCCGATACGCGGGGATTCAATATGACGAACCAGGCCCACTCATACTTTCGTGAGCAAGGTTACTTTCTGACCGCCGGCGGATTAAGGACGGAAGTCGTGAGCGCGACAGCCCGCTCTACCAGAATAGACGGGCGGACTTTCCGCTTCATCGAGGTCATCGAAAGGATTCTCCCGTAGATTTTTTTTGTGAAACGGGGTCGCCCCCGGAAAAATAGGGGGCGACTTCGGCATCTAAAAAACATAGGGAAAACGGCCGTATGGCGGTTTATCAAAAACGCCCAAAACGGGCAGGAGAGGTATCGGTATGATTAACAGGACGAAAACAACAAAGGCAATTGCTTTGGCTTTAGGACTTGCGACAATGGCGCTCGCGGCGGTCACCGCCCAAGAGGAAACACGGAACCGCATTTTCTTTCAGCTTTCGGAAGGCGAGACTATTTCGACCATGGAGATCATCATGCCTGACGGAACCCGCTTCTCGATTAGGGATTTCCGTCCGGAAAGATATGAAGGCCTTTACAGCGCTATTCTAGATGATCGCATCGTGGGGTTTAACTATGTTACCATCAGGGCCCAGATGAACAACAGATGGGTTAGAACCAGAAACCGAGTCGAGATCGATTCAGCGCAAGGCACGCCTCGGGTGGACATGAGGGCCATGCCGGGTGGAAACGTTGGCCAAGAGATTGTGCGGGAGGCTAGCCATGCGGGCGTAGGCATAAGCTACGCTCTTGCGGGGCACGTAATCAGGAAGGGTTATGGTTACCTCCAGAGGAAATTCCCGAAACAATATGCGAAGCTTGCGGCCTACGTCAAGAAACAATCCGCGAGCCTTGCGGTAATAACCCAGCAAGCCGGTGCGTATATCGCAAATGCATCCCCGAAACTTTACAAAGCCATAACCGTGGCCTGTAAAGGCATAAAGTCAGCGGCCCTCAAGGTTTTGGCTGTTGTTCCGAAAGTTGGCCCGATAATAGTCGCAGGCGCATTCGCGATCCGTCTTATCCGTATTTTAGTACGCGCCAGGTCTGACGGCGAACTTCAAATAGTAGGCGTCAGCTATAGTAAGTGACATCTTGGCAATATCGCCGCCTCCGCATGGGGGCGACGATATTGTCATTATTTGTGGATTGACAAGAATTCGTGTTTTTTTGTATTATTTTGGAGAAATGCAGCAGGAGGCCGAATATGAACGGTTTTGATCACATAGACTATAATAAACTGAATCGTATCTTAGGTGATTTATTTCCCAATGTTCTTTTTTTTATGAAACTTGGCAAAAATAACCTGTATAGCTATAGTGGCGTGCAGGATCCCGCAAAGAAACAAAGGATGTGGCAAGCGAATGAGGATCCAGATAAAATTGATGAAGCCCGAAAGGAAATAGAGGCCGATATATGCGCTTTCATAAACAAAAACAAAATCCCCTATGAAAACAAAAAAATACTTGTTCAAAAAATCGCCAAGGAAGAACGATTTTACCCCCTGTTTCCCCATGAAATATCGCATAAAGATAAAATGTTCGACAAGCTAAACAGCTTGAATGGGAACGGCAACGTGATAAAGATTTCCCTTGAGGCAATCAATAATGAACACGTCCAGGGTTTTGAGAAAGCCGTGCGAAAAAACATTATAGCCAATGATTTTGCGAACAAGTATTTTGAAGAGGGTTTCCTAAAAGACAAAATCTATTCCCTTGAGGATTTAAGAAACGCAAAAGAATTGGGTTTTTGCGAGCATTCGCCATTCTCCATTTACGAAGCTTTTGACTATTACGCCCGCAAACACTATGTCCTTATTCGCTTCGCTTTAGAATTTGAGGATCTGCATGAGCAATGGAAAGAGGAACTAGAGAAGAAAATAAATGAAAAAAGTGCGTCCAGTAATTATTTTTATCTCGGGCACAAGGACGGGTACTACGCTGATTTCGAGAAAACTATTGATAATACCCATGCTGCTTACGATCGGTTAACTGAAAATAAACCAACAGTATCCAAGGGTAGAGTGTTGTTGAATAAAGTTTTTGTCGAAGGACTAAAGGATCATGAAAAACTGTTGGACAAAGATGATGCAAAACTCAAGTATTTCCGTTTTTTGTTTCTGGAAAATGTGGTTAAAATGATAGAAAAAATTCTTGAGTCCGAAAACGGCAACCATTACCAGCCAACAGACTTTGTGACCCTGACTGGGAAAATTTGTGGGCAACTTGGTCATGTAAGGAAAAAAAGCCAGTTAGAGAAAAAATCCCAACTTGGATTGTATGACAACATAAAAGTGGATTTTTCCGTTTCGGATCTTGAAAATATCCGAAACTACTGCAAGAGACTAAAATGTTTTATAGAGGAAACCGAAGGCTGGCTAGAAGGGATGGAAGAAAAACGCAGTGCCGAAATTAAGCAATGCCTGAAATATGGGACTTCTTATGACAAAATAAAAATGCTTTTTTTTGTTGCAACTGCTTTTGATGAAAAAGATATTTTCCCGCAACAATCAATCGACAGGATTGATGCACTGTATAGAAAAATATCTGTCACGGTTTTTGGCGACATCAAATTAAGCAAAGAAGATGGTGGCGCAAAAGACTTTTACTCCGAAAGCAATAAGCATTTAGAAGATAAGCATTATCATGAGATTGGTTATGATCTTATAGCCAAGGAAGACTGGGAAAATTTTGTCAATAAATTTCTTGCGCTAGAATTCAATGCCAATGACGAGAAAGATTTTGTGCAGTTTTTCCTAAATGAACACAACAGGCAGGAAATATTGGCCGATCTTGAATCATATTTTTCAAAGGGAAAGCATAACACGAGCAGTTTTATATTCACCGAATATAAAAAAGACAACAAACTGGTGCATCACGGTTTTTTCGTAAAAAAACTTAGGAAAGCATGCCATAAATACCAAGAATGGCACGACAAGACTTATTGATCATGAAGGAGGCAAAAATGACAAACGAATTTGACGCTAGTTTTGAGTTTATTGACGAGCTTCTTCTTAAACACCGCGTTTCCCTGCGTTCTCTTAGCAACGTTGCCGAGACGCAAATGGATGACTTGCAGCAGGCGGAGCGTATTTTCGACCTTAAAGAAGAAAAGGACGGAAAACTTTGCCTTGCGCTTTTTCGACTTATGGCGGGGAACCATGCGACGGCTATTAGCGAAAGCTTTTGCAGCATGTACAACCTTGATCCGTCGCTTGACGATTTCTCTTTCGAAAGGAACAAGCTGTTCCTGCTGGCGGCTTTTGTCCACAACCCGTCTTTCTTTGCCATGTCCTGGAACCTTTGCGGAATTATCCAGTCCGAGCTGGCTTCGCAGGGGGAAAAAAGCAACCGTACATTTTTGCCCAGGCGAAATATAGCCGTCCTGGCGGCAAGCAGTGCCGACGTGGCAATGAAAGAGATATGGAGCGAAGACATCGAAGAAAACGGTATTTCCGGCAAGCTGCGAATTTTGGCAAACAACAAGGACGGTGCCGGCAAGCTGCAGTTCCGCTTTAAATTTAGCGAGTACCATTCCGAGCCACCATACTATCTTGTTGCCCGTTACACGACAAAGAGCGACGGCATCGAGTACCAGGCCGAACTAAGCACTACTCCAGTGAACAACAGCAAGAACAAGGAGCTTGTAATAGCTTCCGCGATACAAACTGGCGTAAACTACAGTGGCGGTCTTGACTTGGATCTGCGGAAACATGGCTGACACCGTATTATTTGTTCCGTTTGGCTATGACGACGATTTCTCGCTCTATAAGGTAATGCTTTCGGAAGACTACTCGGAATTAAGCTGGTCCATACAGGCTCCGGGGATAGCACCGGAGATACGGGACAAGCTGGGAAGTCTTGAGGAGTATTTTAAGCAACGGCATTACAAAAAGGATGTTGGGGGGCAGTTCGTCGGTATTAGTGAATCGGACGGGTCGGACTTTAAGGAGTTGACACCTTCGACTCCTTCTATTTTTCTGGGGCTTTTTCTTGCCGTTGCGTGTAAGATACAGCGGCGGAAATTGCGCTTCTCCTTTGCTTCGGTGACGGTTACGGGTGATTTGGACTACGACGAAAATACCGGCGAGATGAGGCTTAAGGAAGTCGGCGACATTCCCAATAAACATAAGGCATTTGAGGAATATGCCAACGGAAATATTGGGAATGGCAGACATCTTTTTGTGTATGTGGGTGCCGACGAACAGGTTTTGGAGCGCGAGGACGAAAACATAGTTGTAAAGCGTTTCTCCAGCAAAGATTCCATTTTTAAGATTGCGGACGATGTTTTTGAGCCCTATACCACAAACATGGATATGCCAGACCTTGACGAAACCCAGCAACGCCTTATGAACGACGTAAACGGCGGACAGCGGTGTTTAAGCTACATTGCCACGCCGGATTATGAGAAAAACAGGCAGGAAGCATTTTCCAGAGACTGGACGGGATTTTTTATCCACGGCGAAGGGGCCAGCGGCAAGAGCGTTATGGCGGAAGCATTGGTTCGGGATATGATGCGGGCAGGAAGGATCTATGCGCCCTTATGGATAAGCGTGAAAAACGATGAATGCAGGGCAGGCAAGATTGGCAAAGAAAATGAAAGCTCTTATATTCATCATATTTACGAGCAATTGGATATTGCCCCAGACGATATTGATGCTCTTAAGCGGGTGTTTTCGGAAAATCAATATCTGATTGTCTTTGACAATTTGGAAATGGGCGTTACTCAGTTGAATTCTTTCTTGGGCAAAATCAATCGATTTTTTAAGCCGATTTATAAAAACAGGCCTTTTCTTATGATCGTTAACAGAGGATACTTCAGCGACTTGGCTTTGCCGAACAATATAAAACCAATACGGTCGCCTGCGTTGGAGCAAAAGGACGTTGATTTTATGATACGCACCCTTGCCACGCATGGCGGCTTTGGGGAGAAATTAGAGGCGGAAAAAAGCAGGGAAGAATACGGCCAATTCTTATCGGAAGTCGTCAATCAATTGGCTTCCGCTCCAGGACTTATCGGCCCCGCCCTTAATATCTTAAGGGAAAATACCGCTGGCAAAGCGCTGTCTTTGCTGAAAAACGTCAAGGACAAATCTTTCCATAAAAATATCATAGCTATTTACAGTTCCAGTTTTCAAAATTTGTTCAAGAGAGAGCAGGCTGTCCTTTTTGGAATGCTGGATTGCAGTAGTCCAGATGCGCTGAAAAGCAAGGAAGAATGGTCCAACCTGTTGCACAAGAACAACTTTATAAAAGAAAACGGATTTGCCGACGATGATGACATTAAAGAGGCTTTGGGCATATTATTAGGCTGCCATTTTATCTATAGGGCAGACGAGTCCGGCGAGCCAAAATATGGGATTAAATCCCACTGTTTTCTGGCATTTGCGTTTGAGCCTGAATTTGAAGGCGAATTCTGCCATGAAGCGGGAAAATGCCTGCGCGATCAAGTAATGGCAGATAATAGCTGGAAGCTATACATTGCCTTGCGCTATGATCGAAGCAGCAAATATGTCGAGCCAATTTTAAAGACACTGAAAAAAAATGATATTTTGATTAACGATCATTTGTTTGCGGCAGCAAGATGGTCCTCTAGTCCGGAAAATTTTGTATTGCTAAAGGATTATCAAAAAGGCAAAATTGATATGCAAGATAAAGATGGATATACTGCTTTAATGGTGGCTGCAGCAACAAATCCGCACCCAAGGGTTATGAACTGGTTTTTAGGCAAAGGTGAAGGCAAAGCAAATTTAAGCAAAAGAGCAATAACGAAAAAAGACAAAACAGGCTTAGGTTACAATGCTTTATGCTATGCTGCTGAAGAAAATACCAATTCTGACGTGCTCAAAACGCTTGTTGATACGGGGTATTTCAATATAAATGAACGTTTGAAGCGAGGGAATGGGGCTGGGCATACCCCTTTTTCATTGGCAGTTATGTTTAATACCAGCATCAGTGTTTGCGAGTATTTTGTAGATGATTTGAATTGCGATGTGAATGGAAGGTTTAAACTAGACGCTAGCGATGATGATCTCCCTCTCGACAATGCCTGTGATGAGCAAAATGCGCGAAATAAAAACATAATGGGCATACGAAACATGAAGCAAAATCCTTTAACATTTTTTGACAAAATTTTCGGCAAATTTTTAGACAAATTACTTTTCGGGGTGGATGGCGTCAGGCCTCTTTTTATACTTGCAATGAATAATCCAAATGTAAAAATAATAGAAAAAATAATATCATCATCAAAGATTGACAAGAAGGAATCTGGCGGTTTGCCCTTATGGTTATGCGCACTGACAGAGACACGATTAGAAGTTTTAGACTTATTTTTGAAACATGGGGGCTATGGAATAAATGAACTTAGCTGTGGTTGCACTGCGTTTATGAGTGCGGCAATATTTAATGGATCGCTACCCGTATTTGACTGGTTTGAAAAAAACGGTGCCGATATCTATGCAACGGATAAAAGTGGCAAGTCGGCGTATGATTATGTTTTACAGAATAATCCCCATAAGGAAGAGGTTATTAAATGGTTCAAAAAGCGTGATTTTCATACGCATCTTGAGTCTCGCTTAATTGCGGACTATACCGAAACCATCAGGCTAGACAGGGATAATGCAAAGGCATACAAAAATAGAGGTTTTGTTTACCAAGACAGAGGTCAGCATGACTTGGCAATTGCGGACTTTAGCGAAGCTGTTAGGATTAATCCAAAAGACGCTTATGCCTACGTTGCCAGGGGAGACGCATATAGGGAAAAAGGCCAGCATGATTTTGCCATTCGTGACTACACCGAGGGCATAAGGCTTAATCCGGCAGATGCGCACGCAGATCGCTCGCGTAGGCTAAATCATGCTGCGAATAAACAATATGATTCGACTATGGAACGCTATGCCAAAGTTTTCAAGCTTGGGCTATGGTATGGCGATACCTATTTGCTTCGCGCAGGCCTTTACTGTGAGCAAGAACAATATGAGCTAGCCATAAAAGATTACACTAAGGCCATTAAGCAAGACCGAAAAGATGCAGAGGGCTATCTACGTCGCGGAGAAGCCTACTGCGCGCAAGGGCAATATAAATTAGCCATAAAGGATTTTACCAAGGCCATTAATTTGGGTGCCGATACTCGTATCGGGCTAACGAAGGCAGATGCCCTTCGCCTTCGCGGTCAAGCCTATTGCGGACTGGGGCAACACGATTTGGGCATAAATGATTTTACCGCGGCCATCAAGCTTAATTCAGCCAACGCCATAAGTTTTTTGTGGCGTGGAAAGGCTTATATAAAGAAAGAGCAATACAAGACAGCAATAACGGATCTTACTGAGGCTATAAAACTTGATTCAAATGACACCGATAACTTTTGGTGGCGCGGAAGTGCCTATCAAAATGATGGCCAATATGACCTTGCGATTTCGGACTATACAGAGGTGATTAGGCTTGACCCAACTGATCCCGATGCATTTCGTTGTCGCGGGGATATATACAAAATGCAGGGGAAAAACGATCTTGCGGACAGGGACCATGCCGAGGCCGGCAGGCTTTAGAAGTTTTACAGCATGAGCTTCCTCGCATAGAGGAAAAGCACGTGTATTCTTATGTAGGTACCCTAACCCGCTTCATAACCCCCGCCATTGTATTACATAAAAGGCGTTTTTAGCCATATAACCTTACTGTCATACGATAAAATCTGCGTGTTCGACAACAATCTTGGAATAAAAACAATGCTGATGGTACGATAGGACGCAAAACAGAAGTTTCGCTTCACCATGATCAATTTCTGCATAATGCCAATCGACATACATCTATGACGTGTACTGCGGATTCAGGCGGGAAGGCTGGGCAAGCCCTTCGGGCCATAAAAACCAAAAAAAAACAGCGACCCCGAAAAATTGGCCCCGTCTTTTGCATCTAAGAAAGTGAAAGGGGAAATCCCAAGCCGCCAACCCGGTTGGCGGATAACTACAGAACACCCCCGAACAAGGGGAAGGAGAAACGAAAATGGATGGTAGGAAAAAATTTATGGTTACGGTTTGTGCTTTAGGGCTGATGGCAGCTTGGTCGCAAGATGCGGTTTCGAAGGTTAATCCTTTGCGACCTCCCGTTCCCAGGCCGACTTCCAGACCCTGGCAGATTCGCACTCCCAGGCAAGTCCCCGGTCCAAGACAGGCCCCCACTCCCAGGCAGACGCCACTGCAAACAACACCGGGGTTTACGGGTATGTCAAACGATGCCCTCAGAAACAGGCAATTCGTTACCGAAAGTGGGCAAATTCTGGACGGAAACATGATACGCAGCGACCTAGCCGCTTTCAGTACCAATCATCATCGTCGTCTTATCGCGGCAAGAAAGGGGCTACCGCTTCCGCCAGGAGGGGAAGTTAATGGCGTACGATATATGGGCGATACCTACAGACGGGCCCTAATAGCACGCTACGACAGAATGAATGCCTTTCTCAACATGAACAGTCTGGGTCGGCGAGCGGATTTGCTGAACGGCTGGAAAGGCACGACGGGGGAATTGGCCACCAAGTATAATATCCGGCTAAGGGGAAGGGAGTCACACAGGCAAATCGCACGGCGTATAGCCCAGAACGGCAGGACACACAACGACACCATGACAAGTACCATCATAGACAACGGAACACAAGGCGCGGTAGTTCATGCTCGGAGGTACGCGCTCCATCCCGACAGGGCCGCGCCGGGCAGAAACATCCCCATATTCCGCAGGATTGAGGGAACCCCCGGTACGCGGGGGTTCAATATGACGAACCAGGCCATTTCATACTTTCGTGAGCAAGGTTACTTTCTGACCGCCGGCGGATTAAGGACGGAGGTCGTAAGCGCGACAGCCCGCTCTACCAGAATAGACGGGCGGATTTTCCGCTATATCGAGGTCATAGAAAGGGTTATTCCGTAGTTTTTTTTTATGAAACGGGGTCGCCACCGGAAAAATCGGGGGCGACTTCGGCATCTAAAAAACATAGGGAAAACCGTCGTATGGCGGTTTATAAAAACGCCCAAAACGGGCAGGAGAGGTAACACTATGGCAACAAACAGGACGAAAACAACGAAGGTAATCGCTTTGGCTTTAGGACTAGCGACAATGGCACTCGCGGCGGTCACCGCCCAAGAGGAAACGCGGAACCGCATTTTCTTTCAGCTTTCGGAAGGCGAGACTATTTCGACCATGGAGATCATCATGCCTGACGGAACCCGTTTTTCGATTAGGGATTTCCATCCGGAAAGATATGAAGGCCTTTACAGCGCTATTCTAGATGATCGCATCGTGGGGTTTAACTATGTTACCATCAGGGCCCAGATGAACAACAGATGGGTCAGAACCAGAAACCGAGTCGAGATCGATTCAGCGCAAGGCACGCCTCGGGTGGACATGAGGGCCATGCCGGGTGGAAACGTTGGCCAAGAGATTGTGCGGGAGGTTAGGCATGCGGGCGTAGGCATAGGTGGCTACGCTCTTGCGGGACACGTAGGCAAGCTGGGTTATGGTTACCTCAAGAGCAAATTCCTGGAACAATATGCGAAGCTTGCGGCATACGTCCAGAAACAATATGCGAGCATTGCGGCAAAAGTCCAGCAAGCCGGTGCGTATATCGCAAATAAATCTCCGAAACTTTACAAAGCGATAACGGTGGCCTGTAAAGGCATAAAGGCAGTGGCTCTCAAGGTTTTGGCCATTCCGAAAGCTGGCCCGATAATAGCCGTAGGTGTACTCGTGGCCCCTCATGTTATCCGTGTTATTCGCATTTTAGTACGTGCCAGGTCTGACGGCGAACTTCAAATAGTAGGCGTCAGCTATAGTGAGTGACATCTTGGCAATATCGCCGCCTCCGCATGGGGGTGGCGATATTGCATGTCATCATTTGCGGATTGACAAAAATTCGCGCTTTTTTGTATTATTTTGGAGAAATGCAGAAGGAGGCCAAATATGACGGGTTTTGATCGCATAGACGACAATAAACCTAATCGTGCAGACCGAACTAAACATTACCCCAGTGAACAACAGCAAGAACAAGGAGCTTGTAATAGCTTCGCGATACAAACCGGCGTAAACTACAGTGGCGGTCTTGACTTGGATCTGCGGAAACATGGCTGACACCGTATTATTTGTTCCGTTTGGCTATGACGACGATTTCTCGCTCTATAAGGTGATGCTTTCGGAAGACTACTCGGAATTAAGCTGGTCCATACAGGCTCCGGGGATAGCACCGGAGATACGGGACAAGTTGGAAAATCTGGAGCAGTATTTTAAGCAACGGCATTACAAAAAGGATGTTGGGGGGCAGTTCGTCGGCATCAGTGAATTGGACGGGTCGGACTTTAGGGAGCTGACGCCTTCAACCCCTTCTATTTTTCTGGGGCTTTTTCTTGCCGCTGCGTGCAAAATGCAGCGGCGGAAATTGCGCTCTTCCTTTGCCTCGGTGACGGTTACGGGTGATTTGGACTACGACGAAAATACCGGCGAGATGAGGCTTAAGGAAGTCGGCGACATTCCCAGTAAATATAAGGCATTTGAGGAATATGCCAATGGAAATATTGGGAATGGCAAACATCTTTTTGTGTATGTAGGTGCCGACGGACAGGTTTTGGAGGGCGAGGACGAAAATATAGTTGTAAAGCGTTTCTCTAGCAAAGATTCTATTTTAAAGATAATGGACGATGTTTTTGAGCTTTATACCCCAAACATGGAAATACCAAACCTTGACGAAACCCAACAGCGCCTTCTGAACGGCGTAAACGGTGGGCAGCATTGCTTAAGCTACGTTGCCACGCCAAGTTACGAGAAAAACAAGCAAAGGACATTTTCCAGAAACTGGACAGGTTTTTTTATTCACGGCGAAGGGGCAAGTGGCAAAAGCGTAATGGCAGAAGCCTTGATCCGCGACATGATGCAAGTGGGAAGAATATATGCGCCTTTATGGATAAGCGTTAGAGATGATGCTGACTACGAGCTAGATAAAATCTGGGAAAGAAGCGAAGCCGATATTTACAGACAACTGAATATTACTCCAGACGATATGAATGCCCTTGAACGAGTTTTTTCGGAAAAACAATACCTTATTGTTTTTGACAATCTGGAAATGGATATTACCCACTTAAATTCGTTCTTGAATAAAATCAGCGAATTTTTTAAACCGATTTATAAAAACAAGCCTTTCCTTATAATTACCAACAGAAGTTTGTTCGACAATGTGATTTTGCCAAACAGGATAGAAGCAATATCATTGTCTAAACTGGAAGAAGAATACGTTAACCTAATGATACGCAATCTTGCCGAGAGTGGTGGCTTTCTGGACAGATTAGACAAAATGCAAACCGAGGAAGCCACGGAATATGATTTATTTTTAACGGAAATCGTCAACCGCTTAGCTTCTACCCCGGGCCTCATCGGCCCCGCTCTCAAAATGCTTAGCAGAAACACTGTACGCGAAGCACTGCACTTGCTGGAAAACACCAAGGATAAAAGTTTTAGAGGGAATATTGTGAATATTTATGAATCCAATTTTCGAGACCTACCCAAAAAGGCGCAAGCTGTCCTTTTTGGAATGCTGGATTGTGTTATGCCAGATATGCCAAAAAGCAAGGAGGAATTGTCCGACTGTTTGTTTGAAAATCGCTTTATAGCAGAAAACGAACTTGCGGACGATGATAGCATAAAAGAAGCTCTTGACCTGCTATTGGATTACTATTTTATTTACAGGACGGAAGAAGCTGGCGAATCCAAATATGCCATAAAGTCCCATTGTTTTTTAGTTTTTTCATTTGAACCAGAATTTGCGGGCGAACTTGACCATGAGGAAGGAAAATCTTTGCGCGAACGGATAATGACAGACAATAGCTGGAAATTGTTTATTGCCCTGCGCTATGACCGAAGTAGCAAGGATGTTGAGCCAATCTTAACCGTATTGAAGAAGGATGATTTTTCAATGGACCAGCATTTGTTTACTACAGCCGAATATTCTTCGAAGGCGGAAAACTTGGAGTTGCTAAAAAAACGTTTTGAAGAAGGACATCTTGAAGGCAACATTGACATGCAGGACGAGGAAGACGGAGAAAGCCCTTTTTTGCGGGCGGTGGCTAACAATCCTCACTCTGCAATTACAGAATGGTTCTTGAAAAATTTGGATAAAGAAGCAATCATCAGAAAGGACGCCGACGGACTTAATGCGCTATGTCACGCAGTCTTGTTTAATACCAGTCTTGAAATAGTAAAAAAACTCATAGACACGGGGTATTTCGATCCAAATGGATCGATAGAAAGCGATTTCTTCCCTATTGGCACAATACCATTTTTAGAGGCTTTGAAAGTAAACAACAATCTTGATATTTGCGAATATTTCTTGAACGATTTATGTTGTGATATAAACGAGTTGTTTTATTTTGATGTAAGGAAAACACTTGACAATCCCTTGATTGACGAAGGATTAGAATTGGATGAAGAAAATGCAACATACAAAAACATACTCGGGCTCAGGCTTCTTTTTAGAAGTATCCGAGGAGAAGATGAAGTTGAAAATTTATTCAAGAAAGCGCCGTTTTTCCCAGTTTTTTCTGCATTGGCAAACCCAAACGTCAAAATTCTAGAAAAAATACTATCGTTTCCGAAATTTAATGCGGAAATAATAACAACCAGCACTGGGGAGTCTCTGTTGCATATGGCTGCAAGAATCGTATCACAAGCTGAATCCTTAGACTTAATTAAGAAATATGGATGCAGCGAAATAGATGAACGTGATAAATATAATTTTACACCCTTTCACCGTGCTGCACTATCGAATTGTTCAATACCTGTTTTTGATTGGTTTGAAAAAAATGGTGCCGATATTCATGCAACCATTGATGGTATCACTACAGCCTATGATTTGGTTCTAGAAGCCCATCCTTATTGGGAGAAAATTTCCGATTGGTTCGAGGAAAGAGCTGTATATACTAGCTTTACCAGAGGAGATGCCTATATGGCAAGGGAGCAATATGATCTTGCGATTGCGGAGTATACCAAAACCATCAAACTGAACAAAGACGAGGCCGAAAAATACTACTATCGTGGCCTTGCCTATGTGGAGAGAGAGCAGTATGACTTGGCGATAACGGACTTTACCGAGGCCATACGGCTTGCCCCTGTCAATGCCGAGATGTACCATGTGCGTGCAGACATTTACCGTATGCAAGAGCTATACGATTTGGCGATTGTTGACTACAACAAAACACTAAAGCTTGAGCCAAAAGATGCGTATGTTTATTACAAACGCGGGGTTGTCCACTGTGAGAAGGGACAGTACAATTTAACCATAAAAGACTTTACACGGGCTATCAAACTTAACACGGGTGATACTTTCATTTATGCAAATCGAGGGGGTGTCCATGTGGAACGAGGAATTGTTTATACCAAACGGGGGCAATACAGCTTAGCCATAAAGGATTTTAAAAAGGCTCTTAAACTTGATCCTGCAAATACAGGCGCCTTTAAAGGCCGAGGAGATGCATATCAAGTCAAAAATCGATATGCTCTTGCAATTGCGGACTATACCGAGGCCATCCGGCTTGATCCAGCCGATGCTAATGTCTTTCGTGCCCGTGGGGATATCTACAGAATGCAGGGGAAAGACGATCTTGCAGACAAAGACCATGCTGAGGCAGACAAACTTGAACAGGCTTCTGGCAATCCCTAGATCCACTCCACTGGTTAAGGCGGAGGACAGGGGAAACGCCTACAGAGATAAACGGCGGCCTGCTGAGATTAATCTGTCACCCTTGCGTCCTTGGGCAGTATAGCCATTCGTAGGTATTCCTTTATGACCTATGCCGTCGAACTTACGTTAAAAATATAGGGGCATTCATATGCACGGTGTTATATTATCCAAGTAATTTTCTCCTTGACTTAGTTCCTGGGCGATATTATTTTAATGGCATAACGGCGGGTACTTATATGACCAAGATTATAAACATGGGTTCTGTCAACATTGATTACGTCTACGCCGTGCCGCATTTCGTGCGTGCTGGGGAAACCCTTCTGTCGAGTTCCAGGCAGATATTTCCCGGCGGCAAAGGCCTCAACCAGTCGATAGCGTTCGCCCGTGCGGGTGCGAACGTTAGCCATGCCGGCAAGATCGGCGACGACGGCGACAGATACCTCGCCATCATGAACGATGCTGGTGTGGACACAAGACTTGTCGAGAAAAGTATCGTCCCGACCGGACATGCGATAATCCAGGTAACAGGGGAAGGGGAAAACTGCATACTCCTTTACCAGGGTGCCAATTCCATGCTGGACGAAAATTTCGTCGATCGTGCGCTTGAGTCCTTTGGGGAAGGTGACATCCTTGTCCTGCAGAACGAGGTAAGCTGCATCGACTATGCGATGAGGGCGGCCAATGCGAAAAAGATGCGAATAGCGTTCAACCCATCGCCGATTGACGAAAGAATCCTGGGCTACCCGTTGGAATTCGTGACGTGGTTTTTGCTAAACGAGATCGAAGGCCATGCCTTGACGGGGAAAAAGGAACCCGGGGAAATCCTGTCATCACTTGGGGGAAAATACGCAAAGGCGTGCATCGTGCTTACCTTGGGCGAGGATGGTGCCTGCTGCCTTTCCGAAGGCAGGGTGTTGCGACAAAAGGCACGCAGGGTCTCCGTCGTGGATACCACGGCGGCAGGCGACACGTTCACGGGATACTTCGTCGGATCGGTCGCATCGGGCAAGAGTTTGGAGGAGTCTCTTGGGATTGCGTCCGTTGCGGCATCATTGGCGGTTTCCCGCACGGGAGCGGCGGTCTCGATACCGACCATGGACGAGGTCGCAAGGCAATTTTCTTAGGCGGAAGATTGATAGCGATGATCAACATTGATACAAACGTATCAAAAAAATTCTACATCAAGGAGAAAAAAATGCGTAAAATCGTTATCGTGATGTTTTTGGTTGTGCCCGTGCTTTTTGCACTGGCGGGATGCTGGGAGAGCGGCGACGGACGTAATTCGGACGGGGTAGAAAGGGCCGCTCTGCTGATCAACGGAAACCTTGGGGACAGATCATTCCACGACTCGGCCAACGCCGGTATGGCCTTGCTGCGTGATCAGCTGGGTATCCAGGTAAGGGTGGCGGAAGTCGGGTATGACAGTTCCAGGTGGGAGCCGGCACTTAGGGATCTATGCGATGGGAACTTCGACATAATCATCTGCGGTACCTGGCAGATGCAGGAAATCGTGAGCAGGGTCGCCAAGGACTATCCCAATCAAAGGATCGTCATCTACGACACCTCCATGGACTACGCCGCTGATGTCCAGGGTTTTTATGCCAATATTTTTTCCATGGAATATAAGCAGAACGAGGGCTCCTATCTAGCGGGCGTTCTTGCGGCCAGCATGAGCGAGAGCGGAGTTATAGGCTTCGTTGGTGGCATGGATCTTCCGGTAATCCGAGACTTCCTTGTCGGCTACGTACAGGGGGCCAAGGACACGAATCCGGAAATCAGGGTAGTCCATTCGTTCATCGGGAATTTCAGCGATGCGGCTAGGGCCAAGGAACTTACCTTCGCCCAGTACCAGATGGGTGCCGACGTGGTGTTCTCCGTCGCTGCGAACGCCGGCGAGGGGAGCCTCCAGGCCGCCAAGGAACGGAACCGCTTTGTTATAGGCGTGGACTCGGATCAAGCCCTGCTTTACGAGGAAAACGATCCCGTGCTTGCGAACCTTATCATATCCTCGGTGCTTAAGCGAATCGACCAGTCTGTCCTTATCGCTGTGGAGCGCACCATGGAGGGTGACCTGCCCTGGGGAACAAGGGAGGCGCTGGGAATCAGGGAAGGTACCGTCGGGCTTGCGGACAACCACATCTACAGAAGGGTTGTCCCTGCCGAAGTGCGGGATCGCATCAGCGGATACAGTGATCGGATCAGGGACGGACAGATACAGGTTCTGAGCGCATTCGGCATGGACGATGCCACGTTCAGACAATTGTTGGACTCGGTTCGCTAACGGGAGAGGATACAGATGGCCGAAATACTGCGGATGCGAAGGATAGAGAAGATCTACCCGAACGGCGTGGTGGCCA
>Ga0209755_10001054_pt1 | contig 45997 bp, 42 predicted proteins | sample TergutCo191P1_FD_187301 | JGI IMG/M metagenome (GOLD analysis project Ga0209755, IMG submission 187301) | Cornitermes sp. P1 segment gut microbial communities from Petit-Saut dam, French Guiana - Co191P1 (SPAdes) (version 2) | ecosystem: Host-associated > Arthropoda: Insects > Digestive system... | reverse complement strand
CTGGTCGGCGTGCTGAATTGTCGATAGCCTGTGCGCGATAATGAACGAGGTCCGCCCAAGCAGCAGCCTTTGCAAACCTTCTTGCAGGGCTTTTTCCGTCCGTGTATCGATGTTGGCTGTTGCTTCGTCGAGAATCAGAATCCGCGGGTCGGCAAGCAGCGCCCTTGCGAAGGAAATCAGCTGCCGCTGCCCTACCGAAAGGCGGCTTCCGCGCTCGTTTACCTCGGTTTGGTACCCGTCCTCGGTTTCCATTATGAACTCGTGTGCGCACACTGCCTTCGCCGCGTTTATGACTTCCTCGTCCGTTGCGTCCAGGCGGCTGTAGCGGATGTTGTCCATTATAGTGCCCGAGAACAAAAAGCTGTCTTGCAGCATTATACCCATCTGGCTGCGCAGCGAAACAAGCGTCTGCTTACTGATATCATGTCCGTCCACGGAAATGACACCGCTGTCTATGTCATAGAAGCGGCACAGCAGATTCACCACCGTAGTCTTGCCCGCGCCTGTCGGGCCCACTAGCGCAATCGTATCGCCCGGCCGGCATTCGAAGTTAACGCCCTGCAAGACCTTTGGGCCTTCCTCGTACGAAAACTCCACATCCTTAAACGCAACCCTGCCGGAAATCTTAGGCATTTCCACAGCGCCCGGCAAGTCTTTTACGATTATAGGCTCGTCTAGCGTCTCGTAAATCCGCTCCAGATAGCTCATGTTCGACACGAGCGTATTATAAAAGTTCGCGATATTATTTATAGGGCCCCAGAAGCGCCAGATGTACGCGATGAACGCAACCAACACACCAATAGAGAGCGTGCCGTAGGTCATCATTGTGATGCCGTATATATAGAAGAAAGCCACAGCAAGCATCCCGACATTCTCGGCGCTTGGCCACATAAGGAACATTACCTTGATGGCGTGCATCCATGTCCCTTGCAGCTCGCCGCTTACGCCTGCGAAGATGCGCTCGTTCTCCTTTTCGCGGGTGAAGGACTGCGTGATTTTTACCCCCGCTATGCTTTCGTGGATGTAGGCGTTCATGTTCGACTGCTTTGCCGAGAAGATGCGCCACGCCTTGCGGTTCATTACCTTAATAAGGAAGGTGACTACCAGAAGAATAGGCAGCCCCGCCATACTGACAAGCGTAAGGCGTACATCGATAAAAAGCATCATGATGATAATAATTATCAGCGAAAACATATCGGTAATAACGGACAGCATACCGTTTGAAAGCATTTCACTAAGCGAGTTTATGTAGTTAACCACCCGCACAAGAATCTTGCCGTGCGGCCTGCTGTCGTAGTAGCTGAACGGCAGTTTCTGCAAATGCTGAAACAAATCAAGACGCATATCGCGGATAATCCCCTGCCCGACCTTCGCCATAGAAAACACACGGTAGCGGATGAAGAACACGTTAAGGATAATAGTAACAAGCATAACCCCCGACAGCTGCAAAATCATGTTGATATTGTTATCGGGAATCGCTTGGTCTATCGCAATCATTGTCAGAATCGGCGAAAGCAGCCCGAGCGTGCTTGACGCAATCGTCGTGGCAAGCGTAAGAATAAACATCGTATTATACGGCTTTACGTATTTCCAGAGCCTCTTTATGTGCGGCCAGCTGAACGTGCTGTCGTTTTCAAGATGCTCGTCTGTGCGGAATGTATTGCGCGCCATTATTTCGACCCCCTTTGTTCTTCGTACAGCTGGGCGTAGTACCCGCCTAGCGCAACCAGTTCATCGTGTGTGCCGCGCTCGGTGATTTCCCCCGATTCCAGTACCAGAATCAAGTCCGCGCTGCGCACTGCCGATAGCCTGTGCGCTACTATAAACGTAGTGGGGCCGCTGCCGTCCTTGATGACCCGCTCGGCTAAGGCTTCCTGAATCCGATGTTCCGTCTCCATGTCCACAGCCGAGGTAACATCATCGAGAATGAGAATCGAAGGCTCGGTCGCAATCGCGCGCGCAAGCGATATCCTCTGCTTCTGCCCGCCCGATAAGCCGACGCCGCGCTCGCCTATTACCGTATCGTATTCCTCGGGCATTTTGCGGATAAAGCTGTCGGCGTCCGTAATCGTCGCGGACGCGTACACGTTTTCCATGGCAGTATCCGGTACACCAAACGCGATATTTCCCTCGACCGTGTCGCTGTGAAGGAAAACATCCTGCATGGCGTAAGAAATCCCGCGCCGCAGGTCATAGATATCATAGTCCTTGACATTTACACCATCGACAAGCACCGCGCCCTCCTGCACATCATAGAAACGGCTAATCAAATTGACAAGCGCAGTCTTTCCGGAACCTGTACCGCCCACTATGCCGACCGTCTGCCCGCGTTCTGCCTTGAAGCTGACGTTTTTAAGAATGTACGGCTGCGGCGCGTAAATATCGTAGCAGAAGCCCACGTTCTGAAATTCTACCGCCCCGCCTACACGCGTTGTTGTCTCCGCTACATGCGGGTTCTGTATGTAAATCTTCGAGCGCATCATATCGTGGACTTTCTCGAGCGAGGTTACAAAATTCTGCATGTTATTCACGTACCAGCCGAACATACGCGTAGGGCCGTCAAGCATCCACAGGTACCCGCTAAGCGTGATGATATGCCAAAGCTCGATTTGCCCGTTGATTACCAAAATGCTGCCGAACAACAGCAGAATCAGCGGCAATAACGCCGCCGCGGTCTCCATCACAGGCATGTACTTCACACGCACCTGCGCTGTCTTAGTGTTGCTGTCGTAAAATGCCTGGTTGGCCTTGGTAAACTTTTCGACTTCGTATTCTTCCTGTGTGAAGGCCTTGACGACGCGGTTTCCGCCGATATTTTCCTCACTGACGGAGTTCAGTTTCGAAAACTGTTCGCGTACTTCGCGGAACGCGGGCATTATTTCCTTTGACTGCATCGTAGCGGCGACCATAACAACCGGCGCAAGGATAATCATGGCAATCGTAAGCGGAACATTAATCATACCCATGACGATAACCGCGGAGATATATAACAAAATGCTCTCCGGAATCGCAAACATATCAAAGGCAATAAATCCGCGGATGGCTTCAAGGTCGCCCGTCATGCGCGACATGATATCGCCGACACGGTTTTTGTCAAACCAGGTAAAATTCTGGATATGCAGCTTGTGGTAGACATCACGCCGCAGCTCAAACAGCACATCCTGACTAATACGCTCGGACAGCACCCTAAACCAGTACCGCGCCACGCTCCGCCAGATTGTGTTCCCCACCATAATCCCAAGGTAAGGAAACAGCAAATCCGAACGCCCGCCCTGGATAACATCCGCAACAATACGCCCCGCCATATACGGGTTAATCAGCGCCGCCACCATGACAAGTAAGTTCACAATAAACCCGACGACAATCCAAAACCGATGCTTCATGATATAAGGCAGTCCCCATCGTACTGCTTGATGCATGTTAATTTACCCCCTTTGTAATAACAAAGAAATAAGCGGGACAGTGATAAGGCACAGCAGGCTGGACAACGCAACTATCTTAGAAGCCGCAGCCGTGTTCCCCTTATACTGCTCCGCAAAAATAACCGTAAGCGCAGCGGCCGGCATAGCCGAAAGCACAACAAGAACCTCGAGCATAACCGGGTTATGTATGAATAACCTAAGTATAAAAAACGCCGCAAGAGGTATACCGAGAAGCCGCATAAAAATAACCGGCAAAACCCGCGGGTCGTTTACAAGAGTAAGCGGACGGCTCTTTGCGAGAATAGAGCCGACAAGCAGCATGGAAAGCGGCACAGTCATACCGCCCACCAGTCCAATCCCGTTATTAAGCGTATCGGGCAGACGGAACCCCGTCACGAAGAATATAAAGCCGACAAAAGTAATGATAAGCGCAGGATTCAAAATAATCGCGCGGAAATTAGTTTTCGCCTCCGTGCCCGCTTTGCGGAACAGATAAATGCCAAGGCTGAACGCCAGAACTTGGAACGAAGCGTTAGCCATAGAGACATAAATCATCCCCTCGTAGCCGTACACCGCCTGTATAATCGGAAATCCCATATAGCCGACATTAGCAAATACAAGCGAGAACATCCAGACGCGTTTCTCGTCCTCCGCCGCGCCAAGCAATTTCGCGAGTCCCATCCCAATCAAATAGCCGGAAAGATAAATCGCCGCCGAAAGAAAAAGAGTAGCAAGACTCTCAAGCAAAAGCTCCCGCGAAAAGGGACGCATCATGGACAAAAAGACCGTGCAAGGCAAGGCGATTTTGACCAGTATAGTAGACATGCCGGCATTCATCTCGTCAGACAAAATCCCCCGCTTGCGGGCAACGTACCCAACGGCAATACAAAACGCCAAGGCAATCAAACTGTTCACAAAGGTAGAAAACATTTCATGCACTGCATTCACTCCCAAGAGATTATACACGATTATGTGCTATAATGGGAAAAAAATTTTAGGAGTTTTTTGACATGAGCAGGACTGTGCTTGTTACCGGTTCATCAAGAGGGATAGGACTGGCTATAGCTAAGGAATTTACAAGGCTTGGCGACCGTGTTATACTAAACGGCCGTATAGACCGGGCAGAGCTTGATAAAGCTGCGGCAGAGCTGAATATGCCGGGCATTCTTGCCGACATGTCAGACTACGGGCAAGCCGAAAAACTTTTTGCGCAGGCCGGCGAGGCGGACGTTCTTGTGAACAACGCGGGCATGGCGCATTTTGGGCTGTTCACGGACATGAGCCCGCGGGAATGGGACGAGGTTCTGCGGAATAATCTGGGTACCGTGCTGAACGCAACGCACCTAGCCGTACCGCATATGGTGCGTAGGAAACGCGGCGTAATCATCAACATCTCATCCATGTGGGGCAACAGCGGAGCCTCATGCGAGGCGGTTTATTCCGCGGCAAAGGGGGCAGTCCACGCCTTTACCCGCGCTATGGCAAAGGAGCTTGCTCCGTCGGGCATCCGCGTGAACGCAATAGCCTGCGGCGCAATCGAAACCCGCATGAACGAGCGCTTATCCGCAGAGGAGTACAAGGCGTTCGCAGAAGAAATCCCCATGCTGCGCTTCGGGAAAGCGGAGGAAGTCGCGGAACTTGCGGTGTTTTTGGCGTCAGACAGCGCGGAGTATATGACAGGGCAGGTGATTGGGCTTGACGGCGGGTATTAATAAATATGTAAAAACGGCCGTCACGGCAATGCAATCGCATACAAACGGCGGGATTATCTATCTCTTTCCGAATATATTGGTCAATTTAATGTATCTTCTGCCGCTGATGTTTCTTTGGCGGGTGATAGCGGGCGGCGAAAGCCCGCCGTATATCGGCATGACGCTTGCGCAGCTGCTTACCTACACCTACATGAACGCGCTTTTGACTGATTTGCTTGTCGTGCGAACTGTCGCCTCCAGCTGGAACTACGAGGGGCAGCTGATTAGCCTGTATACGCGTCCCATGTCGGTATTCGGGCATTTGATTGCGCAGACTGTCGGCGGGTGGGTGCCTATGTTTCTTGTGTTTTCCCTGCCTATGCTTTTGCTTGCTCCGCTTTTTGGGATTTCGGTCGTTCCTGCTACCCTTTGGTTTTTTCCTTCGCTGCTCCTTTGTGTTTCGCTTGGTTTTGCTATCGATTTTATTTTTTCCTGCGTTACAATCCGGCTCCGCGGGATGGCTTGGCTTGTTCATTCGATGCGGATGGCGGTGGTTGCGTTGTTTTCCGGGACGGTGATTCCGTTTCGTGTGCTGCCATTTGGGCTTACGCGTGTGTTTGAGTTTCAGCCGTTCGGGAGTTTGGGCGGTGCGCCTTTGTCGTTGTTTGTGGGGAGCAGCGAGCCGATGCGGATTATTTTGGTGCAGGTTATGTGGAATGTGGTGCTTTGGGTGGCGGCTGTTGTTTGGTTTGCGAAGTCGCGTGAGAAGCTGGTGAGTTATGGGGGTTAGGGTTGCAGTTCGCTTAACAGTAACTTTACTGTATTCTCGTATGCTCTTTGCAATATATCAGTATCGATGGGTTCGTGCCTGTATTGACCCCTTCGTGCCATAGCAGCCATCGTGCAATCCACCAGCATTTCGATTACGTCGATTAGGTTCACATCATCGGGACAGTTGGCATGTAAGTGGTGGCGTTCAGCGGCGACATGCGCTTTGTGCCATTTGCTTTCGCGGTAGTCGGCAGGCGGTTCTTCATCTATACCGAATAGTTCTATCTTGGAATGGTCATGGTCGATTCCTGCTTTTATTAGTTTATCTGCGATAAATGCGCAACCGCGTTGGACGTCGCTTCGGTGCAGGAGCAGGCTTTTCAATTCATCTTCATACGTCCATTTTTCTGTGCCGTCACCTAACGACGGGTGGAGATTTTCATAACGATTGATTTTTATACTCATGCTTACCTCCTGATACTTATAATAGTTTTTTGGCAGTATATCACAAAATTTGGTTTACAAGTTTACATATCCATTACGAAAAATCAAGTGAAAAGTTGGTGAGTTATGGGGGTTAAACGCATTTTCGAACTCTATGCCTTGTACGCGAAAATGGACTTGGCTTGGCTGCTGCGCGACACGACGTTTGCGGTTCTTGCGGTTGTCACGGATATTGTTACGAATCTTTCGGCTGTTGCGGGGGTTTTTCTGCTTGCGTGGCGCTTTGACGGTATCGGCGGGATGGCGCGCTTCGAGGTGCTTTTCATGCTGGCTTACGCGAGTATCGTGACGGGGATTTTTCAGGTATTCTGCTCCGGCGGGAATACAGGGCATATCAGCAGAAGAATAGGACGCGGGCAGCTTGAACACATGTTTATACAGCCCGTGCCGCTGCCTGTGGGGCTTGCGACCGAGGGGTTTATTCCGTTTTCCGGCAGCAGTAATCTGCTTTCGGGGATTGTGATTATGGTGGTGGCTATCGTAAATTTGGAACTGACGCTGCCGTGGTGGTGGGTGCTTTCGCTTGTCGGGAATTTGCTGGTTAGTTTTTCGATTGTGCTTGGGAAGGCTTATTTTTCTTCCAGTCTGGCGTTTTATGCGCCTGTGCAGGCGGAGGAGATTTCTACTTTTGTTGTAGATACTTTCGGGCATATCAGTACGTTTCCGTTGTCCGGGATGCCGGTTGGGTTGCAGTGGACGCTGATTACGGTTATTCCTGCGGGCTTGTTGGCTTGGTTTCCTACCTTGGTGCTGTTCGGACGGGCGCCGTTCGGGCTTGCCGGGTGGTATCCGCTTGCGTTTGCCGTTGGGCTTTGGGGCGTTGCGTTGTATTTCTTTCGGAAGGGGTTGAGGTTTTATGTCAAAAAAGGCATCAACAGATACTCGGCAATGGGACACCGCCGTTAGTGTGGAAGGTGTGACCAAAGTTTTTACCCAATGGCAGCGCGAAAACGCCGGGGCAGGCGGGATTCTGCGGAATTTGTTCAAGCCGCAGAAGAAGATTGTGTCGGCCTTGGATGATGTTTCGTTTTCCGTCGCGCGCGGGGAGTTTGTGGCTTATGCAGGGCCGAACGGCGCGGGTAAGAGTACCACTATGAAGCTGCTTGCGGGGATGTTGCAGCCTACTTCCGGGCGGGTTTCTGTCATGGGGCTGTCGCCCGATACCGAGCGGATTCGGGTTATGCGGCGGCTTGGGGTTTTGTTTGGGAACCGCACGGAGCTTTGGTGGGACCATCCTGTTTCGCAGAGCTTTGAATGGAAGAAAGTCGTTTGGGCAATTCCCGATGCGGTGTATCGGCGGAACCTTGACATGCTCTGCGAGTTGCTTGATATTGGGAATTTGCTTAAAACATTTGCGCGGGAGCTTTCGCTTGGGCAGCGGATGCGGGCTGATTTGGCTATGATGCTTCTGCACAGCCCCGATTTGATTTTGCTTGACGAGCCTACGCTTGGGCTTGATGTCGTTGCTAAGCGGCAGATGATTGAGTTTCTCAAGATGCTTAACCGCGAGGATGGGGTTACTATTGTTGTCACCAGTCATGATATGGATGATTTGGAGGAGATGGCGGAGCGGATTTTGATGATTTCCGGCGGGAAACTAGCTTATGACGGGGATTTTGGCGGGCTGCGTGAGATAACGGGGAATTTGACGCGGATTACTGTGGAGATGGAGCGGGGGAAAGGGATTGAGATTGAGGGCGGGCGGTTGTTGAGTGAGGATAGGGGGGTGTTTGTGTTTGAGGTGGATTTGGCGGTGGTTTCGGTCAGGGAGCTGCTGAGACAGGTTGCGGATGCTGATGGGGTGAGGGATGTGGAGATTAGTAAGGCTCCTATTGAGCAGGTTATTGCGGGGTTGTATGAAGGGTGGCGGTAGGTGTATAATGCCATTAAGATAGGAGTTGATTGTTATGTTAGCTGCTGAAGCATCCGCAAAGGTTAGCGATGAAGCCTACCATGAGTACATTCTTGCGGAGTTAGATAAAGCCGAGAAGGAGGCTGCCGACCCAAGCACCCGTTGGCTGTCGCATGAGGAAGTGATGGCTAATGCCGCGAAGCGGCGCAAGGCGCGGGAACGTGTATAGCTTGAGGTATCTGCCGTCATTTGATGCAGATTTGACAGAAGCAGAAGATTATCTTTTCGAATTTAGCTTAGCGGCGGTGGATAGGCTGACTGAGGCGATAGATAAACAGATAACAGCTTTGGCCGGACACCCGTTTATGTACCCTGTCTACGGACGCAACAAAAAATACCGCATTGCCCCGCTTCCCTACGAATATCTTTGCTTCTACCGCATTGACGAGGAGTCGAAAATAATTGAAGTACATCGTCTCCTGCGCGGAATGAGAGATATATCGTCCTTATTGTAAACACACTGTTATTTGACACATTTCGCCCTTTTGCGTTATAATCCACCGTGATACACCCAAACAAACCAACAAAGGGGGAACCATATGTTCAAGAAAATTATTTCGGCAGCGCTTATCTTTGCTCTGCTCTTTACCGCCTTTCCGCTGACGGCTAGTGCCAGTGCTGTCAGTGAATTCCAGTTTGAAACGCTGGCTGACGGCGGGCTTGCTATCGTCGGCTATACAGGGCCTACAGGTTCGAATGTTACGCTTACCATTCCGCGCTTTGGGCCGGACGGGTTTACGGAGGTTCGTGTTATCCGTCCCGAGGTCTTCCGCAACAGACATTTCTATCAGGTGAACTTTGCGGAACACAGCGCGGTGCATACCATCGAGCGCCGTGCGTTCATGGGCTCCGGGCTTACCCGTGTTAACCTGCCGGCCTCCATGCGCAGTATCGGCGAAGGTGCCTTCGAGGATACTGTCAGCCTTACGCAGCTTACCCTGCCCGCCGGCCTGCTAGAAATCGGCCCTTGGGCATTTTCCGGCACCCGGATTGCACGCATTTCTGTTCCTGCGTCTGTCACGCATATCGGTGCTAACGCTTTCAGCAACAACCCTTCCCTTTGGGACGCGCATTTTCAGCATAACGACGGCGCGGCTGTCAGTGTTGCAGCAAACGCGTTTTCGAGCGTGTCGCCGGGGTTCCGTATCACGCGCCCGCACGGCGCCGAGCGTTTCCCAAGCAACTGGCATCCGCAGGCTGTCACCCATTCTGTAAACGACGCGCCTGCCGCTGACGGCGACTGGATTTGGACGCCGCTTACCGGAAATAATATCATGCTTACGGGTGTGCGCCCGGGCAGCGCCCTTTCCACAGCGGAGCGGGTGGAAATCCCCGCCACCATAGAAGGACGCACCGTACGCCAGATTCAGGGACGCACCTTTGACCACAACAACCATGTCCGCGAGGTCGTTATTCCGAACACGGTGACGGTCATCCAAGCGCTTGCCTTCAACAATAACCGCGACCTGCGCACTGTTTATTTCCGTCACAACGACGGCGACACGGTGGAAGTTTCGCGCGACGCGTTTGTCGGCGCGCACCATACGTTTAGTATCGTGTACCCTTACGGTGCGCGCGGCTTTACTACGCCGACCTGGCACGGTTTTCCCGCCGCGCCGGAACACCTTGAAGGGATATGGGAATTTCGCCTGCTTGGCGGTATAAACGCGGTTATCATCACCCGTTACAACGGCACCGCAGCCGTGGTGGAAGTACCGTCTATGCTCGACGGGCGCCAAGTACACGAAATCGGCAACGAAGTCTTTGTAAACAACACAACAATCACCGAGATTGTTTTCCCGGAAAGCATAGTGTCCATCGCTGCAAACGCAGTCTACAACGTGCCTAACCTGCAAACAGCGCGCCTGCGCCATCAGCACGCGGACACGCTCTTTGTTCACGGTTCCGCTTTTACGCGCGTACATCGCGATTTTACTATTGTCCATCCCGCGGACGCGACCGGGTTTACTAACCCTATGTGGGGCTTTCCCGCCGAGCCGGATTTGCTCAGCGCGTTCTGGGTATACACCGTATCAGGCGGTGTCGCGACCATTACCGAATACCGCGGTAACGAGCAGCATGTCGAGATTCCCGGATATTTGGGCGGCTCGCCCGTACGGATTATCGCAAGCGAAGCCTTCCGCAACAACAGCTACATGGAGCGCGTGACGATTCCCGCAAGCGTCCATACGATTCGTCCGAACGCGTTTTTCAACAATCCTAACCTGTACGCGGCGCATCTGCTGCATACGAACACGAACCAGTTTACGGAGTTCAGCCGCTACTCATTCGTGGGCATAGCTTCGAACTTCCGTCTGATAGTGCCAAACAACGCGACGGGCTTCACTTCCCCGTTCTGGAACGGGTACTTCACCGTACCGGAGTCTGACGCGCTTACCCTGACCGAGGGATATTTCGAGTTTACCATCCGCCGCGAGGCCCTGCCTGGTATGGCGGAAGCTATGCACGATGTTGTGCATATCACAAGGTACTTCGGTACGGAATCCGAAGTGGTAATCCCCGCTACGCTTAACAACGGCAGACCCGTGGTAGGCATAGGCGATTTCGCGTTTCAGCAAAACCAGACGGTGCGCCGCGTGGTAATCCCCGCCTCGGTAAGAAGCATAGGGCATTCCGCGTTCCTTGGCGCAAGCAACCTTGAAAACGCAGTGTTCCTGCACCTAAACGGCGAAGGCCTGGTGCTTCACGCGAACACCTTCCGCTACACCCATGCGGATTTCACCATTATATATCCGCCGAACGCGGTAGGCGGTTTCACCTCGCCGACATGGCAGGGCTGGCCAGCAAGACAAGGCACAGCCGCACCCGGCACAGAAATCCCAAGCCCAGAACCGCCGCCGGAAGCACCGGAAGTCCCGCAAATCCCGGGGCATAACGAAGGCTTGCGCAACCCGCTAATCCACACAAACAGAACACTGAGCCAGACAGACTCCTTCCACACCCGCGACGGCGAACTGCTGCACGCGCCGATTTTCAGACTGGAGCCGTTTGCGCCGAACCCGCAGTTTGTCACATCATACGTAATGGTGCGCGTAATCGCCGATATCCTTGGGCTTGACTGGACATTCGACGATGCGACCCGTACGGCGACCTTCACGGGGTATAATGAGCAGAACCAGTTTATAACGATGGAGCTGACGATAAACAGCACGACCATGCGCGTAAACGGGATTCCGCGAGATGTGCGCGCGAGCGCGGGAACAGTGCCCGCGATTTCGAGAGAGGGCAGGCTGTTTGTTCCTGTGTTGGTGTTCCAGGAGGTCTTTGGGGTTACGATACAGTGGAATGGTGAGAATCGTACTGTTACTGTTAATCCGTAGGAAATAAATTTTATGATAAGGCCAGTTGGTTAGTGTGACTAGCCAACCGGCCTTTTTTTGATGTATAATCAGCCCATACGCTTAGATACGGACAAGTTCACGGATGTGAGCTATTATATTAAGAGGGAGGGGTTAGTTATTTATGAGTGGATGGGAAACCAACCGACCATCACTGCTGCAATAATCGCGCACATTTACAATTTTCCACTCGACAAGAAGTTAGCCACGTAACCTGTTCCAAGCGTGGTAATCGACCGCTCATCAGGGCTACAAAACTGCCCGCCATACGCACTGCCATCTGCCATACTTTTTCTTCCCCCTCAAATTCTTTTTTGAAAGAAACTAGAGATAATAAGGCCGCCTACCAAACTCACCAAGCGAAACATAACCAACATCCTCACCCTTCACCTTCTCTAACCACTTAACCAACCCCTCACTCTCCCCAAACTCCCTAATCCTATACTCAATATTAGCAATAAAATACTCTCGCGCATCATACCCAACAGGCGCGACATAAAACTGCTGCCCACTACCATCTTCCCCTATAAACCAAAACAAATCTTTAGCAATATACTCTACATAATAACCATGAGTCTCGCCAGTCACTTCTCCAGTATAGTCTCCATTATAATTATACCCATCGTTAAGCCGAATCTCTCCTTGTTCAGCCAACACCTGCCGGGCTTCCCACGGACTCAAAATCACTCCGTCGGAATCCATCATATACGCATTATACGAAGGGTCAAGCATCACCCACTTATCCAAATCCTGTACAAAGACAACCGTAACAACATGATTATCCGCTTCGTACGGATTAAACGGCATGATATATACAATCCGCGCCTTCAGGCCGACAGCCAGACAACACTCCGTAAGAATCTTTGACAGCGCCATGCAGTTTACGCCCTTGCCAATCGGCTGCCCGAAAGTGTATTCTAGCAAATCAAGAGCATTAAACGGGATACTGTTATCGTACTCGCCGCTGTGGAATGTATTGCTTGACAGCCAGTTCAACAGATTAAGCGCCTGTGTCAGTTCGCTGCCTTCTCCCGCAACCTTCCCCAAATCATACCTCATCGCCAACTCCGCATTTTCGCACTCATAATTATAGACCGGCGTAATACATTCCGGTCTGTCAAAGTTGCTCATCATTTTCAGCATTCCGCTGTAAAGTTCTAACCTCACATCGCCCTCCGCTTCCGCCACCTATCAACCCCCCAGCAAATCACCATAGACACAGGCAGCGCCAGCCACGACGTCACCCAGAACCCCCAAACCAACCCAACAGCAATCAACACAACCGAAAAAACATAATACAAAATATTATAAAGAACATTCATACTATACTCACCGCCGCGAATAAAGCCATACGCCTTGTAAACACAAATAAGCACCCACATAAACGGAAACGCAATCCACTGCCCCGTAAGCAGCTCAATCACTATCCCGGCCGCGAAAAACGAAAGCAAAAAGACCGGCAGCTGTGCTTTCGCCGTACCGCTTTCGTCATCCTGTCTAAGCAGCGGCAGCAAAAACACATAAACAATCCAAGTAATAGGGCCAGCAAGCCATGATATGTACATACTTTCCGTGAACACCGCATACAAAACCATCACAGTGGTTATCGACATGTAAATAGCGTCTTCAAGCAAGTCCTCGAACTCGTATGTAAACAGCTTCCCGGGGACGATGATTCCTTTTTTGGCGTCTACCGTATCCTTTATCATAACAACCGATGCGGTGACAAGGAACATAAACGGCGACATCCATCGCAGCCGCGCAAAAATCTCGTTTTCGATAGTTATATCAAGCCAATTCGGCAAAAGCAAAATAAGCCCTACAATAACTCCCGTTAATGTAAAGGCATAGTCAGCAAACGTCCACTTTCTGCTATTATTCATTATAATCATTCTTTCTCTTGCCCATATACCGTGCCGCATGGTATCGTAACCTGTGGAAGGAGTTTTGTCAAACATGAAAAAATTCGTATCGTATTACGCGCCGTACAAAGGGCTGCTTGCGATGGATATGATTTGTTCGGTGCTTGTGGCGCTGCTTGCGCTTACTATTCCTATTGTTGTGCGGCACATCACGGGTACGGTTATCTACCAAGACGGCGATATCATCACCGAAATAATCCGCATGGGTATACTGATGGTCGCAATCATCACCGCACAGACAGGCTGTGCGCTTTTTTACGACTACAAAGGGCACGACATGGGTGCGCGTATCGAGCGTGACATGCGCGGCGAGCTGTTCTCACATTTGCAGAAGCTGCCGTTCCGCTTCTTTGATAACGAGAAGACGGGCAAGCTGATGTCGCGCCTCACAAACGACCTTAACAACCTGTCCGAACTGTACCACCACGGGCCCGAGAATATCGCGGTCTATGTGACGCAGTTTTTCGGCTCGCTGATTATTCTGCTGTTTATCAACTGGCGGCTGACCTTGGTGCTGTGCGCGTTCATCCCGTTTATGGCAGTCTACTCCTTTTTGCTGTACCGTAAGCTGAACACGGCGTACAAGGTAAACCAAGAGCGCATAGCCGAAATAAACGCGCACGCGGAGGAAAACCTGTCGGGCATACGCGTGGTACAAAGCTTTGCGGCGGAGGAAGTCGAAAAGCGCAAGTTCGCGCGCGTAAACCAGCAGTTCTACCTGTGCCGCAAGTCCATTTACTTCCACGAGAGTATGCACTATACCGTTGTGCAGTTTTTCTTCGCGCAGCTGATTACCGTTGCGATTATCGTTGCGGGCGCGTTTTGGATTGTGCAAGGGACGCTTGCGCCTGCCGACCTGCTCATTTTCGTGCTGTACGCAAACTATCTGCGTGAGCCGATTCCGCAGCTGGCATTCATGGTGCAGCAGTACCAAGAAGGCTTGGCGGGCTACCGCCGTCTGCGCGAAATAGTAGACACAGAGCCCGAAATCCGCGACGCGGAAGACGCAAAGCCCCTGCAAAACGTAGAAGGCAGAGTCACATTCCGCGACGTAAGCTTCCGCTACGAAGAAGAACACGAAACAGACGTACTGAGCGGCATAAGCCTAGAGGTAGCCCCGGGCGAAGCGGTAGCAATAGTAGGGCCGTCCGGCATAGGAAAAACAACCCTGTGCGCCCTAATCCCGCGTTTCTACGAAACAACCGGCGGCGAAATCCTAATCGACAACCAAAGCATCCGCGGTGTCGAGCTGACATCCCTGCGCCGCCAAATCGGCGTAGTGCGCCAGGAAACCTTCCTGTTCGGCGGCACAATAATGGAAAACATCATGTACGGCAGGCCGGAAGCCGCAAAGGACGAAGCAATAGCCGCAGCAAAACAAGCAGGTGCCCACGAGTTCATAACAAAGCTGCCGAACGGCTACGACACAGATATAGGTGAGCGCGGAGTACGCTTATCGGGCGGCCAGCAGCAGCGAATCAGCATAGCCCGCGTTTTCCTGAAGAACCCGCCCATTTTGATTTTCGACGAGGCGACAAGCGCTCTTGATTATAAGAGCGAGCGGGCGGTGATGGAGAGCTTGGGGAATTTATCTAAGGGCAGGACGACTTTTATTATCGCGCATAGGCTGAGTACGATAAGGAATGCTGATAGGATTTTGGTGCTTGGGAAGGAAGGGATAGCTGAGCAGGGTACGCATGAGGATTTGTATGAGGCCGGCGGGGTTTATGCGGATTTGTATGATGCGCAGGCGTGAGGGCGGAATCAGTTGCTTGATTTAATCAAGCAAAAAGGTATACCAAACATAACACTGCCGGCCGATAAAAACGGCCACGCTTATATTGACAAAGAAAAGCATCCTGACCTGTACGATTGGGCTGTGAATGGTTGATGAAATTGATAAACTCTGTATTAGTAGAGAGGTCTGAATATGTCCATAAACTTTAGAACATATGTAAATGACACTAAATTTGGTGATGATTATTACAAGCTGAGAAAGTTTCTTGTTTCACTTAATGACAGTAGCTATCATTTTGGGCGTTGGGATTGGATGATAACACACCCATATCTTGATGTAAACGGCTTGAGTAAAATCGGTATATGGCAGGATGGCGACGAGATTGTTGCACTTGCGACTTACGATACTAATTCAAACTTAGATGGTGCGTATTGGTTTCCTTACAATAAAAAGTATGCGTTTCTGCTTGGTGATATAATAACATATGCTAAAGAGCGTTTAGTAGCAAACGGAGTTTTAGAAATAGCTATCCGTGATGGCGACGATGAATTTCAAAACGTGGCGGCAAAAATGGGATTTGCACCAACACAGGACAAAGAAGGTGACGCCATATTTCCCATTGATGTTGACAAAATTGAGTATAAATTGCCAGAAGGGTTCACAATTACTAGTATGGCAGACACCTACGACCTCTTTAAGTATGGCCAAGTGTTATGGAGAGGATTTAATCATGAGGCTAAAGGTGAAGGGTCGTTTGTCCTTAAAGATGAAGATTTACCTAAGTTCGACTCCGCGTTTAAGCGGCCAAATGTGAATCTTGACCTGAAAATTGCTGTAGTTGCACCTAATGGTGATTTTGTTTCATATTGCGGCATGTGGCATGACCCAGCATCAAAAAATGTATTAGTGGAACCTACTGCGACAGACCCCGCTTATCGTAGAATGGGGTTAGGTCGTGCCGTTGTTTTGGAAGCTATTCGTCGGTGTGGAGAACTTGGAGCTGCAAATGCATTTGTAGTGTCGTCCCAACAGTTTTACTACGGCATTGGTTTTCGTCCAACATCAACAACAACATTCTGGAGACAGTTGTGAAAATGCGCTTAAGTAAATGGTAAACATGAAGGAGGAAAAACATGTATGCAGTAAAAGCAATTTATGATGGCGTTAATTTCAAGCTAAAACAGCCAATTTCTGTAAAAGGAAGGCGTGAGGTTGTCATTACCTTTCTTGAACCTGTGACAGGGCATGTTGACAACACAGCGCAGATAAAAAAACGTCCTCGTTCAGAAATAATTGGCTGCCTAAAAGGAAAAGTTTGGATGGCAGATGACTTCAATGCACCAATAGAAGAATTGAAAGAGTATATGGAATGAAATATTTGCTAGATACTCACGTTATTATCTGAATGATAGAGGACTCCCCAAATCTACCATTGGTGGTTAGGGAGGCCATTAGGAATCCTGAAAATCAGGTTGCCATTTGCTCCATTTCACTTTAGGAAATTGCCATAAAAATGAACATAGGGAAGCTAACCCTATGTTTGGAGTTTGACGAGCTGGTTAATTTGCTAAGAAGTAGCGACTTTGATTTTCTTCAAATCGAAGATGAATACATGTTAGGCTTGTCTAAATTACCGTTGCTACACAAAGACCCTTTGCTATGTTATTAAGGGGCTTGAGAAGTAAGCGTTTACTCCGGTTATAGAGTTGACATACTCATCGAACAGCGAATTTGCTGTAATATCAGATGTAGAAAATGTATACATTTTTCACATTCCTTTCATTTCATAAATTTTTTGTAAGGTACTAAGACAAAGTGCTTTTTCATCGGAGGTTTCGGCAAACTTGTAACCCGCAACAGTCCTGTAGCCATACATTAAAAGGATTATCTCATAAACGCAATTATCCTTTATTTGAGAAATGTCTTCATATTCCGAAAAACCTTTGTAGTATGCGGGGATGCAAGTTTTGAAATTCTCTACCATGTGGATTACATCCGCATCGTCTGCAATAAGGCTTGCGATGTCCTCGCCAAAGAAGCCCCAACCAGTGGTATCCCAGTCAATTAGTGCGATTCTTTCCGGGGTGCATAGTATATTCGTTACCCAAAAATCCCGGTGGCACAGCACTATGGGTAGTTTTTCAATGCGGGGGAATATTTCATCTGCTTGCTCGTCGATGTCAATAAGCATTTTGCATAATTCTCTTGGAAGCTCACAATCGTTGCTACGGATATAATCGTACACCTCCGGCCATAACCTATATTTCATGTAGAAGCCTTTCAAGTAATCGGTATTACTTAGATTTGTAAGGCTTTGTAATATGCTCGGTTGTTCGGCGTATAACTTACCTTGAAATCGACCAAGTTCCTCTGCCGCCCGCTTATACATTGGGGGTGTCATATTCAGGCCCGTAACCCCGTCGATGTATTCCATCCACAATTGGTTTTCGTCATCGCTTATTTCAGAGTGGTAACATATCGGCCATCGGAGCGAATCCGAAAAAACTGTACCCAACTCTGAAGCATACAAGTCGTACTCTCTGCGCCATGAACCGGGGTCATTATGGCGTTCGAATTTAGCTGTCTTTTTATAGACCACACTGTATGGTAGTTCTCTGCCGTCAGTAGCATATGCGGTGCCTGTGACTAGCAACACATCACCTATTGTTCCGCCCTCTAGGTCTTTGACTTGATAATCAGCATGGGCAATCGCCGCACCAAGCATTTTACCGAGTACATTTGTTAATGTTTCTGCGTTAATTTTACAATCGCTCATTTTTTGAAACCTCCATTTTTCTTTTTTTGCTTGCTTCACATGGACAAGGATTTATGTTGCGCTCTCTTGTCTTTGAGAAAGCTGGCTTTGTCATTCACGAATTTATTTTCATTTTTCTGCGTGAGGTATTGCCATATTGTTTCAAATTAACCATGATTCCTCCCCAATTTTGGACGCAAAAATGCCACGGACAAGCAGCCTCAAAAGAAGCTGCTGCCCGTGGCTCGAAAACAAAAAAAGATACGACCCTTTATCGTATCCCACAGATAGCAGTATTCACGAAAGGTTACTGAGTTTGCGGCACAGAAAAAAATACGGTTAATTATCCGCTCTTTTAACTCATGCCAAATATGAAATTTTAGGTGGAAATCACCATCATCATCATACTGTCACGCATACAAACACTCCTTTCGAAAAATGAAATCCCTAATGGGTTGAAATTATTATAAGTTGTTAAATTGCGAAAATCAAGCATTTTTTTGAAGATATAAGAAATTCAAATAGACTTCTTTCGGAAAGCACTTGACAGGGGTTAAATCCTTTTGATAGATTGATTATTGCAACTGCCATTACTGAAAAAATGACACTTTTTGGGAACATTGACCGAAAATGATACTCAAAAGTTGCTAGGCTTCTTGGCACAGCGCGATTGAAAGGAGCTCTACCACCCATGGACGCAACGACGCGCAGAAAAAAAATATTCAAGCTAATCAACAAAGAAAACGCGCCCGTAAGTGCCTCCGCGTTAGCCAAAGAACTAAGCGTAAGCCGCCAGGTCATAGTCGGAGATATCGCAATCCTGCGCGCACAAGGACGCGAAATCATCGCAACGGCAAGGGGCTATGTGATTCCGGAGTTCATGGAGTCTAACCGCTATGTCGGAAAAATCGCCTGCTGTCACAACGCCGAGAACACCAAAGAAGAACTATACATAATAGTAGACTTGGGCGCGGCCGTCGTAAATGTAATCGTCGAGCATGAGCTGTACGGCGAAATCACCGGGCAGCTTAACATTAAAACCCGCGATGACGCGGATAGTTTTGTCGAGCGCGTGAAGTCATCCGAAGTAAAACTTCTGTCGGCGCTGACACTTGGGGTACATCTGCACACCATTGCCTGCCGCAGCAAAGCCCACTTCGAGCAAGTCTACCAAGCTTTGGACAGCGCAGGGTTCTTGGTTCAAAATTAGATATTGACAATAGCAACCTCCTTCCGTATACTTTACATATGTCAAGACACATGTAAGGGGAGATAGAAATGAAAAAAATGACAGTCAGAGAATACTTAGCAACGATATTTGACGGAATGACCAAGGGGCTTTTTGCGTCTTTGATTATCGGTACGATAATTTCACAGATAGGCAGTCTGCTTGGGAATATTGACAATGCGTTTATTATGCATATTGCGCTCGGGATAGAGCAGATAGGGCGCACCGCACAGCTGATGATGGGGCCTGCCATAGGCGCAGGTGTCGCGATGAAACGTCTCGAGACTAAGCCGTTTACTCTGCTTGCCGCGGTTTCGGCGGGTGCGCTTGGGGCGGGGACGCTCAGGTTTGCCGAAGGGGGCATTGCGGTATCGACCATTGTTGTCGGCGACCCGCATGGCGCGCTGCTTTCCGTACTTATAGCCGTCGAACTTATACGGCGGATTGAAGGCAAGACGAAGTTTGATTTGCTAATCATACCCGCGCTTGTGATTGTGATAAGCGGGACTATTGGGCTGATTGTCACACCGATTATTACCGAGGCTATGGGACGGTTCGGCGAGTTCGTGGTGCGGATTACTGATTTGCATACCTTCCCTATGAGCATCTTGATTGCGGTGATTATCGGTATGACTTTGACGTTGCCCATTATTTCTTCCGCGGCGCTGTGTATCGCAATCGGTATCGGCATCCCGCCCGAGGGCGTGACCGAAATCGGCACACTTGCCGCAGGTGCCGCACTTGCAGGCGCTTCCGCACAGATGGTCGGCTTCGCGGTAAGCTCCTTCCGCGAGAACGGCACAGGCGGTCTGGTAGCGCAGGGCATAGGCACATCCATGATTCAAATGCCTAATATTATCAAGAATCCGTGGGTCTGGCTCCCGCCCCTTGCGGCAAGCATGATTTCCGGGCCGGTCGCCGCCGTGCTGCTGCGCATGAGAACAACTTCCGTAGGCGCAGGGATGGGGACTTCCGGGCTTGTCGGCCCGTTCCAGACGATTTACGCGATGGGAATGGGCGGGTTTGTGCCTATGATTCTTGCGTGTGTGGTGGTGCCTGCGGTGGTTGCGTTTGCGGTTTCTGAGCTTATGCGGAAGAAGGGGTTGATTGTTGAGGGGGATTTGAAGCTTTGACTAATTAACCTGAACCCGCCAACCCCCAAGTCCGCACACCCTTAAACGGATTACACTCCGCAAGAAATAATTTCTCCGCAACCCCGCCAAACGCGGCAAACTCATTCACAATAACACTAAACGCCGTTCGTAGTTCATCTTGATTCATCTTCACCGCAAGAGCCGTGTGAGGAACCCATTGATAAGGCAAATAATAAGCGCCGCCGCCATGCGGAATTTCGGAAACAGGCCTTAACAAGTCATTTATCTGAACATTTAACCTATGCAGATACTCGTTCAGCACAGGTGCGGCATAAACAACATGCGGAACAAAAGTGCCTATCGACCCCCAAAATATTTCGCCCTGATGAATACCCGCTATATTTTTATCGAGTACTTCAATCAGGGCGCCGGCACCTTCCGCGGAGACATAGGCGAGCGTTATATGCGGTGCGATTCTATGCTCCAGCATATAGTCATTTACCCCGCCTTCGGCTATTTGTCCGATAAGCCTGTTAAACTTGCTTTCCGAAGCCTCATCAAAATACAAACCAACAGCATATTCCAATATATTACCCCCCCCCAATGAAAAAAGGGCGTTCAACCAACTGAACGCCCTAAAAATAATCTTCTTACTTCACGCTATCCATATACCGAGCAAGGTCAACTAGCTTGCAGCTGTACCCATACTCATTATCATACCAAGTAACCAACTTCACAAAGTTATCGCTAAGCGCAATACCCGCATCCGCGTCAAACACGGAAGTGCAGCTCTCGCCGATAAAGTCGCTCGAAACAACCTTGTCTTCAGTATACCCAAGAATGCCCTTCATTTCGCCTTCAGAAGCAGCCTTAACAGCAGCCTTGATATCAGCGTAAGAAGCGCCCTTCTTCAAACGTACTGTCAAGTCAACAACAGACACGTTAACAGTAGGCACACGGAAGGACATACCTGTCAGCTTACCCTTGAGTTCTGGAATAACCAGACCAACAGCCTTAGCTGCACCCGTGGAGGATGGGATGATGTTTGCCGAAGCGGCACGGCCGCCGCGCCAGTCTTTGTTCGAAGGGCCGTCTACAGTTTTTTGAGTAGCGGTAATCGCGTGGATTGTACTCATAAGCCCTTCTTCAATGCCGAACTTGTCGTTGATTACTTTTGCAAGAGGCGCAAGGCAGTTTGTTGTACAAGAAGCGTTAGAAACGATGTTCATGCTGCTCTTGTATTCCTTGTGGTTAACACCCATAACAAAAGTTGGAGTGTCGTCCTTTGCGGGAGCGGAGAAGATAACCTTCTTAGCGCCGCCGTCAAGGTAGCCTTTTGCGGATTCTTGTGTCAGGAAAACGCCTGTGCATTCGAGAATGTACTCTGCGCCGTCCTTGCCCCAAGGTACATCTTTTGGAGCCATTTCTGCGTGTACTGTGATTGGCTTGCCGTTTACTACCAGCTTGCCGTCTTTTTGCTCGATTGTGCCTTTGAAGCGGCCATGTACCGAGTCGTAGCGGAGCATGTACTCCATGTAAGCCAAATCAGTGAACGGGTCGTTGATTGAAACAACCTGCACATCATTTTGCTCAAGCGCATAACGCAGCGCAAGACGGCCGATTCGGCCAAATCCGTTAATACCTAGTTTTACCATCCGTAAGTCCTCCTATATATAAGTTTATTGTTTCCCGCGAGCAGTATAGCACAATATGAATCATTTGCCAATCCTATGAATCTTTAGCACTGATTCCGGCTTTCATAAGCGCCGCAGTTATCGCCGAAACCAAAATAGCGGCAACCACAGCCTCGGGCACCCCGTTAGCCGCGATTATAGCTAAAATCGCTCCGTATAGAAAGTCGGCAGTTTCATTCCTGGCATAAGCCCAAGGCTCCGCGAAGATGAAGAAAATAAAATGCATGACAAATATTGTATTCGTAAGCGACCCAACGACCCCGGCTACAGCGGCGCTTATTATATCAAGCTTGCCGCCGAGCAGTTTCCGCAGGCCTGCGAATGCATACCAAGGAAACACCCCGACAAGAACTCTGGGCACTATGGCGACTATTACGGCAAAAGGGCTGCCGCTGCCCGTGCCGGGTACAGGAATAAGCGGCGAAAATACAAACGATGTCGGAAAAGGTGTCAGGGTAGCAGTAAGTATACTCGCTAACCCAAACATCAGCCCAAGCACTGCACCAAGCTTAGGGCCGAGAATAAGCGAGCCGATAATGACAGGGATGTGTATGGTGGTGGCGCGGAGGAACGGCAAAGGAATGAAGCCGAGCGGGGTGAAGGCAAGGAGAAAAATAATCGCGCCGAACATTCCGAGAATTGCAGCTTGTTTCGACTTGTTGGACAAGTTTGACAAAAAAATCACCTCATTTACTATTCTATCAAATCTTTCCATTATATGCTACCCCATATTGCTTTTCCACCGCGTAAAGTATAAAATAAAAAAAAGTAAGGTAGTCTATTTCATCTTCGATGAAATATCGGATTTATTTTCGAATTTGAATCATATTCAAAAATAAATCCTGACCAGGTAAGGGGGGCATACTGAGTGGATTTTATCCTACTGCTCGACACAAGCGGCTCCATGTACGGCGAACAAGGCGAAAAAATCCTCGCCTTAAATCTCGCTGTCTCCGGTCTGTTCGAAGGCTTCCTCCGCATGTCCCCGGAACCTAATATCGCAATAATAACCTTCGGCGGCACGGCACAGCTGCGCGATTTTTCCCCGGCAAGCGAAATCCCGCAGCACGCCTACGAAGCCCGCGGTACCACCCCGCTTACCGAAGCCCTCGCCCTTGCGGAGCCGCTTGACGCGCTTAATGTCACTACCATCCTCCTATCCGACGGCGCGGCCGACGACAACGAGTTTTCCGCCCTCCGCCTGCAAGGCGATGCGTACGCAATCGCAATCGGCGCAGACGCGGACTACGAGCAGCTTGCCCGCTTCACACGCAACCCCGCACACGTTTTTTCGCCAAGCGAAGGGAGGCTGCCTTGGACACTGCACTAACAAAACATCAAATCACAGAAAAAATCGCGTCAGACAGCCAAGGCGCGCTTTTCGCCACGCGAAACCCCGATATAATAATCCGCGAACGCGGCAGCTTCGAAAGCGCAAAAACGCTACCGCTCGCCGGAATACGAAACCTGCTCATCCCCATGCAGCAGCTTGACAGCGGAGGTTACGCCCTCTGCATACCCGAGGGGGTTGCTGCCGTGCCGCTCGGCAATCTGAACTACCCCGCCTGCGACGATTTCATAAAAAGCGGCGGCCTCACCCGCCGTCTTGGGATTCTAGCAAACATCGCGCGCTGCCTTATGGAGCTGCACAGCCTGGCGCTGATTTACGGCACGCTTACCGCCGAGCGCGTTTTCGTATCGGCAAAACCAACTAGCACCGACGCCTGCCTGCTCTATTCCTCCGAAATCACCTACGCGAATGACGCCGCGGAAATCGAAAGCGATTCGCAAAGCTTCTGGCGGCTCGCCTACGATATCCTGACATTCGGCGAAACACAAAACACGCTTTCGCCGGAAATGCGTGAGTTTTTTAAGACTGAAAATCCGCGCCTTGCGGACTTTTGTAAGATGGTGATAGCATGAAAGACACAGCAATAGAAATGGCGCTTGCCGCCGAAGGCTCGTTCACAATCAAATGCCCGGACGGCGCAGCGGACGTCTTCGCCGCGATTGTCAAACGCCTGCTCGGCATTACAAAGAGTCAAAGTTACGAACCATTCGAACAGTACAAAATGCGGGTGCTTTCTCAAATACACCCGGATTTCGGACTCGCGGACAAAATCGAACTGCTAAAAGCCAATCTGACGCACTACGCGCTCAGCTACGCAGGCGCACGGGCGGCTTTGCAGGAGGCTTATTTCCTGGCGCTGCCCGTACTCCGCCCGGATATCAATAAGGTCATGAACCGCCTGACGAAACCGCACGCAGGCCAAACCCCCGCGCAAAAACGGCTCCTGCGCAGCATCCGCGCCATCCCCTGCAATCCGATAAGCTACGAAGACAACGGCGACATGGTGATTCAAGAAGCCGTCATCCGCCTTGAAGTAAGCAAAACAAACGGAGCGGACGCCCTGCGCAAACACGCCATCAGCTACGAAAATACCGCCGAGTGGTTTTCGCAGCTGCGCGAAATCCGTGAGGGGCTGCTCACCGCGCTATACCCCGCGCCTGACCCGTACATTAATAAAGAAGACACAGCGCTGCTGCTCGACACACTGGATGAACTAATCCAAGCCCTGCAATCCGCCGCGGAGGAAAAGGCAAAAAATCCGATTATACAAGAATATCTCGAACAAGTCACAGCGGAAGAAGTCCACCGCTACCTAAACCCGACAGTCGGCACACAGCCCTTCATCCACAAAGGCACAGCCGTAATCGACACAGACGCTTACCGCGGCGAAATCCCAATGGCTGAACGCACCATCATCCTAAGCAGCCGCGTAAGCGAAGCCGACTTCACCATCGAAGCGGAACAAAAACCTCCGCAATCCCTAATCTGGCTGTACAAAAAAGCACGCCGCCGCCCTGTAAGCGCGCACATCCTCGAAATGCTGTACGAAGGCAACAAGGTCGGCATATGGGCAGACGATAAAGAGATTACCCGGGAAATCCCGAACCACGACGTAAAAAACGGCACCTTGCCTGAGCTGTACCACGATACCTTCGATGTGCTTTACTGGGTGGTTTCCGCGGACACAGCGGAAGCCGACATCCATATCGCACGCAGCAAGGCAAATAAAATTTTGGCAATTATAGGCGAACCGGACGATTTTCCAAGCGGCACAGCCCTAAGGGAAATCTACGAACAATGCGCAGGAGAGACGGAAAATGCAAAAGTCTACAGATGATTTGAACACGGTCGAGCGGGTAACACTAAAACTGCTCGAAGCAGGGCATTCTCAGGCAGAAATTTCGAAGCTGTTAGGGCTTCCTATGAACCAAATAATGGAGGGACTAAGACATGGCGGGTATTACAAGGATGGTAGACGACCAAATCAAGGTGATTCGCAAGGAGCGGGCAGAGCTTGACGAGCTGAAAGAAGCCTTAGAACGCAAAGAGCATGAACTGCGCGAGCGCGAAGGCGGCGATTTTTCTTCACTCGAAAAAGACTTGGACGAAGCACGCGCGGAAATCGCGCGCCTGCGCGAAAGCGCCGGCTCGTTCGAAGACGACGGCATAGCCGCGCAAATCCAGCACGACATAGACTCGCTTAGCGCGACAAAGGGCGGCATGGAGCGCCAAATCGAGCGCTTAGCCCAAGAGCTAACGCAAATGCAGCGCCAAAAAGAAACAGAACTAGCGCGAATCCGCGAAGAAACGGAAGAATACGCCAATCTGCAACGTGCCGAACGTGAAGATTTACTAAAGGAAATCGCGCAGGAACACAGCATGGACGTAGCCGCGCTCGAACAAAAAAAGACTGTACTCGAAAGCGAAATAACCGCACTGGAACAGCAGCGCGACCTGGAATGGGAGAAAGTCCACGCGGAAATCTCGCGCTACAAAACCACACAAAAGACCGAGCTTGAAGCACGGCGCGAACAAGCCCTGACGGAAATAGAAGAAGAACGCGCAGGCATCCTAAACTCCGCCCGCGAAACCCGCAACCAGCTCCTGCAAGAATTTGCAGAGGTAGAAAAAGCGCAGGAGCGCGAAATCAACGACCTCGAACTGAAAAAACAGTCAGTAATAGACGAGACTGAACTGCTCCAGTTCGAATACGAAAAGGCCAAAGCCGAAAACGTAGTAAAACTCGAAAAATACCGTGCCGAGGAACAAAAATTAGTAGAAGAAGAACGCGTAACAGCACTGGCAAAGCTCGAGGAAGAAAAGCAAGCAGCTTTAACAGAGCTTGAATCGCGCAGGGCGGAAATGTCCGCACGCCTGCACGAAGAACGTGCCGCACACGAGAAGGCGGTAGCAGATTTCGAGAGCAAAAAACACGGGCTGCAAAGCGAGATAAACCTGCTGTACACCCAGCTTGAATCTGTAAAAGCTGAAAACGAAACTAGCTTAGAAAGCCAAAAAGCCGAACGCCTGCGCGAAATAGACGAGCTGCGTCTGCAAAAGCTGCAAGAAGTAGAAGACATGCGCCAAGCCCGCATGGCAGACCTGGAGCGCGTATACTTCAACCGAATCGACAGCCTGGAACAAGCCCGCAACACAAAACTCGAAAACAGCCGCGCTGCGGTAGAAAAAGCCGCAGCCGAATTGGACGAGCTAAAAGCTGAACAAAAAACCATCACAGACGAAATAGCCCGCTTGGAAGCCTCCATGGACAGCCTGCAAGAAGAAAACGAGCTGATGCTATCGCGCCTGCAAGTAAAAAATCAGCAGGAAATGGAAGCCCTTTCAGTCGAAATCGAACGCAAAAAATCCGAGGCGGCGGCAGATTTGCAAGTCTTCCAAAGCGAGAAGATGAAAGAAATCGAAGACATGCGCCTCGCCCGCCTAAAGGAAGCCGAAACCCGCTACCAAAGAAAACTGGAAGACTTAGAAGCCGCACAAAAAGTAAAAGAAGACCAAAACCGCGCATCCACCGAGGCGGCAATAACCGCAATGGGCGAAATGGAACGCCTAAACCACGAAAAACAAACCCTAATCATGTCCCTGCAAGAGGTCAGAATCGAGTACGCGAAACAAAAATCCGAATGCGAACAGGAACTCGAATCCTACCGCAGCGAGCGTATGCGCGAAGCCGAAGACGCAAAGCTCACCATCATCCGCGAAGCCGAGGAACTGCGCCAAGAGCGCATGGCAGAGCTTGAAACCGCCTACTTCGAAAAAATGGACGCGCTTGAAGCCGCACGCAATCAGCGCCTAACCGGCGTTCGCCGCGCGGTGGAAGAAGCCGAAGCCGAGGCCGAAGCCCTAAAGCAAAAGCGCCGCGAAACCCAAGCAGAGCTTGAAAACCTAAAGGCCGACGCAGGCAGAATCAGAATAGAAAACGAAGCTCTGCAAAAACGCGCCGTTATCGAAAGAAAAACCGAACTGGAACGCCTGTCAGCCGAAAAGCTTGACGAAATCGAAGCCCTGTGCGCCGAGCGCCAAGAAAGCGCCCAAGCCATAGAACAAAACATAAGCAAAAAAGGCCGAGCCGAGGAACGCGCACACAAAAAGCGCATAGAATCCCTGCAAGCCGAGCTGATGGACTTGGAACGCCAAAAAGAAAGCCTGACGCTCTCCATGTCACAGCTAAGCAACGAGCAGCTTGCCGAGCTTGAAGAACAGCGCATAGCCGTAATGGATGAGTTGTCCCGCCTAAAATTGGACAAGATGAAAGAAATCGAGGAATATCTGGAGCAATACCGTGACGAAAAAATGCGCCAAGTCGAAGGCGACTTCGAAAAGCAAATGAACAGCAACTACAAGCGCATGGACGAACTGGCAAAGCTAAACGAAGACTACGAGCAACGGGCAAAGGAGCTAGAAGAATTGTCCCTGAGCCTGCAAGCCGACAAGCGCAGCATTTTCCTGAAAGAAAAAATGCTAAACGAGGAGCAGAACGACTACAAGGAGCTAATCCAAAGCGAAATGCAGTCACACCGCCGCGAAATGGCGCTCATAATCGAAGCAAAAGAGCAGCAAATCTCCTTCATGGAGGAAAAACTGCGCAGCTTTTTCGAAGGCTCGGAGGAAATCGAGCAGCTGCGTGAGCAGGTAGCAACCCTGCAAGCCCGCCCGACAGAAGCAGACATGGACCGTCTGCACGCAAGAATAGCGGACCTGGAGGAATCTTTGGAAAACCTAAGGGAAGATGAAGAATGAGACAAGACGCCGAGAAGATGATAAAAACAATCATAGCGGAAAATCTACCGCAAAAAGCCGTAGAAAACGCCTTGCGCGGCCGCCCCTTGGGCAGCAGCGTTTACATGATAGCGCTAGGCAAGGCCGCGTGGACAATGGCAGAAGCCGCAGCAGGCTTCCTTGGCGGCCGCCTAAAGCGGGGAATCGTTGTAACAAAATACGGCCATTCCCAAGGCGGGCTTCCGCGCGTGGATATTTACGAGTCCGGGCATCCCGTCTCTGACGAAAATACGATAACCGCTACCGGAAAATGCATAGAACTGGCCGAAAGCCTTGGCGAAGGCGACGAGCTGCTGTTCCTAATCTCCGGCGGCGGCTCCGCATTGTTCGAAAAGCCCTTGGAAGGCCAGACCTTGGAAGATATCCAAAATGTGACAAGCCAATTCCTGGCCCGCGGGGCGGACATAGTGGAAATCAACATGGTGCGCAAGCGCCTGTCAGCGGTAAAGGCAGGGCGGTTCGCCAAGCTGGCCGCCCCTGCGGAGATTTTCGCAATTGTGCTTTCGGACGTACTGGGCGACCGCTTGGACAGCATAGCCTCAGGCCCCGCCGCCCCCGACCTATCCACCGTCGCCGACGCAAAGCGGGTGATAGAAAAGTACAACATAAGCCTGACGGAAGCGCAGCAAAAATACATAGAAGAAGAAACCCCGAAAGAAATCAGCAACGTAGAAACAGTGATAACGGGCAGCGTACGCACCTTATGCGAATCCGCCGCAAGAGCCGCCGAAGCACTGGGCTACACCCCGCACATTCTTACCACCAACCTAAACTGCGAGGCAAGCGAAGCAGGGCGTATGTTAGCCTCAATAGCCCAAGGCGAAAACACCTTCGCCAAGCCCTGCGCAATAATAGCCGGAGGCGAAACGGTAGTGACCCTGAAAGGAACGGGCAAGGGCGGCAGAAACCAAGAACTAGCCTTATCCGCAGCCAAAGGCATAGCGGGCATGGACAATACAATCATCTTCTCGCTTGGCTCCGACGGAACCGACGGCCCGACAGACGCCGCAGGCGGCATAGCAGACGGCAAAACCGCAGCACTTTGCAAGAACATAGAAAAATCCCTAGCAAACAACGACTCCTATAACGCCCTGAAAGAAGCAAACGCCCTGATAATAACAGGCCCCACAGGAACAAACGTAAACGACGTATCGGTAGTACTATGCCGATGAAGATACTGACCTTCGGAACAAGCGGGCTGCTGGAAAACGAAACCGCATGGAACCCGTCACTTCTGCAAAGCGAAAAGCCCGGCCTAATCATCTCAAACCTAACGGAAGGCAAGTTCATGGAGCAGTATTTGGCGAACAAGGCGATGGCAGACTACACAAAAGCCGTTGGCGGAAGGATGCTGTATATTTCGTCGGTCAGCGTCTTCGACGGGAAGGTAAGCGGCGGGCATACAACGAAGGCCGCGCCGTATTCGCTCAGCCAGTACGGCGATTTTAAGCAGAACTGCGAGGCTATGCTGCTGTGGAGTTTGGGGAAGCAGTGCTTGGTGGCACGGCTGCCGAGGATTGTTTCGGATGAGATGTCGAAGCGCGAGGTGTTTTATGAGAACTTGTATTTTAATTACGGGACGAAGGAAGATGTGCGTGCGGGGATTTGTGAGTGCGTAGATGAAGGTAGGTTCGGCGTGGTGCATTTGGTTGGGGATGGGTGTATGTCGGACGGTGAGTGCGCAAGAAAGGTGCTTGGGGGCAAAGGCTTGCGGATGGCGGAGCTTACGGCTGAAGGGTATTGTGAGATTTTGGGGTGTGGGGATGTTGGGAAGTTGTTGCGGAGTGGGGATGGTGGGTTTTATTTGACGATGGTTGGGGACGGAAACTAAAAAACTGCCCCAAAGCAACACGCTTCAAGGCAGCCCATAAAATCAAAATCAATCCAAACCCTACTCACCCGTACTGTTAATATACCGCTCCTGCTCGGACGTAAGCTTATCCAACCCAAGCCCCATAGCCTTAACTTTCATCATTGCTATATCATAGTCAATTTCATCAGGGATATTATGCAGCCCTGCTTTCAAGCCTTTGCCGTGCTTTGAGAGATAGTACGTACTCATGGCTTGAAGCGCGAAGCTTAAATCCATTACGTCTGCCGGATGCCCGTTTCCTGCTACTATGTTTACCAGACGCCCGTCGGCCAGGGCGTTGATTATTCTGCCGTCGGCCATTTTGTAGCCTTCTATGAACGGCTTCCGCTCCTCTACGGAAACGGCGAGCGCACGCAGGTCGGGCTTGCTGAACTCTACGTCGAAATGCCCGGAGTTTGCTACTATTGCGTTGTGCTTCATTACTTCGTAGTGGCGCTTTACTATGACATCCTTGCAGCCGGTTACTGTTACGAATATGTCGCCTTCTTTTGCCGCTTCGTCCATGTTCATTACTTCGAAGCCTTCCATTGCGGCCTCCAGTGCGCGGTATGGGTTGATTTCTGTTACTATTACCCTTGCGCCGAGTCCGCGCGCGCGTTTTGCTATGCCCGAGCCGCACCAACCGTAGCCTGCCACTACCAGAACCTTGCCTGACAGCATTACGTTTGTGGTATACATAATCGCGTCCCACGTGGACTGACCTGTGCCGTGTACGTTATCGAACAAGTATTTGCTGTTCGCGTCGTTTACTGCCATCATTGGGAATTTTAGTGAGCCTTCGCGTTCGCGGGCGCGCAGGCGGTGTATGCCTGTTGTGGTTTCTTCGCTGCCGCCTATTAGGTTGACCGCGTAGTCTTTGCATTCGCCGTGCAGAAGCGAGACGAAGTCCCCGCCGTCGTCTATGATTATGTCCGGCTTGAAGGATAGGGTTTTTTTCAGATGCTCGAAATATTCTTCTTCTGTGGCGCCGTGCCATGCGTAGACGTTTACGCCTAGCGAGGCCAGGCCTGCGCATACGTCGTCCTTGGTGGACAGCACGTTTGAGCCTGTTACGGCTACATCGGCGCCCCCTGCGCGCAGCACTAAGCCTAGGTATGCGGTTTTTGCTTCGAGATGTACCGAAACCGCAATCTTCATTCCCGCGAAGGGTTTTTCTTTTTCGAACCGCTCCTCGATTTGCGCAAGAACCGGCATGAATTCCTTTACCCACGCAATCTTCTTAAGCCCAAGCGGGGCTAGGGATGGGTCTCTGATTATACTCATGGTTTGTTTATCCCCTTATACAAAATTTTGGTCGTCCGTGTACGGTACGCCGCTTTCGCCGTTATTTTCTGCCGGAATGATTTCCGGTTCGCCGGAAAGCGCGTTGTAGTGAGTGAATGACAGCATATCTAGCTTTTTAAGAACGACCGCAACGACAACCGTCACCGCAGCCAGGAATAGGATTACCTTAAATAATGTCCAAAGCAGACAGGATTTTTCGTTCAAGATTTTTTCTCCTTTCGTGAACACTGATTGACTGGACTTGTGGAATCTTTTTGGCGCTTTGCGCCAAAACCATAAAATTAATTCGCCCCTGGTGCCGGGCAAATTAATTTTATTAGATACCGTGCGCCCGCCGTTGACATTCCTTCCCAAGCGTTACCAAAGCAGCCAGCTCAAACCCGGCGACCTTGCGGCACATAAGAAGATTCGCTTAGCGCTGCTTCCTTCCGGACCTGACGCGGTTCACAAAGTCTTATTGCGCAAGACCAAGTCGTCAACACCGCTTACCCCGGGCAGACCCCAAAAAAGAGGAGCCGAAGGACAGGCATCACCCTCGCTGTTGCGGACTGCGAGAAATAGGGAACCGCAACCTCCCCGGCTAGCACGGTTCTCATAGTATAAAGCTTGTATGCAGGGAAAGTCAAGTGCCATCTGTCATGTGCGCGTCTTCATGCTAAGCGCAATCCGCTTCCTCTTAACATCCACCGACAGCACCCGCACATCTACGACATCTCCGACGCTTACCGCCTCTAGCGGATGTTTTACGAATTTATCGCTTAGCTGCGAGATATGCACAAGCCCGTCCTGATGCACGCCTATATCCACGAACGCGCCGAAGTCGATTACGTTGCGCACCGTTCCCTTCAGCAGCATCCCTTCCTCCAAATCCTCCATCGAGAGTACGTCGCTGCGCAGCATCGGCGGCGGAAGCTCCTCGCGCGGGTCGCGGCCGGGCTTTTCCAGTTCACGGATTATGTCCATCAGGGTGGGCAGCCCTACGTCCAGCTGCTTTGCTGTTGCTTCCGAGGCTGATTTTGGGTTCAGCTCCAGCCATTTTTCGGCTACGTTGTATGATTCGGGATGCACGCCTGTGTTGTCAAGGACGTTCTTCCCGCCGGGAATGCGCAGGAAGCCCGCGCATTGTTCGAAGGCCTTCGGGCCCAGTTTCTTCACTTTAAGCAGTTCGCGGCGGGTTGCGAATTTTCCGTTTTCTTCGCGGTAGGCCAGAATTTGCTTTGCGACTGCGGGGGTGATGCCCGCTACGTACGACAGCAGGCTCGGCGAGGCGGTGTTTAAGTCTACGCCGACCGCGTTTACGCAGCTTTCTACCACACCGCCCAGTGTTTCGCCCAAGCGCTTTTGGTTCATGTCGTGCTGATACTGGCCTACGCCTATGCTTTGCGGGTCGATTTTTACCAGTTCCGCAAGCGGGTCTTGCAGGCGGCGTCCTATAGAGACGGCGCTCCGCAGCGCTACATCGAAATCCGGAAACTCCTCCGCGCCCAGTTTTGATGCGGAGTATACTGACGCGCCCGCCTCGTTTACTATAATGTACTGTACGGGCAGCCCGGACTCTTGGATTAGTTCCGCTACCACCACTTCTGTCTCGCGCGAGGCGGTGCCGTTGCCTATTGCTATTAGGTTTGCGCTGTATTTTTCGATTAGGCTGCGCAGGGTCTTCTTTGACGGGGCGGTGTCCTTTGTGGTAGTGCAGTAGACTACGCCTGTTTCCAGAACTTTGCCTGTTTCGTCCACTACCGCCCACTTGCAGCCCGTGCGGAAGCCCGGGTCGATTGCCAGGACTACTCTGTCCTTGACAGGCGGCTGCATCAGCAGTTGGCGCAGGTTCTCGCCGAAGACTTTTACGGCGCCTTCCTCTGCGGCCTCTGTCAGGGCTGTGCGGATTTCGCGCTCGATGGCGGGGGCGCTTAGGCGTTTGTAGCTGTCGGCGATTGCCGCTTCAAGCAGGTTTCTGGTGTAACGGTTGTCCTTCAGCACCCGCCGTTCTAGCCCGGAAATCACCTTGTCTGTCGGGGCTTCCATGCCTACTTTCAGAAATCCCTCGTTCTCGCCGCGGTTTAGTGCCAGTACGCGGTGCCCTACGATTTTGTTTATCGGTTCGCTGTATTCGAAGTATTGCTTGTAGACTTCGGCTTTTTCGCCGTCTTTCTTCGCGGCTTTTGAGTTGATGAAGCCCTCGCGCCATGTTAGGCCGCGCAGCCATGTTCGGTTGTTTGTGTCGTCGGAAATGCGCTCGGCGATTATGTCCGATGCGCCTGCAAGTGCGGCTGCCGCGTCTTCGACACCCTTCTCGGCGTCTATGAACGGCTCGGCTAGTTTTTCCGGGGGTTCCTGCAAATCCTGCGCCCACAGCATGTCCGCGAGCGGCAGCAATCCCCTTTCCTCCGCCATGGTTGCGCGGGTACGCCGTTTTGGGCGGAACGGGCGGTAGATATCCTCGACCTCTGTTAGTGTGGCTGCGGCGTTTAGCTGTGCGGACAGCTCGTCCGTCATGTTGCCTTGTTCCTCTATTGTTGCGCGTACTGCCGCTTTGCGTTCTTCCAGATTCCTAAGGTATGTGAGCCGCTCGGCCAGTTCGCGCAGCTTCTGGTCGTCCACGCCGCCCGTCAGCTCCTTGCGGTACCGCGCTATGAACGGAATCGTGTTGCCCTCGTCGATTAGCTTGATTATATTCTCAACAAACCGCGCCGCCAGAGAAAACTCCGCCGTCAAAACTGCCAATATATCCATTTACTTGCCCCTTTCCCAAAACTGCAACGTCTCGCGCATGTAGCCCGCTACGTCCATTTCGTATACGTCCTGTAGGAGGCTGCCTGTTACGACCTCCGATGCCTTGCCCAGTGCGCGGATGCCGCCGTCCTTCATCAAAAGGACATTCCCGCCTAGCTGCATTGCCAAATTTATATCGTGGAAAACGCCTATCACCGTGCAGTCGTAGTCACGCAGCCGCCGCACGAACTCGGCTTGATATTTTAAGTCAAGGTGATTGGTCGGTTCGTCGAGCAGCAGAACGCGCGGCTCCTGCGCAAGCGTCCGCGCGAGGAAGACCCGTTGCAGCTGCCCGCCGGACAGTTCCGTAATTTCCCTTCCACGGCTGTTCCACATGCCTACCGACTCTAGCGACTCGCGCACCCGCTCCTTATCACGCTCGCCTGCAAGCCCAAGCAGCCGTTCCTTAAAATGCGCGTACCGGCCCATCATCACCGTGTCGTATACCGTATACGAGAAGTACATCCCAGATAACTGGCTCAGCACGGCGATTTTCGCGGCGACTTCACGCTGCTTCATACCGCGGAGCGGGCGGCCTTCCAGTGTGATTTCGCCGCTGTACGGCAAAAGCCCTGCCACCGCGCGCAGCAGCGTTGTTTTTCCGCAGCCGTTAGGCCCGATTACCGCAAGCTTTTCTCCGAACGATACGCCGAGCGAAATATCACTAATCACCATCTCGCCGTCGTAGCCCGCGGAAACCCCTTTCAGCTCAAGCACTGCGCCGCCCCCTTTGCAGATAGACATAGGCAAAAAACGGTGCGCCCAGCATTGCTGTAACCGCCCCAACAGGCAGCTCGCGCGGTGCGGCAATCGTCCGCGCGATTAAATCGCAGGCTACCATAAAAGCCCCGCCGGCCAAGGCCGACATAGGCACGACCCAACGGTGGTCAGCCCGGAAAATCTTCCGCACGACATGCGGCGCGACAAGGTCAACAAAGCCGATTACCCCAACGAACGAGATTACACTGCCCGTCATGGCCGCGGCGGTGATAAGCAGAATCCACTTGACCCGCACAAGCGGCACGCCGATTGCCTTTGCGGATTCCTCGCCAAAAGTCATAATATCAAGCTCGCGGTGAAAATGCAAAATAAAAAGCGTGCCAGCTAGCGCAAGCGGCGCAAGAATATAGACAGCCTGCCAGTCCCGCATGGAGAAGCTGCCCATCTGCCAAAGCACCAAGCGCTGCAACTGCTCACGCGAGAGTGACATAATCAGCGTGGTAATCGCGTTCACGAACAGCGAAAACACCATGCCGACCAAGATAACGGTATGGTTTTCCATCCTGCGGTCGATACGCGCCGCGAATGAGAGCGCGAAGATGATGGTCAAAAATCCGGAAAAGAAGCCGACAAGCGGCAAGGTGAGGACTCCCGCAAAGGGAAGCGAAAATCCAAGCAGCATGACAACAGCAGCCCCAAGGGATGCGCCCGATGATACGCCTATTGTGTAAGAGGAGGCGAGGGGGTTGCGCAGGACGGACTGCATTACCGCGCCGCTTACGGATAGGGCAGCGCCCGATATGAAGGCGAGCAAGGCGCGCGGCAGACGGATGCTGCGGACTATGGTGACTGCGGCGGGGTCGTGGTAGGCGTCCGGGTTTAGGATAATGCGGATGACATCCCCGGGGGGGATGTATACGCTGCCTATTACGCCGCCTAGGGTTAGGATTGTTAGGCAGGTTAGGATTGTTAGTAGGGATTTGGTGCGGTTGGTCATTTTATTGAACCTCTACGCCCGTTCGCAGAATCTCTTTGACAAAGGGGTTATCATTTTGAATTTCGGAACTGGGGAACGCTATCGGCTCAAAGTACACGCCTTCGTAGTCGTGTGTCAAACTAAGCAGCTCTCTTATTACATCTACACGCCGTTTACCGCCGAAGCTGCCCAGAAAAAAACATATGTCCACATCGCTTAGCTCGGTAGCCGTGCCTTTTGCGTATGAGCCGAAAAGCACGACTTTTTCAACAGGAAATACATCACGCACGGCAGTAGTGTATTTTTCTACAGACTGCTTTATGGTTTCAAAGTTAAGAGCCATGAGAACACTTCCTTCGTTTGAGCCAGTATCTTGGTCGCTTCTTTTTCCGTTACTCGTGAGCTTAATTTTGCCATGAATTCCGGATAGCGGTTGTTAATGTAGTATGCGGACAGCGTATCGAATAAGATGAATTTTTCTTTTGGCACTTCAACCGGAATGGGCTTTATCAGTGCGGAAATATTATGGATTCTAGGGATATTATCGTCAATATATAGCGTATATAAGCCCTTGACGAGTTTTTCAACCGCTTGTTGGCACATAAAAGCAACATAGAGCCAACGCCCGCCGGATAGCATTGCTTCCGCGGTTTCTAGGTCGTAGGTAGCTATGTCGAGCCAGTGTTCGTATTTTTGGTTTTTGGTCATGAGCTATCACCCATTTTTTTATTCTGCGGAACCATCTTCTAAGCTATTCGAATGCATAACCGCTCATTAGCTTCCCCTCTGTCAAACTTCCAACTCGCTGTAGTCTGAAATTGATATGCCGGCACATCTACCACCTCGTCATTTCCTATCAGTCAACATTTCCCGCTTCTTCCAAATCCCGCTAAAATAATAAATCATACACGGCACAGCCATCCCATATATCGCCAGATTAGCCCCAACCAAGAACCCGGGCAACCCAAACCCCATCACTACCCCAAACAGGTAACTAAGCCCCATCCGCAGCACCACCCCGTCAAACAAGCCGAAAATCATAGTAAGCCGCGTATTTCCTATCCCGTTAATAAAACTCATAAAGCCCGGCATAATCGCCTGTGCGGGCAGCATTATAAACATGGTCATGACCATAAGCGGCACCAACTCATGCACATATGGGTCTGTCGTAAACAGATTGAACATCTGATGCGGAAACAGCCCCAAAAGCAGCGCAAATATCACAAAAACCCCAATACCGAAGGCGGTTGTAATCATAACCGCGCTTTGTGCGCGGTCGCGTTTTCCCGCGCCCATGTTCTGGCCTACCATTGCGGAGTTTGCGAAGTTTAAGCCCATGGTCAAGACGCCAGGCAGTTGGCCCAGGCTCATGGCCGCGCCCTGTGCAGCCGATGCGGCAACGCCGAAGGCATTGATAAAGCGCCCAACGAACATCATGGAGAAGGACACCGCTACGTTTTGAACCATAATCGGAATCCCAAGCTTGCACAGTGTAATCGAGATATCTTTGTCCAGAACAAAACTTTGGGGTTTGAAATCGAAGCCGAATTCCTCACGCTTCACGTATAGGTAGATAATCGCTATGACGAATGAAACCGCTTGGCTTACCACCATCGACAGCGCGGCGCCCATAGCGCCCAAGTGGAAGACGCCCACGAAGATATTTACAAGGAACAGATTCAAAACCGAGGCGATTGCTATGAAGATGAACGGGCGCTTTGCGTCGCCCAGTCCGCGCATTATCGCCGCGATTACGTTGTAGCCGAAGATGAAGATGAGCCCGTAGCCGTTTACGCGGACAAACTGGATTGCGCCGTCCATGGCCTCGGGCGGCGTGTTAAGAAGCGTCAAAAACGTCTCGGTAAACAGCACCACTATGACGGATATGGCTACGCCGCAGAGTGTAACAAGCGTGAACAATGAGCCGATAACACTATTGATACGTGTGCGTTCGCGTGCGCCTACAAGCTGCGCTATGTAGATTTGCCCGCCCATCGAGAAACCCATGGCAATCGACATAAACATGAACATCATCTGGTTTCCGATTGCTACGGCGGAGAGCCCGCCCGGCCCTACATGCTGACCTACCACTATCATATTGACGATGCCGAAAAGCATCTGCAAGGCGTTCGCAAGCATGAACGGGACGGCGAAGGTGATTAGCTGTTTCGCAACGCTGCCTTCGGTCATGTCCATGCCCATTTTTCTTGTTTGGTTCATGATTATTTCTTGTCCCCCACCGGTTAGTATTTACTTACATTATACACTACCCGACTCGTAAGTAAAGCCCTCGCCGTGAACGTCCGATACCGTGTTTGTTATCATGAACGCTTGTTTGTCGTGTTCGTCCACTATTGTCAGCAGCTGCTGATAATTTTTTTTGTTTAGAGTCACCATCAGCATTTTGCGTTCGTTTTGCTTGTACGCGCCTATGATTGGGACTATGGTGACGCCGCGCCCTATGGTGTGCAGGACTTCCCTTACGATAACGTCGTGCATGTCGCTGATGATGTAGACAATCCGCTTCTTGTTCATGCCGTTTTCGAGGTAGTTCATGGTGACGGATGTGATGAAGATGGACGCAATCGCGTAGAAAAATGTCTCGACCGAGAATACCAGAAGGCAGAGGATAACCACAACAGCGTCAGAAAGAAACAGCCCGACAGAAGTGCTTAGCCCAAAATATTTCTTGAAAATAAGCGGAGGAATGGCTGTACCACCGCTGGACGCCTTGTTTGAGTAAAGAATCGAAATAGCCACGCCGAAAAGCGCGCTGCCCACCACCATGGAAAGCATGGTATCTTCAATCAGCATGAACTGCGGCACCAAGCGTATGAAAAGAGGAAGCAAAGACGCGCCGATAACGGTGTTGAGAAAGACCTCCTTGCCGAGGAAGATGAACGTGATGACAAGCAGCCCGCCGTTGCCGATGAGAATGACCATCGACCGGCTGGCTCCGAGCCATTGTTCTAAGATGATGGCAAGCCCGGTAAGGCCGCCTGCCGCTATGTTGTGCGGCCCAAGAAATAGATTAACACATGCGCTCATCAAGATGATGGCGAAGGTGATGAATATTACTCTTTTTGCGAAATCAAGTACCATAGAAAACGCCTCCATAGTAAAAATACCTTAATATATTGTGGCTTATATGCAGAGAAATATACCCTTTTACCGACAGCAATAACGCACCTTAACCGTCGTAGTACCGTCCAAGGGTTTGACAAGGTGTGGTTAGATGTGTATAATGTGGTTAAAATAAAGCAGAAAAGCAACCACGCTAATGGTTACTTTCTGTGAAACAGATAAAGGGCAGCTACTTGTGACGGTGACGCCCTTTTTTTTCACGCATTCAACGCACCAATAGCTTTCACCGCCTCCATGTCTACGACATAGACGGAAATGACTACTTCCACCGTACAAGTACCTTTATCCGATGTTAAGATAGCATAGTTTGCAAAATATGGCAAGGTTCGTGTGGGTTTTCGTTGGAGTCAAGCGCAAAATATGAGCCGCGTTACCGCTATGGACACATATGATTTTATTGTCTTGTAAAAGCAAACCACATAGCATTATCACCTTCTCCAAGGCGAAGCATCAAATCATCATTGCTCTTAAATTCAAACCAATAAGCAGTACTTCCAGCCCTCTGGATTTCATACTTAGAAGGAGAGTCCGTATTGTACTGCAATGAGAAGTATGATTTTTGTTCCTCACCGGACTGGTGGTTTTTGTAGTCATAGGTAAAATCAGCGCGGTATGTGTAAGTCACATCAGCCATATTGCTACAGTGCCATGTTCCTATTAACTTTTGGTATATGTCTTGAAGTGTCTCCAGGCGTTCACGCAAGTTTGTTCTTATTTCATCAATAACCTCAAGGCTGTCATTGCATCTTCTCAAAATAGAGATTGCCGGTTCTTCCAACTCGCTTGGGAAGTTGCTGATGAGTTTGCTGAACGTGTTCATGCTGCCTACATATGCGTTTCGTTTTTCGTTTAGTGCTGTGTAAAAAATCGCTGCTTCTTTCATGTTTGTTCTTGGGTCTAGTTCTTCGTAGTTTAAGAATTGTATGCGTGAATCTGAGGTGTAGCCTTCCATCTCGATTGCGATGGATTCTTGTTTGTTCATTTCTTGTTTGGATTGTTCTGGGGTCATTTGGGGTTAATCCTTTCTGTGTTATTTTTGATTAAATGTCCAGCCGCCGAAAAGTTTCTTTTTTGCTATTACTTTAGTATTGGCAAACACATCTTCCCCTAGAGTTTTAAGATTTTTGGGGACATTAATATTCGACAAATTTGCACAATCCATAAACGCGCGTCTGCCAATGTTACTCAAATTATCTGATAGTATGACACTATCCAAGCTCTTGCAATCTCTAAAAACATCATCATATATAGTCCAAACACTGTTAGGAATAATTACACTTTTCAAACTATTACAATTTCTAAAAGCGTTATCATGTATTTGTTGAACGCCGTCATTAATTGTTGTACTGTTCAAATTGTTGCAACCCTCAAAAGTATTATGAAGGATTTCCGACACGCTTCCGGGGATAGCGACGCTTGTTAAACCAATGCAATCTTGAAATGCATATTTGCCAATCCACGTAACACTGTTGGGGATATCGACACCTGTTAATCTGCTGCAACCCTTAAAAGCACCTTCGTCTATTCTTGTTACACTATTAGGGATATTAATACTTGTTAAACTGCCGCAACCCTCGAAGGTGCTTTCATTTATTTTTGTTACGCTGTTAGGTATTATGATACTTGTTAATTCGGTACAATTTTCAAAGGCACCGCTTTCTATCTCTGTTACACTGTTGGGGATAGTGATATTATTTAATCCGATACAATTTTCAAAAGCGCCGCTTTCTATCTTTGTAACACTGTTGGGGATAGTGATACTTGTTAAGCTTATACAATTCTTAAAGGCACGACTATAGATGGATGTTATAGTATCAGGAAGGGTAATGCTTTTCAAACTGGTGCAACCTTCAAATGTGCTAACGCCAATATATGTTGTGGTGTTCGGTATAACAATACTTGTCAAACTAGAGCAACCCTTAAAAACACCATAACCAAAAATTTCCACGTTGTTAGGGATAATTATATTTGCCAGTTCGGTACAATCTTCAAAAACTGCCCCGCAAAGATACACATTATCAGGTAAGGTGATGTCTCTTAAACTTATACATCCCATAAAAGCCTTTAATTGAATCATTTCCACGCTGTTGGGGATAATAATGCTAGTTAAACTTTTACAATCCTTAAAAGCGCGGTCTCCAATGTTCGTTACACCATTAGGTATGTTAATCTTGGTTAAATTATCGAAGCCATTAAAAGCATCTTCTTCAATGAGACCCATGCCTTCTGGTAATACAATACTTTTTATTCTGTTTTTACAATCTTCAAAAGCATCCTCGTCAACCTCAATAACCGCGTTAGGAATTACAACATCTACTGACGCTCCTTTGTACCTCACTAGCCTTCCCGCTCGGATAACAAAGTCATTCATATCATTTTCATATTCATCTTCGTATTCATCTTCATCTTCCTCATCATACCCATAAACCTCTGGCATAGCACACTCCGGGTACTCGTCCGGGTCTGAACACATGAATGTAGCCATATCATGTAACAAATTTAACTTATCCCAATGGTCTTCTGTACACAACTTGCACATCCTTGTATTTTTACTAAAATGCGGACACATTTCATGACCTCCCATTTATCCTTTGTATTATCCCCGCGTCTTCAACATCCGCGCCATTTCAACATACTCCCCCGCTTCCGGATGCCCTCCCTTATTAGCCTTCTCCAACCAACAAAGCGCATCATCATATCGGTCAAGCATCAAATACACCTGCCCAAGATTAAACACCGCATCACCATACCCTTGTCTAGCTGATTTCTCAAACCAATATACCGCCATATCTAAATTCTTCTCCACACCTCCCGCACCAACAATATAAAAATTCCCCATGTTCCACTGCGCTTGCGCATTGCCACTGCTAGCTAACTTAACGATTACAAGTATCTCCCAACACTCGGCTACATCATTAGCAATATCAACCGAAGCCCCTTCGCCAATTAAATCATTAACCAAGGAGCGCCTCGCAAATTCGCAGTTGTTCTTAAAATCATTTTCCATCTTATGAAAAGCATCGAAGTCCGATAAAGAAATACCAAGCCACCTAACGATGGCATTGCACTTTTGATTGTTCATGCACAGGTCTTTCAGCATAGCAATAGTCTGCTTCGAGTCAGAAAACGCTAACTCGTTCGTCTGATGAATAGTTCTAAGCATGTCCAAGATTTCGTGGTTGAACATATGTAAATTCCTCTCAACTACAGGCACAACCCAAAGGGAGAAAGTCCCCCTTAGGCCGTACCAACAACAAAAAAGGCGCATAGGAACGGCAGTAACTTGCCATCACCTACACACCTTGAATAATCAAAAAACAAGCACAATTACGCTACCAAACTACAACAACCCAAACATACACCAATACAAAATGCACGGTGATTGAAACCCAAGCAAATAAATGCTAGAATAAGGTCGCGTAGTGGCAGGCGAAAGCCTGTGTGTGATAGGTGATGTCTGGAATCCCTACACTCGCCGCAGGTGTCTCCAAACACCCTGCGGTCACTACCATTTTTTATTACAATCGCATTTTAACACACTTTAGCGCGTCCGTGCAAATTCTTTTTTGAATATCCAACGCTCACAAACGGACAATTTATGTCACAATCCCAAAAAGTATACGCGCATTCTCCGCAGTAACCTCCGCAACTTCTTCCGCAGTAACACCGCGCGCCTCCGCTATCGCCTCACACACAAACCGCAGCATAGACGAGTCATTCCGCTTCCCGCGGAAGGGCACCGGCGCAAGGTAAGGCGCGTCAGTTTCAATAAGAATGCTCGACAAAGGAACCCCCGCCGCCACTTCGCGGGTCTTCTTCGCATTTTTATACGTTACTACCCCGCCTATGCCGATGTAATAACCCATCTCGATATAATCAAGCGCCATAGGCAAATGCCCGCTGTAGCAATGGACTACCCCGCGCCGCAGCCCGCTGTTTTTTACCGCGTTAAACGTATCGGCGGCGGCCTCGCGTGAGTGGATGACCGCGGGCAGCCCAAGCGACTCCGCTAAGCTCAGTTGGTTAGTGAAACCAACCAGCTGAACATCACGCGGCGAATAATCGTAGTGGTAGTCTAGCCCGATTTCTCCGACGGCAACCACTTTTTCCTGCTTGCAAAGCTCTGTAAGCTCTGTCAAATCCGTTAGCTCCGAAGCGTTGTGCGGATGCACGCCTACGGTTGCGTATATGAAATCATATTTTTGCGCCAAATCAACAGAAGCCCGGCTTGAAGCGAGGCAGGAGCCGGAATTTATCACCGCCGTAACATCCGTTAAACCGGCCAATACTTCCGCCCTGTCGTCATCAAACCGAGCATCGTCATAATGCGCGTGAGAATCAATATACATTCCTGCCCCTGTCCCGCGAACACAGCCAAATCATCGCGTAGATGAAAAATATTATCACCGGATGATTGTACCGTTCCTGCCCTTCGAAGGCAGCGACAATCACCACAAAAAAGGCGATATGTATAAAGACCATGCCTTCCGCCATAGTCAGCTCCCTGTCATACGACAGGTCAAAAAAATCCATCACATACGGCCAAATAATCAGCAGGCAAAACAGCAGCCCCACCGCGGAAAATACATTGATGATAACAGCAAATACCCCCTCGGCAAAGTAAAAATGCCGGGCGTTCCGCACAGGGCTGACTCCAAAACTGTAGAAGTCAAAATCATTCATAGCCCAGCGGGTGATGTCGTCCACTCCGTTGAAGAAAGTGCGCTGCACGCGCAGGAAGGCAAGCTGCGCAAAGCCGACGGGGTTGCGTACCATCCAGTGCCTCGCGTGTTCGCCTAGCAGCGGTTCAAGTTCGTATGCTTCTTTTATGCTGCGTCCGTCCCGCATCGCGTATTCCATTTGCTCGCGGAGTTCGTCCGGCACAGGAACGGCTTCGAGCGGCATCCAACCGGCGCGGGTGTTCGCGTAGTTGTTGTTTACAAGCTGCACATAGCCCATGTTGTATGAAATCGTGATGAAGCGCCCAAACTCGCGGTAGTTCCGCACAGTCCAGGGCGCGATAACAAGCAGCATAACCCCTGTCATAATCGCCGTGCGGATAGCGGTAACTTTGAAATCCTTCCCGGAAACCCACCACATGGCAAGCGCGACAGCAGGGTACACAATCATAAACGGCTTAACAAAAGCGGCAAGCCCGCAAAGCAAACCCATAACAGCAGCCTGCTTCCGCCCGAGCGGAATATATAAACGAGCAAGCAAAAGCGCCGCCAAGAGGAACAAGAACAAAGTCTCAGTCCCTGCGACATTATTGTAGGCAATCAGGTTAGGAAAAACAGCGGTAAAGCCGTAAGCAACGCACATTTTCAGGTCATCATAGGGAAACCACACGCGGTAAATGAAGCCTGTCATAACAAGCGTAGCGCTGGACAAAATCACATTGAGAATTTTTGCGTTAAAGATATCGTCACTGCCGGCGAGCCTGTGAAAGAACGCAAGGGCATAGCTGTACCCGGGCCCCTGCCAAGCGACAGGGTTCCCGTTAAGCGTATGCCCGTAGCCGTGAAAGATATTAGAGGCGATTTCCGCAAACGTAGCGAAATCAAACAGCTGCCGCGTAGGGACATGGACGACCCAAAGTACACGCAGAGCGATACCCAGTAATGTTATTATCAGTAGTGTGACAGCTATTCTTTTATCCATGGTAGCTAGTATAATTTATTAAGGCGAAGGCGTCAAATCCCTGTAGTGAGTAAAAACCGAGAGCCCTGTAACGGTATCTAAATCCAAACGCTCCCGAAACTCAAAGAGCAGGGTGACTCTGTCCCAATCCCGTGTGTCCCACAGAATACGGCTGCCCTCTAAATCAATCTCGCCGCCTGTAGTGTGGATTCTAACGTCCCAGCCGTCTTCCCAAGGCTCCATCCACCGAACCTCCCGCGGAAGCGGGTAAACTGTGCGTGACTTCCCACACAAAATCATGGTGCCTTGCGGGTCTTGCAAGCTAAGCCGCAGCGTGTAAGCGCCAATCCGCGCGTCAGTAACATAGAAGTCTGGCTTTTCAAGGTAAAAATCTAGCCCGCTCAAGATAATCCGCTCCTGAGGCGGCTGTGTGATTTCGATACTCCAGTTGAAGTCGATGGTGCTTGCGGCGGTGAAGTCTGAGGCAAGGCGGTATTCCGCAAGCCGTGAAATGTCCACGCCTTCGAAGAATAATTCGGAGTACGTATGATTCCCACGATTACGCGGCGGGATTATAACGCTCCCCATTACATCAAAGGGAACGCCTATTGCCCATTCATGCCTGTTCCCCTGCGGGTCAAGCAGATAAAGCTGCCTGCTAACGTCTGTTGTATATGTCTGCAAACGAAACGCTCCGCCGATAACGCCGATGCTTGATATTCCGTCTATTCCCAACTGATTAGGCGTAAGGAAATCCGCACCTGCTATCCCATCGGCAAATTCTTCCCAATCATCATCGCCGAACCAGCACTTATTTATCCATCTATCCAGCCAAGCGGTTCTAATCGGCGTGGTAAGGGGGTCATGCGGCGTTTCGCCAAGGTCGATTGGCAATATTACCTCTGTATGCTTACGGAAATCATAGAGCAATCTCTCAACCGTAAGGATGAAAACCTGCCCTTCCGCGGGCCCAAGCTGCGGGAAAACACTGCCGTCACCCATGCTGAACTCGGCACGAGCCCGCATTACCCCGCTTTCATGGTCATAGTCCAGCGCCCTAAAATTTTGTATGCGGACATCGGTACCCATGCGCCCCTCAATATTATACTCCAGACAAGAAAACTCACCAAACCGCCAATCCCCCGTCAAGTCCTGCATAACCAAATAAATAACCCCGACATGGTCACGAAACTCTACAGATTCAAGCGCAATAAACATCCCGTCACTAACCATAAGCGGGACATCAGAAGGCACCCGCCCGAGCCCAATAACAAACAACAAACAAGCCGCCACAACCAAAGAAGCCGCAGCCGTAGCAAGCAAAAACCGAGGCGGCACCTCACGCTGTGC
>Ga0209755_10001053_pt1 | contig 46003 bp, 43 predicted proteins | sample TergutCo191P1_FD_187301 | JGI IMG/M metagenome (GOLD analysis project Ga0209755, IMG submission 187301) | Cornitermes sp. P1 segment gut microbial communities from Petit-Saut dam, French Guiana - Co191P1 (SPAdes) (version 2) | ecosystem: Host-associated > Arthropoda: Insects > Digestive system... | reverse complement strand
ACGCCTCTGGGAAAATCCATCCAACCGGTTGGACAGAATATTTATCCGCTTATAAAAAGAGCCGAGCGCGTTCTTGGCGAAAACGCAAACATCCGTCTTAACGGTTTCATTCGCAAGTTTGGAAAAATTTCCGTCAACGATCTTACACCATGGGAAATAAGAAAGTGTCATGGATTTCTGACAAGCATTGAACAAAGAGGAAGTAAATAATAATGAGGCGCGGAGAATTGTTCGATATTACAGAGTTACGCATCCCGCTTACTCCTGATCAAAAGAACATCGCTCTGCGCCGCATTGTTGATGCTGCGCTTCTTGGCGCTCAATACACATACACCCTCAAAGAAACCTGCGGCATCCTCGGCATTTCTCGTGATTCAATTGATTATTTAGTTCACACCTATCGCCTAGACGCGGTTGCTATTGGAACCATCTACCGGATCACATGGTATTCTCTCGCAGAATACATTATCGATTCGGCAGATGATATTGATGAGGTTTTCGATGAATATATTCGATCTCGATATAAACCAGCTTGATTTTGAAGAAGCCAGAGACGCTCTTTCTGGTCATTCATTTGAGCGGCTGCCTGGCATTCCAGCATTTTTATCTAAAAAGGAAACTGCGGCCATCCTTAGCGTTTCCATGAAAGTAATTAATAAACTGACAGAGTCAGGTGAATTACTTTTAACAGATATTCCAGGCGATTCACAACCCATTATGGATTTATTTGGAGACGAAATAGAGCCACAGCGTGAAACGTGTATCCTACGCGCCGATCTTGTTAACTATATTGAAAAATCACTTCTCTGCAATAGACCTGTTCTATTGCCTGAAACGGATCGCTAAGGTTCGGTAAGACTCGCTAAGGTTCAGATAAAATATCAATTTTAGTTATAATTGCGGTTCAAACTCGGCGAGAATTGACATTGTGCATCCATGAAGCTTCAAAAAAACGCCTTCCCGTGTCGGTAGAACCAAGCGGATTTCCTTTTTCATCCGTAATTATCAGCTCTCTGGGGTCTTCGGCAAATTGAAACATATCGGAACTTAATTTGGCAACGCGCGGAGCTATGGCTCTGCCTAAAGGCTTTTCATTCGGATCCCTTTTCAAAGGATCTGTATAAATATTTCCGTTGTAATATTGAAGCTGTCCGCCCCAGATTCCGCCGAAGTACATATAGTAATTGCCGTCTTCTTCAAACACGCAGGGGTCTATGCTGTAGCTTCCTGTCATAGGTTCGCTTTGAGGAATAAAAGGACCTTCGGGTTTATCCGCCGAAGCTACGCCGATACGAAATAATTTATTTTTATCCTTTGCAGGAAAATACATATAATATCTGCCGTCTTTGTGCGCCACATCATTATCCCACAATTGTCCTCTTGCCCATGGAATATCTGTCAGCGACAAGGCAAGACCGTGATGTGTCACTTCACCGTTGAGCGGATCGTCAAGTGAAAAAACATGATAGTCAACCATATCGTACGCGCTTCCGCTTTCGCTGCCGAAACCGCCTGAGTTTCTGTCATGAGACGGATAAATAAAAATTCTGCCGTTAAATACGCGAGCGGCAGGATCCGCCATATAATCACCGGGAAATAAATACCTTGGTTTGGCGGTATCAACGAAAGGAGAACTTAGGCATGAAATTGTTACAGCGATAAGCGCCAATAAACCGATATGCGAAAATTTGAAGTGCTTTTTCATGATTTTATTTTATTTTAAAAAAGCCGTACTGTCACCTTGTAATTAAATAAGATAAAAGAGCGATCACTAAAAAGAGAGCGAGAAACATTGTTATGTACGACCAGAAAGGAAGCGGCTCATGCCCGGAACGGGTTTTGACGCGAGGGGGTTTTAACACCGTATATTTGGACGGTTTGGACGCCGAAGCGGAATAGCCGCACATGGGGCAGCCGTTTTGAAACATTCTGTCGGGTCCCGAATAACTGCAGTTGGGGCAGCGGATGGAAACAAAGTTCCTGCCGCAAAAAGGGCAGACTTTTACATCATCGCCGACCTCGTGTTCGCAATTATCACAAAAAAAACGCGGTTTTCTTTTCATATTCTGTTTATATTATCGGCAGTTTTAAGCCGGACATTTCTCGGCAGAGCCTTTATTCGGACATTCGGCGCAGGGGCTTGATGCCGAGGAAACCGAAGAAGCGGCTGTATCCGGCTTAGAATCGGATTTTTTATCGGTTTTTGCGCCGCCGACTCCGGCTGTACTCTTACTGCTGCTTTTGCTTTTATCGGTCACATAAAAACCGGAGCCTTTGAAGATGATTCCCGAACCGCCGAAAATAAGGCGGCGGACTTCTTTACCGCACTCGGGACATTCTTTTAAGGGCTCGTCGCTCATGGATTGAAAAACTTCAAAATTATGGGCACAACTTTTACATTCGTATTCGTATGTAGGCATGATTACCTCTAATATAATAAAAATATTTTTTTATGTAAATATCCGGCTCGGGCTATTTACCAAAAAATACACTAAACAAAACCTGCAGCCCTTCTTTGGATAAGGCGGCTGTTTTTATATCAATATTGTTGTCTTTTACAACAGGCGGATTTGCCAGAAAGAGAGAGACTGCCATCATATTCGGTTCGTTTGAAACAAAACCTCCCGCAAGACCCAGAATTGCGGCAACGCCGCGAGCCTGAGACGCGTTTTCAAATTGAAGCCTTATTATGGCTTCAAACTTATCGCCTTTTTCTCCTATCTGAAAAAGATTAAAAAAAAGTTTTTGAACAGGGAATCTTATCGGTATGCCTGCCTCGCTTAATATTTTAATTAACATTGGCGCCGGATTATCAAGCCAGCATGAAAGGGGAGCTCTTTTGCGAAACTCGTTAAAACCCTGAGGGATTTCCATGCCCGGCGAAGCTGCGACAGGCTCGGCGGGTTTTCTGTTCAATGTTGAAACGGCGAATGCCTGTTTGTTATTTAAAGCCAGAGAAAGGCTGCCTGATGCGGAGTACCAATATGTGTAGCCTGAGTCAGCCGTAATGTTTTCCCAGCTCTTATTGGAGTTCAATGCCGCTCCAGCGTTTGAAGCGGGATACCTTCCCCACGCGGAGAGCTGAAAGCGTTTCCCCGAGTTTGCCGGAAACATTGCCGCCGCGACAAAGTCCGTTCTATCCAGCATTTGCTTTGCCGTTCTGTCTTTTAATTCAGCGATTGGCAGAATATCAATAATTGCGCGCGCCTGTTTTACATGAGCAAAAAGATAAACATCGGCTCCTTTATCAAGAGGAGCGTTTTCGGAATCGTCGCGTAACATATCAAAAGCGCCCGGCATAGACAAAGTTTTGCATGAGACGCAGAAAAGAATCAGCGGTAAAAAATAAATCAGGCTTTTGATATTTTTACATGCCATGTTTCATCTCCCGATTCAACTTGAATTTGCCCTGCAGTTTGCGCCCATTGCGTTTTAACGGCAAGAGTTTCTTCCGCGACAGTTTCACAGAAACGATCCCATGCTTCTTTTAAAGAATCGCTGCCAAAGACACAAAGGTCTATTCGATCTGTTACGGACAACCCCGTTTCCTTTCTGGCGTTTTGAATACCTCGGATTAAATCGCGCATATCGCCTTCCATACTGAGTTCGCGGGTAATTTCCGTATCAAGACCGACGGTAAGAGTGCCTTCGTTTAAAACGCGGAGATTCGCTTTTTCATTGCGGCGCACATCGAGCTTGTCCGCCGTTATTTCCACTGAGCGGCTTGCGCCTTCGCATGGAATATCAATTGAAAGAGTCGCGCCTTCAAGCACGCTTTGAATTTCCGCATGGCTTAACGCTTCCATTTTCGCGGCGGCGGCTTTCATGTCTTTTCCAAGTTCTTTACCAAGTACGCGGAAGTTCGCTTTTACTTCGTATTCCACAAGGTCTTCTTCTTTATCGGAAAAGATCAGCTCTTTTACATTCAACTCTTCGCGGATAATATCCGCCATTTCGATAAGAGATTTTTTTTCATTTCCATTGCGCGTAACAAGCTCCGCTTTGCGAAGTGGCTGCCTCATTTTAATATTGTACTGCGAACGCAGAGAGCGTCCAATCGAAACCGCGTTCATAACGGATGCCATGCGGAACTCAAGAGCTTTGTCTCTTCGTTTTTCGTTTGCAACAGGGTAATCTGCAAGATGTACAGATTCGCGGTCTGTTTGCGCGCGCAGATTTTGCCAGATTGCTTCGGTTGTAAAAGGCATAAAAGGAGCGGCGGCGGTTATCAGCGTTTTTAAAGCTTCATACAAGGTACCGTATGCTTCAAGTTTATCGCTGTCGTTCTCCGAGCGCCAGAAACGCCTGCGCGAGCGGCGGATATACCAGTTATTAAGAAGGTCTATAAATCTTAAAATCGGATCGACAGCGCGGCTGAGATCGTAAGCGTCCAGAGCGCCGCCGACTTTTTCCACAAGAGTCTGCGTTTCTGAAAGTATCCATTGATCCAAAGGATTTACAGGTTTATCCACCGCGCCTGCCGGCGTTACCTTGTCTATATTCGCGTAAGTGATAAAGAAACTGTAGGCGTTCCACAGCGGAATGATAATGCTTTTCATTACTTCGCGCACTCCGTCGTCGCTGTAGCGAAGATCGTCGGCTTTTACAAGAGCGGAATGAACAAGGAAGAGGCGAAGAGCGTCCGCGCCGAACATATTAATAACTTCGTTTGGGTCTGTGTAATTGCGAAGACTCTTACTCATTTTTTTACCGTCTTCAGCGAGCACCAAACCGCTGACTACGCAATTTTTAAAAGCCGGTTTTTTAAAGAGAGCGGCAGCGAGAACCGTGAGAGTGTAAAACCAGCCGCGGGTTTGATCGAGTCCTTCGCTGATGAAATCCGACGGAAAATGATTTTCAAAAAATTCCTTGTTTTCAAATGGATAATGATTCTGCGCATAAGGCATAGCGCCTGATTCAAACCAGCAGTCGAGAACTTCCGGTATGCGTTTCATTTTATTGCCGCAGCCGCATGGTATTGTAATTTCATCAACAAAATGCTTGTGAAGATCGTCAGGATAAACGCCGGAAAGCTCTTTTAATTCCGCGCGGCTTCCGACACAGATTGTTTTTCCGCACGAAGGCTTACCTTCGTTATCTTCACATCTCCAGATTGGAATCGGATTTCCCCAGAAGCGGCTGCGGCTTATTGCCCAGTCGCGCGCGCCTTCCAGCCATTTGCCGAAACGCCCTTCTTTGATATGTTCGGGAACCCAGTAGATTTGATTGTTTGCGTCTAACATATCTTGTTTTATTTTTTCCACGCTTACAAACCATGAACCGACAGCGCGGTAAATTAACGGGCTTGAACATCTCCAGCAGTGAGGATACGAGTGAAGAATTTGATCGCGTTTTACAAGCTTTCCTTCCGCTTTTAATTTTTCGATGATTGCCTTGTCCGCGTCTTTTACGAATATGCCTGCGAAATCCGTAACCTCGCTTGTGAATTTACATTCTGCGTCAACAGGACAGATAACCGGTATCCCTGATCCTTTTAAAACGCGCGCGTCATCTTCGCCGAAACCGGGAGCTGTATGCACAATTCCTGTGCCGTCTTCTGTTGTGACAAAATCGCCGAGAAAAACGCGGAATGCTTTTTGCGTTTCTGAAGAACCGCATAAATTTTTAAAATAAGGCAGAAGCGGCTCGTATTGATACCCGGCAAGCTCTGCGCCTTTCTTAACCCATACAATTTTATACTCATCTTCATTTTTGTAATAAGCCGGCAGCCTCGCCTGCGCAAGAATATAATTATCTTTTGACGCATTGTCTTCTATTAGCACATAATCAATATCAGCGCCCATTGTAAGCGCGAGATTCGAAGGCAGCGTCCACGGCGTTGTCGTCCATGCGAGAAAATACGCGTTGTTTTGAGTTATTCTGTTATCTGTAATTTTAAAGCGCACAGTAATCGCCGGATCATGCACATCTTTGTAACCGCCAAGATTTAACTCATGATTTGAAAGCACGGTCGCGCAGCGCGGGCAGTATGGAAGAATGTAGTGTCCTTCGTAAAGAAGATTTTTGTCCCACAGCGATTTCATCACCCACCAGATCGATTCCATGTAATCGCTTTCCATGGTTTTATAGTCATGATCAAAATCGACCCATCTGCCAAGGCGCGTAATTGTCGCTCTCCATTCTTTTACATAACGAAGAACGGAAGCGCGGCAGGCTTCGTTAAAATTAGCGATACCGTAATTTTCTATATCGGTTTTTGATTTCAAACCAAGTTCTTTTTCGATAAGATTTTCTACAGGAAGACCGTGGCAGTCCCAGCCGAATCTGCGTTCGACCTTTTTTCCTTTCATGGACTGGTAGCGCGGAATAATGTCTTTAATAGTGCTTGGAACGAAGTGCCCGAAATGCGGAAGTCCCGTGGCAAAGGGAGGACCGTCATAAAAAACGAACTCATCTTCATTCCCGGCGTCCTTGCGCTGTTCCAGAGATTTTTCAAAAATATGGTTTTTCTCCCAGAATTCAAGAACTTCTTCTTCCAATTTGGGAAAATTTACTTTTGTATCGACAGGTTTGTACATATACAGCTCCTGTGAAAAATATGCCATAAAAACAACTTTTTTTCCACAGGTGCAGGGACAGGTTTATATAAAAATTTCAACGCAGAATCTAATTTATAGGAAGCGTGTACACTCTTAATGTAATTGATTTACCGGAATATTTGACAGCGCTTTGCGCGGCGTATTCAATTCCCGAGCAGCAGGGAACTTCCATTCTTGCGACAGTTACAGATTTAATGTCATTCCTTGCTATGATCTCCGCCAATTTCTCGGTGTAATCGACGTTATCCAGTTTTGGGCATCCAATGATCGTAATTTTTCCTTTCATATACTGCTGATGAAAAGTGACGCTTGAATATGCGGCGCAATCCACGGCAATAAGCAGATTCGATTCGTTGAAAAACGGAGCGTTTACAGGCACAAGTTTCATTTGAATAGGCCATTGGCGAAGCTCTGTATTTTTTGATAAATAATCAGGGTCTGTATCACTGTACATACTAAATTCCTTCGCCATTGCGCCTGAACATCCGTATTCCATTTTAGTCTTATTCACCCTTGCGGCGTTTTCATCATAAGCTTGAGCTTCTCTTTCTTCAAAACTAATCGCGTTTTTCTGACAGACAGGAAGGCAGCTTCCAAGTCCGTCGCAGTAATCATCCCTTGTAAGTTTCGCTTTTCCGTCTGACAGCGTTATCGCTCCTTCACGGCACGCGTTAACGCACAGTCCGCATCCGTTGCATTTTTCATTATCAATTTTTATAATCTTTCTAATCATTGGTTCAATATATCACATATAAAATACGCGGACAAGTTTTTTTGTTAGGTGTAATTTTTTAATTATTGGCTTATATTCGCGCCGTATGTGTTTTATTATATACGGCGCTATTAAATCTTAATTTCTGACAGATTTTCCGTCCTGCCATATAAGCGCCTGTCCCTTAGACATATTGTAAGTGACAAGATGCGCATTATTGGGAGGAACTCCGCCCAATTGTTTTCCATTCCAAATGCTGACATCCATAACGCTGATTCTCATAGTGTATACTTTGCCATTTTCAAATTTGAATTTAAACGGAACATTTTCATAGGTGGTATAGTAAGGATGCTGTGCCATCACTCCATTAAAAACAAATGCGGTATCTCCTCCCGGAATTCTGAGTTCAACAAAAGCATTCGACGACGGCACTTTCCATCCGACATTCATGCCATTGTACTCAACAATATCTACGCCTCTATAATGAATAATGGCAACCTGTTCGCCGGACAGAGAATCATTAAAATCAAATACTATAGCGCTGCCTGATGACTCCGTTGATGCGCAAGAAGTAAAAAAAAGAACGATAATAACCGCTAAAACAGTGAATTTTTTCATAAAATACTCCTTGAAGTTAAAATTATAATAAATTGAAGTTTTGGAAAAGCCTCAATCTATAGAGATTTAATTGCTGACCTTCTTTCCATCCTGATATGTAAGCGTCTGTCCTCTGGAAGATGAAAAACTGTATGACGCAATATGCGCTTTCATTGACGGGAATATGCCTTGTTTTCCATCCCAAATGCCGATTGTATGTTGATTCATTATCACTGAATATTCTTTTCCTTTTTCAAATCTGTATTTAAACGGAACATTATCATATCTGGTATAACCTATATTGTAGCTTCCTGTTACTCCGTTCAAAATAAATTCCGTATCTCCGCCGGGAAATCTGAGCTGAACATAACCGCCAATACGGGTTTTCCATTCAACGCCGATACCGTTATATTCAACAATATTTACGCCGGAAAAATGAACAAGGGCAACCTGTTCGTCAGGTAACGAATCATTAAAATCATATAAATTTTTATTACTTGAAGATGATGATGAAGACTCTGAGGAAGAGTTAGTTTCACATGACGAAAAAAGAAGAAGAACTATGATTACCGGAATTATAAATTTATTCATAAAATACTCCTTGAAATAAATTAATAACTAACATATAACACAGTTATAATTTTCTGTCAATTGTTAATTGTTTTTTCTTCTTCGATTAAAATCCGCACAGCTTCCACAGCGGTTTTAATAGCGGCTTCGGTATCATGGCAATGCGGATTGCTCATTCCCACTTTTTCGCGCTCTTGATTCCACACAACATTTAAAACGCAGCCTGAGCGCGCGCCCAGCACCTGACTTACGATGTAGAGAGCCGCGCTTTCCATTTCGGAAGCAAGACAGCCGGCTTTAATCCATGCTTCCCATTTATTTTTAAGATCGAAACCGGAAGGCATTCTGTCGGGGCTGTGCTGTCCGTAGAAGGAATCCTTGCACTGCACAACGCCTGTATGCGATGTTAGATTAAGTTTTTTCGCTGCCCGCACAAGAGCGTTTGTAATATCGAGGTTTGCGACAGCCGGAAATTCAATCGGAATATATTCGCGGCTTGTTCCTTCCTGCCGAATCGCGCCTGTAGCGATAACAATGTCGCCTCCCGTGACAGGCAGAGCCATGCCGCCGCATGTGCCGACGCGGATAAAATTTTGAACGCCCGTTTTAAAAAGTTCCTCTACCGCGATTGCGGTTGAAGGTCCGCCCATTCCTGTGGAAATAACCATTACTTTTTTGTTTTTAATTTCACCTAACCATGTTGTATATTCGCGGTTTTGACAAAAAAACTTTGGATTATCCAAAAAAGCGGCGATTTTTTCCACTCTGCCGGGATCTCCCGGAAGAATCGCGTAACGCGCTCCGTGGCTGTCGTCAAAACCAATGTGGTATTGTTTTTCCATATCAATCTCCTTTATCGTCTGCCTTTATCAAAAGGTATGCCTGCAGACTGCGGCGCCTGCGATTTCTTGGAACTGAAAGCAAGCACTATCAATGTGGCGATATATGGTATCATTTTATAGACGTAACTTGGAATGGGTATAAGTCTCATGAAGTCTATTCCCGAATAAGAGGAAGAAATCGCCTTCATAAGACCGAAAAAGAAAGCGGCGGCAAGTATGCGCCCCGGTTTCCACTGACCGAAAATCAAGACCGCAAGGGCTAAAAAACCGTAGCCTGAAACTTCGGGATTAAATTCGATCGATGTCGGGATGACAAAAACAAGACCTCCAAGACCTGCAAGAGCGCCTGAAATCATAACGCCTGTGTATCGCATAACATACACATTGATTCCGGCGGAATCCGCCGCCTGCGGGTGTTCGCCGCAGGAACGCAGACGAAGACCGAAACGCGTCTTGTACAGGAAAAAAGCTGAAAGCGCAAGAATCAAAAAACCGATATAAGTTGTAATATAGGTATTTCTAAAAAACATACTGCCGATCAGCGGTATATCGCCTAACAACGGCATTTTTTCGATTCTGAATTGATTGATAAAAGGAATCTGCTGCACTGTCCTTATCATTCTGGCGATAAAAATCGCAAGAGCCGGAGCCAGCATATTAATCGCGGTTCCGCTTATGATTTGGTTTGCTTTCAGGTTAATCGAAGCGTAGGCGTGAAGAAGAGAAACAAGGACGCCTGAGAATACAGAAACCAGTACTGCGAGAAAAAGCACAATCTGCCCGGAAAGAACCTGTTGTATTAAATTGATAAATAAAATACCGGTAAAAGCGCCTATGATCATTATGCCTTCCAGAGCGATGTTTATAACGCCGGAACGTTCCGCGAACATTCCTCCAAGAGCGACAATTAAAAGAGGTATGGAGAAAAACATGGTCTGCTGAACAAGGAAATAAATAATGTTCATAAACCGCCTCTCTTCCGCTTTTTAATTGAACTTAAAAATCCTTTTACAAGAAGAGCGAAGGCGCTGAAATAAATAATTACGGCGATAATTATTTCGATAATTTGAGGAGCGAAATTGTACAATTGCATATTGAATCCGCCAACATTAAGATAAGCGATTAAAAGCCCCGAAAAAATAATTCCAATCGGATTGTTTAAACCCAAAAGCGCGACAGGAATTCCGTTAAATCCTTCCTGCGCGAGAACATCAACAACTGTAATGCCTCTTCCGGCTCCCGCAAGATACAAGAGCGCGCCGCCAAGACCTGCAAGAGCGCCTGCGATGATCATCGATAAAACAATACTGCGTTTTTCATTTATTCCGGCATAACGCGCGGCGTCACGGTTAAATCCGCACGCTTTCAATTCATAACCAAAAGCCGTTCTTTCAAGAATAATAAACATTAATACGGCGAACAGTATCGCTATAAAAATGCCTGAGTTTGCGCTTGAAACAATAAAACCGTCTTTAAAAATATTATTCATTCCCATTTTTGGAAGAATGGCGTTTTCCAATACGCGCATACTCTGATTTCTTAAAACATCGTAGATAGTTTTTGTTACGAGAAAATTTACAAGGTATGTGCCGATATAATTTGTCATTATGCAGGAGATAACTTCGTTTACATTGAACAGAGCTTTAAATATTCCCGGTATCGCTCCCCACACAGCTCCGGCAAGCATAGCCGCGATAAGAGCTATTATCCAGTGCAGATGCCCGGGAAGGAAGCCGCACTTTACGCCGACCAAAACCGCGGCGTATGCGCCGATTATAAACTGCCCTGCGGCTCCGATATTAAATAATCCTGTCCTTGCGGCAAATCCGACAGAAAGCCCTGTCATGATAATCGGCGTCGCGAAATATAAAACCTGTCCCAGATTATTCATGCTTGAAAAGCCGCCTGAAAGAATCGCGCCAAAACCATAAATCGCCTGAGATGCGTTGGTAATAAGCAGTATAATAAACCCGGCTAGAAGCCCAACAAAAATCGCAGCAGCGGAAGACAGCGCATCGAATAATGATTCCGATTTTAACAGTCTTATTTTCATGCGCATTCCATTTTTTTGGTGCCGGACATATACAAGCCGAGTTCCTGATACGTTACTTCGGCGGGTTTCACGTCAGCTACAATTCTCCCTTCGTACATAACCAGTATCCTGTCGCTGACATCCATCACTTCGTCCAACTCCAGAGAAACGAGCAGCACTGCTCTGCCCTTGTCGCGTTCTATAATTAATTGTTTGTGTATATATTCACAGGCTCCAACATCAAGCCCTCTTGTCGGCTGAACCGCGACCAATAAGCGCGAATCACGCGAAATCTCGCGCGCGATAATCGCCTTCTGCTGATTTCCGCCTGACATACTGCGTGTGATTGTGTGAGCTTTTCTGCCTGCGCGTATATCAAAAGATTCTATCAAGTTATCTGCAAATTCATAAATTTCATTAAACTTTAAAAAACCGTATTTTTGAAAACGCGGCGTAAAATAATTCTGCAAAACCAGGTTAAACGCGAGATTGTAATCGAGAACCAGACCGTGTTTGTGCCTGTCTTCGGGAATGTGCGCAAAGCCTCTCGAGCGAATATCGCAGTTTATAATATCTTTTCCTTCAAGAATAACGCGCCCTGATTGAGCTTCCAGCATACCGGCAAGAGCCAGAACCAGTTCCTGCTGTCCGTTTCCGTCGATACCGGCAATGCAGACAATTTCACCTGCGCGGATTTCAAAATTCGCGTTGTTTACAAGAGCTTTTTCGTGCAGCCTGCTTTTTACTGTAAGGTTTTCCGCTTTTAAAATTACATCCGCGCATTTACTTTCTGATTTTTCTATGGTAAGGCTTACCTTTCTGCCGACCATCATTTCAGATAACTCTTCTTTTGAAACAGAGCCGACATCAACAGTTCCTATGCATTTGCCTTTTCGTAAAACTGTGCAGCGATCCGCGATTGCTTTTATTTCGTTCAGTTTATGGGTTATAAAAAGAATCGACTTTCCTTCCGCTACAAGATTTTTCATTATGCGCATTAATTCTTCTATTTCCTGCGGAGTGAGAACTGCCGTAGGCTCATCGAAAATCAAAATATCGTTTTCGCGGTAGAGCATTTTTAGGATTTCAACTCTTTGCTGCATACCGACAGTGATATCGGAGATTAGAGCGTCAGGATTAATTTCAAGTTTGTAATGTTTGGAAAGTTCCAAAACCTGATTGCGCGCGCTGTCGAGTTTTAAAATACCGTATTTGACGGTTTCAGCTCCGAGAATAATATTTTCCAAAACCGATAAATTGTGAACAAGTTTAAAATGCTGGTGAACCATTCCGATTCCCAGCTTTTTCGCGTCATTGGGACCTGCGATGTGGATTATTTCGCCGTTTTTTTTAATTACACCCTTTTCAGCCTTATAAAGACCGAAAAGGATGCTCATAAGGGTGGATTTACCTGCCCCGTTTTCACCTAACAGCGCATGGATTTCGCCTTTTCTAAGCTGAAGCGTAACATCGTCGTTGGCGACAATGCCGGGAAATACTTTCGTAATCCCGGACATTTCAATCAGGAAATCCATAAGGTTGGAAGTTATCTGACTTCCGTAACCCTTGTTACGCGTACAGGTACAACTCTCGGACTGCCGTCGCTGGCGATTTCTTCCATTCTGGGAATATCGCCATTTGCGAGTTTATTATAAATATTGATGTAATCAGGCATTCTGAACGACTGGAACTTGGAAGTCTGCATCGGGAGACCAACGCCGTCATTTGCTGCGTCAAAAACTAATGTCTTTCCGCCCGGGAAAATTCCTGAATAATAATTTTTAATGCAGGTATATACAGAATGCGCCAATCCTTTCATTGCCGATGTAATAACTGTCGATGATTCGCCTGACTGATCAACATCAACGCCGATTACTTTTCTTCCCGCCTGCTCTGCCGCCGCCATTACGGAATTACCAACCGCTCCTCCACAGCCGAATATTACGTCAACTCCGGAGTTGTACCATGAAGCCGCCATTGTTTGAACTTCGGGAGTAGCTGCAAAGCCGCCTGTATAATGGTAATTAACCGTGACCGCGCCTGCCGCAAGACCAAGTTCCACAGCGGCATATTCGGCGCCCTGAATGAATCCGTAACCAAAACGCACAACCGCAGGAACCGCCATGCCTCCCATGAATCCAAGCCTCCTGTTTCCGTCTTTTACGGCGGCATACCCGGCAAGGAATCCCGCCTGATCTTCGGCATAAAGAACGCCTACAACATTAGCGCCTGTTCTGAAAGTGGAATAATCTTCACTGTGCGGGACGCCGTCTATCAGAATAAAATGGACATCCGGATAACGATCCTGCGCGATATAAATGGGCGCTTCAAAAAGATAACCGGGAGTTACGATTATTTTCGCTCCGCCTCTTACAGCAAGATCGATCGCCGTAAGGTACGCGTTATTGCTTTGTTCGGCAGGCTGATAATATTTGTGAGAAATGCTTCTTTCTTTGGCATATTGAACCAGTCCGTCCCATGACCCTTGATTGAAAGATTTGTCATCAATGGTTCCAAGATCGGTTACAAGAGCAAGATCGAAAGTATCCGCGGCTCTTCTCTGACCTGATCCTTTCGAACAGGCTGTCGGCAGTAAAATTAACGCCGTAAGTAAAATTAAAATGACTTTTTTCATAAATTTTCCTCCTAATAAATGCTTTTTAAAAAGATAATTCAATTTTATCAATGGTTTGTAAAAACTGTCAAGCAAGCTTCGCCTGCGTTAATTCATTATTGTAACAATCAGGAATTTGAAAAATTCAGCATTTTTAATAAGATTTCGTTATTTAAACCCCGCGGCAGCGAATCTCTCTACCCTCTCCGCTTCGCAGTTCCGGCACACTTTGCGCACACTCACCCTTCGCTCTCTCACACCTTGGCGCAAACGGGCAGCCGCTTTCGGGGTTTGAAGGATCGCTCACTTTTCCCGGAATGGTAAGCAGACGCTCTTTTGAATAATGACTTCCAAAACGGGGAGATGCGGCAAGAAGCGCGATTGTGTATGGGTGGCGCGGATTATTTGTTATTTCTTTTGCGTTTCCTGATTCCATTACAAGACCGCCGTACATTACCATTATTCGATCTGATATCTCCGCGACTAAATCTATGTCGTGGCTGATAAATATAATGGAAAGGTTTCTTGTGCGGCGCATGGTTTTCAAAAGTTCCACTATTTGCTTTTGTATTGTAAGGTCAAGAGCTGTTGTCGGTTCATCTGCGATTAAAAGTTCACAGCCCTGCGCAAGAGCAAGAGCGATACCGATTCTTTGAAGCTGTCCGCCTGAAAACTGATGAGGAAAATTAATCAGCCTTTCTGCGCCGTTATCCAATCCGGTTTCCGCAAGAAGTTCAACTGCGCGTTTATCGGATTCTTCCCTTGTAATTTTCGGCTGTGAGTTTCTGAATGTTTCAAAAAATACGCTTCCCATATTTTGAAGCGGATCGTATGAACGTCCCGGCTCTTGAAAAATCATGCCGATCTTTTTGCCTCGATATTCTCGTAAAGCATCTATACCAAGCCCGAAGAATTCCTTGCCTTCATACAAAATTGAACCGCTCACGCTTGCGTTCTTCGCCAACAAGCCGGGAATAGCCAAAGTGCTTACGCTTTTTCCCGAACCGCTTTCTCCAACAATTCCAAGCGTTTCTCCTTTCTCAAGATTAAATGAAACACCGCGAACAGCCTGAACATTAATCAAATCTCTGCCGCGAAGAACGGAAAAGTTGACACACAAATCGGTGATAGATAATAATTTATTAATATTAACCACGGAGGACATGGAGGAAGGGTTTGGACTAATACTCTGTGCGCTCTGTGGTTTAATTTTCTTTCTCGATCTTCCTTGCATTGTATGATAGGGATCATAAAAATCGCGCAGCGCGTCTCCGATAAAATTAAACGCGAGAGTTACACCTAACAGAAACCAGACAGGGCTTAACAGCCAGGGGAATGCGCGAAGATTCGCGATTGTTGAAAGATCTCTTTTTATAAGAGAGCCCCAGCTAACTGCCGGATCGGATATGCCAAGCCCAAGATAGGAAAGAACAGTTTCTGTCATTATAAAACCGGGAATACTTAGAGCTACGCTTACAATTAAAAGGCTTGCTATCTGCGGAATTATATGCTTAAAAATAATTGTTACAGAAGGAATCATTTCCAGTTTCGCGTTTAAAACAAATTCCTCGCGTTTAATAGCGTGAACCATTCCTCGAATTGTCCGCGCGGATCCCGGCCATCCTACAAGCGAAAGTATTATTGTGATCATCATATATGTCTGAGCAGGATCCATGTTAGACGCAAGCAATGAACGCAGAAATAAAATCAAGTAAAGCGAAGGAATCAACATTAAAAATTCGGCGCTTCTCATAATCGACCAGTCCGTAATGCCGCCGAAAAATCCTGCGAATCCGCCCGCTAAACCCGCAAGAATCAATGATATAAATGTTGCTACAAAACCGATAGTGAGCGAAACGCGCGAGCCGTAAACAATGCGTGAAAAAAGACATCTCCCCAGATTGTCAGCTCCCATTAAAAAAACAGGATATTCGCCGGCGCCTGTAGTGAAAAAATGGCGATCTGCGGGAATTAAACCCCAAAGAAGATAAGGCTCGCCTTTTGCGAAAAACTTTAAAGAAGAATAACGATCTTTAACGCGCGCATAGTTCCATGTAACGGAATTTGTTACGCGATAATCCTGCGCCTGCAGAATTCCTTTGTAAGAGCGGACATTCGGCGGATGATAACTTTTATCCGCAAATGAAGTGTTAGGTGAATATGGAGCGAAAAACTCGGCAAAAGTCATCATCAAATAAAGGAGAATAAGACATACAAGCGAAACAAGAGCGATAGGACGGGTTTTAAAATAATTAATGAATTTTTTCATGTTTCTGAATTCCGCCTCATTCTTTTCCGTACCTGATTCTTGGATCAACAAGCGCGAGTATAATGTCGGCTAAAGCCATACCGACAAGCACAAGGAAGGAAATAAGCATTATATTCGCTAAAACCAAATTGATATCCTGTTGGGTAACGGCTTCATACATCAGTCTTCCTATTCCGGGATATGCGAAAATAATTTCCAGAATAAGAGAACCTGAAAAAAGCCCTGCCAGTAAATTCGCGCTCCCTGTGATGTACGGGTTTAAGGTATTTCTGAATGCATGAGCAAAATAAATCCGCCATTCGGCAATGCCGCGAGAGCGAAGGCTTGTAATGTAAGGCTGCCCCAACTGATCCAGCATTGTCGCGCGAATCATTCTAAGAGAGCCGCCTATCCCGCCCAAAAATGCGGATAACAGCGGCAGAAAAATATGGTGCATATAAGAGAAGACAAATTTGCCGGGAGCCTGTGAAAACGGAAACGGCGGAAATGCCGTAACCGGAAAAAGCCCCGACACGGACGCAAAAAGCTGCAGCAGAATAAGAAGCAAAAGTCCGGGAAAAGCATGAAGCACAAGAGCGAAAAATGTAACGGCATAATCGGCTCTTGTTCCCGCCTTAGTTGAAAAATAGACACCTAACGCAAAAGAAAAAATCGTTATAAAAACAAGAGAGATTAAATTTAATATAAGAGAGTTAATAATCCTTGAGGAAAGCAGAAAAGAAACAGGCGCTCTTGAAATTAAACTGACTCCAAGATCGCCGTGAACTACAACGCGGTTAAGCCAGCGGAAATACTGCACATAGAACGGCTGATCGAGTCCAAGTTCAGACCGGCGCTGTGAGAGCTGCTGTGCGCTCATTGCCTGCATATTCTGCCCCGCTCTACCTTGATTTTCGCTGAACAGCTGCTGCATCATGATTTGGTCAACAATATCGCCGGGCGCGAGAGCCATTAAACCAAACACCGCCAAACCAAGGAGAAAAAGCATAATTGTCATGGTTACAAGTCTGTTTACGATATAAGAAAGAAGCTGAAAACGGCGCTTAAATGCATAAAACGGTTTTAATAAAACGCCGGAAATTTTGCGGAGCTCTGTCAGCATTTCCCCTCCCTTTGAGATTATTTTATATAGTTTCTGATAAATAAGTCAAGTTAAACGAACAGCTTATAAAGCTACCGCCGGCATTGGAAATAAAATCGCAGCTTGAATATTTTTACCTCTGATGCGTCCCATTATTTATTTTATAACGGATATCTATGTAAAAATTTTCTCTACTTCTTCCCAATCACATCAAACCCGACATAGGGAACCAGCGCGCGCGGGATGCGAACAGTGCCGTCTGCCTGCTGGTTATTTTCCAAAATGGCGATGATGGCGCGTGAGATGGCGATTGCAGTTCCGTTGAGCATGTGAACAAATTTATTTTTGCCGTCTGTGTCTTTGAAACGAATATTTAATCTGCGCGCCTGATAATCGGTGCAGTTAGATGTCGAGGTAACTTCGCCCCACTCGCCGTTGTTGCGGCCGGGCATCCATGCTTCAAGGTCCCACTTGCGGTACGCTGGCGCGCCGAGATCGCCTGTGCAAGTGTCTACGACGCGGAACGGGATATTTAAACCTTCGAAAATTTCTTCTTCTATCCCGCGCAGTTCTTCATGGAATTTACCGGATTCTTCGGGCAGGCAGTAAACAAACATTTCCAATTTAGTAAACTGGTGGACGCGGTATAAGCCTTTGGAAAACTGCCCTGCAGCTCCGGCTTCGCGCCTGAAACAATGTGAAAGCCCTGCCATGCGAAGAGGCAATTTTTCACGCGGCAGAATCATGTTGGAATAGTAACCGCCCAAAGTGATTTCCGCGGTTCCAACAAGGCAGGTGTCTTCACCTTCCAGTGTGTAAACATTTGATTCCGCTCCGCGCGGATTAAAACCTATACCTTCGAGAATTTCTTCACGCGCGATGTCAGGTGTAATAAACGGAGTAAAACCTTTTTTTTGCAGAATATCAAGCGCGTAACGGATAAGACCAAGTTCAAGATACACGCCTTCGTTTTTAAGATAGTAAAATTTGGTGCCGGATACTTTTGTACCGGAATCAAAATCGATAATATCTAGGTCCTGCCCGAGTTTTACATGGTCGGCAGGTTCAAAGTCGAATGTTGGAATTTTGCCGGATTTTTTTACTTCAAGGTTATCCTTATCTTCTTTTCCGACAGGCGCGTCTGGATGTGCCATATTCGGTATCTTCCGCGCTTCGGTCAACAGCTCCGCTTCAACCGAAGCAAGTTCGGTCTCCGCAGCGGCGATTTCTTCTTTTAGTTTTTTTCCTTCTTCGATTAACGCGGCTCTCGCATCCTGTTCCATTTTACCCTTCATGGCGTCGGCATTGGCGTTGCGCTTCTGCTGCAAAGCCTGAAGGTTTGTTGTGAGTTCTGTTCTTTTATTGTAAAGACGAGCTACTGCTTCGGCATCGGCTTTCATAAATCGGTCGGCAATATTCGCCATAACCGCCTGCAGATTTTCTGCGATAAATTTGTGATCTAACATATAAAGAGTATATCATTTAATAATAAATAATTACAATATATCGGATACTATATTAAAGTGAATCAATCTTATGCGCTTATGCAAATAAAAATTGTGATTGTTGTATAGATTTTACACCGGTTATTTTTTCATTTGTTTCTACATGCGGGAAAACATAATCAGGGTTACTAATCTGTCTGATTTTATCCTGAATACTTATTCCGTCAATTCCATATCCTATAGCATCCCATCCGTCAACTTTTTGCCGCGCGAATAACTCAATACGGCTTATATCGCCGAAGAGTTGTACAATTTTATCGCGCACAACAGGCGGCTTTGCTGAGTGCCCTATCCTCTCGTGCATAACAATTTGAGGAACGGTCTTATCGACAGCTTTTATATGTCCGCGCATACCAAGCAGGCAAACTTCAATGTTTGATTTTGTGTAGCTGCCCATTCCGGCAAGCGGCTTCCCGTCTTTTTTTATTTTGACCCATGAAAAAGCGCAAGTTTTATATTTGAATCCCCAAGCTTCCATTACTTTAATGCCGTCTGGTAAGGTCGGCATTGTAGTCCAAAGAAACAGAGCGCAATTTTTATCCCGCAAAGATTTTACATCAATGGCGCATATTTCATCTGTTGACATTGTTTGATAATGTTTTTCCGGCGCAAAGTTCCCGCCGTCTTTACCGGTTCCCCATAAATATGCCCAAGGAGGGTCGGCGTAAATAATCTGATACTTCATGATTATATTCCGCAGCAGTGTTTGTATTTCTTTCCGCTGCCGCAGGGACAAGGATCGTTGCGTCCTGTTTTTGGAGATGAACGCACGATTGTTGTCGGAGAAATTCGCCCTTCAACATAAAGCCATTCGTCTTTTTCTTTTTTAAATTTTCCGGTCTCGTGGTGTATGTCTCTCAAACCGTCTCGTTCATAGGTTGCTTCAAACTCTACTGTTCCTTCCGTATCGCTAATGCCGCCTTTTTCTTTGGAGATGATTTTAAGCCCAATCCATTTTGACTGTTCGCTCCAATCACGAGTCGATTTATAATCGATGTCGTCTCTGCCGCGGTGTACACAGGTATTAATAATGTAGTCGATCTCATGTTCAACATAAGCGGAATAACGGCTTCGCATTAAAGCTTCGGCGGTCGGAGCTTTTTGCGCTCCTCGAATGTATTGTTCACAGCAGGCGGAATATTCACGGTTTGAACCGCATGGGCATTGTTTCATGGAAAAATCATAACATAATAAATATTTTAATTCTACTCGTTTTTAAATTTTTTATCTATCTTTCTTTTTATTATCCTGATTAAAAATTCAGGCAGCATCCTCACAATAATAATGAATAATGTGTTGATAAATGTACCGGGGATGTATTCGGCTTTTCGTTTAAACATTTTTTTAACCGCCAAAAAAGCAAGGCGTTCGGGAGTCATAATTATCCCAAGAAAAATACCGAGTTTCAGATAACGGGGAGGCAGGCTGTATAAATTCGTAGCTACAGCGCCGGGGCTGAGCGTAGTTATACTGACTCCCTTATCGTAAACTTCGTTTCTCATAGCGCGCGCAAAACTGCGAAGAAACCCTTTTGTGCCGCTGTACAGCGCGATACCGGGCATCATCATTCTGGATGAAGCGGATGCCATCATTAAAATATAACCCTTCCTGTTATCCGCTATCATTTTTTGAGCGAATAGCCGCGATAAATTACAAGGTGTTAGATTATGCAGATTAATAATTTTTTGAGCAAGCTCAGGGGGCGTATTGATAACGTCTTTAAAAAAGAAAATACCGGCATTGTTTACCAGTATGTCTACAACAACGCCGTTCGCCTGACAATAATCAAAAATTTCCTGAGCGCTGTCAGTTTTCGCAAGATCCATATACAGAGGTATTGCCTTAATCCCATGTTTGTTTTCCAAACCGGAAGACGCCTCGCGAAGCTTTTCATCTTCGTTACTAACCATTAAAAGGCTGTATCCCTTCTTCGCAAGCTCTGCGCTTATCGCAAGACCGATACCGGAACTTGAGCCTGTAACAAGCGCAAAATTTTTATGCTCATTCATAGTTGATCCTTGCTAATGCATTAATTCATTTATTTGTATTTCAGGATGGCGATAGCCGTCATCGCCGAATTTTTTACGCGCGAATTGTATGGCTTTAGCAGGGCAAATATTAACACACCCCTGACAGTGTTCGCAAGTTGAAGTAAAAACCGGGCGTTTGTTTTCCATTCTAATGCTAGAAACCGGACATAATTTTTCACAAACAGCGCAGCCGTCGCATTTATCACTAACACGGTAATATTTATAAAAGATTTTTATGCCAAGCGTAAAGAGCGAAGAAACAAACGATGAAAACGGAGTAAAAGTATTAACTTTATTTTCTTTTCTTTCGATTACAAAACGCGCAGCTTCATCTGTCGCTTTTTTTTGCAGACTGGTACGGAGTTCAATTATTTTAGCGTTCGGCGTACCGAACATTGCAAGATAATTTTCCACTGCCGGTATTCTGCCGAAAAACATTTTACAATTCGATTTCTTTTTCAGTATCCGCCGTAATGCTCCAAGTGTGCCAAGAGGACTCGATCCGTAAGTAGCAAACGCGGCAATATACGGCGTTTTAAATTCAACTTTTTTTACAAAACGGCTTACAACAAGCGGAAGCCCGTATGCAAACGACGGAAAAACCAAAACAACCGCGTCCGCCTCGATTTTTATTTCGCTCTTTTTTTCTTCTATGCCGATATTGAATAACTCGCATTGTGTCTCAGGTGAAGACTCGCCGATAACCTGCGCAATTTTTTTTGCCGACCAAAGACTGTTGCCTGTACCGCTGAAGTAATAAATTTTTGTCATTGTTATTCGCCTTTCATACCCACTAATTTAATCTTACCGTCAAGAACATCTACCGACAGGCGAATGGAATCGCCGATCGCTTTTATTATATCATCATCCTGCACGCCGAGCGGATCGCAGGCAAGGCTTCTGTCGATGTAAGTTTGTGCTCCCTGTATGTCGGAAAATTTTGAAAGGCATATTCCGCCTTCCGTTTCACCTTCGCTTCCGTCTTCGCTGCCTCTGATGGTTTTTTCCATGAATCTGACCCCGATATTCAAAAGCCAGTTTGGAATTGTAATAACTTTTCTTCCTGGAAGCCCCATGCTGCTGTGAACGATTGCAAGAAATTCTTTCCACGGCATATTGTAACACCCTACCGGCCAGCATACCCCGCCTTTAGTTTTTTCAAGCGCGCCAGCCATTGCCTGAGCAACCTGCCTTCTTGTTACCATAGTGGTTCCGCCTTTGGGATACATGGTATTCTTTTTCATGCCGCGCACCGCTTTTACAATAATCGTCCACACAGGTTCGCGTCCCTGCTGAGTGCCGAAAATATACGGAAGTTCCATTATCGCGACGTTGAAATTATCATCGGCAAAAGACAAAGCCATTTTTTCCTGATCGCGGCGGCTGTGAATATACGGATGCCATTTGGAAAGATTTAATTTAGGCCATTTCTTGTCAAAATAGGAAAAGTAGGAGCCGCAGATTACGGTATGCTTTACCCCGCACTCCTTGGCAATACGCAGCATCCTTTCAAGAGGAATAACATTATACTTGTTAAAATAGTTATATATCGGCTTAGGGCCTGTAACGCGTTCGTCAATACCGGAAGCGAAAACAAAGCCTTCGCAGCCCTTAAAACACTCTTTTAGCTCATCGTCTGTAAGCGTAAGATAGTTTTTAAATTCCAGTTTCATCTGCTTTGGAACATCATCCATTTCGGGAGGAAGGGCGATTGCGCTTACTTCATGCCCGCGGTTGATTAATTCCTGTGCTGTTGCACTGCCTAAAAAACCTGTTCCGCCGATTAAAAATACCCTCATTTTGGTCATTTCCTTTGAATTCGAATTTAAACCATTATATCGATTTTTTTTGCTTTTTTCAATTGCCAAATAGTAGTATATTTTTATCATTTATTGTAAAATTGTACCATGAAAAGCACTATGTACCATTTATCATTTTTCGCGCTTGTTTTCCTTACAGGGCTATCTATGATAGCGGCGGATTTTCTGTTATTGATCTACTTTGGTCTTACATTCTCACAGTTAATTTATAAACTTGGCATTCCCAGCCTAATTTTCCTCGTTGCTTACTGTGTTATTCTGGGACGAAACGCCAAATGCTTCAGCGCGTCCTTTTTTAAGAAGGCAGAGACTGAAAAAGATCAAGAAAAAGTCTATTTAGACCGGTTAAAAAGGATAGGATCAATACCAATAAAAATGATTGCTTTGAATGTAGTGCTCCATGCCGCCCTTCTTGGCGGCGTCTACATCGGCGGCAAATATTTGCCCATCCAAACTGGCATGAGAGGGCCTCTTTTTCTTGCGTCTTTAGCTTTCGGAATGCTTGTCGGAACATTTATATATGTAATGAGCGACGGTATTGTCTCGCGCAGTTTAATGGCACAAAAATTTAAAAGCTACCCAAGAGGGCTTCGCGAAAAACGCCAGGAATTGAAAGCTCTGATAATCCCCATGGCGGCAGTTTTAATGGCGTTAACATTTGCCGTATCTGTAACTTTACTTAGCGTAATCAAATCCGGCATAAGCATGGACAATTTTAAAGGAAGCAGCTGGCTGACATTGCTGCTTCCAATTATAATAGTATTTTTTTGCGTTGTTTTACTGTGTATTAATTTGAAAAAAAACGCAGGTGTATTATTTAATTCGATAATCGAACAGCTGGAAAATCTGTCTTCGGCTCAAAAAGATTTAAGACGGCGCATTACAGTCTGCTCGGTAGATGAGCTTGGTACAGTTGCCGGAATGGTAAATTCTTTCAGCGATCATTTAAGCGAAGGAATTCATGATATTAAAAGCGGTAAAGATGTTCTTGTCCATGTAGGAAACAAGCTTGAAGAAAACGCTTCTGGCATGGCCGCTTCTGTCACCCAGATGTCAAAGTCGGCAGAATCGGTGCTCGATAAAACCAAAAGCCAGATGGAAAGCGTAAACACATCCTCGAAGGCGGTGCAGCGGATTTCAGATAAAGTCAAGGCGCTGGAAGAATCAATTAACGCACAAACATTAAGTATGAACGACGCGTCAGCGGCAGTTGAGCAGATGATTGGAAATATTACCTCAATAAGCGGTGTAACAGAAAAGATGGAAACGCAGTTTAAGACCGTAGGAGAATCTTCCAGCCGGGGAAGCAACATCCAGAAAGAAAGCGCCGAGCGTATCCGCACAATTGTTGCGCAGTCGCAGGATTTACAAGACGCAAATAAAGTGATTGCGACAATTGCCGCAAAAACAAACCTTTTGGCAATGAACGCCGCAATCGAAGCCGCTCATGCCGGGGAAGCTGGCAAGGGCTTCGCCGTAGTTGCAGATGAGATTCGCCAGCTTGCCATTAACTCTACAGAAGAGTCAAAAAAAATCGGCAATGAACTTAAACAAATTGTTCAGACTATCAATCACATTGTAAAAGACTCCGAAGCGTCAACAAGCGCATTTGTCGAAGTAACAACCCGCGTTGATGAAACCGGAAAACTGGTTCACGAGGTAAATAACGCGATACGGGAACAAAAAGCCGGCGCGGCGCAGGTAATTAGCTCTTTACATATGATGAAAGAAAACAATGATAAGGTTAACGACGGTTCGCAGGAAATGGATCAGAGCAGCTCTGTTATGCTGAAAGAAGTTAACGCTTTAAAGACCACCGCGAGAGAAATTATGACTTGCATGGAAGAGATGTCAGGCGGAATAAAAAATGTCAACGACAGCGCGCAGGGTGTTTCCGAATTAACCGAAAAAACGCGAACTTCCATTCAAAAGATTTCGGTTATCGCTGACGGGTTTCAGGTATAAAATTTTATTTTTGTACGGTTTCGTTAATCAGCAAATATTCAATCGAGTCTACAAGCGCGGCTCGGCTTGCGTCGATTATGTCCGCGCTTACTCCGACAGTGTTCCAGTTATGCTGACCGTTTGTGGATTCAATTAAAACGCGAACTCTTGCGGCTGTCGCGTCATTGCCGTCAATTACGCGAACCTTGTAATCTTCCAGCCGCATTTTAGCTAAGCTCGGGAAAAAACCTGTAAGCGCGCGCCGTAAAGCGCCGTCTAAAGCGCCGACAGGACCAACCCCTTCCGCCGCGGAAACTTCGGTTTTATCTCCGACAAGAACTTTTACCCATGCCTGAGAGCAGTCAATCGTTTTACTTACAGGATGTTCGCTAATTACGCGGTACGCTTCAATATTGAAAAACGGCTTGTACAATCCCAGTTCTCGTCTGATCAAAATTTCAAAACTGGCATCCGCGCCTTCGTATGCCCATCCTTCGGCTTCAAGTTTTTTTAATTTTTCGGCTAAAGAAATAATAACAGGATGATCCTTATGAATATTCGGCTCGATTTTTTTCACGCGCTCAGCTATCGCGGCGCGTCCGCCTACTTCACTCATTAAAAGATGGCGGTTGTTTCCGACTTCTTCAGGGTTTACATGTTCAAACGATTTATTTGTTTTAATTACTCCGTCCGTGTGCATTCCCGCTTTGTGAGAAAAAGCGTGTGCGCCGATATACGGCATATCATCGCTGATTATCACATTGGCAATTTCAGCGGCGCGTCTTGTTAATTCACCTATGCGAACAAGTTTCCCCTGCGGTAAACAGCGAAGATTTAATTTCAATTCCAGAGAAGGTATTAAAGCCGAAAGCGCGGTATTGCCGCAGCGTTCGCCGAAACCTACGAGCGTTCCCTGCACATGAGCGCAGCCTGCCTGTATAGCGGCAAGAGAGTTGGCAAGCGCGAGTCCGCAGTCATTGTGCGCGTGAATGCCGATAATTATATTCGGAAAAATTTTTTTTATTTCCTGCGCCGCTGCCGCGATTTTATCGGGAAACGAGCCGCCGTTAGTGTCACATAACACAATGCAATCCGCTCCTGCTTGAACGGCGGTTTTTATCGTAGAAACGGCATATAACGGATTTTCGCTCCAGCCGTCAAAAAAATGTTCAGCGTCATAAATAACCGAAGGTCCTTCGGCTTTAAGAAAAGAAATTGTATCCGCTATCATATCAAGATTTTCCTGCTGTGAAACTTGCAACACTTCCGTTATGTGCAGTTCCCAGCTCTTCCCGAAAACCGCTACGCATTCGGTTCCTGCGTCAAGCAAAGAACGAAGTTGAATATCATCCGCCGCTTTAATTCCTTTTTTTCGCGTCGGACCAAAAGCGCAGAGTTTTGAATTTAACAATTTTAATTTGGAAGCGTGTTTAAAATATTCCAAATCCTTTGGATTACTGCCGGGATTACCCGCTTCTATCCACGAAACCCCAAGCTCATCGAGCGCCTCTGTCATAGCGAGCTTGTCGCGAAGCGAAAAGCTTATCCCTTCACCCTGCGCTCCGTCGCGTAAGGTTGTATCCAAAATCTCAATATCAAATTTCATTACTAATATTTCCTGTTTCATGATACAATAATCGCAGGAAAAAGTCATGATTCTTTGCATTGGCGAAGCTGTAATTGATATGTTTCATAGAAAAGACCCTGTTCAAGGCGAAGTCTTCTATCCTCTGCCAGGGGGATGCTGTTATAACACATCAATCGCCGCTGCAAGGCTTGGCGCTCAGACGGCATTTTTAGGACGGCTTTCAACTAACTTTTTCGGAGACATTCAAGTACAGCGCCTTAACGAAAATAAAGTAAGAACCGATCTTTTACTGCGCCGCGATGAAAACCCAATTTTGGCATTTATCAAAACAGGAGAAGGCAGACAGCCTCAATACGCATTTTATGATGAAGGAACCGTAGACCGCCTGCTTTCGCTTGATGAATTGCCGGACTTACCGTCAGACACCTCATGCATTGTTTTCGGCTCTGTTTCGATGGCGATGGAGCCAATCGCAACTACAATTGAAAACCTGATTATCAAATATTCAGAACATAAAGTAATAGCCTTCGATCCTAATATCCGCCCGTTCATGATCAAAGACAGAGAAGCTTACATGAAACGCTTTACCCAATGGGCAGGTCTTTGCACAATCGCAAAAATTTCCGGCGAAGATTTTGAATATATTTTTCCCGGCACAGAGCCTAAGGACGCTCTCCAAAAAATGATTGATCTTGGAACACAACTTGCAATTGTCACGCTTGGCGCTGACGGTTCTGCCGCGCTGCTTCGCCGTGCAAACGGAAGCGTTATCAAAGTTAATATTCCCGGTATACATATCGAAAAAATAGCCGACACAGTAGGAGCGGGCGACACTTTCCTCGGCGCGTTCCTTGCCCGCCTTGAACTTCGCGGCAAAATGTCAAATAACGCAATCGCGAATTTACACGAAGACGATTTGCATGACGCGCTCACCTTCGCGAATAAAGCCGCCGCCATTGTCTGCACACGAAACGGCGCAGAACCTCCAACTTTAAATGAAATGGAACAACACCTGATAGGAAACATCCAATGCTCGCAGGAAGAATTTTAACCACGGAGGTCTGCAGCTAAAGTTGCTTGGAGTTACACAGAGGTTTTGTTCTGGGTTTTCTCCTCTTTCCATTTTTTCCTGTAGAAAAATGTGTACAATTATATATCAATACTGTGCTTACAATAACAGTCACCCTAACAGGCAGACTTTTCTGATCTTTCTTTTATTTTATGTTTCGCGTATACCGATAAACATAATCGACCGTATTATTTCGGTTTTCGCAGGTTTCGGAATTGCTTATATCATAGCGAAAATCACCGGGAAAATTTCACGCAAAGCGCGAAAGCAAGTTAATTGAATTTTTTTATCGGATTAAACGCGTTTAATCGGTTTCATACTCGGGATGATAGGGTCCGTAAAGTATCCCTTTTGGGTTTCCGGCATCAAGGAGCGATTCAACCGCTCTGAAACCGACTTTATATGAGGCGTTTGAAAGATTATTGACAACTTGATCCACAACAGCGGTGGTGATCGAAAGAAGGAGCTGCGCCGCAAAACCTCCGCTTGTAGTAGCTGTTGTAGTGGAAGGCGATTCTTCAACAAAAACATTACCCGACCATAATAATTGACCTGTTCTGAGATCAACCAAATTGGCATCCGCTTCAGCCTGCACTACGCTCCATAATAATTGAAAAACCGCGCCGAATCTTTTTATCGTAATATACAAGGCGCAATCCGCGCCGAATATTTCATTTAATCTTGAATAACTTATTTCATTCGCGTCTGCCGCGGTGAGAATGCCGTTTTGCTTAAACATCTCCTGAGAAACGGCGACCGGAATTACATAGTATCCCGATTCAGCCAAAGGTTTTGTAGACGCGGCAAGAAAAACCATAGGAGCGTCTACATCAACAGAATTATTAAGCGGCGGCATCACAAGAATTGAACGCGGGCGGCTCTCTCTGAATTCCGTAAGAATCTTAGGTCCTGAAAGACAGCCTGTAAATAAAACCGCAGTTTCGATAATTGCAAAAAAACATACAGCGGATAAAAATTTATTTCGTGTCATTTTTTACTCCGTATGCCGATAAGAGACGATCCATAAAAGGAGCGGATTCGGGGAAAAGGGTTTTTTCCAGAATGAAACATTCAATGGCTTTGTCGTGACTTCCTGTCTCGGAGTAAAGCATTCCAAGATGCGCGTAAAACCCCGGAGGCGCGGGAAGCGAGCGGGAAGCGATAATTTCCCTGTCTTTTTCCAATTTTTCTATCTGAGAGTAAGCGCTTTCACCTTTCAGGTGCGAGTAAACAACATCCTGATAACTGCCCCATGTGTAAAGCCCGGTGCTTATGCATCCTGAAAGACAGACTCCGATTATAAGAATAAAAATAGTAAATCTGAAAAAATTCAAAATTATGATTACCGCTGCGTCGGAACCCAAGCTCCTGAATCAATCGCCTCAGCCAATCTGTCAACCGCTTCGCGAATAGCCAAATCCAGAACTTTTCCGTTCAGCGTAGAATCATAACCGGCTGAACTTCCAAAACCTAGAATCTCTCCGTCAGTTAGAGAATATTCACCGGCGCCTGAAACCGTATAAACAACGGCGGAAGTGCGTATATCAACAACATTGAGATTTACTCTTGAATAGGCAACCTGCTGCTTGCTTCGTCCCATAACGCCGAAAAACGCCGTATTAGTTACTTCTTTTCTGCCGAACTCCGACACATCTCCTGTAACAACATGAGTTGCGCCTATCAGGTTTTGAGTTTCACCGCGAATTTCAGCTTCCTTTCTGATTTCTTCCATGTTGTCGCGATCAAGAACCGTAAAACGGTTTGTCAAAGCAAGGTGGGTAACCAGAATTGTTTTAGCTTGATTGCCGAGACGATCCACTCCGTCAGAAAAAACGCCGCGCTGAAAGCTCGTGCGATTGTCAAAATTACCAACTGCGATGGGAGAGCGAGGACCTGTATAAGCCGCTTTTGTTGACTGCGCTTGAGTCTGCGGCACAGTTACCGACCTGTTGCTTTCTGTCGCGCATCCTGCGGCAAACAAAACAACAAGCGCTAAAATTAAAAAAGAAATGCAATAACGTTTCATTAAAATTCTCCTTTAGTTTACCGGCTATGTATTAAACAAACGCCAATTAATATCGTCTGATATTTCTGTAATACTATTTTTTACGCGTAGTTGACGCGTTCGCGATCTTCAGGTTTATATCGGAAAGGTCGGAGCGTACAATTCTTGCCTTATCAAGAGCATCCTGAGATCTGCCCATTACCTGATCAATTTCGGCTTTATCCGTTGTTTCATGCGCTCTGATAATCGCGTTATCCAATGAATTGTAATCAAGAGCCATATTTGAATAACGGGCTCCCGCTAAATTTCTGGTGGTTTCTTCAATCTCAAGCCTTAAACTTGAAATAAGAGAATTCGCTTCCGAGCCTGCTCTCTGAGCGCTTGCTCTGCCGTCACTAATCGCTTTTTCTGCGGCGGCAATCGCTTCGGCGGCATTGGTCTTTGCGCCGTCATAATTCTTGGAATCCGCGTCCGACTGCATGCGCTTTAAAGCATCCCTCGCGCGCGCCAAAGTACCTTGGGCGTACTGGACGGCGTTGGCGTCATTTTCAGCCTTAAAAACCGCTTCTCTTGCCCTATCCATTTCTTCCAGAGGAGGCTTCGCGCATCCTACAATCAGAACAGAAACCGCAATCAAAATATAAAATAGTTTTAATTTCATGGTACACCTCTACCCTTATTTTAATACATTTTAATATGTTTTTCCAGTAGTTTTAAACCTTATTGCCGATTCGGCGGACTATAAATCCCCTCTTGCAAAATATCATTTTGCGCACTATTTTCTATATATGAGCATAATCAGAATCCTCAAACCGGGACTTTTTCTATATGAATGTCTTAAATTAACGTTGATTTTCACGTTATTAATCCTTCAAAGAAATGATTCGGGGCTGTTTTTGAAAATAGTCCTTGCGGCGCCCGGAGCGCTTTTCCCTTTAATGGCGTTATTTATATGGCTGGATATTAATCGTTATAAAGCGTTTTTACCTCTTTATACGGCGGGAAAATGCATAAGTCTCTTTCTTATGCTGGGCTGGTTAATTATCGCCCGGCAGGTTACAATGATGGGAAGCATTTTCGGCAAATCATTCTATAATGAAATGACTTTGTTCGGAGGCGATTTATTCACTTTAATCGCTGTCCTTTTAATAATGAAATACGGTAAAAACGCAGACAAAGAGCTGATTGAACCGGAACCTGCGGCGATAAAAGATGGGGGGGAAATTAATGCGTGTAATTCCGATAGCGAGCGGTAAAGGCGGGGTGGGAAAATCCCTTGTTGCCGCGAATTTGGCAATTGCCTTCGCGCAGTCAGGACGGCGTGTTGTGCTTGCAGACCTCGATTTGGGAGCTTCCAACCTGCACCTGGTTTTAGGCATTCAAGCGCCAAAAAAAGGCATAGGCACTTTCCTTGGCAATATGAAATCAGAATTAAAGGAAGTAATGACAGAGACCGATATACGCGGGCTTCGATTCATTCCGGGCGATAATGAAATTCCCGGAACAGCGAATCTTTCCATGCCTCAGAGAAAATCACTTGTAAAAAAATTACTGGGATTAAAAACCGAAGCCGATATTTTAATTCTTGATCTTGGAGCCGGAACGCATCAGTCCATATTGGATTTCTTTTTACTCTCCAATCAGGGAATCGTTGTAACGGCTCCGGCTGTTACAGCTGTTTTAAACGCCTATGTATTTTTAAAAAATACCGTTTACAGATTGATGTTCAGCTCATGCGCGAAAGGTTCCAAAGCCCGCGCTCATTTGGAAAAAATCCGCAAGGACGGAGCCGGTCATATATACATTCCGAAAATTTTACCGGAAATAAAAAAGATCGATCCTTTATCACATGAAAAATTCGCGCAACGCTTGAATCAACTGCATCCGCGTCTAATCATGAATATGGTTGATGAGCCGAAAAACGCGGATGTAGCGATGAAGATTCGCCGTTCGTGCGAAGAATACCTTGATTTAAAAATAGAACACATGGGAATAATTTACCGCGACATGGTTCAGGATAAAGCGCTTGCGGGAAGACTTCCGATAACGCTTTACAAACCGCAGTCTGTTTTATCTCAGGCTGTTTACCGTATCGCGGATAAAATACTGGAAGCTCCCGAAGATAATTACGCTCCCGATGACAAGCAAATCGACGACAGTTTCGCGGAAGCTGAAATAGAAGCGGAACTCGACTTTGACGCGAAAATGGAATTCGTCGAAGACCTCCTCCATTCAGGCGTTATGAGTCAGGGTGATTTACTGGAAACCGTAAAATCACAGCAGCTTGAAATTTCAAAAATGAAGAAAGAAAATAATTTTCTTAAATTAAAGCTTTCAAATGCGTTCCAGAAAGGTTTTAAAGTTTAATATGTTTTTTGCTGTTCATTTTCCGTCATGGCTGAAACCTGAAATTATTCCCGGTCTTCCGATCAGATGGTACGGGCTGATGTATATCTTCGCTTTCGCCACAGCTTTTATTGTTTACAGAAAACAAATTAAAGAAAGAAATTTTCCGATGACAGACGATAGCCTTACAAATATGTTTTCATGGGGGATTTTATTTTTAATTATCGGAGCAAGAATTTTTTCCACTCTCATTTATGAAACGAGCAACATATACATTAAACAGCCGTGGTTAATTTTCTGGCCGTTCAGAAACGGACAATTCACAGGGCTTCAGGGAATGAGCTATCACGGCGGCGCTTTCGGCTGTCTTATGGCGATTGTAATTTACGCTAAAGTAAAAAAAATAAATTTCAGGGAAGTGGGAGATATGTTCGCGGCGAGCATTCCTCTCGGTTATACATTCGGACGTCTGGGTAATTTTATAAACGCGGAACTTTACGGCAGAGTAACAGCAAGCCCGCTTGGAATAATTTTTCCTAACGCGAAAATGCTTCCCGCAAAAGAGGAATGGGTTGCGGAGATCGCGGAAAAAACAAATGCCGCGATTACTCAGCTAAATGGTATCGCTTATGTAAACCTTCCGCGGCATCCGTCTCAGCTTTATGAAGCAATATTTGAAGGCGTCGTACTGTGGGCGCTTATCTGGTTCTTCCGCAAAAGAAAACCGTTTAAAGGATTTTTAGTCGGATTATATTTTCTTGGTTACGGTTTTTTCCGTTTTATTATCGAGTATTTCCGCGAACCGGATGCAGACATCGGTTACAGGCTGGAATTTGTAAAGACATCTCTTCCCACGGCTTACGCTCACCCCATTTTCAGTTTTTCAACAGGACAGGTGCTCTGCTTCTGGATGATCCTCTTCGGCATTGTCTGGCTTTTCATCGCTTCTCGTCTGCCGAATAAAGAAGCGGTTTATATTTATACCCCGGAAGAAAAACCCCTGATTAACAAAGAAGACGCGTCGAAGGAACGCAATAAACGGCGCAAACTGCGAAAGAAATTAAAATAGCACCGCTGATTTATTTAACTTTTAATTTTTTGTTTCTTCAAACGAAGCACATTGAATAATAATGAAACGCTTGAAAAACACATAGCTGCCGCCGCGAGCATTGGATTTAAAAGCCCCATTGCGGCAATCGGAATGCCTAAAATATTATAACCAAACGCCCATGCTAAATTTTGCTTAATATTTTTTATAATCGCGCGGCTTAGATTAATTGCGGCGGGTACATCCATTAAATCTGAACGCATAAGAACGATATCAGCCGATTCAATCGCAATGTCTGTTCCGTTTCCGATTGCAATCCCTACATTTGCCTGAACAAGCGCGGGAGCGTCATTGATACCGTCGCCTGTCATTGCGATAAGTAAACCGCTGTCCTGCAGTTTTTTTACTTCATCCGCCTTATCCTGAGGTAAAACTTCAGATAACACATAATCAATACCGACTTGCTCCGCTATTATATGCGCTGTTTTTTTATTATCTCCAGTGATCATCGCGGCTTTAATCCCCATATCATGCAGTTTTTTTATTGCCGCTTTACTTGTTTCTTTTACTGCGTCCGCTGCGGCTATAATGCCCGCGAATTCGCTGTCTACAGCGATATACATGGGTGTTTTACCTTCATTTGCTAGTTTTTCAAAATTATCTACTTGTTCTTTATAATTAATATTATTTTTGCTCATTAATTTATCATTTCCGATCTGAATAATATGTTCATTTATAACAGCTTCAATGCCAAGACCTGTAAATGATTTAAAATTATCCGCATTTAAAATTTCAATTTTTTTATTTAACGCTTCGTTTATAATCGCCTGCCCTATCGGGTGTTCGGAACATTTTTCCGTCGAAGCTGCAAGCTGTAATAAATAATTTTGATCTGTTCCTTTGGATGTTATTATGTCTGTAACCGCGGGTTTACCTTTGGTAATCGTGCCTGTTTTATCAAAAACAATCATGTTTATTTTATGCGCGATTTCCAGTACTTCAGCGTTTTTAAACAAAATTCCGTTTTCCGCGCCTTTTCCTGTACCCACCATGATTGCTGTCGGCGTCGCAAGCCCTAAAGCGCAGGGGCAGGCAATTACAAGAACAGAGATAAAAACTTTTAATGAAAATTCAATATCGCCCTTACTGATGAAAAACCATATTATTCCCGCCAGAAAAGCGATTGCGCACACAATCGGAACAAAATAACCTGACACAATATCAGCCGTTTTTGAAATCGGCGCTTTCTTGCTTTGAGCGTTTTCAACTAATTTAATAATTTGCGCTAATACTGTATCGCCGCCGATTTTTTCCGCTTTGAATTGAATAAGACCGTTAGTATTAATCGTTGCGGCATAAACAGTATCACCTGCCTTTTTTTCAATAGGCATACTTTCACCTGTCAACATTGATTCATCAATGAAAGCAGAGCCATTTTCTATTATACCGTCTACAGGAATTTTCGCTCCGGGTTTTACTATTATAATATCTCCGATTTTTACTTCGTCTACAAGCGTTTCAATTTCTATGTTGTTTCTTAAAATGATTGCTTTAGCGGGCGCAAGTTCAATCAGTTTTTTTATCGCTTCGCCTGTTTTTCCCTTCGCGGCGGCTTCCAACATTCGTCCAAGTAAAACAAGAGTAATAATCACGCCTGCGCTTTCAAAATACAGCGATTCAACAAATTCAAAATTCCCTCTTGAAATCTGCCATACATTATAAACGCTGTATAAAACGGCGGATGTTGTACCGATAGCGATAAGCGAATCCATATTCGGACTTCTATGCAGCAAAGACTTAAATCCGACAATGTAAAATTTATAACCGATAATAATAACAGGAATGATTAAAAGCAATTGCAATAAAGCGTAAACAAAAGGCTCGTTAATCATTATATGGTGAAGCTGCTCAGAGAATGGTAAATTTATTATTGCGATGTTCTTCGGGAATTTAATCATAGGAGACATAGCGATATACAATAGAGGAAAAGCGAAAATCGCAGAAATAAAAAATTTAATTTTTAATGTTGTTATTTCATTAAAACTTTTTGTTTCGGCTTTATTATTTTTAACAGCGTTTTTTTCTTCAGCTTCATAACCGATTTTTTTAACCGCTTCTTTTATATCTGTAACTGACAATTTTGAATTATCATATTCCACAAACAATTTTTCATTCGCAAAATTTACGCTTGCCTGTTTTACGCCAGATAACTTATTTACAGTTTTTTCAATGTTTTGCGCGCAAGCGGCGCATCCCATACCTTTTATATTGAAGTTTCCAGCGATATTCATATTCTTTTAATATATCGCTTTTTATTATTTTTACAAGTACGCGCTTTTTTATTATATTATACTATCGACATTCATTATTTTCCGTAATAATGTCACCGATAGTAATACTATTCCTATTTTCCATGAAATAAAATTATAAATAATTAATTTATTAATCATCGAAGTTTAAGAATCAACAACCTCGCCCTAAAGGGACGAGGTATGTTGTTCTTATAAGGTTTATTGACGCACTATGCGAAAACCTAAGCCGTCGATTCTGTAAGAAGGGTTATAATTGCCCCGGGAGGCGGAACGGATGTATTGATCAACATAGTACCAGGCTCCGCCGCGAATGACACGGTAGTAAACGTCTGAGTCACCCCTGGGATTATTAAGCGCTCCATATGCGTAAGCCGCGTATCCATCCCAGCACCATTCATACACATTTCCGTGCATATCGTACAAACCCCACGCGTTTGCGGCAAATGATCCAACAGGTATTGTTTTTTCTCTGTATTCCGTTTTTGAATTGTTATCAGCTAAATTGTTGCCTTTATAATTTGCCTGCGCTGTTGTAATTATTTCTCCGGTATTGAACGGCGTTGTCGTCCCCGCTTTGCACGCATATTCCCATTCTGCTTCTGTGGGGAGACGGTAACCGTTGTTACTCCAATTTGCGGTTACTTCAGCGTTTGTTATGGGATACCCTGCCGCCGGAGTTCTTCTGTTTATCGTATAAACAGGTCTAAGCCCTTCCTTTTGACTTCGCTTATTGCAATATTCAACGGCATCAAACCATGTTACATTTTCCACAGGCAGATTATCGCCTTTAAACACGCTTGGATTTTCTCCCATAATTTCCTGATACTCTCTCTGCGTTATTTCATACCTGCTCATGCTAAACGCGCTTAAAGTAACTTGCCTTTGCACTTCATCTTTTTCCCGTCCGCTTTCAGTGCCGGGACTGCCTAAAGTGAACGTACCTCCTGTTATGCGCACCATATTATTCTGCTGAGCGGCAAGATTAAATGCAATGGAACTAACCATGAAAAAAAGAATTGTAAATTTTTTCATATCTCTCTCCTGAAAATTAATTAACAGTTCATACAAACTGTTAATTAAAATATATAAATCTAAAAATTATTTTATGAACTTTTTTGATCAAATAAATTTTTTATTAATTTTCAAAAATGATCGTTTTTGTTCATTTTTTTTATAATTATATTATTGTAAAACGATTAAGACCTGATATGGGTTTAAGTTAAAAAACATCTATTTGTATTATTGTTTATTGAAAAAATACGGCGTAAACGATTCCGGGAAATACGATATTTAGCGGCAGGATTAGAAGCTCTAAACGTGTTTTTGGCTTTGTTCTCAGTGTCAATTTGTATAAAATATTAAAAAAACGGAAAATATAGATGAAATTTTCTTTTTTTTAATAAAAATGACCGAATCATCCATAAATACGGGGTAAGCAGCCTGTAAATAGACGAAAATTAGCGTTATTTATAGTAATTTCATTCTATGACACTTGAAAAAAGACTGTTTTTTTGGTACTATAAATACAAACGGAGGGTCTATGACTATAACTACAACCATACAAGATATGTTTTTTCAGTCCGATTTTATTGATCTGATTGTTATGGGCGTCGTCTTTGTTCTTATGGTAATAATGCTTATAAGAATTGGAAGTGGCGTGGAGGCAAGGTCTGCCAATGAAAAACCTGCGCCGCCTCGTGTCTCATCCACCGCCGCGGTAAGCTCTCAAAACGAAGCTGTTACAGCCGCAATATCCGCCGCTGTTAATGAATACAGAAAAAAGAATAAATAGTAAGGAAGGAAAAAATGCCTAAAGTAAAATTAACCGATCTGGTTCTGCGCGACGCGCACCAGTCACTGTTTGCGACAAGAATGGTTACAGCTGATATGCTGCCAATCTGTGACAAACTCGACAAAGCCGGCTTTTTCGCTCTCGAAGCATGGGGCGGAGCCACTTTTGACTCATGTATCAGATTTTTAAATGAAGATCCGTGGGAAAGACTTAAAAAACTTAAAAAAGCCCTGCCCAACACAAAATTGATGATGCTTTTACGCGGACAGAACCTTTTAGGCTACCGCCATTACGCCGATGATGTTGTCGCCAAGTTCGTTGAATACGCGGCAAAAGACGGCATCGATATTTTCCGCATTTTCGACGCGGTAAACGATCCGCGCAATTTTAAAGCCGCCACTGAGGCTGCCAAGAAAACAGGCAAACATATTCAGGCGACAATTTCCTACGCGGTAACTCCTTTCCATACAATCGAAAAATACGCCGAGTTTGCGAAACAACTCGCCGACATCGGCGCGGATTCAATTTGTATCAAGGATATGTCGGGACTTTTAAAACCCTACGAAGGCTACGAGCTTGTAAAAGCGATAAAGAAAGTAACAAGTCTTCCGATAGAAATCCACACCCACGCGACAACAGGTATGTCCGTAGCGACTCTTACTAAGTGCGCCGAAGCGGGAGCGGAAATTTTAGACACAACCATTTCATCAATGTCGATGGGCACAAGCCACAGCCCGACAGAAACAATGGTAGAAATTTTCAAAGGCACGGAATACGACACAGGACTTGATACAAACCTGTTACTCGAAGTTGCCGCATACTTCCGCGAAGTCCGCAAGAACTACAAAAAATTTGAATCCAGTTTCCTCGGCGCGGACACACGCATCCTTTTAAGCCAGGTTCCCGGCGGAATGTTAAGCAATCTCGAAAGCCAGCTCAAAGAGCAGGGCGCATCAGACAAGATCGATGAGGTACTCAAAGAAATCGCCGTTGTTCAGAAAGATTCCGGCTATCCGCCTCTCGTAACTCCTACAAGCCAGATCGTCGGAACACAGGCAGTATTCAATGTGCTCTTCGGACGTTACAACAAACTTTCAGGCGAGTTCCAGGATTTAGTTGCCGGAAAATACGGCGCCTGCCCTGCCCCGAAAAATGCCGATCTTGTAAAGAAAGCGCTTGACGCTCTAAAAATGGAAAAAGAAATCACTCACCGCCCCGCGGATGACATCCCGGCAGAGTATTCAAAATTAGAAGAAGAAACCAAAAAACTTTTAGGCACAAGCAATGTAACGCCGGAAGATGTTCTTACATACGCGATGTTCCCGAAAGTCGCCCCGGACTTCTTCAAAAAACGCGCGGATGGTCCTGTTGTATTCAAACCTGAAGCTGATGCTCCTGCAAGTTCCGCACCCGCGGCAGCAGGACAAGCGGCTCGCTATTCAGTGAACGTAAACGGTTCCAACTACGATGTTGTTGTAGCTCCCGCGGGAACAGTAGCGGTAGCTCCCTCAGCAGGTGGCGCAGCGGCAGCTCCGGCAACAGTTAGGACAGGATCGGTAACGGTTCCGGCTCCTGTAGCGGGCACTGTCCTTCGCTATATCGCGCAGGAAGGCGCGGATGTTAAATCAGGTGAAACGTTAATGATCCTTGAATCCATGAAAATGGAACTTGAAATAAAAGCCAGCGCGAACGGCAAAGTGCACTTCCTTGTTCCGACAGGAACACAGGTAACAGCGCAGAAACCTGTCGCGGAAATCGGCGGCGTAGAAGTCGCAGCACCACCTGTTGCGGCAGCGCCCGCAGCGGCTCCGGCAGCAGCTTCCGCTCCCGCAGCTTCAGGCGGCGGCACAGTAATTCCCGCACCTGTCGCAGGCACGGTTCTTCGCTACTCGGTGGAAGAAGGCGCATCAGTAAGCCAGGGCACAACCATCGCCATCATTGAATCGATGAAGATGGAACTGGAAATCAAAGCCAGCGCATCAGGCAAAGTCCACTTCATCGCGCCGATTGGAGCGCAGTTAGCTTCCAAACAGCCGCTGGCGGAAATCAGATAATCAGTAATTAATTGATTTAAAGAGGAATGGGTATCCATTCCTCTTTTTTTTTAGGTATTCTCTCTTAATTCCCGCAGTTCATGTAAAGTGCGTAACTTCCAGATGGCTTTCTCCTGAATCTGGCGGACGCGTTCACGGGTAATGCCAAGGTACTTGCCTGTTTCTTCCAGCGTTAAGGGATTTTCTCCGGTTAATCCAAAACGAAGCTGAATTATTTTCATCTCTCTTTCGGATAACTGCGAAAGTATTCCGCCCATGGTTTCCTGCAATGTCATAGAGAAAACCATTTCGAAGGGTTCGGCTCTTGTGTCATCTTTGATTAAATCCGCAAGGCGGGTAAGGTTGCCGTCGTCTACGATTGTGTCAAGGCTTGTTGTCTCCTGAGAAAGTTTGACAATTTCTTTTACTTTGGAAACGGGAACATCGAGGTATTCCGATAATTCTTCTTCGTTGGGATCGCGTCCCAAATCCTGGGTTAGCTGCTTTGCGACGTAATAACATTTTTTAATAGTGTTGAGCATATGAATCGGTATGCGTATAACGCGTCCTTTGTCTGCTATGCTCTTGATGATAGCCTGCCTTATCCACCATGTACCGTAAGTTGAAAAACGGCAGCCTCTTGTGTAATCAAAGCGTTCCACAGCTTCGATAAGACCTATGTTTCCTTCGTCGATTAAATCCAAAAGCGAAAGACCGCGGTGCTGGTAATTTTTAGCGATGGATACGACAAGACGCAGGTTCGCGTTTATCATCGCGTTTTTATAATGTAAAAGAGCGCTGTCTAAAGCGGTTTTTTCCGAGCCGTTATCAACATCTTTATTTTTCTTTTTTTCGGAATCAAGTTCTTTTATCTTGGAACGCAGGCTGATTATTTTCTCTCCGATACTCTGCTCTTCCTGCAGCGTCAATAAAGGAAATCTTGAAATCTGCCTGAAATAAAGCGCAAGCGGATCGGACTCCTTCTGCGCCTTAGTCCTTTTATGAGTTTTGTCGATTAATTTGCGGGGACGCTTCCCTATTTTTTCAATTCCTGCTTCCATGTTACACCTTTTAAGTTCTGGAGTTATATCCTGCTCTGGGAGCCAAAGCCGGATCCATTGGACTATCGTTACGGAAAACCATGAAGAACAACTGCGGTTTGGCTGATACCGTATTAACGCCCAATTTTCCCACTTCCATTCCCGGCGATATCCTATCGCCGACATTTACTGTAATGGTTTCGCAGCCGCCGTACATGTAGTAATACCCCCCCGCCGTTTCTACAATTACGACTCTGCCAAACTTCCGCCAAGGACCTGCCGATACGACACTGCCCTGAGTTAAACTTTTCACTGATTCAAACTGCTCGCCTTCAACAACCACGCCCATCTGCCCTGTCATGTAAGTGATAATCCTAGGCGTAACAGGCCAGCGAAGCGCGTAAATACCGCCGGGAACAGCGCTTGCCGCCTGATTGGAAGACTCCGCAGACTGCTGTCTTACAACAGCCGCAGGCGGATTACGTCCCGGAATTTTTATCACATCGCCGACTTTAAGAACATGACTTGAAGAAAAACCGTTAATTTCCTGTAATAGTTTTAATGTTATTCCGTTCACGCGCGCGATACTGTAAAGCGTATCGCCTTTAACTGCCTTGTAATTTGCCAAAGGCAGACCCGAAGACGCGCCGCCAGGAAGCGTTGAAACATCCGAAGAGGATGATGAAACAGAAACGGATGCCGGTATAACAAGCCGCTGACCTACGCTTAATTTTGAAGGATCGGTAATGCCGTTTGCGCTCATGAGTTCATTTGCGGTTACCTGATAGAATCGGGACAAGGAGTAAATGGTCTCACCCTTCCCGACAATATGGATCATATCCTCTGCAGCAAGCATTCCAGAGGAAAGGAACCCTGCCAGTAATAAAAATAAGCTAACTCTGTTTAGAGATTTCACGGCTCTTCATTATCGGCATAAATTCCTTATTTCCACACCAAAAACAAAGACCTGAATCGTATAAATAACGAAAAACAGCGTGAAAAGTTACAGTAATACGGAAATCGGAGGTTAATACTGTTGAAGTTCGTCCTGCAGGTGTTCAATTATTACGCCTGCCTTTTCAAACATGGAAAGAGAATCGCTGCTGTCCTGATAACGGCGCTGGCATACAACGCGTTTAATGCCGCAATTGATAATTAACATCGCGCAGGTACGGCATGGGGTCATGCGGCAGTAGAGAGTCGCCCCGTCAATTGATATGCCGCGTTTTGCCGCCTGACAGATGGCGTTTTGCTCCGCGTGGACTGTTCTAACGCAATGGGTGGTTTCTTTGCCGTCTTCGTGCAGCATTTTTTTAAATTGATGTCCTGCATCATCACAGTGAGGAAGCCCTGCCGGAGCGCCCACATAGCCTGTCACAAGAAGCTGCTTGTCTTTGGCTATAACGCATCCCGATCTTCCCCTGTCGCAGGTAGCCCGTTTAGAAATCGCCTCGCATACTTCCATGAAATATTCATCCCAGCTGGGTCTTTTATAATCACTCATTATTTTTCCTTTAACGGGCTTCCAAAATAATTCTGTATTTTAAGTAGATTTCCTCAAGGGTATGTAAGGGACCGGGAGCCGTGACCCTCTTTCGTATGGAACAGGCATCAAGCCTCTCGATAAAAAAGTCATATATCGCCCTTGGGTCGCGGTCATTAACAACAGAATAGATTGGCTTGGAATCAAGGTAGGAGCGGACTTCTTCATGGCTGACGGCTGTTACCCCGTACTTTGAGAGCCTGCCTCTAACCTGTTGAATTTCCTCGTATGAAAGACCGAAAAGAAATTCTTCCAAAGCCCACCTTGTTTCATTGGTGGTGGATTCTTCTTTCAGAAAATCTTCCCATTCCGTCTCTATTCCCATATCGATGGAAATCCTAAGAAGCTCTGTGTTTCCGTCCATTGTGCCGAAACTGGGCGGAGCGGAGTCTCTTGCTTTCCAGAGAGAAGAAAGAGCCATCAGGTGATGGATACTTCGTTTGTCAGTTCCCGAATCCCAAAGGGCGATTAAATCGTTTGCGAGCTTTGTTTTCGTATTGCTTGAAAAGGTAGGATCTTCAAGACAGGAAAAGTAAACGACTTCCGCCATAAGAGTAAAGACAATTGTAAAAGCAATATTTTTTGCAGGAGCGTTTAATACTTCATTTTTCTCGGTCAGCCGCGTGAGCAGTGAAAAGGCATGAAACTTCGCTACAAGAAAACTGCGCAAAGCAGCCACTTTGGCAGGGGTACGAAGCAGATGAGAAGGAGCCGAGAACGCTAAAAGAGACTCGGTAATCTGAAACTCATTAACCAGAATATCTCTTACAAACTGAGTTTCTTTTATCGAAGGATAATCAAAGACTGCGTTTCCAAGATTACGCAGCCTTCGGAATCTCTCATGAACAAGAACATAATCCTGCGGTCTGTTTTCCTGAAGCCAATTTTCGACTTTACTAACAAGCAGTTCCTCTCCCTGTGAAAGCACCTGTGCCGAATACGCGTATGCGTGAGCCATAATAAGGTAATTATAATATGAAAAACAAGAAATTACAAATGATTTCCATATTGTAAAAATTGACATTATTAAGACTTGACAAAATGACACTGTTACAGTTTGTATTTGCTTGACAGATTCAATTTTAAATTACATTATTTATTAAATGAATTACAATTTTTTAAAAAGACAGGCGATTTACTTTTTATTTTTTGCTTTTTTATCATGTACATCAAATGTGAAGCCAATAAGTTACAATGAAATGCCTGGCGAAGAATCCTCGGAAGATTCATTTAAAATTTTTGTATCAAATGTTTTAAATAATTCAAAACTGCCGAAACGAATACTTTTAAAAATCCAAAAAAATAATGAAGAAAATGATTCTTTTATTAACGATGTTTCGCGGATTCTTTTAAACGATCCTTTTTTATACATTTTATTAGACAAGGAACATTCAATCAGCGGCGATTATAAACCGCAGGATTTAGTCGAACTTAAAAATAATTCTTATCAGGTAAATAGAAATGATTTAATGCTCAGGAATGAAGCAGCGGCATCTCTTGATGAAATGGCGTTCGCCGCGAAAGCGGAAAAAATAACATTGCTTGTTTCATCGGCTTACCGTACTTATTTATATCAGGCGGATCTTTATGCGCGTAATGTAAAAAATCTGGGGCAGAGAGCGGCGGACAGGGTATCGGCGCGACCGGGACACAGCCAGCACCAGTTGGGGCTCGCCGTAGACTTTGGTTCAATTACTAATGATTTTTCCAAAACGAAAGAAGGTATATGGATTGCGAAAAACGCATCGAAATTCGGCTGGTCATTGTCTTACCCAAACGGCATGGAAGAAATCACAGGCTATAGCTGGGAGAGCTGGCACTACAGATATGTAGGAAAAGAACTTGCGAAATTAATCGACAGCTATTTTGAAGGCGTACAGCAATATGCGCTGATATTTTTCAAGGAACTGACTCAATAAAATTAATTATTTTCTTTCTTCCAGCCTGTTTAACATCTGTTCTCTTTGAGCCGGATCGTACTCCCAGTTTACCGGAATGCTTTTTTCGCGTATATTGTTTGTCGGTATGGAATCATGAGGGATTTTCGGAAAGTCGGTTCTTACAGAATGCATCCAGCCGGCTACAATGGCGTTTTGTCCCTTCTCGCTTAAAAACCAGTCTGTTATCTGTTCCGCGATTTTTATATTTCTGTTGGCGCTCCAGCGCTGATTTACAATCATGATTGTAGAAGGAATCATCACAGCGCCGTCTGTCGGATAAATAACTTCAAGGTTGGAGCCATTCTGGCGGCTCTGCAGGATAGATTCTTCCAGAATCATAACCACCTTATATTCGCCTGACTCCAATTTTTGAATCGCGCCTGCGCTGCCGTATTCAATCTTAACATTCTGCTTTGCAAGAGCGTCGAAATATTCATAGCCGTATTTATCCCTGAGAGCTGCAAGCGCCGCCATTGTTGTGCCTGATATATTAGGGTTTCTCATGGAAAGCGCGCCGCGAACCTTTGTGTCGTGCGCAAAATCATAAAAAGAATTTGGAACCGTATTTTTGGGATTTCTTGCGGGATTATAAGCCAACACCATGTTATTGATTCTTACAGGATACCAGTACCCTTCTTTGTCATAATCATACGCCAGATTAAACGCTTCCTTTGACAAATACGGATGTAATAATCCTGCTTCTTTTAAATCAAGCGAATAAGAAGGCTCCGCAGTCATAATAATATCGCAGCCTAATCTTCCTGCGGCTTTCTCTGTGGCAACCCTGTGTTCAAGACGACCGGAGCCGCCGTAAACAAATTCTATATGATATCTGGGAAAATCATTTCTTAATTGTATCTGTACAGCGTCAATTACTTCCTGATACATGGATGTATAGATGGTGATTTTATTTCTGGCGCCGCTCTCCGAGGAACCGGACGCGAAAGCCGCCGAAATTGACAGAGCGAAAATCAGCGTAAAACAAATAATTCTTTTCATTTTTTTCCTCCTTGTATTATCTAATATCATTTAGTATCCATTTGTAATTCACAATATTCATAATTGGGTCTCTTATTATCAATGAGAATCTTGCGCTGCCATTATAATTAGTGCCGTATGTTTCACTTATACATATCATATTCCAGCCTCGTTTTAAAGACAAGTTTAAAGAACTTTCCGTATAGTAATAGTATTTTCCATTTCTGTATCCCTGATTTTTGCCGCCGGAAATCGAACAATCTTTTTCCGCGTATATATAAAGAATAGTTTCATCGGTTATTGTTGATGATGTGCCTGTTATCTGTTGTCTGTCTACCATGCCGTTTGATTTATCTTCGCCTACAGGATACGCCCAAAATGCGGCGGCGTTTAATTTTGTATCTGAGGGAGTTATTTCGGTATTTTCCCATAATGTCCAATAATCAAAAAGATAGCAAAGCATATCCCAGTCAACCAAACTGTTTTTTATATCATTATTATTAACAGAGAAAGTTATAAACCCGTTCTTTATTTCGCCTTCGCCGACATACTCAATGTCTGATTTATTTTTACCGGTATAGGCAAAAACGCCAATGTCATGATTTCCTTCGTAAGGAGTATGCACCTTGCTGATTTTAGTCGCGTACCTGTTATATTTCCATACCGGCTGCCCGCTGATTGACAGCGTTTCTCCCAGATAAGGGCTGTCACCTGTTTCCCCGGTTGTCGCCGGAGGAGTGGGACAGGCTGCCAAAGAAAACACAATTATGAACGCAGCGGCAACTGCTGACAATTTATTTATATTATACATTTTAATCACCATTGCTTTTTTTATTTCCCTATCGTTTCTACTTCACCATTTCTGAATTTTGGCTTCGGCAATACAGCGCCCGCATCGGTTGAAACAGTAAAAAGTATCATTTCAACTCTGCGGTTAAGTCCTGCGTATGTGGCGCTGGAACCGGCTATATTTCTTCCGCCGCCGTAACCTTTTGTAGTAATTCGCCCGTATAATTCATGTTCTTTACTCATTTCAGGGAAATTGTCATCATCGTCCGGATCAGATGTCACTAAATTAGGCGGTCCTTGAGGGTTTATTCCTACTGACGGATCGTAGCAATCCGGCACGCCGTTCTCGCTCACCCATCCAATCGCATCCCTGACCGATTCAGCGCGGGCAGTGCTGATTTCGGACAATTCCAGCGTTTCTGCGGCTGTACCTGTAATCGGATTCGCGTGTCCGTGTAAAATCAAGAAATAATCATTATTCATTTCAAGATCCGTCAGCATTTCCTGAAGAATCTTATTATTTGTAGTCTGTTCCTGGTGGGTAAGATGTGAAATGGCGGGCGGATGAGCCGACCAGTTATATTTTGTTTGATCCCCGGAAAAAATAATAAACTCTATGGCTTTTATATCTATATGCTGAAGCAGAATCTCGGGAGGAAGCGGTCTTTCTATATAAATGGTCTCACCCGGCGTATCTACATAGACAGTCTCATAAATTATATTCTCGACTGTTTCATAGATATAATGATCCTCTACAATTGTCTCATAAATTAAAAGCGGCACATCTTTAATGATCGCGACATAATTAAAATCCGATTCAATGTCTTCTTCTGTCCACCATGTTGAAATAATCGGATTATCAACATTGCATGTTGTAAAAGAGAAACAAACCAAAATTATTAAAATAAATACTGCGTTTTTTATCTTCATAATAGCGCCTCCTG